>ERZ890953.1112-NODE-1112-length-14000-cov-6.100538_pt1 | contig 14000 bp, 12 predicted proteins | sample MGYA00521264_ERZ890953 | MGnify/ENA primary metagenome ERZ890953 (study PRJEB32303, sample SAMEA104408629) | aquatic metagenome | biome: Brackish water; feature: Chemocline; material: water | place: Baltic Sea | collected 2014-10-26T21:54:00 | depth 200 m ... | reverse complement strand
TATAAATATCGTTATATCTTGATTTAGCTTACTTTTAAAAATAAGTTATATAATTGCTTTATAAAAACTATTAAGGAATCATATAATATGAAACATACCTATTTAACAGAAACAGCTATCAAAAAAGCATTAGATCATCATGAAATCACAAAATTAGAAGCTAAGAAGTTGATGAAAAAAATTAATTGTCAATCTTTTATCTTTAAAACAACTCACTTATAGACGACTCTTCGTCAGAAAAGCCCAAGTTACTGGGCTTTTATTTACTTTAAAGACTCCAACTGCTCTAACACTTTTACCTGTTTTATTTGTGCATCTTCTAAAGCTTCACGGTTTTTACTTAAAACATCTTCTGGTGCATTTGCTACAAATCTCTCATTTTTAAGCATACCGTTTAGTTTACTTATCTCTTTTTGCAACTTTTCATCTTGTTTTGTGAGTTTAGTTATAATTGAGCTTAAATCTATACTATCTGTTGGAATAAAAGTTTCACAACTATCCGCGATATCACTTACTGCATTTTCTATTTTAGTGTCAGTAAATTTTAAAACTTCAACTTTAGCAAGTTTAGAAATAAATGGTTTCATCATCTCTTTTGTTTTCTCATCTACACCATCAAGTTTTACAAAAGCTTTTTCTATCTTTTGATTTGCTAAATCTACTAAAACTTTTGCACGACGAATAGAAATAATAGCATCCATGATAATTTCAAATGTTGCTTCTTCTTTACGTTGTTTGATTTTAGATGGAAATTTCATAAGCATAATAGAGTCACCCGTCTCAAGAGTTGTTCCACTTAGTTCATGATAAAGATGCTCTGTAATAAATGGCATAAATGGGTGAAGTAGTTTCATAGACTCTTTAAAAATTGCTCCAAGCTCTACAATAGAGCCTTTATCAGCTTTACTTAGCTCAATTCCCCAATCACAAAACTCATTCCATAAAAATTTGTACATAACAAGTGCTGCATCATTAAATTTGTACTCATCAAGATTTGCACGAACCTCTTTTGTTGCATAGTTTAAACGGCTCATCATGTAACGACCCAAATCAGTCTCAACACAAAAACCAGTTAAGTCTGGAAAAACATCTACATTCATTTGTAGATATTTACTTGCATTGTAAAGTTTGTTTGTAAAGTTACGGTTTTGTTCTAGTTTTTCGTTACTCATTCTTATGTCACGACCTTGCGCGGCAGAAACAGCAAGAGTAAAGCGTAAAATATCGGCACTATATTTGTTTACCATATCAAGAGGGTCAATAACATTACCTTTAGATTTACTCATTTTATTACCATGTTCATCACGAACGAGGGCATGAAGGTAGATGTGCTTAAATGGAAGTTCTCCAATAAAGTTTTCTCCCATCATCATCATACGAGCTACCCAAAAGAAAAGAATATCAAAACCAGTGATTAAAAGCGTATTTGGATAAAAATCTTTCATATCATTTGATTTAAAAAGTTTATCCATCTCAACATCACCATTACCCCAGCCAAGAGTACTAAATGGCCAAAGAGCAGAACTAAACCAAGTATCTAAAACATCAGGGTCTTGAGTGAGGTTTTTACTTGCACACTTTGGACAAGCATCTGGTTCGTCTTGGAGTGAAACAAATTCATGCTCACACTCATCACAGTAAAATACTGGAATTTGATGTCCCCACCAAAGTTGGCGAGATATACACCAATCACGAAGTTCTCCCATCCAAGAGTTGTATGAGTTAATCCAGTGTGGTGGAAAAAATTGAGCTTCACCATTATTAGTTTTTTCAATTGATTTATCTGCTACTTCACTTCTTACAAACCACTGTTTTGAGATATAAGGTTCTACAATGTTTTTACATCTATAGCAGTGTCCTACTTGGTGTTTATGCTCTTCTATTTTTACTATAAATCCCTCTTCATCAAGACGTTTTACAATAATATCACGAGCTTCCATACGCTCTAAGCCTTTAAACTCTTCTGCATAGTCATTTAAAATACCTTTCTCATCAAAAACAGTGATAAACTCTAAGTTATGACGTTTTCCAACTTCGTAGTCATTTTGGTCATGTGCCGGTGTAACTTTTACAACACCTGTTCCAAAATCCATATCTACATGCTCATCTGCAATAATAGCTACTTCACGCTCTAGTAGAGGCAGTTTTATTTTTTTACCGATTAAATGTTTATATCTCTCATCCTTAGGGTGAACCATAACGGCAGTATCCCCAAAATATGTCTCAGGTCTAGTAGTTGCTACTTCAACACTTCCACTTCCATCAGCAAAAGGGTAAGTCATATAGTAAAATTTACCATCTGTATCTTCATGCTCTACCTCGATGTCACTTAAAGCTCCATCATGTGTACACCAGTTTACCATGTAGTTTCCACGGATAATAAGACCATCATTATAAAGTTTAACAAAAGCCTCTTTTACTGATTTTTGTAATCCCTCATCCATAGTAAAACGCTCACGCTCCCAAGCAGGTGAAACACCCATTTGGCGAAGTTGTTCTGTCATTATGCCAGCAGATTCTGCTTTCCATTTCCAAGCTTTCTCCAAAAAAGCTTCACGACCTATCTCTTCTTTAGTAGTTCCCTCTGCAAGAAGTTGTTTCTCCACTACATTTTGTGTAGCAATTCCTGCATGATCAGTTCCTGGTTGCCAAAGAGTTTTGTATCCATCCATACGTTTGTAACGAGTGATAATATCTTGAAGGGTAAATGTAAGAGCATGACCAATATGCAGACGACCTGTAACATTTGGGGGAGGCATCATAATAGAGAAGTTTTTTCCCTTTTCTTGGATAGCTTTGTTTGCATCTATCTCGAAGTATTCTCTCTCTTCCCAAATTTTGTAGTATCTGTTTTCTGTTTCTTGTGGATTGTATCTATTATCTGACATATATTGCGCCTTAAATGAGGTTTTAAATTGCGCGATTATAGCTAAAAAGAGGTGATGATATGCTTAGTGTTAAATCCCTGTAACTCTTTTTTTGATTTTAATCTTATCTTCATACATATTTTTATCAGCTAACTCAATTGTTTGTGCCAAATCATTCCCACTTGCAAAAGTTACTAATCCATAAGAAAAGCTCACAGTAAATTTACTATCATGTGCTTTTAGTTTTTTACTAATAACATTTTCACGAATTTTTTCTAAATTATCAATTGCATATTTTATAGAGTTTTTAGCTTCAAAAATAATAATAAATTCATCTCCACCATATCTAATGACATTCACCCTTGTCGCTTTGAGTTGATTGGCTATATATATAAGAACTTTGTCGCCTATAATATGACCATGAGTATCATTAACCTGTTTAAAATAATTAAGGTCAATAATGGCTAAAGTTCCAGCTTCTTTAAAAGAGACATTGTCCTCATTTAAGTAATTATCATGTAACCATTTTCTGTTGTATGCATGAGTGAGTTCATCTCTGTAAACAGCCTCTTTAAGTTTTTCTATCTCTTTTTTAAGGTGTTGTGTCTCTCTTAAAACTTGTACTAAACCTTCTTCATCTTTATGCTTAATGGCATTGATGGCTTTATCTGTGTTTTGTGTTAATAAATTTGCATTTTTAGAGGTATTATCTTGCATATGAGTAAGAGTAGAGCACTCTTGTTTTAAAATATCAACAGCTAATTCATGTTCATTTTCTATGATTTCATTGTGTTCATCGGCATATTTTGTAAAGATAGAAGCATAAATACTTGGGGTAACCACATCCATTTGGTCAATAGAGGATTTTGTTTCGTTAGATATTATACGTAAGATGTTACTTTCAGACATAATCGAGATTTCTCCTATAAATATATGGTTAAATTATAACATAAGTATAGATAATTCAAAGACAAATGTATGAATTAAATTTTAAAAATATAAAGGTATAATCACATCCTTAAAATAGGAGGAAGCAGATAATGGCACTATCACGATTAAATGTAGAACAGTATGCAGCTGCTACTTCAACTGATAATCAAAACCTTATTATTGCTTCGGCTGGGACGGGTAAAACTTCCACAATTGTGGGACGCATCGCTCATTTACTCAATACTAATATAAAACCTCAAGAGATACTTTTACTTACCTTTACAAACAAAGCGGCAGCAGAAATGGTAGAGCGTGTGGCGGAATATTTTGGTAAGGATGTAGCGGCAAAAATAGATGCTGGGACTTTTCATGCAGTGAGTTATAGATGGCTGAAAAAATATGATAAACGGGTTGTTTTAAAACAGCAACGTGAACTTAAAACTCTTTTTCGTAGTGTATATGAGAAGCGCTCTTTTATGCAAATAGATGCAGAAGTGACTCCTTATGGAGGAAATCACCTCTATGATATGTACTCTTTTTATCAAAATACAGAACTACATGATAATTTTGAAGATTGGGTGAAAATTAAGTACGAAGAACACGAACAATTTGCGCTTATTTATGCTGATATTGTGGATGAGTTTGAAGATCTCAAAACAGAGTATGGTTTTGTCAACTTTAATGATTTGTTACTCAATTTTCGTAAGATGTGTGAGAGTACAAACTTAGGATATAAAGAGGTTCTTGTGGATGAGTACCAAGATACAAATGCCTTGCAGGGAACTCTTATAGATGCTATGAATCCTCCATCACTTTTTTGTGTGGGAGATTATGACCAAAGTATTTATGCTTTTAATGGGGCAGATATTGGGATTATTGGCTCTTTTAGTAAAAAATTTCCAGATGCAAAAGTACATACTTTAACAAAAAATTATCGTTCCTCGCGACCTATTTTATCACTCGCTACAAAAGTAATAGAACACAATGAACGTATTTATCCTAAAAACTTAGAAGTGACTCGTAACGATGTGGCACAAGCTCCTAAACTTTTAGTTTTTGATGAACTTTTTGACCAATACCATGCAATGGCTGCACAAATTCGAGACACTCAAACACCCAATGAAGATATAGCAGTTATTTTCCGTAATAACTCTTCAGCAGATGGCATAGAAGTAGGGCTTCGTGAACTTGATATTCCTTGTAAACGAAAGGGAGGAACTAGTTTTTTTGATGCTCGTGAGGTAAAAGCAATTTTGGATCTTTACACACTTTTAGTAAATGAAGCTGATATGATGGCTTTTATTCATATCTTTGAATTTGCTCGTGGTATTGGGAGTGCAATGGCTAAAGAGATGTATATTGCTCTTAAAAATTTAGGTTCTGGAAGTATGTTTTATGGTCTGTATGCTCCTGATGAAAGTATTAGAAATCCATTTGAGAAAAGAAAACTAAACTCGCAACTTGGACTCTTTGATGATTTTGCCGAACTTGGTGCTGTTGGTAAATATGCTAAGCTTGGTTTTGAAGCAAAGTTTATGAAAAACCCTGTTCTTAAACATCCAAAACTTACAAAAGATAGTGCTACTTTTTTACATAATTTTTATAGATTATATAGGGATTTAAAGGGTGTAAAACAGCCTCGTACTATTGTGAGAAAAATTGCCTCTTCTGAATTTTACAGTTATATTTCAGATGCACTCTCCACTAAAAGAGCAACACTCAAAGATGGAAGTATAGATGAGAAGCAAAAAACAGAATCATTAACTCGTATTACTCGTAAAATGTTACTTTTAGAAGAGTTAGCCAAGCCTTATAGTGAGCATGAAAGGTTTTTAAATGCCATGATTTTAGGTTCGTCCGATTTAACACAAGGGGAGGGAGTAAACCTTTTAAGTGTTCATGCTTCAAAAGGTTTAGAGTATAAAGAAGTTTATGTAGTCGACTTGATGGATGGACGTTTTCCAAATCGTAAACTGATGCAAAGAGGAGGAAGTCTTGATGAAGAGCGACGCCTCTTTTATGTGGCAGTTACACGAGCAAAAGATATTTTGTATTTAAGTTATGCAAAATATGATAAGATAAAAAAACAGAACTTTATGGCTTCACAGTTTTTATATGAAGCAGGACTTGTGCCTAAAGATGATGCTTATAGGGCGATGGTTTTAAAAGATATGGATAAAGATGAAGAGTGAGTTATTTTAATATGGTTATAATTATAAAAAAAGGATAAAAAAATATGAGTACAGTAAAAAAAATTTGGATAGCAGCAGCAATATTTGTAGCTTTAATGGTAGGATTTAGTGTTTTTATTATACAAATATCAGGATATAACAGAGTTTATAAAAATGAACCAGCAGCAAAACAACCAGCAAAGAAAATGATTATGAAATGTGGTGAGGGTAAATGTGGTGCAGCAATGATGGAAGAGGTTGAAGTGCCAAAAGCTAAATAGCTTCGGCTCTTAATTTTCTTACTTCCAAAAAGTAACTATGTCCTAAGTAAATAACATAAAATACTGAGGCAAAGAAGATAACAAAAGGGATAAGTGAAATAAGATAAAGCCCTAAAGTTTTAAGTCTGAGTGTGCTTGCATGAAAGAATTTTATGCGAACACTTTCCTCTCTTGTACAAATTGTTGAAGCAATATCATAAGTCATCATTTTATGAAAAAAGTAATAGAGTGGTAAGTTAAAAGCAATGATATTGAGTAGTGGTATAAAGTAGATGGGAATTAATACCAAAAACAGCATAATCATAATAAAAATCCACTTTGAGACTAAAAACACAAACTCTAGAATATTAGAGTGTCCTATCAGTTCTACATCACTGTAGTGTCTTCTTTGTATCTCTTGTAAAATCATAGGAGTTAAAAATCCTATAACTAAAACAGCGATAAAAATAGATAAATAGAGTGTTAAAAAACTTCCAATAGTATAAACCAAAAATGAAGCTATCCAAGAAGTAATAGCACTACTCATTAAAAATTTAATGATGGCAGTTCCCTCTAAGGTGGCTGCAAAACTCTCAGTATGTGGAATGCCATTTTCCATAGTTGTCTGTGTTGAACTAACATCCATAGAACCAAATTGATCTAAGCCAACACCTGCGATTACAAAAAACAAAACATACATGATAAGCATACTTAATACAAATGGAAGTAAAGAATATTTTATCATTTTTCCCGTGAACAAATCTTTTATACTCAAAGAGAGAGTATTTGTTTCGTTATCCATTTATAGGTTTTCCTCTATAAGTTTAAGGGCTGTTTGAATATCTGATGCTTCCATTTTTCCATCTTTATAAAAAATGACTTTACCATCTTTTGAAAAGATAATAATGTCAGAGTTATTATCTGTAATTTGCCACTCATTTACAAGTACACTGTTTTTATCTTTTACATAGATAGTATCTGGGAACTCTTCTTGTTTTGATTTTAAGATACTCTCAATTACAAAGTTTGGTTTCCATGTCGCCGCAAGATTAATAATAGCTAGACTCCCATACTTTGCTCTATCGTATTTTTTGGCTTTAAGAGCAGCACTAAATTCATTGTTTAAATCTTTTTCATCAGGGTCAACATAAAACATAACAAAAACTTTATTTTTAATAGAAGAAGAATTCCATGCACTTGAGTCTTTTACTAGACCACCATTATCATCAGAGATAGTTACCGCTTTTGGAACCTCCCCAAGAGTTAATGCACTAAGGTTTAAGGTTAAAAGAGAGGCCAAAAGGATAGTTTTTAATTTCATAATTTACTCCAAAGTTTTTGATTAAGTTTTAGCTCTTCTACAATGCCTACAGCAAGATGTAGAGTACCAACATATTCCATTGCTATTTTATACTTTAAAAGTGAATGAAAAATAGATGGTTCAAAAAGGTCCTTGTTATAAGCAATAGCAAGGTAGACTTTACCGCCAACAAAAGAGAGCGAAAGTGGGTGATTTGAGTGCTTTTTAAAGAGTAAAAGTTTTTCCATAAGAGCATGTGATAAAATATATCGAGCTTCTATTTGGTCTGATGAGTAAACAACAAACTCTTTTTCAAATGCGACACTATCCATCTTTACTAACTCGTTTCTTCCCATGTTATGAGATTGTAAAAGGTTGCCTATGTAATCACCAAAAGTACTCTGTGCAGTGTCTGGAAGAATTACAGTTTGAGCTTTAAAATGTTTGTTAAAATCAGTTACAATAAAAAGCCCTTGAAAAATAGTTTGGTAATGTGTGTTCCCTTTGGCATCTTTATGTTTTGTTTGTGCATGTAAATCAGAAAATTCTATATTTACATCATCAATTTCCCCTTTTACATAATCATTTCCATCAAGTTTATCGAGTTGTGAGGTGAAAATTTTAGAATTAGTGAAGTGATGATTTCCTACATGATAATCTGGTGAATAGTGTAAGTTTTTATCTAGTGCTTTTATAAGTGGTGTTATGATTTTGTCTTTAAACTCTTTTGTATAATCTTTGATGAGGTAATTATAAATAATACCACCACCAACAAGATAGCCAAAAGGAGCAAATATGAAAACATTGTTGTTTTTGAGGAAACCATAAATTGTTGATGCAATTAAAACTACTAAAATAGTATAAATTACACCAACTGTGATGAGTCTATGACTCAGTTGCACTCTATCTTTTTCTAAAAGCTGAAGAGTTGGATAGAGAATTCTATAATAATAATCAGTTAACTCACTTTTGCTTTTCATTTTGTATTGAAAAGCTCTTTGACGTTGATATTTTGTCTCTCATTCTCATTTATTTCAAAGACCTCTTTTTTGGTATATCGCATAAAGTTTGCCATAAAGTTTGTCGGAATTTGTTCGAGTGCATTGTTGTAGTCTGTAACAGCTTGATTATAAGCACGCCTTGAAGCAGAAATTTGCTCTTCAATCTCACTTAAACTTCGTTGGAGATGCATTACATTTTCATTGGCTTTTAGCTCAGGGTAATTCTCTACTGCAATCATAATAGAACCAAGTGCAGCACTCATTTTTGCATCTAAATCGATTTTTTCTTTATCGCTTAAGTTTGCTTGATTTGCCTTGGCTCGTAGTTTTGTGACATCCTCTAAAATGCTTTTTTCATGTTGCATATATTGGCTTACACTTGCCACTAGGTTAGGTAGAAGATCGTAGCGTTTTTTAAGTTGAGTATCGACACTTGCAAAGATATTTTGTACTTGGTTCTTTTTAGCAACTAAAGAGTTGTACATAAGTACTAAAACAATTACAGCGACAATGAGTATTATAAATGGTGTTGACATAATATAATCCTTAGGTTAAATTTATTTTATATCCAACACCATAGCAGTTTTGTATAAAATAATCTTCACTTTGTGAAATTTTTAAGAGTTTTTTTCTTAGTCTTGATAGTAATTGTGTGACATTGTTACAAATATCATCACCTGGTTCTTTTCCTACAAAAAGTAGATGATGAATATCACAGGAATTTAAAAAATTATTTTTATGTTCAATTAAAATTTGAATGGTTTTTGTTTCATTTTTACTTAAATTTATTACCTTATTATAATAAATTAACTGATGGGTATTGATATTCCAAGTATAGTTTGAGGAGAGAGTCAGCATGTTTCTTTTTAGTAGTTTATTTTGAATTAAATTAAGTTTTTCCTTGAGTTCTTTAGTTTTCACTGGTTTAACTAAATAGCCTAATAGATTTAAATTAATAGCTTGCAAAAGTTTCTCTTTATCAGAATAAGCACTTACCATTAAAATGAGAATTTCTTGGTCATGCTCTCGAATTTTAGCTGCAAGGCTAAGACCATTTACACCATGAATGGAAATATCAAGGATGGCGACATCTATATTATGATTTTCATAAAGTTCTAGAGCTTTATTACCATCATCTGTAGTTATAATGTTATCAAAGTAATTTTGGAAAATTGCTGTAAAATTTTCTTGCACTACTTTATCATCTTCTACATAAAGTAGTGTAAAATTAGTATTCATATAATTATCCTAAAAATTGTTCCATTATCAATGTTTACGGCTTCTATAGAACCATCTAAATGCTCTTGTATTATTTTTTGAGTTAGGTAAAGACCAATTCCACTACCAGTATCTGATTTTTTCGTTGTGTAATGTTCATCAAATATAAAAGGAAAATCTTCAGCTGCTATACCACCGGCATTATCAGTAAAATCAATGTGCACTTTATTATTTATAGTTTCTCCAAAAATCTTAATCATTTTTGTAGTTTCACTACTACTAGCAAAAGCTTCTTTTGAATTTTGTAATATATTGAGTATTACATGTAAAAGTTCATTTTTGTATGTATTGATATTTTGGCTGAAATTGAGATCAGTTTTGATAACAATTTCTTTAGTGAGTGTATCATCTTTACTAAATGTAAGTGCTTTATTTATAATGGCTTTTACATCAACTAGCTCTTTTTTTGTGTTATGGTTAAAAAAATTTTTAAAATCATCAATTGTACTACTTAAAAAAAAGATATTACTGTTGATTTGTGCGAGTTTATCTTCTAGCTCTTCTTTGTGAATTGATCCTTCAAGCTCGAGTTTGAACTCTAAAAATGAGGTAATAGAAGTTGTACGTGCTAGTGGTTGTTTCCATTGATGAGTAATGGCATTTATCATTCCACCTAGTTGTGCTTTTTTATTTTTACTGATTATTACTTCTCTCTGTTCTTGTACTTTTTGTTCAAGAATTTCTACATGATAATTCATAAGATAGGAGAAAATAATAGCTTCAATTACGAGTGTAAAACCACTTGCATGGAATGTAAAAAAGTTAAGAGGGATAATATTACTCATAGATGAGAGAGTGATTATCATACCAAAAATATAAATAAAATATGCAACTATAAAGAGTTTAGCTAAAGGATGGGATGTTTTTATTAAAATATAGGAAAAATAGACTAAAACTATAAAGGAGAGTGTGAAGACTACTTTAAGAAGTTCTATAGCAAAGGTTAAATCAATTACAAAAGCACTTAAAATATTTATTAAAACAGCATATATAATAAAATTTAGTAATTTATGAATGTTTTTATAAGAGTTTTTAGTATCAAAAGTATGCTCTATAAACAGAACTAAAAAGAGTGAAACTAAGATAGCTGTAATGTTAAACCAGTAAGTTAATTTGCCATATATAAAAAAGTTATTGTACAGAGTTCCATACATATAAATAAAACCAATACTAGCATTAAATAAGTAGAGTGCATAATATAAAAATTCTCGGCGTTTATTGTATATAAAAAGCATAAGATTATAAAGTCCGAGGGTAATTAAAATAATAATAATTATATTGGAGTAAAAAGTTTTATTAAGAAGTGCATTTAGATTTTCTTTTTGATCATATATACTAAAATTAACGATACTTGTAACCATAGATATATTTTTGATATAAAGAGTTTTTACTTGCTTTGGAAGTACTTTGAATGAGTAAACTAGAGTACTCCCTGCTAGTTTATTTGTACCTGCATCACTTAAGATGTTATATTGGTTTTTGTCTTCTATAGTGTTATTAGAAAACTCATAAATCTCGATTTTTTTTGAAAAATAGGCAAAATTATCATGTAAAAAAAGCTCTTTAGTTTTGCTTGATACATTTTTGAAGTTTATCCTATACCATACAGATCCAACACTACCTGAAAAACTATTTTGTGAGTTTATAGTTTTGAAGTTACTTTTTTTAATTTGTTTTATAGTTAAACTGTTTGTTTTATCTTTAAAATACTCTAACTTGAAATTTTCATACTTAAAATGGTCATAATTAATTTCTAAAGCTTGAAGAGATAAGATAAAAAAAAGTAATAAAAAGAGTTTTTTCATTTTATATTTCTACTCTATTTCTACCGTTCTCTTTTGCCATATAGAGTTTAGTGTCGGCATTTTTTATAAGTGTATCAATATCTTCACTTGTTTGTATATCACTTATTCCAGCAGAAATAGTAATATGTTCAATTGTTTCAAAGAGATGCTCTTGTACTTTTTTGTTTAAAAGTTTTGCTAAACTAAAAGCACCTTCAATAGAAGTATGAGCAGAGATAATCATAAACTCTTCTCCACCCCAACGTCCAACTATATCAGTAGTTCTCACATTTTTTTTAAGAATTTTTGTTAAGTCTATAAGTACATCATCTCCTACTTGGTGTCCAAAAGTGTCATTTACATTTTTGAAAAAGTCGATATCGATAAGTATAAGAGAAAAATTTTCACCATAACGTTTATACTCTTGGAAATTATCTTCTAAAATTTGATCTATTTTTACACGATTGTAGAGTGTTGTGAGTTTGTCTGTAATGGCAACTTTTTCAAGAGAAGTAATATCTTCTAATGTTATAAGATATCTCTCCTCTTGGTGAATAACAAACCTTTTAGAAATTAGTGTAAATATATACTCTTTTTCTCCTTGCTTCATAGTGATTTTATCATTTTTACTACAGTGTTCATTTGATTCTTTTAGTTTAATAAAATGCTCTTTATTATTTTTATTTTCTTCAAAGAGTTCACAAATACAAGAGTGCTTTTTTAAGAATTCTTCAAGTGAACTATAGCCTGTGAAATGTAAAAAAGCATTGTTCACTCTATTTATTTTGTTATTTTTTAAAACATAAGTAATATTAGGATTAACATTAAAAAGAGTGTCAAGATACTCTTTGTTTTTACTTAGTTCTAGAGTCTGTTCCTTTACTTCAAGTTCTAGTTTTTCATTGAATTCTTGAAGTAGTTTTTTCTTGGTAGCATCTTGTCGTATCGCTTCATACCCTATAATCTCTTTTTTATGATTAAAGATAGGGCTAATTACGGAGTCAACCCAAACTGATGAGCCATCTTTATTGAGGTTTTTAAACTCACCATGCCATGTATGACCACTTTTAATACTTAGCCATAAATCTTTGTAAAATAGATTTGATGCTTTATCCTCCATATCTTTAAGCATATTATGATTATGTCCAAGTAATTCCTCTTCTGTATACCCTGTACTTAAACAAAAGGCTTCTGAGACATAAGTAATGTTCCCACTTTTATCTGTCCTTGATATTGAGATATTGTGATTAACAATATTGTAACTTTTTTCAAGTGCATCTTCTTTGAATCGTAAAAGAGATTTTAAGCGATACCTAAAATAGAGTGCAAGTAAAATTATTAAAATAATAATGAATGCAAAAATTTTAATAAACTGATGATAAGTATAATACAATGATAATAATGTTTGAACAGTTTTTTTTGTAGACATTTTTTTAGGCATAGAAATATGATAAATTAAATTATTAAGGTTAATTTTTTTATTATGAGGGATTAATCCTAGTAAGCGGTATGTATTGGCTATTTTTTCTAGTCTAATAGGATTTATATCTCCAATGTCTGTTCTTGGAATTAGTGCAAGTTTTTTTAAACTGTTTGCTTCAAATAATAGAGCATCTTTTGTCCTATTTTGTGTATTGTAATATTTTAGGATAACATCAATGGTTTCGTCTATGTGGGCATAGGCATATTCCCATCCTTCTAAGGATGCTTTGTAAAAATTTTGAACAGTTTTTGGATCCTTGTTTATTAATGTTTGAGATGTAAAAAGAATATCGCTATAAAAATCATAACCATAATCTTTTGGGTCATATAGATTGAATTCTATACCTTTATTTTGAAGTTGATAGGGTTCATTAGAGCGGTATACTGTTCTGTAATCAATAGTACCATTAATAAAAGAGTTTAAATTAAAAGAAACAGGTGCTACTTTATAATCACTCATTTTTAAGCCATCAGAGTTAAGCATGGCTGTTATCGCAGCATTTCCATTGTCCTCAAAACTCATCATTATAGTTTTATTTTTGATGTCAGTTAGTTGTTGATGGGAATCAGTTTTTCTAGATATAAGAACAAGTGGTGACGATTGATGAATAGCCGCTAAAAGTTTAACTTTGAGGTTTTTATTAATTGTATCTAAAATAAGAACAGAGTGACGAATTCCAAAATCAGACTCTAAATTGAGAACACTTTGAACATTATCTCTATTTGGCTCAAACTCTTTGAGTGTGAGATGTAGACCATGTTCTCTGTAGTAGCCTTTTTGTATAGCCATATAATAACCAGCAAATTGAAACTGATTTTTCCAAGGTAATGCTAAAGAGATGTTCTTAAGTTCAGCCTGAAGTGAGAGTGTTAGTAAAATTAAATATAGAACAATTTTTATCATATATAATTATATCTAAAAAGTGT
>ERZ890953.1111-NODE-1111-length-14003-cov-12.194795_pt1 | contig 14003 bp, 29 predicted proteins | sample MGYA00521264_ERZ890953 | MGnify/ENA primary metagenome ERZ890953 (study PRJEB32303, sample SAMEA104408629) | aquatic metagenome | biome: Brackish water; feature: Chemocline; material: water | place: Baltic Sea | collected 2014-10-26T21:54:00 | depth 200 m ... | reverse complement strand
AGGAAGGTAAGGTGGTGAACATGTACCAGGCCAAAGATGTTAACCGTGCGGAAACGCTGCTGGACTGGGCGGTTGAGGACGTTATCGCCGCCACGTCCGTCACCTCTGCGAACAGGGTAAGGGATCGCGTGGTGGAACTGGCTGATGTGGTGTCCATCGAATGGGCTAAAGAGGCGCTTGCGGCGTCGATCAGCAAGCATGTTATCCGTCAGGTGCAGTCATGCACTGGCGTTATTATGGACAATCTGGAAGACTAGGAAGGCAAGAAGATGGACCCAAGCAAGTTGTTAGATGAGATTCGGGACGCGATAGAGGTGTGGAACGAAGGCATGGAGGACGTTGACACTGTTGCTATTGTTATGCAAGGTGTAGAGTGGTTGGATGAATGGTTGTCGAAGGATGGCTTCCTGCCACGGCAGTGGGATTCTAATGCCTAGTGTGCTACGATTCGGTGACGATCCGATCAGGTATGTTGAACAGCTCATACATGAACAGAATTGGAGAGAAGAAGAATGAACTCGCAGACCACCGCAGACTATTGGGCTGCGTATTACGCAGCGTGGAAAGAAGGGGAGAACAAGAATGGATGGTGAAAGAATGAACCGTGCAACGAACGCTTCCAGAGCTGTGAGCTACTACGCTAATCTGGTGGGCAACAACAACGAGACCGCAGTGACGAAGCGTTTCGAAGAACGGGCCCGTCAGCTGTGTCGACAAAAATACCGACATGCGTGCGTACGCACGAGTGTGGTTGACTTGCTGGCTGACCTTATGCACCTGAGCTATATAGCGTCCTTCGATTTCGAGGATGTGCTGGATTTAGCGACGATGCACTACGAAGATGAACTCGCCGCAGCATCGGCAGATCCTGCGTGGTTGGACGCGGACGCACCACTACCTTCGGAGGTTTGGGAGTGAACTTCTACGATCAGGATGTGAGCCATGTTTGCTCGACTGCGGATGTCAAGCGTTGGGACATCTACGATATCGCAGATCACTTGGAAGATCTGCCAGGTATGCTGTCGAGGGCGACAGAGGGCCAGCCCTGGAACCGGGAGCTTGAGGAAGCTATCGGGGCGGTGCATTACATCGCTCTGCTAGCGTTCCAAGCCAGCACTAAGGGTGGTAGTGTCGCACCTTGGCCGTACACCTCGTGAGATGGGTTGTCCTGTGGCTTGTGGGAGGTGTGATGATGGGGCTAGGTTTAGGCTTCGCGTTCTCTCCCACAGCCCAGGCTGCCGCCTGCGAGCATCGCAGCGAGGCCCACCAGCTAGAGCACGGAGGGTTCACAGCAGACAACGCTTGGCACGTCTTGCACGGTGACCTCCCAACGTGTAAGGTAGAATCCAACAGCAACAGTTCGAGAAAGGATGGAGATGTTTCCCAAGATGAAGGTAAGTCCCGCTTCTGCCGGAAGCGGTGGTTCTGCTAGCTTAGCCAAGCTACGCCAGGCCCTAGTGCGGTACGATTCGCTGAGCCTGAAGCGTGACGAAGAGCTTTCTGAGCTGGCCGCTCTTGCAGAGCAGGGAGGCTACTACCCGTATTACGATGCCACACGCTCAGATTGGGCTGACTCGATGGATGAAGCTGGACAAGTTTTGGCTTGCTGCGTGGAAGAGGTGTTGAAGAGTGATCGTTGGGCCTGAGATATCGGAGGATGACACGAGGCCACGCCGCAGCGTGAGCCAGATCAACCAGTACATGCGCTGCCCTATGGCGTACAAGCTGAGCCGCATCGACAAGGCTTGGGGTAGGCCAGCAGCTTGGCTGCCGCAGGGCTCAGCGGTCCACACAGTGTGCGAGCACTACGAGCTTCGCAGGCTTGCAGGCAACCCTATGAGCCTTGAGGAAGCTTTGGACCTGTTCCGCACAGAGTACGCAATGGAGGTGTCGGACTACACAGAGGAGACACCTAACTTCGACTACTGGTCATGGTCTGGGCCCTACAACGGTGAGCGAGACGTTGAGCGCCGATACCATGTAGGGTTGGAGCAAGTCACCAAGTTTGTGGAGTTCTCACAGTCCCAGGTGATTTGGATCGCACCTGACGGGACACCTGGCATCGAGCTGGAGTTCAAGATAGACTTGGATGGTATCCTCGTTCGAGGGTTCATCGACGCTATCGTGCAGGGCCCTGAGGGGCCAAGGGTTCGGGACTACAAAACAGGCAACACGCCTGGTGATGACTTCCAGCTCGCAGTGTATGCCCTAGCTGTAAGTGAGGTTTACGGTATTGACAAGCCTCAGCAGGGCGACTACTACATGGCTGGGAAGAAAGGTAAGAAAGCGGGGCCGACAGCCCCGTACGATCTGTCGCATTGGACAAAGGAGGAGGTTTCAGCGGTATTTGCTGCTGTTGAGGCTAAGATTCAGGCTGGCGAGTTCGAGCCTGACCCGGAGCCCAACAAGTGCAAGTTCTGCGACGTGAACCGGGCATGCCCAACGTACAACGGTCAATAACATTGCACCTACTTAAGTAGACCACAACAGAAAGGAAGAACATGAAGAATATTGCTAAACTAGTGTTGATCAGTGCGGGAGGGTTGGCACTCACTGTCTCCTTCACGGCGGGAGCGGCCTACGGGTTCTTGATCAACGCTTTCCCGGCAGATGCCGACTTCAATGCCGACTTCTGAGGCGTCAGACCCAGATAATCCCAGAGATTGGGATGTGGCTTCGCCTCTGTTGAAGTCGCCAATGGCACCGCACGAGACAGCGTGCGTGCTACGCATGAAGCGGGCAGGGTATAGCGGTTCAGATATTATGAAGCTGCTGAAGCTTCGAGGCCAACCCATGATGGGCGAGCTGAAGAAAGCTTTGGATGAAGAGTTCAAAGCTGCCAAACACGGCAGAATCATACACGACGCCCCGATAAAGGAGGACTGAGATCTATACACCTCGCCAGTCACTGTATATACGAGGGTCCGCAGGGGACCCTTTGCCAGCAGTGTGGGATGCTCTGGATCAGAAAGGCACCACGCCCCGCAGGGGACAGCTAGTGCTGATCTGTGCAGGGCCTGGCACTGGTAAGTCAGCTTTCATCCTGGCTTACGCCTTGAAAAGCAAGGTTCCAACCTTGTACTTCTCTGCAGACTCCGACGCTTTCACACAGCTATCGAGGAGTGTTTCGATACTGTCTGGCTGCACCTTGGAGAAAGCTACTAGAGCTGTACGCAACGAAGACATAGGTGAGGTTGCCAAGAAACTGGACCCTTTGCCCATCAGGTTCAACTACAAGGCGTCACCGTCGCTAGACGTGATAGAGGAGTCCCTAGCTGCGTACGACGCCTTGTACGAGGACTTCCCCGCCCTGATCATCGTGGACAACATTACGAACGTCAGGACAGACTCAAGCGAGGGCGACGATCCGTTCGCAGGCTTGGAAGGCTTGATGGACTATCTTCACGAGATGGCCCGCGAGACAGGAGCTTGTGTGGTAGGGTTACACCACGTTACAGGCCCACACAACGACGGGGATTCACCGATACCGCTTAGCGGTATCAAAGGGCAGATCGGGCGAGTGCCTGAGATGATACTGACCCTGCACCGTGTTTCTGACGGCTACGGGCCAGACCAGCTTAATGTTTCCACGGTAAAGAACCGGGGAGGTAAGGCTGACCCTTCAGGTAACGATTTCGCTTCGCTAGAGTTCTCTGGCGAAACAATGCAGATCCGTGACTACGGCTCATAACAAAGGAGAAGACATGTCCACACCCAATACGATGCCGCGCACCAACAATGCGGCTAAATCTGCGGTGGCGCTCGCAGTATCGGCCACCAAGCCTACGGTTCGCAAGAACAAGACTCTGGTGGACGGCGAGATTGTCCAGACCACAGTCACCGGAAGCGAGCACCGCTTCCCGCTGGCGCAGAGCATCTCGAGCGTGAACGAGGAGCGCATCGCTGATCGGTGGGCGCTCTGATGACGTTCACAGAGCTGATCGGTGACCCGATCATCGCCTGGATCGACAACCGCTCAGGCATCAGTGTGTTCTGTAATCCAAGGCTCATCGATGTCGGAGGCATGCTGGCGGTAGTCATCCTCGAGCATATTTTCGATGCCACGTACGCCGTGGAGAAGAAGACCTTCGGATGGCTGTGGTGATGTGGGTAGTCAACAGCTACATCATTCTCCTAGGTTTGCTTTCTCTAATCCTACTATTAGTAGATAAGCAGTCGCTCAGCAATGCCAAGGGCAAAGAGGACCGCTTGCATAGACTGCGAAAAGGAAGGGATAGCGACTCGCAGGAAGCTGGCGACAACGAAGAACGGTAGGCCTGTTCCGGGCCCACGGTGCTTCACGCATCACCGTTCAAAGCATAAGAAGCGGAGGAATTATTCCCATGAGCGCCATATTTTGGAGACGTATGGTGTAACAATCGAAGAGTATTGGGATATTTACAGGGCTCAGGGCGGTTGCTGCTACATTTGCCGTAGAGCCAAGGGTACAAAGAAGAAGCTCTCCGTGGACCATTGCCATTCGTCGGGCGTGGTGCGGGGTTTGCTTTGCACGGTGTGTAACAAGTATGTTTTGGGACATTTGCGGGACGATCCTGAGGCAGCGCAGCGTGTGCTAGACTATCTGAGGACGCCGCCGGCAGTAGCAGTAATCGGTGTCAGAATAACACCGGACATGGACCTGATAAGGAGAAATCGTGGAAAAGTTTAAGACTATTGCGGAGATGCTGGACGCCGCTGAGAGCGGTGAGGCGTTCGGCGGTTTGCTATCCGACCTGATGATATCGCTGGCCATGGAGGCACACGATTATGTATGGGGAGGGGATGAGGATGAGTGATGAGCCGCCTATCGCGGCGGTGATTCACCGGTATTTCCCAGATTGGGGGCCGCCAGCCAACAACAGTGAGTGGTGCCAATGCCTGTGCCCTTTTCATGGCGAGTCGAACCCTTCAGCGGCAGTCAGTTTCGACAACAACGCATTCAAATGTTTCGCCTGCGGTGTCCAAGGAGATGTCGTATCGATTATCAGACACCAGGAAGAGGTGAATTATGCAGAGGCTTTCAGAATCGCAGAGAGCCTTTCTGTGGGAGGCAGCCACGGCGTACAAGGAAAGTTTGCCCGGAAGCCCAGCCGAAGAGTATTTGGAGAGCCGGGGGATACGGGACGTTCCAAGGTTCGGGCTGGGGTTCGTGGAAGATCCACGCCCTGGGCATGAAATGTATCGCGGATGCTTGAGCATCCCTTATCTTAGGCAGTCGGATTGGCGGGGCTGGTCGGTAGTGGCGATCAGGTACAGACGGCTCGATGACAGTAAACCCAAGTACATGACAATGGCAGGCGATAAGCCTCGCCTCTACAATACTTCGGCGTTGAACCAAAACAGCAAGGACATTTCGATAACGGAAGGGGAGCTTGACGCAATCACAGCGGAGACCATCGGAGTTGAGACTGTCGGCGTTCCTGGGGCCCAGATGTGGAAGAAGCATTTCCGCCTGTTGTTTCTGGGATACAGGTATGTTAACATTCTAGCTGACGGCGACGAAGCCGGCATGGCGTTCGCTAAAACAGTGGCAGCTACGCTGCCTAACGCAAGAATCATCCCAATGCCAGACGGCGAGGATGTAAACTCGATAGTGTTATCGCAGGGCAGAGATGCTTTGCTGGAGAGGATAAAATGAATAATATCACCGTTTACAGCCGCCCAGCTTGTGCAGGCTGCACCAAGGTCAAGAAGTTGCTTGATACTGCCGGGTTGGAGTATGATGTGATCGACATCGAGGTTGATGAAGACGCACGCAACTATCTCATCCACGATGTTAAGGCTGCGGCTGTACCCGTCATCGAGGCTGAGGGATACCCTCGAATCGTCGGCTACAAGGCTCGTGATGTAGCAGCGTTCATTCTCAAGTACAAGGAGGAATTGGAAGTTGAGTGACCCAGTAAACCCAGATCATTACCGTTCGTTCTCTAACGGCGCGGAAGTCATCGACATCGCTGAGCATCTGACTTCTAACGGGGGACAAGCCATCCAGTACGTGGTTCGAGCTACGCGGATGCCGCTGGCCCGCCGAAAGGGGGCGGATACAGATTACTGGATTGAGGATCTGCTGAAAGCTAGCTGGTTCATCGACCGTGAAATCACGCGCCTGAAGGGGGGCTTCGATCAATGACTAAGCGAATCGTTATCATTTCAGACACACAAATCCCCTACGATGACCGTAGGGCTATGAAGGCTGTCATTCAGTTTATCGGGGACACCCAACCGGATGAAGTTATCCATATCGGTGACCTTATGGATTATCCTGCGCCGTCGCGCTGGACTAAGGGAACCGCTGAGGAGTTCGCGGCGCGTATCCGCCCCGACTCTGAGGAGGCTATTAAACGGCTCCTGCAGCCGCTGAGAGCGGTCTACGACGGGCCCGTGGGTGTCCACGAGGGCAACCACGATTCGAGGCCCAGAGATTACCTGGCGAAGTATGCGCCGGCTCTGATTGAGTACACTGACCAGTTCCGGTTTGAGTCTCTGCTGGACTTCGACGGACACGGAGTCGATGTGCTACCTGAGTTCTATAAAGTAGCACCTGGCTGGGTTTCCACCCACGGGCACCGGGGCGGTGTGCGGTTGTCGCAGAAGTCCGGTGACAGCGCGTACAACGCCATGATCCGGTTCGACACCTCTGTGGTGATCGGCCACACGCACCGCCAGGGCATCAAGCCTCACACCCGGGGCTACGGCAGCAACCAGAAGCCTCTGTGGTCGATGGAGGTCGGTAACCTTATGAACATGAAGCTGGCGCATTATTTGAAGGGCGCAACAGCTAACTGGCAGACTGGTTTCGGTATGATCACGGTGGACGGTAAATATGTTAAACCTGAACTTGTCCCTATCATGTCGGGAAGGTTCTCAGTAGATGGATGGATGTGGGAAGTTTAATGGATGCCCAAAAGGTTATAGCCGCCGCAGCTAAGGCGGCGCAGGCCCAGTGGAACCTGGCATCCTTCAAGGATGTAGACGAGCTAGTGCAGGATCTGTGGGTGTGGTATCTTGAGTCGCCGGCAACACAGAAGAAGCTGGAGAACGCAGATCCAGACCTTCGGCATTTCCTTGTTAAGAAGGCTGCTTTTCAACTGCTTTCCCGCATGGCTCTAAGCGGGGATCTCGCAGGTAACAAGTCAACCTACTCCGGGGAGTCTGTGAAAGCCGCCTTGGCCGGTAAAAGCACCAACAAGTATCTTTTCTCAATTCTGGGTGATGCCGTAGATAAGCTCGGCTATGGCTACGCAGAAGCTATCCGCGTCAGGTACACTGACGGCGTAGTACCTGAGCAAGGAGCTCCGGCTGTCAAGTTGTCGAGGGCGATAAGGGCACTCACTCAGGAAGTGAACCTGATGATGATCACGTCCCAGATGACTAAAGACGAAAACGGTATGCTACGCAACGTTGAGGGCCCTGGGCGGCGCAAGGGGAGTGGATATCGAGGGGCTGCTGACGCATCCGCCAGGCGGCCACAGGGAGTCCACAACGACCCTACTGCCGGCGCGGCTATGCTGTTGATGGATCACCCAGAGCTGCGTGACGAGTATTTTCTGGAATCTTCTTGGGAAGAGTTTCTTGGTGGACGAAATGCTACACATATTTGATTCACAGTTCAACGGTATGCCTGGGTCCGAAATGTATCGGGCTGAGTTGTTCCCTGAACTGTTCCCACACCAGCAAAGAATGATGATAGAGAACTGGTCACAAGATGACCTTGAAATGTTTGTCGGAGGCGTTTTTACGCCTGAATACGGAATGAAAAGGAGCACAATATGTCTCGTATCGGAGTAGCAGTAGCAGCAGTAGTAGTGTCGGCTGGAGTCCTGGCGGTGCCAGCCCAGGCGGTGTCGCTGACCCCTCAGTCAGCGGATCTGCAGGTTGCCATCTGCGCAGTCATTGATGATAATCCCGTAACGACCATTTTCACGCCCATCATCCTAGCCCTTCTGAGCGAGGGGATGTCGCAGGAAGATGTTGGAGAGCTTATCGCACGGTCAGTGGTCTATGAGTGCCCACGGCACATCCCGTTGCTTAAACGGGCCGTTGAGCAGTACGGGTGAAAATAGGCACTAAGGTGCTCATCCGGCGGGATGAATCCAAGTACGGCACCAGTCGTGTGTGGCGAGAGTACAAAGGAAAAACAGGTGTTGTGCATGGGTTCTCCCTTGGGGAGATTGGTGTAACATTCGATGACGGTGTAACCGATCCTGCATGGTTCCAACGGTATGAAATAAAGGAGAGAAAAGATAGATGACAGAAATCAAATGGGGGCCAACTGGTGAATTGGTTTACACCAGAACATACTCTCGAGTCAAGTCAGATGGCTCGCGGGAAACGTGGCCGGAAACCGTTGAGAGAGTCGTGGACGGCAACCTTGCGCTGGTCGATGAACGATTCCAGCTCCCAGAGGAGCGGGAAAACCTAATCCGGTTGATGGGCGAGTTCAAGATCCTGCCTGCAGGCAGACACCTGTGGGCATCAGGGGTAAAAAACGCTCAGCACCTATTCAACTGCTGGGTTGCCGGCTGGCCAGAGAACATCTCTGAGCACTTCGAGTTCACCTTTATGCGGTTGATGGAAGGCGGAGGGGTAGGAGCCAACTACTCCAACAGCAACTTCTTCCAATACCCGGAGGTTGTCCATCCCCTACAGGTCCACATCGTATGTGACCCTGAGCATGTTGACTATCAGCAGCTCAAGGACGCAGGCGTGTTGTCTAAGCGTTACGACTCAGACTGGACTGGAGCATTCGCTATCGAAGACTCCCGCGAAGGATGGGCTGCAGCCTTAGTGGACCTCGTTGACACGCATTACCGCAACGAGCCTGTTCACTTCCAGCGGGTGTACGATGTCACCAGAATCCGCCCACAAGGCGCTAAGCTGAAGACGTTCGGAGGTCAAGCGTCCGGTCCTCTGCCATTCGCTGAGATGCTTCAGAAAGTCTGTGACATACTTTCTGATCGGTCCTCAATCGCGTTGGATGGTGTGGGCGCTATGGAGGTCGATCACGCTATCGCACAGTGCGTGGTGGCTGGCGGTGTCCGCAGGTCTGCCCGCATGGCCATGATGCATTGGAGAGATCCACAGATCGATGCCTTCATTCACATTAAAGCGACCTCCGGGGAGCACTGGACAACGAACATCTCTGTCGAGGTGGATCGCGAGTTCTGGCAGGCACTAGGCCAGGGGGGCCCTGACGGTGAGAAAGCCGATTGGGTGATGGAGCAGCTCTCTACGGGCGCTGTGCGTAACGGTGAGCCCGGAATGTGGGACTCGAGCCTCTCCAACGTCGGGGAGCCCAGCCGTGTGGTGTGTACTAATCCTTGCGGCGAGATCACGCTGGAGCCGTGGGAGCCGTGCAACCTAGGGCACATCAACCTGGCTGCGTTCGTCACTGAGCATGGTAAAACCGATTACCTGGATCTGATCAGGGCCCACCAACTGATGACACGGTTCCTGATTCGGGCGACGTTCTCGCCCGTGGGCGACCCTAAGAGCCGCGAGGTTCTGGACCGCAACCGCAGGCTGGGCCTTGGGCATCTGGGAGTGGCATCGTATCTCGCCATGACAGGCAACCGGTACTCTCAAGCGCCAGCTAACGGACACTTTGTCCGGTTCCTACGCGAGATGGCCGGCGAGGTCGATATGGCCGCTAAGGACTTCTGCCACGCCTTGCGGATACCTCTCCCTGTGAAGCTCAGAACTATTGCACCTACTGGAACGGTATCCAAGCTCGCAGGGGTATCTGAGGGTATCCACCCGATATTCTCAAAGTACTTCATCCGCCGCATCAGGTTCAACAAGCTGGCCGACGCGGAAGCGTTGCAGGGCCTGCTGGATCAGGGATACGATGTTGAGGATGACCTGTTTGCCCCCAACACGGCTGTGGTGTCCATCCCAACGAAGGACACTCTGGTTCAAAGCGTGTCGGAGCTACACGGCAAGGATGGTGAGGATCTAGTAGAGGCGGCAGACGATCTGTCTCTCACGGAGCTGATCGGCTTCCAGGCCTTGTACCAGACCAACTGGGCCGACAACGCCGTGAGCTTCACGGCCAACGTGGACCCGGATAAGTACAGCGCCGAAGACGTCGCTGATACTTTGAAGAAGTTCGCTGGGACGATTAAGGGGAGCACAATTTTCCCCGAAGCATCATTCCCGCAAGCGCCTTACGAGCGCATTACTAAGCAGCAGTATAAGAGTGCCGCTGTTTCAGCCGTCAGCGACGGTGTCGATGAAGAATGCGCCAACGGCGCATGTCCAGTAAAATAGAAAGAAGGTAGCAAGTTGTCTTATGAAGATCCGTTCGCTAGTCCCCCGGCGGAAGGCGAAGCCTGGGAACCCACGGTGGTAGAATCTCCTGCTGTCGAGGCTGGTGAAGCCACAGAGATCGTGATGACGTTCAAAGAAGCAGCAGGGTACGACGCATCGTGGATGGTGGTTCACGCCGCTAACACGGCAGACGCCAAGTCTGTTCTGCTCGATCCTGCCTTTAAGGAACTCCTCGAGCTTCAGAAGAGCGCGGCAGCGTTCTTCCGTGGTGGCAACGCCAAGCCGTCTGTCGGATCAGCCCCCGCTGTCACTGGGGCCCCGCAACAGGCGCAGGAAGCGCCTAATGGTGAGGAGCGGTTCTGCTCACACGGCAAGATGCAGTACCGTAGCGGTATCTCAAAGGCGGGTAAGGCTTACAAGCTTTTCGCCTGCACGGCTCCCCGCCAGGAGCAGTGCCCCGCTGAGTGGCCAAAGTAAACTAGTGGGGGGCCGGTTCGCCGGCCCCCTCCGAAAGGAGTGCAATGTCGTCTGGAAGAGCTACAGTTATTGAGTTGCAGGATCGCTTCATCGTTGTCGTAGGGGAGCCGATCTTGGATACGCAGGAGGGTGTTCTGATTGTCGCGTTCGATGACAATACGTCACGGACATTCAATTGGGACAAGGTACACAATTTCTATTACATGACTGAGGAAGAGTACAAAAACATACTAGATGGAGCGGAGTTTGAGGAAAAGTGAACATACATGATTATACCTCGTTTGCTGCGATTTGCGCTGACTTGGATCGCTTGGTGGTGGAAAACCAGGCGTTGAAGCAGCAGAACAAGGAGTTGCTGCTGCTGATGGTTGAGCAGACGGGCCCTAACCGGCCTAACCGTCCTAAGCTGTCTGATCGGGAGGTGAAGGATATCAAAGCCGCCCTCGCTGGCGGCATGCGACAGGTCGATCTGGCCCACAACTATAGTGTGAATCCTGCAACTATAAGTCGAACTAACAGCGGTGTTTACCACTAGGAGGAACAATGATAGAGCTTCGGCATGAGGTTGCGGGAGACCTCGTAACGATCAGAGTAGCGGATAAAGGTAGCGACTTTTTGGCCTTCCGCGACTTCATCCGTGCTCACTCCAACTGCTTGGCTGTCGATACAGAGACCACTGGCCTGGACATCTACTCCGACACCTTTCAGTGCCGGCTTGTTCAGTTCGGCACCCAGGATGAATCTTGGGTGATTCCGGTGGAGTTTTATGACAGCCGTTTCGAGTACGAGGCTGTCAGGGCCTTGTATGAGATTGACAAGATTGTCATGCAGAACGCATCGTATGACCTTCAGGTGCTTGACAGGTGCTTGGGGATACCTATGGAGGATCTATGGCCGAAAATAACGGACACTCAGATCTTGGCGAAGCTAGTGGATCCTCGCCCGTTCGAGGCGGGCGGATTCGGTCACTCTCTCGAGCATCTTATCGCGGCGTTCATCTCGAAGGAGCAAGCGACAGAGGTGAAGGGTCTGATGGTGAAGCTGGCACAGGAACACAAGACTACGAAGTCAGAGATCTGGGCGAGTATCGACTTGCTCCACCCGGAGTATTTGATGTACGCAGGCATGGACACTATCTTTACTGCCCGCCTTTGCAGTGTTCTCGCCAAGCTGGTCCCAGATGTTTCTCGACAACTTGTTTCGTACGAGCACAAAATAAGTGAGATCTGCTCCCTGATTGACCGCAAGGGGTTCAAGTTGGATGTTGCCTACGCCAGCGAGCTGGCCATTAAGTGGGAAGACCAGCAGGAGGTCTTGGAGGCTATCGCTTTCACCGAATACGGTGTGGACAAAGTGAACTCCACAGAGGATGTCGCTGAGGCTCTCGAGGAGATGGGTGTCAAGATACCTGGGCGTACGGCCACTGGCCGACGCAAGGTCGACTCTGAGCTTCTCGACAAGCTGGTGGGGGAGGGCAACCCGTTGGGTGAGCTAGTACAGGAGGCTAAAAAGCTGGGGAAGTGGAATAAAACATGGGTGAAGAAGTTTTTGGACTCGAGGGATTCGGACGATAGATGTCACACGTTCATCAACCCTTTGCAGGCGAGAACATCGAGGATGAGTATCACTGGCATACCTGCACAGACTTTGCCGGCGGGGGATTCGACGGTGAGGCGATGCTTTGTAGCGGAAGAAGGCCATCGGATTGCTTCGGTGGATTATCAGACCCAAGAGCTCCGGGTCTTAGCGGCCTTATCGGAGGATCGCACGATGATTGACGCTTTCAGGAACGGCGACGATCTACACCAGATCACCGCTGATGCCTCGAATGTTACGAGGAAAGTCGGCAAGATGGCTAACTTCTTGACCGTGTATGGGGGTGGCCCTCAGGCTTTGTCTGAGCAGGCGCACATCGATATGCCGACAGCGAAGCGTGTTTTGGCTGGGTTCGGTAAAACGTATCCGGGTGTTAGCCGGTATTCTAAGGTGTTGGCTGAGCGGGCGCGGAAGCAGGGTCACATCACCACGCCTGTGGGTAGGCGGCTACCCGTGGACTCTTCGCGCTCGTACAGCGCGTTGAATTACATGGTGCAGTCCACGAGCCGCGACGTGACGTGCAGGGCCCTGATTCGCCTCCACGAGGCCGGGTTCACCCCGTACCTACGATTACCCATCCATGATGAGATCGTCGCTTCACTGCCCGCTGAGAGGGCAGTATGGGGGGCCCAGGAGATAGCGAGGATCATGCAGGAGCAGATGGGGCCTGTTAACATTGGCACCGATTCAGAGGTTGGGAATCGGTCATGGGGTAGTTTATACGGAAGCGACTATTAGGAGTTGTAATGGATGTTAGGGCAATGGCATGGCTGGAAGCATGGCACTATCTCGAGAAGGCGGCTGAAATAGCTTATAAGACTGAGCCAGACGCACGGTTGTACCATGACCGGTTGATCGCACAGGCACAGGTGGCTGTGGGGTTGGCCAGCGTCGGTGAGGCTACCGCTAAACTCTCTGCGGGTTCTATCAGGACACAAAAGATGCAGTCTCGGATGAAGGAGGAGAGGGTATGAAAGCGGCATGCGTTTTGCCAGCCCCTGACGGGCTGACAGAGGACTTGATGAACAAAGCTGTTTACGAGCTCAACAAGCTTGGTAGGATCACAGACAGCCCTATCACGGGGGAGGGTGCTGTCGAGGTGTTTATTGTTCCTTGGCAGATGAACCCGGACGGCGCTTCGAAGGAGATGCTGTTTCTGCGGTTCGTGGCGAACCTTGTACCTAGTTTAGGTGGCCCTAATGTATGAGGATTTGGATAGAGAGTTTTTCGATAGGATCTACCAAATATGGTCTATGACTTCCTCAGTGGACACCCATTATTGGATGCCAGAGGCGTACACAGACCATTCGGGGCGGTGGAATATCTTCGCCTGCTATGAGCAGGAGGCCCCTAGGACGCTAGTCGCGTCCGGGTTGTCGGAGGCGGATGCCGACTTCATCACCCTTATTCACGGTGCGCTGCCTGAGCTGATTCGCCGGCTGCATGACGCAGTAGATGAAGCAGCGTTGAAGGATGAGGCCCGTGACGAGGCTGAGGGCCTTCTTGCTGATGTTGTCTTGGAGAATATCGGCCTTAGGGCTGAGTTGTATGAGTTGGAGAGAGAGGCCAACCAGTGAGCGACGAGCACGCCGTCGCCCGCATCAACGACGGCTGGTACGTCTGCGAGTGCGGGCAGTCTGGGGCGGAGCGGTGGGCGATTC
>ERZ890953.1109-NODE-1109-length-14020-cov-3.756821_pt1 | contig 14020 bp, 7 predicted proteins | sample MGYA00521264_ERZ890953 | MGnify/ENA primary metagenome ERZ890953 (study PRJEB32303, sample SAMEA104408629) | aquatic metagenome | biome: Brackish water; feature: Chemocline; material: water | place: Baltic Sea | collected 2014-10-26T21:54:00 | depth 200 m ... | reverse complement strand
CCCCCGAGATATCGCACAGTCAAGGCGAAGAGGAAGATTGCTTTGGGCAGGAAGCCCGGATTTTCAATGAAGCATTGGTGCTGGGAAAAACGGTCGAGCTGGAGTACGACGTTGAGCCCAAAGATCGCTACGGCCGGACGCTGGCTTATGTCTGGCTCGTATCGGGGACCAACAGACGACTGGTGGCTGAGGAGCTGATTCGAAAGGGGTACGGCAAGGTTCTCACGATCCCCCCAAATGACCTGTATGTGGAACGTTTGGAAGCAGCCGAGGATATGGCCAGGAGCGACGGGGCAGGTCTCTGGTCTCAATGTCCCTGACCCAGTTCTTTCGGGGGGCAACCGGGCAGACGTTTGACACCCCGAGTCTTACTGCCCCCCTTCCGTTAAACAATTGACCCGCTTTCTGGGCCCCGGTATACTGAGCCATGGTTTCTGGGTACCCGGGTAGGCTCTCTTCAGGAGGTTCAACATGCTCTCCTCACATGGTTGGCGCACGGCGTTGGGGAATGTCGTCTGCGTTTGTGTTTTGACGTTGTTTGTTGCTTGCGGATCTCAAGGATCTACGAGCGTGGGTGTCGACGCCAAGGACGGCAAGGATGTCAGTTCCAATTCCGAGGTCACCGGGGGTGACGGCGGCGGCAAGGACGTCATCGACACAGACAAGATTTCCCCGGATGTGGCCGACGCTGGCGATGCGGATACCGATGGCAACATCGGAGTCGACATCAAAGACGACGAGGTCGAGACCATTCCCATTTGCGCCGGTCCAGGGGAATTCCTCTGCGATTGCGAGGACAACACGGACTGCGTGAGTGGCTACTGCGTCACCTCTCCTCAGGGCAAGGTTTGCACCATGACGTGCATCGAGGATTGCCCTGAGGGATGGGACTGCAAGCAGGATGCGACCGCCTTCCCGGATCCGGTGTACATCTGTCTTCCACGGGATGTCTATCTCTGCCGCCCCTGCGATACCCATGATGATTGCCGGTCTCCTTACTCGGACGCCAATGACCTTTGCGTCCCGCATGGAGATACCGGAAGCTTCTGCGGCATCGACTGCTCGGCTTCAGGAACCTGTCCTTCCGGTTTCCTGTGCGGCGAAGTTCAGACCGAAGGGATGGGCCTTGTGCAGCAGTGCGTCCCTGAAGGGGGCGAATGCGAATGCCAGCCCCTGTTCATCACCCAGGGAGCCACAACCCATTGCCAGCAGTCGAACTCCAATGGAGTCTGCATGGGTGAGCGAGGCTGCAGCTCTAATGGACTCACAGAGTGCAGCGCACAGGTCCCCAAGCCGGAAGAGTGCAACGAAATCGACGACAACTGCGATGGAGTCATCGACCCTCCCGGGTCTCTCCAGTGCATTACCTACTATCTGGACAATGACGGGGATGGATTTGGATTGGGGATTGGAGACTGTGTCTGTGGTGGTCCGCCTTCCAACAAACACGTGCCCGCCGGTGGGGACTGCGACGACTCCAATGTGTCGAAGCATCCGGGTGCTGACGAAGTCTGCAATTACGTCGATGACAACTGCGACGGCGAAATCGACGAACCCAACTCCGTCGGCTGCAAGACGATGTACTACGACGGTGACCTGGACGGCTACGGCACCTCTGATAACGTACTTTGCCTGTGTAACCCGTCCATGGGCTATGTCGAAATCGGCAACGATTGCGATGACACAGACCCCGACATCACAGGAAGCGACAGTCCTGAGATTTGCGACGGCGTCGACAATAACTGTGACGGCGTCATCGATGAGGCATCCGCGGAGGGATGCATGCCCCTCTATCTCGACCAGGATGGGGATGGGTTTGGAATCAGCGTGGAGATGAAGTGCCTGTGCAATCCGGTTGGTTCCTACACCGCCAACAAGGGTGGAGACTGCAACGATGTCAACCCCGCTGTACACCCGACCGTGGTGGAGCAGTGCGATGGCATCGACAACGACTGCGACGGGTCAGTAGACGAGGACGAGGCGGTCAACGGATGCGGCATTGTCGCCCACGGCGATGTCGTCTGTGAGCAGGGCGTTGGCTGCGTGATTACCGGATGCGAACCGGGCTTCTTCGACTTGAACTCGGCTTACATGGACGGTTGCGAATGCCAGATGGAACCAGGGGAAATGCCCAGCCAGCTCTGCTCCGAAGCTACCAACGAAGGACAACTCGGTGACGCCGGTGGTCAGGCCACCTTCACCGGGAGAATCGTTCCCAGTGGCGATGAGGACTGGTTCAAGTTCAGAGCCTTCGATGACATCGATCCCCTGGGATGCGATACCTTCCATATCTGCCTGCGATTCACCAAGAATCCCAACAACGCGTATCTCTTTGACGTCTACATGGGCGGCTGCTCCGGGAACGACAACTTGTGTGTTCAGTCCACCGAGTTCAGTTACTTCACCGATTTCCATCTGCCGACAGCCGAAGGCGACGCCAGCGCCGTAGGGGGCGAGTGCCCCTGTGCGGCGGATGCAAACCATGTGCTCACCCCGTCGGACACGACAGATGATAGTAGCGACACCGAGCACCAGTGCATCGACCAGACGAATTGGTATTATGTTCGAGTGTATCGAAAGCCGGGCGTGGCAATGATCTGCGACGAGTACCAACTCGAAGTAACGAACGGAGCGACCAACGTGACGTGCGGGACCGAGGAAGAGGACTTCGAACTGGAGTTCGGCACGGGACAATAAGATTTCCCCGGGGTTTCCCGGTCTGGGTTGGTTGTTGGTGCGGGCTTCTGAGAATTACTTAGTGTAGGGGAAACCGATATGGGTCGATTCAAACTGTTGGCGTTTTGTTGTTCGGTTGCTTTGCTTGCTGCCTGTGGAAGCGACGGTGGCACTACCGACGCCGGAAACACAGGGGACGTCTCAGAGACCGTTGGCCAGGATGCCCACATTCCCTTCGACCTCGTCCTCGCCGACCAGGATCTGTATATCCACCCTGACACGGAAGATGGCTTGGATTTTACCGGGTACGAAGGATTCGACCTGGACCTGTTTGAAGAGATCAAAGAGGGCGGCTTCCTCTGGCCCTGCATCAATGGGGACGACTGCGATTCGGGGTACTGTATCAACAGCCAGGAGTACGGGCAGGTGTGCACGATCTTCTGCGAAGAAGAGTGCCCCCAGGATTGGAAATGCAAGAGTAAGCAAGGGTCTTCCGACATCGTGTACCTCTGTGCCCCCCCCGAATCAGACCTCTGTCAGCCCTGCGAGAAAGATATTGACTGCGGTGCCTCCCGGGACCTCTGTTTAAAGATTGGCAACGCCGGGAAGAGCTTCTGCACCCAAAGCTGCCTCAACGACAACGGCTGCCAGAACGGCTATTACTGCAAGGACATCGTTCTCGAAGACGGAACCGAGGAGAAACAGTGCTGGCCCGAGTCAGACTCATGCATCTGTGTCGGAGACCTGAACGGTGCCACCGAAGCGTGCGTGAAGGAGAACGAATTCGGCAAGTGCTTTGGAGAGCGAACCTGTGATGGTCCCGACGGCTGGACCCTCTGCGATGCCCTGGAACCGGCCACCGAAACCTGCGATGGCGTGGACAACGACTGCAACGGCTCCACCGACGAAGGACTCTCTGGCGCTGCCTGCTCCAACGAAAACGAGTGGGGAACCTGCGAAGCGGTGGAAGAATGCGCCGGTGTGGGCGGGTGGTTCTGCCCAGCCCCTGTCCCCTCTCAGGAAGTGTGCGATGGGGTCGACAATGACTGCAACGGAGCCACCGACGAGGCCTTCCCCGAAGTGGGGCTGGCCTGCGATAGCCCCGATGACGAAGACGAATGTGCCGAGGGAACGTGGATCTGCAACACGGAATCCGGACAGATGCTGTGCCAGGGGGACGTTCCCCACAACGAAATCTGTAACGGTCTGGACGACGATTGCGATGGGATCGCCGACGACCCGTGGCCGGAGAAAGGCGACGCCTGCGACGGCGATGACGCGGACTTCTGCAAAAATGGACTTTGGGTTTGTGATCAAACAGGGGACAGCCTCGTGTGCGTCGGCGACGTGAACCAGACAGAGACCTGCAACGGCCTGGACGACGATTGCAATGGGAAGGCTGACGACGGTTATCCCGATAGTGACTATGATAACATTGCCGACTGTGTGGACCCCGATGATGATGGGGACGGAGTTTATGAAGATGGGGATGGAAGCGGAGTGGAAGGGGATGCCCCTTGCACCTCCGGCACCGTCGATTGCGACGACAACTGCCCCACCATCAAGAACCCGGTCCAGGAAAATAACGATGGCGATGACAAAGGGGACTTCTGCGACAGCGACGACGACAACGATGGAATCCTCGACCCCATAGACAACTGCCAGTACGTCTCGAACCCCCTCCAGACCGATACCGACAACAACGGTGTTGGCGATGCGTGTGATTTGGACGCCGATGGAGACGGGATCCCGGATGATGGGGACCAAAGTGGCAGCACCACCGACAATCCTTGCGCCCCGGGAGTGACCACTGGGTGCGATGATAACTACACTCTGGTTTCCAACCCGACCCAAGACGACAACGACGAGGATGGCGAAGGAGACCTCTGCGACCCAGACGACGACAATGACGGAACTCCCGACGCCACGGACTGCAGACCCTTTGACGACACAGTGCACCCCGGTGCCCTGGAAGTCTGCAACGGCATCGACGACAACTGCGATACCCTCGTCGACCCCCAGGGCTCGGATGGATGCAAAGTCTTCTACATCGATGTGGACCAGGATGACTTTGGGTACGGCGGCTTGTCCCAGTGCGTGTGTGGCGAAGACGGAACACCTCCGTACACCGCCCTGTCGCCGGGAGATTGCAACGACTCCGATCCGGAGGTGAACCCCCTCTCGCCGGAAGTCTGCAACATGAAGGACGATGACTGCGATACCATCGTCGACAACCCAGGTGCTGCCGGGTGTGAGAACCGCTACCGCGACCAGGACGGAGACACTTATGGGGTCTTCTCCGATAAGAAATGCGTGTGCGGAACCATGGGCGAATACACGGCCCAGGACACCGGTGACTGCAACGATCTGGACGAAAACATCTATCCGGGAGCCCCTGAGTATTGCAACGGCGTGGACGACAACTGCAACTATCAGGCGGATGAACTCGGCTCGTTGGGCTGCAATACCTACTACCTTGACGCCGATGACGATGATTACGGACTCGAGGACTTCTCCCAGTGCCTCTGCGCCCCCAACGGAGCGTTCCGGGCCGACTATGTGGGAGATTGCGACGACAATGACCCGGACATCTTCCCCGGAAAGGACGAAATCTGCGACGGGAAAGACAACGACTGCAACGGGCAGATTGACGAAGCCGGCGCCCACGGTTGCCTGGTCTACTACCAGGACCTTGACGGAGATGGCTTTGGTAACTCGAAGTTCTTCCTCTGTCTGTGCAATCCCACAGGGAGTTATACCGCCCACGAGGGAGGGGACTGCGACGACAACGACAAGAACGTCAACGCCGGAAACCCCGAGGTGTGCAACGGACTCGATGACGACTGCGACGGAATCATCGACAACAACACCCAGGATTGCGTCGTCTACTTCTTCGATTCCGATGGTGACAACTTTGGAAACAGCGACGACTTCCTCTGCCTGTGCGCCCCTGGCTCCGGATACACGGCAACTGTCGGTGGAGATTGCAACGACTCCGTGGCTATCATCAACCCGGACGCCGATGAGGTCTGCAACGGATTGGATGATGATTGCGACGGCACAGTAGACAACGAAAATGCGTTGGGTTGCACCGTGTTCTACGAAGACGGCGACACCGACGGATGGGGCAACAGCTTCAAGTACAAGTGCCTGTGCTCCGGCACCGGGTTGTACACCGCGGATCAAGGGTCTGACTGCAACGACACCGAGTTCGCCGCAAACCCCGGAATGGGAGAACTGTGCGACGGCATTGACAACGACTGCGACTACGAAGTAGACGAAATGGGCGCCAATGGATGCGTCATCTATTACTACGACAACGATGGAGACGGGTACGGCGTCGGTGCCAACAACCAATGCACCTGTGCACCCGTCGGACAGTTCACTGCCGAGTTTGGAGGAGACTGCAACGATATCAGCTTCTTTATCAACCCTGGAGTCGATGAGCAGTGCAACGGCATCGATGATAACTGTGTGGGGGGCATCGATGAAGGATTCCCCGACACAGATGGCGACGGGGACAAGGACTGCCTCGACCCCGACAAAGACGGCGACAACGACCCCGCCGTGACGGACTGCGACGACCTCAATCCGTTGGTGAACAAGTTCGCTCAGGAGAAATGCAACGACATCGACGACAACTGCAATGGCAGCATCGACGAAGAAAACTCTTTGGGATGCCAGACGTTCTACTACGACTCGGATCTCGATGGCTACGGCAAGGCGAACAATTTCAAGTGCCTGTGCGAAGGAACTGGGCTGTACACCAGCACCTCGCCGGCCGACTGCAATGACAACAACCTCCTCATTCATCCCGAAGCAACCGAGCAGTGCGATGGTGTGGACAACAATTGCAACAACATGACCGATGAAGGCAACGCCGTTGCGCTCTGTGGAGACCTGTCTCAGGCCAACCCCATCTGCGAGGACGGGGAGTGCAAGATCGCCCAGTGCGAGATGAACTGGTTCAACCTGGACGGCATTCTCGAAAACGGCTGCGAGTGCGAGTTGGACGAATGGGAAAAGTCTGGAATCGGAGATACCTGCACCATGGCCGTGGATATGGGCGACTTCGATGACGTTGACCCACGCACAGAAACCGCCTCGGGCAACCTCGTCCCCGGAGAAGACTCCGACTGGTTCGTGTTCAATGCCAACGACCTTCTCCAAGACAGTTGCAATACCTTTAATCTGGAGATCGAATTGGTGAGCGGTTCCTCCTTCTTCAGCTTTGAAGTCTACAAGGATAGCTGCGACGTCGTTGACAATCTCATCTGCACCGGGGCCGAAGTGTTCCAGTGGACTGTCAATTTCGGAACCGAAGACATGGGGGAATGCCCCTGCAGTTGGGAAGTTGGCCCGCCGGTCACTGACCACCTGGCCACAGTGGGTACGCACGCCTGCGGCACCCACGGAGGCCGCTATTTCGTGAAGATCTACCGACAGACCGGTGTCCCCGTCTCATGCGAGGGCTACACCCTGCAGATCCGCAACGGATTCTCAGCCGAATAGAAACGTGAACCGCTTTACTCCAGTCCCAAAACGAAACCCCCATGACCGGTGATTCTGGCCTGCTTGGTCCGTTTCGTGGATCACGTCCTGGCTGTCTGTGTTCCCTCTACAATGTCCTGGGGTGGCTTCCTGTGCGCGGAGTCTGGGGAGGGGCTAGAAGGAGCGGGGGCCCTCCCGCCGCCACTGTGCAGGACGCTTGAGGATTATGGGGCGCTTCCAGTGAGCATCGTCCAGTCCAGGGTAGTCGAGGTTGTAGTGGAGTCCGCGACTCTCTTTCCTCATCAGCGCCATTTCCAGAATGAGGTGGGCTACATCCGTCAGATTCCGAAGCTCGATGAGGTCAGGCGTGAGGATGAAGCTCCAATAATCGGATAGCACCTCCTCTCGCAACATCTGAAGGCGTTTGCGAGCTCGAATCATTCGATTGTCAGACCGTACGACGCCAACGTAGTTCCACATGAACCGGCGAAGCTCGTCCCAGTTTTGACTGATCACTACCGATTCGTCTGGATGGCGGGCAAAACCCGTGTGCCAAGCAGGGGCCGGCACTTGCACCTCCGGCAACTCTCGAAGCCATTTCAGTGCGTTGTGGGCCGCCCGCTTTCCGAAGACCAAAGCCTCCAGAAGGGAATTTGACGCCAACCGGTTGGCGCCGTGCATGCCCGTACAGGCCACTTCGCCGATGGCGTAGAGACCGGGAATTCCTGTCCAGCCGTGCTCGTTGACCTGAACCCCACCACATTGATAATGGGCAGCAGGAACAACGGGAATCGGTTCGTTTCGTATGTCCATTCCGAGTTTCAAACACGCCTCGAAGATTTGCGGAAAGCGATTCTCCACGAACCCGGGAGGCTTGTGGGAAATGTCCAGAAGAACGAAATCGTCCCCCGTCTTCTTGAGCTGATCGTCGATGGCTCGAGCGACTATATCCCGAGGGGCCAACTCCGCTTGGGGAGTGTAGGCCGGCATGAACCTTTCTCCGCCTTGAGTCAGCAGAACCCCGCCCTCTCCACGAACAGCCTCGCTGATGAGGAAGTTCTTCGATTGCGGGTGGTACAGGCAGGTCGGGTGGAATTGGAAGAACTCCATGTTGGACACCGATGCACCAGCTCGCCAAGCCATCGCCAAGCCGTCTCCAGTGGCAACATCCGGGTTGCTGGTGTAGAGATAAACCTTCCCCGCTCCCCCGGTTGCCAGGATTGTTGCAGACGCTTCAATGGTGGAAATGGTGCCCGTCAGCTTGTCCATCACATACGCACCGATGCACTGATCCGCCGGGGTCTGATGACCGATCCGTCGGGTTGTAATCAGATCGACGCCCAGGTGGTGTTCTCGGATTTCGATGTTCGGGTTGGCTTCAACCGCCTCCAGCAAGACATCCTCGACTACCCGCCCGGTGAGGTCTTTGGCATGCGCCACTCGACGCCTGGAGTGTCCACCCTCCCGGCCCAAATCATAACCATTCTTGCCCGACAGGTTGGCGAAGTGAACGCCCAGCGACTCGAGCCAGTGGATAGACTCCGGCCCTCCTTCGACGCAAAGACGGACTCGATCCTCCTCACACAATCCACCCCCTGCATCCAGGGTATCTTGGACGTGCTCTTGAAAAGAGTCCTCCCCGCTCAGTACCGAAGCGATCCCTCCCTGCGCTCTGGTGGTATTGCTCTCGTCTCGTGCTCCCTTCGAGAGGATAAGCACGCGCCGTTCTTTGGCGAGCTCAAGGGCCGCCGTCAAACCTGCGATTCCAGACCCCAGAATGAGTATGTCAACACGTTCTTCCACGGCGTCCTCCCGCCACTTCTTCCAAAACTACAGGAAATCGATTGGGCCCTTTCCCTGTCTCACCAGCTCCGGTTCGACATGGGTGAAGTCGATGACCGTCGAAGGCTCTGGAAACAAGGGACCCCCATCAATCACGAGGTCGATCTCATTGCGATATTCTTCTTCGATTTCAAATGGGTCGTTGAGCCAGCCGTTGTCCCCGGAGCGAACCGAAGTCGTCAAGAGGGGGCGTCCCAGTTGTTCGACCAATGCCAGTGTGATGGGGCAATCCGGGATTCTGATCCCGACGGTCTTTCGATTCTTGCGCATGATACGCGGGATCTCCTTGGAAGCCGGGAGGATGAAGGTATAGGGACCAGGCAGCAATCTTCGTACGACTCGAAACAGGGTGTTGGGGATACCACGGGTGTACTCCGAGGCCATGGCGAGGTCGCTGCAAACGATGGACAACAGCTTCTTCGAGTTCATCCCCTTGAGGGCATAGATGCGCCGGGCACCCTCCTCGTTTGCGACGTCGCAGGCGACTCCGTATACGGTGTCTGTGGGAATTGCGACGACGCTCCCCGAGCGGATGGAACGTGCCGCTTCGGCAATGAGCCAATGTTCGGGTTCAACGGGGTCGATGGTGAGCAACATGGCAAACCTCCTCAGAGTGCCAATAACCTATTCGCCCAGTTCGACAAAGTCAAATGGAACCGCTGGAATCCAGACTCGGCCAAATGCCCTGTAAGAACACCCTGGGCGACCAGGATATTTGACAATCACCCCCCATTTTTCTATCCTTGTCACACAAATGAAGGTGACTGTATGCGAAACTTTGGCGTGTTCCTCCTGGTCGTGATCGGTTTGCAATTGGCCGCTCTACCGGAGGCTCGTGGGGACGAGAAGGTGGGAGCTGTGTTGCTGTTACCCGCCAGCGACATGGACCGGGAGTTGGCCGACGACCTCACCGAAGTGCTTATTAGTTCTGTCTTCGAGAAGAGCGGTAAGAGTCTCCGGATCATGGGGAAGGAGAGCTTCAGCAGCGATGTGGCTCCTATCAAGAGCGCTGCTGGAGAGCCTTGTCTGGAGGACCACGACTGTTTGCGTCGGATTGGTAAGGAGAAGGGACTGGCCCTCATTCTCGTGGGGAAAGTGGGGAAGGCTGCAAACGGCTACCGGCTGGAAATCGCCAAAATCACCCCGGAAGGAACCGCTGTCAAGCACTACCGGAAGCGCATTTCGGGGGACATCGGTAACCTTATTAACGAGATGGACAAGGTGGCCACATGGTCTTTGGCTCCAGATGAAGCAACCCTTCGGATTGTGACCAGCGTGCCGGGAGCCAACCTCTTTCTGGATGGGGAACCTTTGGATGCTCGCTCTGGAGTCGTCTTGGTGAAACCTGGGAAACACAAGGTGCTGGCCCAGAAGGAAGGATTCGAGGACGCCAAGGTTGAGGTGACCTGCAAGGCTGGAGAGGGGTGTGATGCCGACTTGAAGCTCGTTCGAGTGGAAGCGGCCAAGCCCATCGAGAACCCCAACGGCGAAGGAGACCAACCCAGTCGCTCCTCCCTGTGGCCCTATGTCATTGCCTTTGGAGGCGTTGCAGTGGCGTCTGCCGGCGGAAGCGTCTACACCTACATCACGATGGAGAATCGAAGGGACGAAATCGAGTCGAAGAAGAAGGAACTGTGCCCGAACAATCTGTGCACCGTGACCCAAGACCAGTTCTTCGATGTCATCAATCCGATCAAGGACGAAGGGGATTCGATGGCGTTGTGGACCAATGTCCTGATGGGAGTTGCCATCGGTTCGGCTGTAACGGCAACGACCCTCATGATTATCGAATTGGCATCCGGCCCCACCGATGGCGAGTCTTCGACGGCCTTTGTCCCTGTCATTTCGCCGGACTATTCGGGCTTCGCTTTGGAATTACGATTTTAGCCTTCTGGACGTCAATGGCTCAAGGCTTTACCCCCTACATTTTTCCACGCCAGGCATTGCTTGTCGCTACCGTCCTCGGGTGCTTTGCCTTCCCGGTGCGGGCAGCAGAACACCCCATTGTGGCCGCTCAAGAGACCATCGCCGAAGGCGATCTTCTCTTTGCGCAGGGGAGCGTCGAGCCTGCATGCCTGCGATACGAATTGGCCTTCGCCACAGCACCAGAATGGTGGTACGCTGCTTACAAGCACGCCCAGTGCAATGCACTGGAAGGTCCGACGCCACAGGCCTTGTACCTGCTCTCCAAGGCGGCACGGGGAGAAGAGACTCTCTTTCCCGTGGAATTGGAGCTGGCTCGCTACTACCGGACAAGTGGAGAGTTCGATTTGTCCGAACACCACTTCCTGGCAGCGCTGGGGGCAACGCGGGGAGCTATCGAGCCGATGGTGGAGTTGGCGGATTTGTACGAGGCAGAAGGAAAGCTGTCCGAGGCTTTGGTTTGGTTGAACAAGGCGTACTACTTCTCCCCCGGCAATCTCACCGTGAGAAGCCGCCTGGCGCGAGTGTGCGAGGCATTGGGGCGTCTGTATAGTGCGGAAGAGCACCTCCGCTACTTGGCTGTTTACGGAGTAAATCCCCGGCGCAACATGGCCCGTCTGGCACGTTTCTACCAGCGAAACGGGGAAGTCAAAGGGAGTGCTCGAGTATTGCGATTGATGGGAAGAGGTCATGTGACTCCGGACTCAAGGGATCTTCCGGCGCCGAAATTCCCGCCGCCGGGAACCCCCTGATGTTTCCTGTGTCTATCGCCTCCGGTTGGGGCTGATGCGGCCTCCGGAACGGTCCGGGATTTCGTCTTGACAGTCCCTGACGGGACGTCTACGATAGGCCAAATATTCGGCTTGTCTGGCTGTTGACAAGAGGGTGAAGCGTTATGAAACTGGGTCAGATTATTGCGATGATTGGGGCACTGATTGCGATTGCCGGCGGCGTGGCATTTTCAGTCTACAACATGATCTATGCCGACCAACAGGCTATGCTCCTCGAGGTGCCCCTTGGCATCGGTATTCTGGTAGCCTGTGCGGCCATCTTCCCCGTTGCGATCTATGGAATGCTCTTCCGAAAGCTGAAGCAGGCGGCGTTGATTAACATCTCCCTGGCCTCGGTAGGCCTCGGGCTGTTCACCTACATCGTCTCTGGTGCTCCTCGTATGTGGCAATCTGCCCACAACCTGGTCATCGATGCCACCACCGGGCAATTCGTCGGCTACATGGAAGCGGGGACCGGATTCTACCTCATCTGGGGTGGACTCCTCGTGGCCCTCTTCGGTGCACTCAAGAGCTTTGCCAGCAAGCCCAAGTACAGCTCGGACACTCGCTTCCTCCGCATTGCCCTCATGTGGAAGGACACCCTCTTGAAAGAGGACATCCTCGCCGAAGGCCGCGACATCTCGGTGGGTTCCGATCTGAAGAACACCTTCCCTCTGCCAGCCCGGATGGATCACTTGACCCTCATCCGTCACAAGGGTGGCCGCAAGGACCACTACTGGGTTGGATTGACCAGCGAACTTGATGGACGAGTTTCCATCGACGGAAAGAGCGATAGTCCCGCCGACTACAAGCGAAAGTACACGTCCAATACCAGTGGCGTTGACTACGTTCCCCTGAAGGCCGGCGACAGCGGCGCCTTCCGATTTGCCGACAACACCCTCCTGTTCCAGTTCACCAAGCCCACCGTCGCTGCCTTGGGCAAGAATATCAATATCGACGGTGCGATGTTCTCCTCCTTTGTTCTCTCTGCAGCCATCCAGATCGCCTTTGTTTTGGCAGTGGTTGTCTCTCCGACCAGCCAGACTGTTCGAACCAAAACCAAAGACGAGATTCGTCGGTTCGTGAAGTTCGACGTGAAGAAGGAAGAGTTGAAGAAGGAACGATTGAAGGAAGAGGAAGAGAAGCAGAAGAAGGAAGAGAAGAAGAAGGAAGATGAGAAGAAAATAGAGGAAGTCGAAGAGGAACCGCTTCCCCAGGAAGAAGTGGAAGATACGCCAGCCATGGAGCAGAAACTCCAGAAGGCCGGAGACCCCCTGAAAAAGGAAGTGGAAGTTCCTCGGAAAGACGAAGAGTTCAAGAAGATGAAGGAAGGGGACGTAGGCAAGGACGCCAAGCGTGATTCCAAGCTCGCCAAGGCTCGGAAAAAGGGCGTCATCGCCGTTCTCGATTCCAAAATGAAGAAGAATACTTCCCTCTCCAAGCTCCTCGGCAAGCAGCGAAACCTGTCTGCCAAGAACGTGGTTTGGACCGACGGTGAAGGAAACTTCGCTCTGGACGACGGCGACAACGATTTCTCCTACATGGGTAGCTCAGGCGGCTCTGGAGACTTCGGCGGTGGCGGCGGCTTTGGTGGTGCCGGTGGCTTCGGCAGCGGCGGCGGCGGCTTCGGCGGCGGCGGTGCCTTCGGACTCGGTGGCATGGGCGGTATGGGTGGCGGCCTTCCCGGCGGGATCGGCGGTGCCGACGCCGAGCGAAAGGGGAAGATGGCTTTGGCCAGTCTCAAGAACCGTAACCGTAAGCGCGCCAACCGAATGAAGTTGGGCAGCGGTGCCATGGGCCAGTTCTGCAAGAAGGGCGATGTTCAGCGCAAGGTGAAGGGTCGTGCGGCGGCCATTCGAGCTTGCTACGAAATGGTTCTGCAGATGAAACCGGATCTCGCCGGTAAGGTGACCGTGCAGTGGATGATCGACCTCACCGGTCGTGTAAAGGGCGCTCGAGTGGTAGGCAACACCTCCGGAAACAAGGCCCTGGAAAAGTGCATCTCAAATATCATTGGGAAGATCCACTTCCAGCCTCCCAAGGGCGGTATGTGCATCATCCGTTGGCCCTTCGTGTTCTCCCCGGGCTGATCCCTTCCCCCCTCTCGTTCTCTTTCCATTCAAACAGCTTTGTCCCAGAGTTCAGACAAGAACCTGCCATTTCCTGGCGTTGGTCTGTGCTCGACTTATCGCTGAACACACGGCGGTGCGCCCTCGCTGGAGAGGGCTGACAGTCGGGGAACGTTGCGGTGGCGGGAAGTAGTCTGGAATCGTGTAGTTGGGATGCGGGGCGCTATTCCACAACGTCTGTGGACAAGT
>ERZ890953.1108-NODE-1108-length-14020-cov-5.363050_pt1 | contig 14020 bp, 13 predicted proteins | sample MGYA00521264_ERZ890953 | MGnify/ENA primary metagenome ERZ890953 (study PRJEB32303, sample SAMEA104408629) | aquatic metagenome | biome: Brackish water; feature: Chemocline; material: water | place: Baltic Sea | collected 2014-10-26T21:54:00 | depth 200 m ... | reverse complement strand
ATCGTTCGCTAGATCTGGAATTAACTGCGTTGCACTTCAGAGTTGAATCCGCCATCCAATAAAGATAGCAAATAATGGTTTAAATTTTCTGAGTACTTTAGCATTAAGCAAATCAAAAAAAATATTCACTCCATGTTGATGAAGGCTGTTCAGGTCGAACCATCTGAGGTTCGTGCCCTTTTCTGGTCTTTCAGCTATTTCTTTTGTCTATTGTGCAGTTATTACATCATCCGGCCCATGCGTGATGAAATGGGAATTTTGGGCGGTGTTGAAAACCTGCAATGGTTATTCACCGGCACACTGCTGGTCATGACCGCTGCTATACCTTTATTTGGCTGGGTCAGTTCACGTTTCCCACGCCGTCAATTTCTTCCCTATGTTTATTTTTTCTTCATCTTTCTATTATTAATATTTTACTGGTTAATGAATTCACAACACTCTTCTGTAGTACTTGCTCGCACCTTTTTCATCTGGGCCAGTGTTTTCAACCTGTTTATCGTGTCTGTATTCTGGAGTTTTATGACGGATATATACAGCAACTCTCAGGCTAAACGTCTGTTTAGCTTCATTGCGGCAGGAGGTACCATAGGTGCGCTCACAGGCCCTTCTTTAACTGCTCTACTGGTGCAGTCCATCGGTAATAAAAACTTGTTATTAATATCTGCACTTTTCCTTTTTGCTGCGGTTATCTGCATAAAGCAACTTTCTACATGGTCGGATTCTAATGCGTCTGAAACACCTTCTGAAAAAAGTACAGAATTAATCAGTGGCGGAATCTGGGCAGGTTTTACACTGGTTTTACGTTCACCCTATCTGCTCGGTATTTGCCTGTTAATGTTGCTATTTACGACTCTGGCGACTTTTCTCTACTTTATGCAGGCGCAGATTATTCGCGATGCATTTATCGATTCTGAACAACGTACCGCCATCTTTGCTTCCATTGATCTGGCAGTCAATGCATTAACCCTGATACTACAACTATTTCTAACCAGTCGTCTCATAAAGTGGTTTGGTTTAGCTGCAGTATTGGCGGTCATTCCTGTTTTACTGGCAATTGGCTTCGCCTTGCTCAGTATTTCACCGGTACTAACTATCTTCCTGTTTGTTCAGGTTATCCGCCGTGCCGGTAATTACGCGGTTATGCGCCCAGCTCGAGAAATGTTATACGTTGTGTTAAACCGTGAACAAAAATATAAGGCAAAGAACTTCATTGACACGGTTGTTTATAGAGCCGGTGATGCTATTAGTGCCTGGGTCTATACAGCAATGCGTAGCCTCGGTTTAGGCCTGTCAGGAATTGCCCTGGTTGCGGTGCCATTGGCTTTGTTCTGGGCATGGATTGCTTTTAGACTTGGCAGGCAGCAGCTTGTTATTTCCAGCAAAAAATAACTTACCACTGAGGATTTTAAAATGAAAAAGTTAGCTACTATCAATCGTCGTCAGTTTATACAGCTTTTAGCGGCGCTATCAGCTAGCGTTGTGGTGACAGATAAAAGCTATGCAAAAGCAACATCTATTTACAAAACCATTCCAAAAACCGGTGAGAAAATACCCGTCATCGGTATGGGCACTTCGCGCACCTTCGAAGACGGCTTAAACTCTGAGCAGATGCCCGGCCTACTACAGGTTATGCAGGCTTTCTTTAGTATGGGTGGAAGTTTAATCGATTCATCACCGATGTATGGTTCGGCTCAACAGGTCATAGGACAGTTACTCTCTCAAATCACAATGCAGCATGATTTGTTTGCTGCTACAAAAGTATGGATTGATGGCAAAGACGAGGGTATTTTACAAATGGAGGAATCGCGTCAACTCTGGGGAATTAAAAGATTTGATCTAATGCAAATTCATAACCTCGTCGACTGGAAAACTCATTTGAAAACTCTGCAACAGATGAAAGCCGAAGGTAAAATTCGATATATTGGCATCACTACTTCACACGGTCGATTTCATGATCAACTAAATAATATTCTGCTAAATGAAGACGTTGATTTTATTCAATTGAGTTATAACATTGCGAATCGTGAAGTAGAGTCATCCCTGTTACCAATAGCTCAGGATAAAGGTATCGCAGTCATAGTAAACAGGCCCTATCAAAGAGGCCTATTATTCAGGGTTGTCAGCAACAAACCTTTACCATCATGGACAAAGGACTTCGACTGCCACAGCTGGGGGCAGTACTTTCTTAAATTTGCAGTTTCACACCCCGCAGTTACCTGCGCTATACCGGCCACTACAAAAGTTAAACACATGAAAGATAATATGCAGGCAGGTCTGGGGCAGTTACCGACGACTTCTCAACGCATAAAAATGTTCAAATATTTTGAAACACTCTAATACCTGAACCTTCAATTTTAATGTACGAATTTTAAAGCTAACCCGTACGATATTTTCTTATTTCCTATAAATTTTATATATGGAATGCCGGGGGACATAAAAATTTAAATCTTTACTCAGCCTTTTATGAATGATAATAATCTTTAAGGATGCCGCAGTTTCCTAAGGAAGGCAGAAATTAAACCTAATTTCAGGATATTTTGATTTGCAGTTCAACTTCATTTTCTTAAAAAAAATCTTACTCCATGAATGTTTTTCATTACAGGACAAAACCTGAACAACCGGAGTAACCATGATGGTTTTTTAATGAATAATAGAACTAAATATCTCGGCTAAATTTAAAAGACTAAACCTGAAAGAAAAGTTCAACTGCCATGTTAGAAAGTGTTTGTACCAACTTCCCGACATTAGAATAACAGGTACATCAATATAAAGGAGTGACTCATGAGTTCATTAAACGGAGAAGTGATCAGCGCCGACCAGGGCATTGGAGAAACGATACAGTTAAGAATTTTCGGCGATGAATTTTACGCACGCCGCGAAACGCTTGATGGCTATACCGTCATATATGATACACAACAGAAACGATATTGCTATGCGACTTTAGCAGTTGGCCGGTTCGTATCCTCCGGCGTCCCCTTATACAAGCCTGCTCCAATAGAATTACGTAAACATTTGAAAGAAAACACGGACGTTAGGAACGAAAAATTCAGTATTCGTCATAACTGTATTCGATCTCATGAAGAGAGCGCTGATACCGGCATGATGCGCACTCTGGGTTCTGAAGAAGGATTACTGAGTGGACGCAAACTTCACAAAGGTAATATTCGGGGTCTGACTGTTATGGTCGATTTCGATGACGTACGTACCAATATCAGCAATGCCGATGTAGATGCCATGTTCAACGCTGACAATTATACGGAAAATGGCAATTACTGTTCGGTGAAAAGCTATTTTGAAATCGTTTCATCCGGCAAACTTGACTACACTAATCTCGTCATCGGCCCTGTCAGACTATCCAAACGGCGTAGTCACTACATTACTAATCTTCTGGTTAAAGAAGTGATGGATATAGTCGTAAACGATCTCAAAATTGACCTCGTTCAGTTTGACTCAAAAAATGAAGGAATTATCGACGCCATCAATATTCTGTATGCTGGCGAATCACAATACGATGGTAATTTGTGGCCCCATAATTCTTATCAGACATTACAATATGGTAATACAAAAACACATTACTACCAGCTCACCGGTCTCGGATTACACAAGGTAGACCTGCGCATTGGCACCATTTGTCATGAAAACGGCCACCTGCTGTGTCGCTTTCCCGACATGTATGATTATGGTAAGCGTGACGGTGACCATGAAACCAGTCAGGGCATTGGTCGTTATTGCCTGATGGGTTCAGGTAATCATCTCAACCAGCGTCGCACTCCGTCTCCGGTCTGCGGGTATTTACGCGAGCTTGCCGGCTGGGTGGATAACGTTATCGACTTGAATAATCCCGGTTCTTATACCACGCAACATGGTCGTTACGATACCGTTTTGAAATTCAGCACGGATAAGTCCAACGAATATTTCATTATTGAAAATCGTAGTCAACTTGCACTGGACACTCATCTTCCGTCCAGTGGACTCGCTGTTTTACATTGCGATACGCTTGGATCAAACGAGTGGCAACAAGGAACACGCAACGAACATTACCAGTGCGCACTGATACAGGCTGACGGACATCTGGACCTGGAAAACAATCGCAATCCTGGCGATGAAGGTGATTTATATCCGGATATTACAGGTATTGCACTTTCCAATGAAACTACTCCGTCAAGTCGTGAGTGGGATGGTACAGATTCGGGGTTTCAAATCAGGGATATCAGTGGACCGGGACCGGACATAGCTTTCGCTGTTGGTACTGCAGCCGCAGCCAATACCGTACATGCAGAAACCTGGACTAATCTGCTAATTCCGGATAATGACACTAAAGGTATTTCGAGTATATTATCGGTGGCTGCCAATGGTGACATAACCTCAATACGGGTCTATGTAGAAATTATCCATAGCTGGATTAGCGACCTGAAAGTTAGCCTGCTTTCACCGCAGGGTAGCAGCATTGTGCTGCACAAAAATGAAGGTAATGACGGTGACGATATCATCCGTTCATGGAGTAGCGATGACTTTGCGGAATTACAAAAACTACACGGAGAAGACGTAAAGGGAGACTGGACTCTGCATATTGTAGATAAAGCTTCTGCGGATGTAGGACGATTACTGCACTGGCATCTGGATATGCAAATTGCAGCACCAGCTGGCGGATTACTGGAAGATCAGGCAGATCCTGCAATGGCTATTCCTGATAATGATGTCACCGGCATATCAAGCAGTTTGCCCCAGAAACAGAAAGGTAAGGTAAAAAATATCGCAGTCTCAATTGATATTGAACATACCTACATCGGTGATTTACAGATAGAGCTCGTTTCGCCATCAGGGCTTTCCGTACTGTTACACAATGAGGAAGGCGCCTGGAGGGATAACATTAATCGTGAATACGACCTGGAATCAACGCCGGCCCTTCAACGATTCATCGATGAGCAGATCAAGGGCGACTGGCTGCTGCGTGTTCGCGATCTGGCTGAAGCGGATACGGGACAGTTAAATTCATGGTCCTTGAAAATCTGGTATTGATTAACTCTGACACGTAAACGCATTCCAGCAAAAGATGAAATTTTCATGTAACCCGGTTAAGCAATAAGCAGTAGACTGTTAATGGTAAACCTGTACTCTAATAATTAAGCATGATAAGGAGAACACTATGCAAATAAAAAACAATCGCCTGGTTGATGAATGGTTTGGACGATCTAAAGATGTAGGAGGAATGCTTCAAAATCTACGCTTCATTGTTTTACACTATACCGCGGGTGGTTCCGGTACAGGCTCACGAGACTTCATGATGAAGTCGCCTACCGAAAAAGGTGGTGGAGGCGGTAAAAAGAAATACGCCTCTGCACATTGCGTAGTCGACAGGGATGGATCTACCTGGCAGATAGTGCCCTTTAATCTTAAAGCAAGGCATGCCGGCACTTCACAATGGAAAGGCTTAAAATCACTCAATCAATATTCTATAGGTATTGAAATAGCCAATTATGGCTGGCTCGATAAACAGGGGGATGGCCGTTACTCACGCAGGGGACAAACACCAGTTTTTAATCCGGAAGATGTCGTTATTGGTGCCATGCCGGGTTCATCTGAAATCAAAGGCTGGGAACCCTATCCTGAACCTCAACTGCTGGCCGTTGAAGAGCTGGTAAATACGTTATTGCATAAATACCCGGGCATCACCGAAGTACTTGGTCACCAGGAAATATCCCCCGGCAGAAAATTTGATCCGGGTCCGGCCTTTCCCATGCAACGTTTTCGAAACCTGATCGATAACCGTGGTTTTGGTGCCATGGAAAGAACAGCTGCCGAAACTGAACCATATGAAGACAGACTCATCACCAACGCTAATCTCAATATCAGGGAAGGTGCGGGAAGCGGATATGAAAAACTGCCGGAAAGTCCGTTGCCGACAGGCACCGAGTTAATTTTACTTGATAAATCCGGAGTATGGGACTTTGTTCAGCTGGTCAATCAGCCATCTGTTCGCGGATGGGTACATAGCGGCTATGTTACTCTGCTACTATAAATTTATAACAATACCTCGTCATAAAAATAGGTGCAAAAATGATTTTCATAACAAACAGATTTCCCAAACAAACTATTCAAACCACAATTGGTCGCAGTTTTGACTTTGATCTGGAAAATAATGCACCCAGTAATTCTGTCTTCTACTGTGAACGTAACGCAAAAAATAAATACACAGAAATTGGCAGCATGGATTTACTCACCCGCCTTAAAAAAAGTGACTACAGGCAGATTCTTATATATATCCATGGTTTTTCCAACATGCCTGAAGACGTATTTTCCGGAGCCGATGAATTTCAGAAACTTTGCGACAAAAAGAAAAAAGACGAGGTACTTGTTATTCCACTAATCTGGCCCTGCGACAATGACAAAGGCATTATTCAGGATTACTGGGATGATCAGAAAGCAGCCGATCAGAGTGCCTTCTCTTTCGCCAGGGTGTTACAAAAATTCCTGAAATGGCGCAGTGAAGAAGAAAAAGATGAAAAAAGTGCTCCCTGCCTGAAGCGCATAAATATATTAGCGCATTCAATGGGCAATCGGGTATTTCGTGGCACTCTGGCCGCCTGGAAAAAATATGACCTGCCACAGGGAGTACCGTTAATTTTCAGAAATTCTTTCCTGGTTGCTGCAGATGTGGTCAATGAAACCGTACACGAAGGCGAGACTGGAGAAGTCATTTGCCATGCTTCACGTAATGTCATTGTGTATCATGCATCGGATGACCTGGCATTAAGATCAAGTAAAATTTCAAACCTTAGAAACAAAATCGCATCCAGAAGACTGGGACATACCGGACCTGAAAACATGGATAAAACACCGAAAAATGTTTACAGCGTTGATTGTGATGAAGTGAATAATAAATATGATCTTAAAGGGCATTCTTATTTCAGATCAGGAACCAGAAAAGGCACACCAGGACAGGTTTTTAATCATATATTTTCCTGCCTGCTTTCTGGACGTGTCTATCCAGATGATGAATATCGCAGGTCTTCAATAATAACGACGAAAAAAGCTAAAAGCTAAAATTTATCAGTAGTCGTTACTATCTTGTTTTTTAACAGGGTTAGTGACGACTTTTAACTGATCATTTCAATTTGACATACAGAATTACAGGCTAAATCCGTTAATCAATCCTGATCCGAACTGAGAAGCTTTTTCAGTTCTGCGACTTCTGCCTCCAGTTTACTCACCCTTTCTGATAATTCAGACACACTCACCCGCTGTGAAGTATCGCTACCTGTCGAAGCACTGGCTTCAGCTTCATATGCCTCGATATCAACTTCACCGGAAAAAAGATGCATGTAGGCTGAATCCTTGCGTCCGGGTGTACGCGGTAATTTCACGACAAGTGGGCCGCCTTCATATTCAACTAAATCCGTCAGTGCGTCGACCACTGCTTCATTATCAGCAAACTCATGCAAACGTCCACTATGCGTCCTTAATTCTCCGGGTGTCTGGGGACCGCGTAACAATAATAGGCAGACAATGGAGAATTGTGGTGCAGAAAGTTTCAGGTCACTAAAATGTGTATTACAAAAACGATGAGTATATTTTTCAACTCCCCGCTTGAAATTCTCTTCAATGCGAATCAAATGTTTGTCATCCAGTTCACGAATCGTGTGCTGCACAGTACCCTGAGTCAGCGACATCACAGGGTCGCGACTGGATTTCTGATTGCTGGCATTAGTTAATGCATTCAGGGTCAAAGGATACTGGTCAGGTGTTACTACGGATTTTTCCATCAGACAACCGATAACCCGGGCCTGGTTGGCAGATAAATTTAATTCTTGCATGGTGACCTCTAAACAGATTGGTGTGTAACCAGATTTGTAACAAGTATTTAAAAAAACCGTATAAAATCTAATTATTTATGTCGAAATACTGACCACTAAAACTTTATTATTTCAGCAGTTTGATGATGTGTTAAATATCTATGTTTTGATGCGGAAAGTCCATCAAAAGCTGTGCGTAATATTTGCAACATGTCGCCATGAGAAACAACTAATAACACTTCATTTGAAAATTTATTTTCCAGTCGGCTGATAACACTCAGTCCCCGCTTTAATACAGACCCCACATTTTCTACCTGTTTATAATTACCCTGTTCTGCTAATTCATCCTGAGACCATACATCCCTGTAATGGCTATCTGCCTCGCCATCATATTCACCAAACCACCTTTCTCGCAAGCCTGTATCTAGTACTGGTGCTGGTAACTGATACATTTTTGCTACTATTTCTGCCGTTTCGCGGGCTCTCAGAAAATCTGATGTGATTATCCTGGTCAGCTTTAGATCAGAACAATTACTGGCTGACTTTTTAACCTGTAAACGACCATTTTCAGTCAGACCATAACCGTTACAACCACGTTCAGGGTTACTCATGATGATACCCGCCACATTGGCTTCACTTTCACCATGGCGCATAAAATAATAGGTGTTTTTAAGATTCTGTAACAACGGTTCTTGCAATATTAAACAGTACTATCAAAAGTGACTCTTTGTGAAAACTCCACTATAAAAGCTGTTGGCTTCAAGATACGGATTCAGGTTTAAATCAGGTGTTTACGAATATTAACTACAAGCACTTCTGCCAGTATCACGATAACAAATATAGCTATCAGAGACATAGCCACCTGCTGCCACTCAAAAAGGTTCATTGAATTATTCAATACTATGCCAATACCACCTGCACCAACCAGCCCTAAAACGGCCGATTCCCTGACGTTTATATCCCATCGAAATAATACAATACTGAAAAAAGCTGGTTTCACCTGTGGCCAGTACCCTTTCAATAACACTGCTCCCCAGGGAGCCCCTGTAGCACGTAATGCCTCTACCGAACCCATGTTGATTTCTTCTATCGCTTCAGCTAATAGCTTACCTATAAACCCTACCGAGCGAAAAGCTATTGCCAGTACACCCGCAATCACTCCGGGACCAAATATAGCAACGAACAGTAATGCCCAGACAAGAGAATTTATGGAACGAGATGATACCAGGAAAAATTTTGCGACCCAGTGGGACCAGGGTGAATCAACAATATTCGACGCATTCATGAATGCCAGGGGAACTGCAAAAACCAGGGTAACCAGAGTCCCCAGGGTAGCTATATTAAGTGTTTCTATCATCGCATCATGCACCGAGATTTGATAAAACTCAAAACTGATAGGCCACATACGCGAGAACAGATCTGCAATCTGTTCTGGAGCATCATAAAAAAATTCTGGAATAACCTGGACGGTGCGCAACGATAAAATCAACGCGATCATAAAACTCAGATATACCGCATAGCGGGATAATTTCTGTTTCAGGGTAAATCGTTGCCAGTGTCGATCTATATTACTATCTACTTCACTCACTGAAAATACTCCTGACTACATTAGATAGAAACTCCCAGAAAAGAATCAGTGCAATAATAGTAATCAAAATTGCTGAAACAAAATCATAATCAAAACGTTGAAAAGCAGAAAATAGTGTTCCCCCAAGACCACCCGCTCCGACAATTCCGACCATTGTCGAATTACGTAAATTTGAGTCCAGCTGATAGGTGGAAAAACCGATAAAACGTGAAAACACCTGTGGCAATACCGAAAACAGGATTACGCTGGTAAAACTGGCACCGGTTGCCCGAATTGCCTCAACCTGCTTAAGTGATATCTCTTCGATAGCTTCTGCAAATAACTTGGCAATAAATCCAACGGATGCAATAATCAACGTAAGAATGCCTGCCAGGGCTCCAAATCCCACACTTTTGACAAATAGAATGGCTACAATAATCGGGTGAAATGAACGACACAAAGCGATAAAACCGCGCATTGGAACACTCACTATGTTTGGCATTAAGTTTCGAGCTGCAAACAAGCCAAAGAACAATGAGAAAAATATACCCACGACACTCGATATGATCGCTATTTCCAGACTCTCTGCCAAACCACTGAACAGCAATTCCCAACGCGAAAAATTGGGCGGAAACATTCTGTCCAGTAAAGTTCCGGCATGCTGTAAACCCTCACTAAAACGCGACCAGCTTAATCCCAGGGATTGCACGGTATAAAGCAGGTAACCCGCAACCACAATCCATAGTCCAGTGGTTAGCCAGTTTCTAGGGAAAGGATTTTTATAGTCTTTAACGGGAGTTATGCCTAGTTCAGCCATTCCTCTCCCCCGTATATCTGCTTCAGATTTTCATCCGTAATGCCATCTGGGTCACCATCATAAACAATATATCCATCAGCCATGCCGATGATTCTATTGGCAAATTTTCTGGCCAGCGAGACATCGTGCATATTCACCAGGGCCGGAATGTTTTTTTCGCAGGAAAATTTGGTAAGCAGTTCCATAATTTCAACGGCCGTTTTAGGGTCCAGGGAAGATGTGGGTTCATCTGCCAGTAAAATTTGTGGATCCTGCATCACCGCCCGTGCAATTCCAACACGTTGCCGCTGTCCTCCTGACAGGCTGTCTGCGCGATTTTTCGCATGCTCAGATAAGCCGACTGCATCGAGCAGCTCGAAGGCTGTATTTATGTCGTGCTGGCTAAAATCTCTACGCCAGGCTTGCCATGAAGACATATAACCCAGACGCCCGGTGAGAATATTTTCGATGACAGTAAGACGTTCGACCAGATTGTATTCCTGAAAGACCATGCCAACCTGACGCCGTAGATGTCGCAAAAGAGTTCCTTTCGCCTGGCAAACGTCTGAATTATCAAAAATAATCTGTCCTTCAGTAGAATCAATCAGCCGATTGATACAACGAATCAACGTGCTTTTACCGGTTCCTGATGGACCAATTATGGCTATTATGCCGGGGTCAGATATTGTCATATCGATTCCTTTAAGAATCGGTTTACCAGCAATATATTCTTTTTTTAGCCCTTTTATTTCCAGGAATGGTTGCGTTGAAGTCATGAATTTTCCTGCATAGAAGTATGATTGAGCTACGGATACTTCCAGTAGCTCAATCTGATCACAAACGTAAAACTTCCTGTTTCACTGCAAAACAGCCTCCATGAGACTATCGGACTTAGCTAATCAACAGGATTAATTCTTTTTCTTTGCTGCTTCTTCTGCCAGTTGTTTAGCCTTCTTTTTGGCCGCTTTGGCAGCATCTTTCTCAGCCAGTTTCTTCAATCCTGCTTTGGTATAGGCAGTTCCGGTTGCATGTGCAATGTCACGAATAACTTTCCAGTCTTTCTGGTAAGTTATAGGAAAAAACCGGTCTGCACCACCGAAGGTTTCCTGCATTTTCGGGGTAAAACGAAATGTTGAAAATGCATGCTGAATCTTACCTGCCAGATCCGGGTTAAGGTCATGTGCATAACCAAAAGAAGAAGTTGGAAAACGCGGACTGGTAAAAATAATACGGAAATCATCCGCATTGATACGACCTGCGTTTGCCATACGGTGGAAAACATCTGATGCAACAGGTGCAGCATCATAGTCACCGGTCATGACTCCTAAAATTGACTGATCATGTTTGCCGGAATATTTTACCGTGTAATCCTTATCGGGAGTAATACCAAACTCTGGAAATAATGCACGGGGAGCCAAATTACCAGAATTTGAGGATGCCGATGTATGCGCAACCAATTTACCTTTCAAGTCAGCAATAGTTTTAATCGGACTGTCTTTTTTAACAATAATAATCAGGTTATAGCCCTGGAAACTATCTGCAGTTCCTTTCACCGCAACCGGTACATAACCTGCAAGATTTACTGCATATCCGGTGGGACCGGTTGAAAAACCGGCTATATGTAAGCGCCCGGAACGCATGGCCTCAACTTCGGCTGCGTTTGAATGGACTGTATAGTAAACAACTTTTTTGCCAGTAACTTCGGTAAGGTATTTCTGAAATTCACTAAAGGCATCTTTATATACAGCAGGATCTTCCACCGGCGTATAGGTAAAGACCAGAGTGCCAGGATCTCTCCATTTAGAAGAATCTTTCGGGGTGTCAGCAACTAAATCTTTATTTTCGTCACAAAATTTATCGTCAAGAACACCTCGATGCCCGCAACTGTCGGCTTGCACGGCATTGACACTGAATAAAAGTGAACTTGCAAATAATAACCCGCTTAAAAACTTGTTTGATAAAGCTTTGCTCATAATATTTACCTCAAGATAGTTTATTATTGATGCCGGAATTAATATTTTTATGTGGCACTAAAAATATCTTATACCAAATGACCGGTTAACTCTATCGCCGATATTCGATGAATCATTATGCTGGTAAAAACCTCGGCTTTTTTCGCGAATAAAAATAATCCATACTTTTTAGTAAAACGACACAGCATAAGCTATCCAATGAATATATTTTTAATTGTTCAGGGAAACTTTGCGAACATAAATTTATGTGCCGAAATTTTGACTACTGGAAATATTATGATTATGATAAGGGATAAGAAATTATTATAAAACAGGGATGTACATGAGCTTTTTAAAATTTATATATCAATAATATCGCCCAGCAAATCCAGATCTTGCCCTGCATATTTTTCGATGTATTAATCACCAGCGATATACCGGGGAAGTTATATGAAACACATTCCGTACTTTACAGCCAGTCTTTTAATGGCTACCAGCTTATTTGCCGTTTTTGAATCTGCACAGGCCTCAGACATCTCGTTTACGCCACGAGCTTCAATTTCATTAACATCCTATAAATTTTCTCAAACTGCAAGAGTCGGTGCGCTCGCCAATACTGGTATAAATGGCAACGATTTTCCTGAAATCACTTTCGAAGTCACTTTCAAAACTCTCGGTTTAGGTGGAACTTTTTTTAAAGATGGCTATTACCTTGATTTATCCGCACAGAAATCCGCCGATGAAGAAGACTCATTCACGCTTGATGATCCTCTTTTCTCGCAACCGTTTGTGGAAAACTTTAAAGGAGACAGACAGGACACTGCGATTACTCTCGGTAAAAAGATTCTGGATAACAAAGGTACCGTTTATATCGGTTATAAAACGGGTAAAAGTGAGGCATCAGGTGACCAGGGACAACACCTGTCTTTTAAGGAAAAAGGGTTCTTTGTCGGTGCTAACTACGGTTGGGCGGTCTCAAATTCAGGCAAGCTATCTGTTAATATAGCTTTTGCCAACCTCAATGGTGATTTAACCGAGGATGTAACCAATCCATTATTTGCCACCGGTACAGGACCGAATGATATTGTTGCTCCGCTTGATATTAATGCAACCAGTGATGCTCAGGGTTTAAGTTATGGTGTTAGCTGGGCATCCCGTCTGAGTTCAAATCTGAGTTATTCCGTTTCAATTGATGCAAAAAAATATACTTTTGATAATGTCAAAGATAGCAATCCTGCAACCATTACTTCAAAAGAGTTTGAAGAACAATTGCTAAGTGCCATGCTGTCGATTTATTTTCAATTTTAGCAGGAATATTTCTAGAGTTAACTCATGAACATCCCCGGGTACCAGTTGGGTAGAGAAATTTCTATTGGTGAATATTGCTCTGTTTATAATGCCCTCGAAATTGAATCCAGTAAGACGGTTACTATTAAATTTTTTCAACCGCAACTGTCGTCAAACCCTGAATTTTGTCGACACGTAAATACGACTTCACAATTATTACTCAATAAATCGATTGGAAATATTATTTCAATTAAAAAGGCCGAATGGGACCCTGAAAGTTGCTATTTAATAACAGACTACTTTCCGTGTGCTCAAAACCAGCAACCTCTACAAACTGAATTCACAATAGATGAAGTGTTGAATTTTGGCCTGCAACTTGCCAATAGTTTGAGCAAACTTCATGCGTTGGGCCTGGTTCATGGCGGCGTATCCACATCCAACCTGGTATTCCCTAACCTGTCTCAGGTCACCCTTGGTATTGTTTCTTTTCAACGAACATTTAAGCAGGATTCGTCGGTCCCTGCACTACCGGTATCTATGCATGAAGCCAGTTATATCGCACCGGAATTTGCCACCGGCCTGGATGCCAGGTCAGATTTTTATTCTCTCGGCGTCGTCCTGTTTG
>ERZ890953.1106-NODE-1106-length-14029-cov-4.615214_pt1 | contig 14029 bp, 12 predicted proteins | sample MGYA00521264_ERZ890953 | MGnify/ENA primary metagenome ERZ890953 (study PRJEB32303, sample SAMEA104408629) | aquatic metagenome | biome: Brackish water; feature: Chemocline; material: water | place: Baltic Sea | collected 2014-10-26T21:54:00 | depth 200 m ... | reverse complement strand
ACACCCGCCACACCCCCAAATCTGGGAACCTCCACGCAAAGTCTCAAAGAGCCACTATTCAGTGAGCACTTGTGTGGCTGCGATTACACGTTTTTTTACCTCATCAAGAGCGCCTTCGATGCTTGCTCCGGATGCCGCTTTGTGCCCGCCACCATCAAACTGGGCGGCAACTTTTGATACATCGTATCCTGGCTTGGAACGCCAACTCACCTTGATGGTGTCATCGCCCTGTTCGATGAATATTACAGCGATATGGGCTTCTTCGATGGATGCCAGTAAATTCACCAGGTCCGCGTCATCCTTGCCGGGGTAGTTGCTGATTTTTCGATCTTCATCACTCAGCGTTGTCCAAACAACTTGACACTCCATTTCGATATGATTCAACCCTGCGCCCCAGTAGCGCACCGCCTCAAAGGATCGCTCGTGTAGCGCCTTTGTATATAACGCAGGCAAATTAACGCCCAATTTCATAAGTGAAGCGGCGGTGTTTAAAGTTTGCGGGCGCATATTGGAGGTTCGAAACCCCAGCGTATCGGTTATCATGCCAGTCAAAAGCGCCTCGCCAGCAGGCTGAGAAATCGACAAATCCCATTGGGGGATATAACTCGCCAGCATTTCTGCGGTGGAAGGGGCTTCGATATCCACCAAATTGATCTGAGCAAAATTCAGGTTGGTGATATGGTGATCGATATTCAGGTCTGGCTTGGGGTATCCATCGAGAATTTCGCCAATTCGATCCATACCCGAACAATCAACTGAAATGATGGTATCAAAATTCCCGTTCGGTTTTTTGCGAATCTTTTCACTACTCTTAAGATACCGCAAGGCTCGCGGAACACCATCCGCCAGCACCATTTGAACATCTTTTTCGGCATCAAGCAACGCCAAACCTAACCCCAATAGCGAGCCAACAGCGTCGCCGTCGGGGCGGATATGCGAAGTAACTAGAATGCGGTGCGCACTGTGGATACGCTCTCTGGCTTCTTTGGGGCTATTCGATGTCATCGTCGTTGTGTGTGTTGTTTTCAGTATCCATTGGCAATTCATCGCCAATATCAAGTGAAGCCAGTAGTTTGTCGATACGGTCTGCGTGTTCTGGACTGTGGTCCCAGTAAAAACGTAACCGCGGGAAATGGCGTAGTTGAATTCGACGGGCTAATTCGCTGCGCAGATACCCGCTCGCGTGTTTCAGCCCTTCAAGAATTTCGTCAGCTTCTTGACTGCCTGCCAACGATGAAACATAAATGTTGGCAAATGCAATCTCGTTATCAACGCGAACCCTGGTTATATGAACCGTAGACAATCGTGGATCGGCGGTTTCCATCAAAAGCAACGTTGAAAGTTCCTCATGAATACGGTCCGCAATCCTTTTGGATCGTTGCTGTGATACCATACTTCGCTCCGAATTTATAGTACCTTTACTTCTTCGATCTTGTAGCACTCAATCATATCACCCTCTTCAAAATCGTTGAAGCCTTTCAGGCCGATACCGCACTCAAAACCGTCGCGCACCTCACGGACATCTTCCTGATGCCGCTTCAGCGATGCAACCTCACCATCAAAAACGGCTTCATCCCCGCGCATCACTCGCATGTGAGCATTGCGGAATAATTCGCCTTCAATTACACGGCACCCCGCCGCCTTTCCAATTTTAGAGGCGGAGAACACCATTAATACGTTGGCGCGCCCCAATATAACTTCTCTCTTCTCGGGAGCTAACAAGCCTTTGAGCGCTTTGTCGATGTCTTCGGTCAACCGGTAGATAATATTATACGTGCGTATCGAAACACCCTCATTATCGGCCAATCGCCTTGCCGCTGGGTCTGGACCAACGTTGAAGCCTATAATAATTGCGCTGGAAGTAGCTGCCAGCATGACATCATTTTCGCTAATATTGCCGGTATCGGCATGCAAAATATGCACGCCAATTTGCTCCACTTTCATCTCTTCAAGTGATGAAATAATCGGTTCAAGTGATCCCTGAACATCGGCTTTGATGATCAAGCGTAGTTCTTGCACTTCGCCAGCCTGTACGCGGGCGAAAAGCTGTTCAAGGGTCATGCCAGTGTGTTCTGCGGCATCGCTTTGCTCATCGTCGAGTTTGCGTTGTGTGACCATGCTTCGCGCGACTTTGGTGGAGGCAACCACCTTGAAGATTTCACCCGCCTCGGGAATCTCATTTAAGCCCATAACCGAAATCGGTGTGGATGGTGGAGCTTCTGTGATCGGCGCACCTTTGAAATCGAACATGGCTTTGATGCGCCCTTGCGATTTGCCAGCAATGACGACATCCCCAGTCTTCAGCGTGCCATTTTGTACCAGGAGAGTAGCCACCGCGCCGCGTCCGCGCTCTTGGCTGGCTTCAATGATGGTACCGAAAACTTCGCCATTGGGGTTGGCGAGAATACTGGCATTATCGGCCACCAGCAAAATTGCCTCGAGCAGGTCATCCAAACCCTGTTTTTCTTTGGCAGAGATCGGAACTACGAGCGTATCCCCATCCCATTCATCCGGAACCAACCCAATTTCGGCAAGTTGTTGCTTTACCTGGTCGGCGGCGGCGTTGGGGCGATCAATCTTGTTCAAGGCAACAATCATTGGGACTTTTGCGGCCTGAGCGTGGGCTATGGCCTCACGGGTTTGTGGCATCACACCATCGTCAGCCGCAACTACCAAAACGACAATATCCGCACCCTGCGCGCCGCGTGCCCGCATGGCTGTAAATGCGGCATGGCCTGGTGTGTCGATAAAACTGATTAATCGATCGTTGTGTTTGACTTGGTATGCGCCAATATGCTGGGTAATGCCCCCAACTTCTCCCCCGGCGACATCAGTTTGACGAATGGAATCGAGCAGCGTGGTTTTCCCGTGGTCAACATGCCCTAAAATACCGATCACCGGCGGTCGTGGTTTTAGATTTTTCGGAGATTCTTTAGCAATCCACTGCCGCCAGAGCGGAATTGCAGATTTATCTTTTCCGCTATCGGCATCGATGGCTTCCAGTTGGGCTTCAAAGCCTAATTCAGCAGCAATAATTGCCGCGGTATCAAAATCTATTTCCTGGTTAATATTAGCCATTACCCCATTGGACATTAATGTTTTAATCACATCAATGGGGCTGGTTTGTAACCGCTCTGATAGTTCGCGTACAGTTACGCTGCTGGGGAGTTCGATTGGTTTTATTTCGCCGTTATTGCTCATTCAGGTTACTCCTTCTTGGTACACATCTGCCCAGGGGCATCAGGAGATGCGTGCCTGCGTCAAGCAGAGATTATCGAGTACACAACACCCTTATGAACTGGCGAGAGTGTGCTGAATGTGTTTAGTTCAGCATGCTTGATCCGCTGGCCGGTTGGGCGTTATTATCGTGTGATTATTCATTTTACTGCGGATACAGTTTCTTCCGGGAGAGTTGCCATAAATTCCCGGAGATACTGATGATCTTCAACGCTGATGGTGGTCTTAAGAGCATGAGCTAATGAGCCTTTTAGCCCTTTTTCCCAACATCCGCGCTGGTCGTGCAGATAAGCCCCGCGCCCGGCGAGCTTGCCGGTTGTGTCAATTTTGACACCTGTGGCATCGCGCACAATGCGGATCATCGAGCGTTTTGGGAGCACTGTTCGACAACCCACACAGGTACGTTGGGGTACGTGTTTTTTCTTGCTCACTTCGTTGATCTAGCTGGGTAAGATGAACGGGATGCCTCCACGGCTATATATCCCATTCTTCTTCATTATTGTTCCATTGTTCCCAACTGGTGGGAGATTTTTTGCGTTTTTTGCGGTAGATGGTGACATCACGATCGGGATCATATTCGACCTCGACATATTTTTTGCGTTTCTTACCTTTATCGCTCTCATCATCGTCGCTATCATTTTCTTCAGCATCCAGCATTTCGGGCTTGAGTTTGAAGATTTCTTCCATGGATTTGGGTAATTCTTCTTCCGGCATGCCGGCTTTTTTAGTGCTATCTGTCGGTTTTGTAGCTTCTGTGGCGGGGAGTTCAACACCCTCAGCTTCGTCAGGTTTCTCTTCAGCTTTGACAACCGTGTCAATTGCCTCATCGACAACATCAGCAACAATTTCTTCTTGAACCTCAATCTCATTCTCGCTGAGAACAACTTCTTCCGCAAGTTTAATTTCTACCACAGGAGTAGGTTCAACAACTTTGGCGGGCGCAAGCGATACTTTCATCAAATCCAAAGCCGATTCGATTTCTTCCATTGCTTTGGGGCCAATGCCATCGATTTCTCGGATTGCATTCGCATCGAAATTGAAGGCGAACATCAATTCGCCAACATTGCTTACTTCCAGATTGTCTGCTAATAATGTGTTGATGTGGTCCGAGAATCCCAGAGTGAGCAAAGGTAGATCATAGGTGCCTGCCGGAATATTCTGCCGAGCATCTTTGAGGCGCCGTTCGTATTCCAATTTTCGATCTCGTTCGCGGTGGATGCGTCCGCGCTCAACGCGTTCGGTAAAGGACTGCATCTCCTGGAAATCCTCGGGCGTGATCGGCCGACCGTCGGCCTTTTTCTTCATCAGAACTTCTATTTGCGGAATGGCCTCATTTTCGGCTTCCAGGAAATACGCATAGGCGTGGTTGTTTTTTACTTTGAAGAGAACTTCCGATGTGGCCTCGATTAGGCTCTTGATGTCAATGCGCCAGCCAGTCAGTTTTGCGGTGAGGCGGGCATTTTGCCCGTCACGGCCAATCGCCAGACTGAGTTGATCCTCGGGAACTACGACAGTAGCCGTCTTCGGGCCATTATGTTCTTCCAGGTACACGCTCAAAACGCGTGCTGGGCTGAGCGCTTTGGCGATATAGTTTTCGGGATCCGGATTCCATTCGATGACATCGATTTTTTCATCATTCAACTCGCGCACAATGGTTTGAATGCGAACACCGCGGATACCAACACAGGCGCCCACGGGGTCAACTCCAGGCTGCAAAGCCGCAACGGCGACCTTGGATCGCTGGCCCGGTTCGCGTGAGATTGAGCGAATTTCAACCATACCCTGATAGATTTCAGGAACTTCGTTCTCGAGCAACCGACGTAGGAAGTCGGGATGGGCGCGTGAGAGAATAATTTTTGGCCCGCGGTTGGTATCCTGTACTTCGAGGAGGAGGGCGCGCACCCGGTCATGAACACGGAAAAATTCGCGAGGAATTTGATGGCGTCGCGGCATTATGCCTTCGGCTTTGAGGTCCAGGCCAATACTAACTTGTTTGGCATTGAGTGCCTGCACAACACCATTCACGATATCACCAACCTGTTTCTCATAATAGCTGGATTGCACATCGCGTTCAGCTTCCCGAATGCGTTGTTGAATTACTTGCCGCGCAGTTTGGGCGGCGACGCGTCCAAAATCATCTGGCGTGCTTTCGACAATCACCATATCGCCAAAATCGGCTTCGGGATCTACTTGTTGTGCTTCTGCCAAAACCACCTCGGTGCGGTGGTCTTGCACTTCATCAACGACTTCTTTTTCCACCGAAATCGAGACCTCACCAGTAATGGGATCAATTTTGGCCTCGACGTGTTGCGCGCTAGAAGCGTGTACGGCGCGTCGATAGGCCGATACCATGGCATCTTCAATTGCCGCCATGACAATTTCTTGAGGTAGGCCTCGATCATCGAGAATTTGTTTAAAGGCTAGAGCAAAATCGTTCTTCATAATTCCTATTTCTCCATCATCTCAGGGCGGCAGCGTCTTCGCTAAAGAGAGTGAGAAGCCCAAATACAGGGAAACACATCATTCGTTCGGCAATTTCTCTGTATACTGCGAAAGTTCCAGGTGGTTGTCTATCAGACATAAAGAAAAGTGGGGGTTGCCCACTTTTCGCCGACAGCAGTATTGCTACCACCCTATAGCGCAAGAATTCTAGCACGCTTTATCGTTTGTGACAAGTCTGCACAATCGAGAAAATACCATTTATCAGGTCAAAAATATTGCGGATTTCGACGAGTTGCCCTGCTTATTTTTGTGCCGCAAGCAAGTGATTGCGCAACTGAATTTCTGCATCCGGGGAGGTAATTTCACCATCGAGCCAGGCGTTGCGCAAGTCGTCGAGAATTTGGGCGTACACCGGGCCTGGAACCAGTCCCAGTTTTTTGAGATCATGACCCGTGGTGATGGGGTTGATCTGACGCCATGTGTGGGCGAAGTTCTGCAGAGCTTGGCGCGTTTTCTTGTCGCTGGCAGCTAGATAAAGGCCATAAATTGCTAGCGGGTGTGTTTTCGCACAACGCTGCGTGATAAGGCTAGGCTTTTGATCGACCAGTGTAGGCAGATCATGCCAGATTAAGCATGCATCCCGGATGGTATTGGACAGCATGGCGGATAATTTTAGCCGTTTGATGACACCCTGAATGCGATAAATGGGGAGCGGAATCAACCACAGGAGATAGGCTAATGCGCGTTTCAAGCGCGCCCCCTGCATGGTAGCCGGAAGTTCCCAGGCCGGGTCAGGTGTATGCGCCTCGAGGGTGGATAATTTCTCAGCAATTTCAGCATTCCACTTCAAATCCGAATGAATTTCGCTCAATACCTCGAGTTCGCTCAGGCGATCGAGCATCTGGATGGCATTATCTTCATCCAGAATATTATCTAACTCATGCCGGATTCGATCGCCAGAGATACGGTTGATCAGCGAGCGCGCTTCGAGTAGAAGTTGATAACTGCGCGGGTTGATGGCAAAGTTGTAGCGTTTTTCGTAACGCACGGCGCGCAAAATGCGTGTTGGGTCATCAATGAATGAAAGCGAGTGCAATACGCGGATATTGCCCGCCTGGAGGTCAGTGAGACCGCCCCAGTAGTCGTGCAATTCGCCGTAGTGATGGCCGTCGAGGCGCAGCGCCAGGGTATTGATGGTGAAGTCGCGGCGATGCAGATCGAGTTTGATACTGCCGCGTTCGACGGTAGGCAGCGCAGTGGGGTGCGTATAAAACTCGGTGCGGGCGGAAATGAAATCGAGCGAAGTGGGCAGGTTGGCTTGTTGCAAGGAGCTTTCCTCCAAAAACCACTTGGCTGTGCCAAAGCGTTTATGCGTAGTGACGCGCCCGCCAAATTCAGCGCCCAGCGCTTCTGCCAGTTCTATGGCATCCCCTTCCACAACCAGATCAAAATCCAGGCTGGGGCGATTGAGCAGTAAATCTCGCACAAAACCCCCGACAATGAACAACGCGGCTTGCTGCTTTTTTGCCGTATCGGCAATCATTTGAAGCAACTTCAACCGTTCAGCAGGTAACGCATGTTTGAGTTTTCCGCTCAGGTTTTGCAGTTCGGAGCGTGTGGTTCTGGATGTGAGGGTTTTGAGTAAATCGGTGCGTGTGACGATGCCAATGATTTTGTGGCTATCGCGTTCGACGACTGGAATTTGCCCCCAGTCGGTATCGGTCATGGTGGTTTGCAGATACTCAATCGAATGATCGGGATGGACATGCGTCGTTCCGGCTTTCATCAGGCTGGAGGCTGTCAGATTCAATCGGTGAGAGATGGCGCGGTCCACTGCCCGGCGGGTGAGTAATCCTACGATGGCGTTGTTATCCACAACCGGGTAGCCTTCGTAGCCGTAGCGTTGCATACGTTGCGATGCTTCTTCCACCGGAGTATCGGGTGAGAGCACTTGCGGCGCGCGTGACATAATCTCAGCGACGGTGATTGGGGGTTGCACAATTTGTGGTAGCATCGACTTGATTTCAGCATAAACATCTTCGCTCGACTGGTTTTTAATCAGCCCCGCCGCCGCTCTTGGGTGTCCCCCGCCGCCAAAGTGCGTTGCAAGTTGCGCCACATCAATATTATCGCTGGTTGAACGGCAGATCAATTGCACGCCGCCTCGGGTTTTGATGATCAGAATCAGCGCGTCGGGATCGAGCACATCGCGCAGCTTATGGGCAATCGTCGATAATTCTTCGTCGCTTTCCTGCACATCCCCGGTTGACATGACGACACAAAGCCCGTGAACATCTACGCTTTCGGCCTTCTCTTGCAGGCTGCGGTAAATTGCCAATTGCTCAAGGGAAAGCGGGTGGTTGAGAAAATCGTTGGCAATGGATAAATTGGCGCCTTCTTCTAGCAAATGTGCCGCAGCGCGCACATCGCGCGGTCTGGTGCGGGTATAGGTCAATGATCCGGTGTCTTCATAGATTCCCAGTAGTAGCAGGGTGGCGTGAACGGTGTTGAGATGTTGTCCCCTTTCCTGGATGGCTTCAACGAAGATGGTGGTATTGGCGCCGGTCTCGTCGGAGACAACCTGCCACTTGGGAGGAAGATTCAACCTGGGGGTGTGGTGATCCACCACCTTGATGTGGGTATCCGCCCCCATGCCTTTCACACTGACCAGAGACTGGGTATCCACCAGAGTCACCATTTCAATTTCGGCGACCGGTAAATCGCGTGCATCCACAAAAGGCAGTTCAGCGCCGTACAAGGTGAGAAATCCACGCACATTACGGTTGATGCGCCGTGGCAATACCGGGGTGGCATTCTCATCGATCAGGTGAGCCCCCAGCATGGAAGCGATACCGTCGAAGTCGGTTTGTTCGTGAGTAAGAATGATGCGCATAGTCAAGTAATTCGTCCGTATGGAATTTGATTTCGTAAGCCTATTGTACTGTATTTAGGCCTGATTGTTGGTCCCATCACCCATCCAGTGGTTTCCCGGTTATAATTTTCTACTATGGAGATTCAAGAACTCACAGCACATATGCACAACTTTGTACGCGCCAAAGGCTGGTACGATGTCGAAAGCCAGCGTCCGCAGACCTTGCGCAACCTGGCGATTTCCTTGAATCTGGAAGCGTCTGAGGTGTTGGAATATTTTCAGTGGAACGGGGAATTGGAAGACCTGGATGGCCTGGCAAGCGAGTTGGCGGATGTAACCTTGTATCTGCTGCAAATTGCGGGTATTGCTGGGATTGATCTTGAAGCAGCCGTGATGGCGAAACTACAACAGAATTATAAGCGGGATTGGTAAATGCAACGAATTACAGTATTTGGCGGATCAAAACCGAAGCCGGGCGAGTCGGCTTATCAGCAAGCCTATCTATTAGGGCAATGCCTTGGCGAAAAAGGATACACGGTGCTGACAGGTGGGTATATTGGCACCATGGAAGCCGTTTCACGCGGGGCGGCTGAAAAAGGTGGGCATGTGATTGGTGTCACCTGTGAAGAGATTGAATCTTGGCGGCCTGTCAGACCCAACCCTTGGGTGATGGAAGAGATGCGCTACCCCACGCTGCGCGCACGTCTCTATGCGCTCATCGATGAATGCGATGCGGCTATCGCACTTCCCGGTGGGATTGGTACATTGGCTGAGATCGCTGCGATGTGGTCGCAGTTGCAAATTGGAGTATCTTCCGCGCGCCCGCTGTTGTTGATTGGCAACGGCTGGCAAGCTGTTTTCGAATCCATGATGGCATCCCTGGGCGATTATATTGCGAAGAAAGATGGGAAATTAATTACCCATGCCGTGGATGTCCATCAGGCTGTTGATTTGCTGCAAAATTTATTGAAATCATCCTGATGCCTGCTATTCAACCCGTACGCCTGACTCGTCAAATTGATGAGCTAGTTACGCAATTTGAACATCCGCTCGATTTTTCGAGTGAGTTACATGGCCTGTTAAATTTTTACGCTGATCGCACACTGCGTTCGAGCCAGATTATTGAAGCAGCCCCTTTGCTCAATAGTTACCGAATAATGCCGCCCGTGATGCGACAGATCGAGAAAAGCCTGCAACCACGTATTATGGCTGCGCCTGAACAGGCGCTATCCCTCGCCGATTATCTTTGGGCTGAGCGGTGGCTTGAATCCCGTATGTTGGCGATAACGATATTGGGGGAGCTTCCCTCTGGATTTGCGAATCAGATTATTCAACGGATCACATTGTGGGGGGAAGAGTGCCGGGAAGATAAAGTCCTACGGGCCTTAGTTTCGACAGGTCTGCAGTGCGTGCGTTTAACGGCATTCGTTCAGTATCTGAGTTTAATCGAAGGCTGGTTGGGTTCATCTAATCCTTTGCGGGTGCATTTGGGCATCCGCTCACTACCAGCACTGCTGGAGATGGAAATATTCGAGAATTTACCGCTCGTCTTTCGCTGGCTGGCTCCCTTGGTGCGTGAGATCAACCTGGAGTATAAGGATGATCTGATCCGAATTCTGCGTATTCTTATTTCTCGCTCGCCTCAGGAGACAGCCTATTTTTTGCGTCAGGCACTGAATGTTGCTGCCAACCCACAGACAGGCGCGGTAATCCGCCGCGTGCTGGATGATTTTCCGAAGAATATAAAGCTGCCGCTGCAAGAAGCTTTAAGGGCTGCCAGAAACAATCGTGCATAAAAAATCCCCGTTTCAACTTGAAATGGGGATTTTTTATAGATTGAAATGTGTACTACGCACTTAGCTTGCGCACAACCATAACAACTTTGCCGTGTACTTCAACTGTGCTGCGATCACGAATGTAAATTGGATCCATGGTGGGGTTTGCTGGTTGCAAGCGGATACGTTTGCCTTCATCGAAGAAATACTTAAGCGTTGTCTCGTTATTGTCATTGAGCCAGATGGCTACCATATCGCCGTTGCGCGCTTCTCCGGTTTTCTTGAGGATAACAATATCCCCATCGTTGACCATTGCATCAATCATTGAGTCACCGCTGACTTCCATTGCGAAGATATCGCCGATATTCTTCTCCGGAACGGGGAGCATATCTTTGGCAATGCTGATCATGGATGATTCGGCATCATATGGTTTGAAGTCGCTGGAAGGAAAGGGGATCGGCTCACTGGCAACGATACGGCCGACAAGGGGAATTGAAAGAAAGTCGTGGACGGTTTCCAAAACCTGTTCCGTAACAACCGCAACCGCATCGCTAAACTGCTTAAGGACGCGTAGCCCACGTGAAATGCCGCGAGAGCGTTCAATATAGCCTTTTTCTTCGAGTTGATCCAAATAATAGTTCACAACAGACGTTGAAGAGAGATGCGCTCGTTCCATAATCTCACGAATGGTGGGGGGGTACCCAAATGTGTTCGTGAAATTTTCGATGGTTTGGAGCACTTTGATATGCTTTTCATTCAATCCGGCTGATTTTTTTCGTGCCATCATAAGCTTCTCTCCCGAACGTGTACTTGTATTATTGCCCATTACTCAACAAAGGGCAGCACAATCAATAATCGTATAGATAGAATATTTGTGCTACGGTAATATTACTTGAACATTCGTTCTGTGTCAAGGTCGAAATTTTAACAATTCAGGGTTAAAAATATTACCCCAACACTGGTTATCTATCCATGTTGGGGCAACTTTTAGGCTCTTTGGAAACTGACGTGAGAAATTCCACAATTAGGGGTAATGGGCGTGCAGAGCACGCCCATTACCCTTAATTGTGGACAACCTACCACGGGGATTCCTAGCGACCCAACTTTTAATGAAAACCAGAGTTTTCGAAATTCCAAGTAAAGGCCCTGATTCTTGCGAATTCAATTTCTAAAACTCTGGCACGCTCACGTCAAATTCGCGCTGGATTTGTGCGTCTATCTCGGCGGGAATTGCCAGGGGTTGATGTATTTTGAGAATCTCCCGCGCCCGGGCATTAGCGCGCTGTCGGGCATCGATTGAGCCTTCTTCGATCCATTCTTCGCGCAGGTTGCGGTCGCTTATTGTGGGGAAGAAGAATTCCGAGCGCATGTGTTTGACGGTATGCGCGGATTTCAGGAAGTGCCCACCGGGGCCGACTTCCTGAATCAAATCAGCCGCAATAGCTTCGGGAGTAACTTCGATGCCGCGCAGCGCTCTTAAGGCCATGCCAATGATTTCGTTGTCGATGACATATTTTTCATAGCTGGCGACCATGGCGAATTCCATCAGCCCGGCGGCATCGTGAATATAATTGGCTCCGGAGAGCGCCACCAGCAGGGTGGTCATGGCGCTCTCATAGCCGGTTTGTACATCGATTGTTTTCGAATCGCTCATCCCGGCGGTGGCGTAGAAAGGCAGATTCCAATATTGGGCTAATTGCGCCGCCCCAGCGTTGAGCAGGCCGCTTTCGATCGCCCCGGAGAGATAGCCCATTGTGCGCAAATCGGTGATGGTGCCCACGTAGCCGCTTAGCACCGGCGTGCCCGGGTTGGCAAGCTGCGTCAACGTGATGCCGGTTAATGTGTCGGCGGCGAATATGGCTAGATTTCCGGCCAGCGTCACCGGGGAGGTAGAACCGGTTTGGGGTTCACAGGGCACCGCCAGGGGGAGTCCCCGCCGCGCCACTTCAATCATGATGTCACCGTAAATTTCATCCACCAGCAGCGGGCTGATTATCAGCGTAATAAACGAGACAATCGGTTCCTTGCGCAGCACCTCTGAACCACCAGCGAGCATCTCGGCCATGCGGATCACATCCAGCGTGCCCTGTAGCGAGTACATGCCACCCATGATATGCTTGCTGCTATTACGCAGACCGCCGTAAAAGCGGTTCACGTCAGCGTTTTCTTCGGTCAGTTCGTTGGGATAAACTGGCAGTACAATAAAATGCACATTTTCGAGCGCGTCTACCAGACGCGGAATTTGATGGCAATCCAGCACGGATGATTTTCGTTTTACGCCATCCAGATCGAGCACATTGATCGTCGTGCCGCCTGTGCCCAGGTAAACATGCTTTTTCTCCAGGGTCAGGTGATGCTCCGGTTTGCGACCGAAAAGCTCCACTTTGGACGGCGCGCTGGCGATGGCGTCTTCGACCATGCGTTTGGGCAGCCAGGCGCGTGGCATTGAGCGGTCCACTTTGGCGCCCGATTCTTCGAGCAAGTCGAGCGCTTTGGTGCTGTGGATGGCGACGCCGGTCTTTTCGAGAATATTGAGTGCCGATTGATGCAGCAGTTGGACTTCATACTTGGAAAGAGGCTGGTACTGCCCTCCGAGGATTCCACCTGTGCTGGATGGGTTTGGTTTCATATTCTTCTCCTGGTGATGGGGGTAGGGATTTAGGAATGGATGTAATAACCGAGTTGGCTGCTGATTTTCTGGGCGGCGGCCATCAGGTGAGTGGCGTAAAGGTTGATCTGTTCTGCCCCCATGCGGAAACTTGGCCCCGAAATGCTTACTGCGGCGATGACCTGCCCGCTGAAATCGCGGATCGGTGCGGCGATGGCGCTGAGACCTTCATCGAATTCGTCGTAGGCGGCGGCGTAGCCGAGCAGCCGCGCTTGTTTTAGATTCTCTTCAAGTGTGCCGAGATTGGTGATTGTTTGCGATGTGAAGGCTTTGAGTGGGATGGTCAGCTGAGCCTTACACTGTTCCGTGGTCATGAAGGCCAGGAAAATTTTCCCTGTGGAGGTGCAGTGCAAGGGATTTCTGCGCCCCAACTGCCCGGCATACTGGATCGGTTGCGGACTTTTGATGCTCTCGACATTGATGCACTCGTCGCCGTGCAGCACGGCAATATTGATCGTCTCTTGAGTCTGATCGGCCAATTCCCGCAGGTGAATCTGAGCTGCCTGACGCAAGCCAATTTGTTCGAGTACCATCCCTGCCAGATTGACAATTTCCAACCCCAGGCGGTATTTGCCGGTATCAGGATTCTTATCGACCAGTCCTTCCACTTCGAGCGAGGCCAGCAGGCGCGACGTGGTGCTTTTATGCAGACCGGCCTGACGACTGATCGCCATCACTCCGATTTCCGGGCTGCCGGTGGTGAAGCAGCGCAATATTCTGACGATACGCTGTACTGTTTGGGTAGCTGTATTTTCTTTCGGCATAAGATTGCTGTTTCATTATATAAAACAGTGTTTCATATAATTTCGGTAATTATATGAAAAGCCCGGCAGAAAGTCAAGCCAACTCTCTAAAATAAAAAAGAAAGCGGCAGCCATTAGCTGCCGCTCCCTTTTTGTTTGGCAATCCCCTTCCCCATTTTGGGGAAGGGGTGGGGGTCAGGTTTCTATTACGCCACAAACTTTTTGGCCAGTTCAGCGGCGGAAGCGGCATTGGAAGCATAGCCATCGGCGCCGATTTGATCCGAAAACGCCT
>ERZ890953.1105-NODE-1105-length-14044-cov-3.456359_pt1 | contig 14044 bp, 10 predicted proteins | sample MGYA00521264_ERZ890953 | MGnify/ENA primary metagenome ERZ890953 (study PRJEB32303, sample SAMEA104408629) | aquatic metagenome | biome: Brackish water; feature: Chemocline; material: water | place: Baltic Sea | collected 2014-10-26T21:54:00 | depth 200 m ... | reverse complement strand
CTGTCCTTGACCCCGTCCAGGTTCAGGTCCTCACCCTCGTCAGCGGTCTTTTTGCCGTCCTTGTTCTTGTCCACCCAGCCGTCCACCAGGCCGTCACCGTCGGTGTCCTTGTTGAGGGGGTCGGTGACGGAGTTTGGATCGGTATCGCTGCCCGCCCCCAATTCAGTGCCGTCGCTAAGCTTGTCGCCATCGGTATCGGGGTCGAGGGGGTTGGTTTCCCCGTCATTCTTCTCAAAGCAGCCATCATGGTCCGCATCCTCGGAGCCGTCAAAGAGGCCATCGCCATCGGTATCAGGCAGGTGGGGGTTGGACTTGGAACCAGGGCAAGCGTCGAGCCCCGCCACCCCCGTCTCCAGCCCATCGCCCAGACCGTCATCGTCAGTGTCGGGGTTCAGAGGATCGGTTCCAAAGAGGTTGTATTCGGTGCCGTCGCTGAGCCCATCGCCGTCGGTATCGCTGTTGTTGGGCTCGGTACCCACCACGTTGATTTCAAAACCATCGTTGAGGTTGTCACCGTCGGTATCTTTCTGGGTGGGATTGGTTTCCAGAACGGGGTGCCACTTGCCGTTGGCATCTGCATCTTCCTCGCCGTCTCCCAGGCCGTCGCCGTCAGTATCGGGGTCGTTGGGATTGGTCCCCTTGGAGAAGGGGTTGGCCTGATTGTACTTGCCTTTGACCTCGATGAAATCGGTGAGTCCATCGTCGTCGGAATCGGTATCACACGGGTTGGTATCGTTCTTGGCTTCCTGGTTACCGACCCACCAGGTGTTCTGGTACTCCTTGAAATTGGTCAATCCGTCTTTGTCGTTGTCCAGGTTCTTGTCGCCGGCATCGAGGGGGTTCAAGGGACCTAGCGGGGCATCTCCGCAGGCCTCCTGGGTAGAATAGGTCCACTCCCACTTGTCATCCATGCCGTCGCCGTCGGTATCGAAGAGATTGGGGTCCGACTCGCCGACATCGACCTTGCCGTTTTTATTGACATCCTCGGTGCCATCGTTCAGGCCATCGTCGTCGGCATCAGTATCAACTGCGCCGGTAGTCGTGGCCGGGTCAGCATCGGCTTGGAACACTCCCATGTCTGTGGCATCGGGGTCCTTGGACGATTCCTGCGGGGCTTCGAGACCCGTCTCAAGGCCGTCTAGCAGCCCGTCCTTATCGGTATCGGCCAATGACGGATCGGTGCCACCAGTGAGCCCATCTTCGGTCTGCACACCGCCCTCGTTGCCATCGAGGATGCCATCATCGTCGGTATCTGCGTCCAGGGGATCGGTGGCGAAACCATCCGTGAGGGGGAGATGATCTTCGGCATCGTCCAGGTTGTCCCCATCAGTATCAGCATCGGTGGGGTCGGTTTTGGAGACCACGGCTTCATATTGGTCGGAGAGACCATCCCCATCAATGTCGCTGGCGAAATCAGCGTCATCGGTCGCGTCGGTGCCATCAAAGATCTCCGAGACGTCCAACACGCCATCGCCGTCGGTGTCGGGAATGCAAGGGTCTGATCCGGCGCCGGCCGCAGCCTCGTCACCGTCGTCCAAGCCATCCTTGTCAGAGTCCGCCAGGTTGGGGTCGAGGCAGTCATAGAGGGTCATGCGCAGAATGTGTTCTTCACCATCGGAGAGGCCATCGCCGTCGGAGTCCTGAACGAAGGGGTCGGTGTGGTAGACCAGCGTTTCCCAACCGTCGGGGAGTCCATCGCCGTCGGAATCGGGGTCCACGGGGTCGGTTTCACCATCTTCGGGTTCCCAGACGCCGTCGCCGTCCGCATCCTCTTCACCATCGGACAGCCAGTCACCGTCAGTATCAGGGGCGAAGGGGTTGGTCCCCAGCTGCGCTTCGTAGTAATTGGTGATACCGTCGTTGTCCGAATCCATGAGGTCATCGGCGGCATCTAGCGGGTTGGTCTTGTCTACCAGCACCTCTTCGCCGTCCCAGACTCCCCCGAGGTCGGAATCGCCCACCAGCGGCAGGTAACCCTTGACCACTTCGATGTAATCGGTGAGACCGTCGAAATCACTATCTGCTGCGGTGGGATTGGTACCCAGGTCAATTTCCTCGCCATCCATGAGGAAATCCCCGTCGGTGTCCATCATGGTGGGGTCGAGGTCGTACTCGCTGTCTAACTCGGCCTTGTCGGTGAGGCCATCACCATCACTGTCTTCCCGCGTCGGGTCGGTGCCCAGGTCTTGCTCTGCCAGGTTGGAGAGTCCGTCGGCATCGGGGTCACCCGTGCCATCTTCCTGGGCCAAGGAGACGAAGAATGAGAGTTCCCACTCGTCCTGCAACCCATCGCCATCACTATCGGCCGCCCAGGCCGTGGCCGGTGCTGCAACCCACAGCAGCAGCACCAGAATTCGAACTAGCCTGCACATGCAATATCTTCCTTCGGCCAATGGCCGCGCGGAACTCGTCACCCGAAGCCTACACCGCCCCGTGCGCGTAACACTACCCCAAGAACCGCAACATGGCAAAAGACCAGCGCGGGCGCAGGGAGGCGCAGGGCGCGCCCGTGCGAGGATGCTAGACCTTGCTCAGAGCCTTCTTGTTCTCGACGTGGTCCATGGCGGTATCGTAGGTGATTACGCCCTCGTGGTAGAGCCTGACGACGCAAGCATCCATGGTGCACATCCCCATCTGCCCCGCCGCCTGCATGGTGCTCTGCAACTGCTGAACCTTCTGCTCACGAACAATATTCTTGACCGCAGGGGTATTGAGCAGCACTTCGTAGGCCAGAACTCGGCCCGTCCCGTCGACATTAGGCAACAGCCGCTGAGAAACGATGGCTTGCAGACAAGCAGCCAGCTGCACACGGATCTGGGTCTGTTGATGGGCCGGGAAGACATCGATGATGCGGTCCACCGTCTGGGCCGCGTTGACGGTATGCAGGGTGGCCATGACCAGGTGGCCGGTCTCCGCCGCGGTAATGGCGGTCTGGATGGTATCGAGAGAGCGCATTTCGCCCACCACCACCACGTCCGGGTCCTGGCGCAGCACGTGAATCAAGGCCGTGGAGAATGAAGGTGTGTCGGAGTGCAATTCCTGCTGCACGATGATACTGCGCTTGTTCTTGTGCACGTACTCGATGGGGTCTTCGATGGTGACGATCTTGCAGGCCCGTTCCCGGTTGATGAAGTCGACCATGGCCGTCAGGGTGGTGGTCTTCCCAGCCCCCGTCGGACCGGTGACCAGAATCAAGCCATTGGGATGACGACAGATGGTCTCAAGTACCGGCGGTGTCCCCAGCTCTTCAAGACTTGGCATCCCCAGAGTGGAGAGCCGGATGGCCACACCGATACGGCCCATGTTGAAAAAGGCCTCGACGCGAAAGCGTCCGAGTTCCGGCAAGAAGAAGGAGAAGCCCAGGTGGCGCTGTGCGTGAAGCTCCGCCAACTGTTCCTGAGAGAGCAGGCTCTTGGCCAGCTCCTCGGTATCGGCCAGGACATTGCCGGTAAGGTTGAGGGGCGAGACTTGCCCGTTGATTCTAAGTACCGGCGGCGCACCGGGAATCAAATGCAGGTCTGACGCGCCCCTTTCACTGGCGAATTTGAGCAGGGACTGCACCTGGCCCATGGGAATCTCCTTCAGCACGTGTCGGCTCCAACTGTACAGGGGGAGCGCCCGCATAGCGATATAAAACATCCCGGCGGGGCACCAGAGCTTCGGGGATAACGAGGCTCTGATAGAGGCGCGTCTCCCCGGCGGCATCGCCAAAGACACGCGGCAACACAAGATAATGGCCCTTGGGCACCGTTGCGGAAAAGGACGGCGGCGTGACTCCCGCCGCCAGCGGTCGGATACCCGGCCGCTCCTCGCCGTTGACCTTGAGGGTCGCAGTGTCCCACTGGACATAGTCCCCGGGGCCACCCAGCACAATGTTGATCTGCCGAGCTCGCGTGAAGACGAGATCACCGATCTCGGGGTCACGGGAAACGTACGACTGGCGGTCAAACTGCAGTGCCGCCCCCTCGGGGAAAGGTCCCAGGGGAGCGGCGATGGTGATCTCGTAGATGCGCCAGAATCCATTAAGTCGCTCCGCCACCGGCGTCAACAAGAGGAGCAACGCACTGACCAGAGCCAGACCCAGAAGAAAGCGCTGCCAGGCGGTCGAACGGGGCAACCGCAGGGCACAATCAAAGAGCGCCCAGCCACCCAGCATGCAGTAGAACCCAATGGTCCAGGTGCCAGTGGCGGTGTACAGGTAGCGAGTCATCACCAGCCCCAGCACCACCGCCACTGCCGTCGTCGGCAGACCCTTTCGAAACTGGCGCAGGTAGAGGTGTCCGGCCCCCGGCAGCACTGCGGAGAGCAGGCCGGCCAGCACCGGCGAGTCGCGCCAGACTGGCACCGTCGGGTCGGGATTGATGAACCGGCGGAGCCAGCGCAGCCCGGACAGGGTCCGGGCGCGTCGGCGGCGGGCCCGGTCAGCAACTTCGGGTTCTGCCTGACGAATCGGTCGGCGGCTGAACCGCCTCCATATCTGCTGCCAGGGAGTTGACCGGGGGGGTAGAAAGAACTCCCCGGCCGGGGCCTCCAGGCGGGCACCGCAACTGCCGCACTCCCGCGGTCCGGGCATGTTGTGGAACTGGCAGACGGGACATTGCATGAGCTACCGGTACTGCTTCTGGTCGACGTGGGCTTCCACCTCCCCATCCACGGCAGCCTCGAAGAACTCGTCGGTCTGCTGCGCCGACTTGAGCTTTCCCAGGGCGCGCACAAAGGCCTCCATCACCTTTTTGCAGGCCGCCCCCTTGATACCGTGAGTCTCCAGGTTGACTTCGCCGTCGGCACCAATGGTGATCTCTATTTCTTCCCCACTCATAGACTATTACCTCCTGAAGATCCGCTTGAGCACCGTGGCCAACCCACCCCGTCCCTGGACCACCAGGAGTGCTTCCCGGTAGGCCCGACGCGTCGGTGCCTTGCTCACCGCCTGCTCCAATGCCTGCACCGCCTGGTCCCGCATCCCCAGGGCTCCATAGCACTGGCCCAGGAGGTACCACGAATAGGAAATCGCCGGGCGCGCCGCGGTCAACTCCTGAAGCACCTTAAGACCCCTCGAATAGCGCTTGGTCTCGGTGTAGAAAGAGGCGACTTGCAGGAGGACACCCGGGTCCTTCCCTCCCAGCTCCAGCGCCTTGTCCATGCAACGGGCAGCGGGCTCGGGACGCGACGTCCCATGGACCCAACCCCGCGCCAGCCAAACGTCCGGGGAGTTACCCAGACGCAAGGCATCGTCGCTGATGGTCTGGGCCTCGCCGGTAGCCCCGGTCCGGGCCACGGCAACCGCCTTCCAGGCACGCACCGGGCCCGAGCGGGGAAGATACTCCGCAGCCTTCTCGGCCCACAAAATCGCCTCGTCATTGTCGCCCACCGCCACCAGACAGCGCAGCTGCCCGACCCAGGCTCCTTCGTGGTGCGGATTGTGACTGAGGGCCCGGGCATAGAGCCGCAGAGCACCATCGTGCTCGCCGTTCCATTCCAGATCACCAGCCTTGCGCACGTACTCTTCAGCGTCGAAGGTCCGCTCTGTGCGAGCTACGCCCTCGCCGGCCGAATCCAACTCCAAATGGCCAAATCGGTCCTGGTCGCCCATGCTTCTCAGCCTCGCCGCAAGCGGATGCGAAGTCCACCCTGGTCATCCACTTGCTCTGTCACCAGCTCATAGCCCATCTCCTGCGCCTGGGCCATGACCCGATGGTATGAGTAGATCTGCACAACCTTCTGCGCCGCCTGCTCGCCGATCTGCTTCAATTCGGCATCACTACGGCCCTCGCCGTCCACATGCACAACGCAGCGGCCGTGGGCGTTCACGCTAAACCGCAGGGTCACGCCGTCCCGCACCACGGTCAAAGACTGCCCGGCCCCGAGCTCCTCACCAATAACCTCGGAATTCCTCACTTCCACCGTGGTTCCGGTTCTGGCCGACACGCCGACAACATTCCCCTCAATCACGGCAGCCTCCCCGTGGACCTTGAAGCCGAGGGCACCGGCCGCCCCCAACAGAGCCGGGAGAATAGTAGGCCAGGAGGTCACTACTACCGGAATTATCACGCATGAGACGGACATAGGTTCCTCCCTGACTAGAACTCAATGCGGCGTTTCAACGATTCATCGGCCATGTCGGCCTCGGCCACCGGCGTTGCCCGACGGGCCCTCGTCCCGGCCCAGGCCCGCAGGCGGTCGATATCCTCCTGCATCGTCCGGGAGAGCGGCACCGTCTCTTCCAGGGCCACCATCAGGCCCTCTGTGGACAGCTCGCCACCAGCATAGAAGGCGTCGTAGAGACCCGAGATTACCGCCTGCTCCAACTCAGCACCGGAGAAACCGTGCCCCGCCTTGACCAGACGCGGCAAATCAAACTTAGCGGCGTCACGCTTGCGCTTGGTGATATGAATCCGGAGGATCTCGTGCCGCTCCTCGTCATTTGGCAGATCGACGAAGAAGATCTCGTCGAGACGACCTTTGCGAAGCAATTCCGCCGGCAGATTGGAAATGTCGTTGGCAGTGGCCAGGACAAAGACCGGCGACTGCTTCTCGGAGAGCCAGGTCAGAAAAGTCCCGAACACACGGGAACTGGTGCCGGCATCGGAGCCACCGCCGCCGGAGACGCCGGCAAAAGCCTTGTCAATTTCGTCCACCCAGAGGACCGCCGGGGCAACGGACTCGGCCACTTGAATGGCCCGGCGCATGTTCTCCTCAGATGACCCCACCAGCGATCCGAACATCTTGCCGATGTCGAAGCGCAGCAAAGGCATCTTCCAGTAGCTGGCGGCGGCTTTGGCGCAAAGGCTCTTGCCGCATCCCTGAACGCCCAGCAACATGATCCCTTTGGGAGCGGGCAGGCCAAACTGCTCGGCCTCGTCACTAAAGGCCCGGGCCCGCTTGGCCAACCAGTCCTTGAGCGCTTCCAGCCCACCGACCTCGCCAAAGTCCTCACTGGCGTCGTAGTACTCAAGCAGCCCCGACTTGCGGATGATCTGTTGCTTCTCGGCGAAGATGGCCGAGACGTCATTACTGTCGAGAACGCCATCGGCAACGATGGTCTTGGCGAAAACATTTTCCGCCTCGCTCAGCGTCAACCCCATGGCCGCCTTGATCACCTTCTCGCGGGAAGACTCATCGACCCGCACAGTGACATTGGGATTGTCCCGCACCTCGCGGATAATGCGCTCCAGCAGCTCAGCGAATTCCTCGGGACCGGGCAACTCCAGGGGGATTACCGTAATGTCCTTCTCCAACTCCACCGGCAATTCCAGCACCGGCGAAACGATGACCAACGTCTTGTAGCTGTTCTTGATGGCCTGGGAGACCTCCCGCAGCTTGCGGATGACGGCGAAATTATTCTTGGTGAGGAAGGGATGGAAGTCCTTGAAGAGGAAGATGGCGGACTCGTTGGAGACCAGCACATGGTCCAGAGCCGCAGCCGGGTCCCGGGTCGAGCTGCTCTTGGCCTTGGACGGATCCGGCGGCGCCCCAATGGCCTGGATGCCCTGGGTGTAGCTCCAGGTGTAGACCTTCTTGGAGCGCCGACTGGCGATGTGCGACATCAACCGGTCGACCTTGCGCTCCTCCCACGAAACAATGTAGAGGATGGGATAGCGGGCCCGAATGAGGGTCTCAAGTTCCAGAATCTGCTCTTGCAGGCGACTCTTGCTCACGGTATCTCCTCCTCGCATGCTGCGCACAGCCCTGCAGCCAGAGCCTGGGCCGCAGGCCCCATCGTCGGCAGGCAGATGGCACCGGCGGCATCGATGACAACATCCACGAGCTCCGGTCCGGTGCCGTGGCCCTTCATGGCGGGGATCTGCGCTCCCACCGCCTCCCAGCATAACCCACTCCGGGTAGCCTGCGCTAGCGCCGCGTGCCGCTCGTCGAGGGTGAGAGTGCGCTGTAACTCGGGAACCTGAGGCCGGGGGGGAGGGACAAAACCAAGCAGCAGAGTGACAGGTACCAAAGGCAGCTCTCGCACCAGCCAGTCCAACGTCGGCCGCAGACAGCAATCCAGATGGCCCGGCATCACCAGGTGCCTGACTCTCAGCGGAATCCCAGCCTCATACATGGCGACCAGCCGCTCCCGCATTGGCCCCAAATAGTCGGAACCGCACCCCAGCCGCGCGGCGCACTGGTCGCGCCCAAACTTCAGGCTGACAATTACCAGCTTGAAGGCCGCAAGTAATTCGGCCTGCAGGTGCAGGGGCTGGTCAAGGGAGGTATTGAGCACCAGCGGGAGGTCACCCGCGGCCGGCAGTGCCGACTCGATCTCCGCCAGCCGCCAACCCGGTTCCCCGCCAGTGAACTGGATGGTGCAGCATTGCCACTCCCGGGCCCGCCGGAAGTGGTGGGCCAGCGATTCCCTGCTGAGCTCTTCCCCGGCAAAAGCCTCCCAGTCACCGCGAGCGTGGCAGAAGAGACACCCCCGCCGGCACCCGTCCAGCCCGATCATATAGGCCGGGGCAAGCCCGGTCTCTTCGCTCAGGCTTTGCCAGGCAGCGTAGATACGAGGGGGGGCACTAACAGTGGCCGTGGTTCCCGAAACGCTCACTAGGGCCTCGCACTATAGGTCCATGGCACCCGGCCCTAAGAGGCAGCGCACCGACTCAGAAGGGACGCTGGTGGGCGGCACAGGTTCCCAACCATCCAGGAGGAATCGCACAGGGACTTTGATGAGCTGGCCCGGAGCCGGAACTTGGGTGCCGCGTAGAGCGTCGCGAACGCAGTTCAGAGGCGGCGGCGAGACTTCGGCCGGCAGGGACGTGCTGAGACCGGAGAGCCGCGTGGGAGAGCCATGGCGATCCCAGGTCATCACCACATCGACGGTGACCACCGGGTTGATGGGACGACCATACTTCGGGGCTGAAGAGGCAGCCCGCTGAGCGGCCAGATAGCATCCCAAGAAATCACCCTGCTGCGCCCGTTGTTTGAGAAACCCGCAGATGGCCGTGGCTTCATCAGGTGGGAGTTTGTGCAATGGTGTCGCACAAGCGAACAGGAGAGGGATGAGCAGCCCGAGGACGGCTCGACGCATTAGCTTCTCCGCCGAGCCCGCAAGACCACCAGTCCCAGTAGCCCCGCCAGGAGCAGCAACAGCGTAGCCGGGCCTGGCAACGGCGCAATCCCGCAACCCGAGGACTTACTGCCACCACCGCCCTCACCGTCAGGAAGGGAGACTACATCACCCGGCGTGACCTCGACGATGCCCTCCAAATCGGGGTCCGCTTCCAGAACTGCACAGGCCGAGAACCAACCCTCGCCCTCGCGGTAGAGTTCGATATCATCCACAAAGACTTGCCACTTATAGGGGTAGACGTCCTTGGTCGAGACCACGAAGACGAAACCGATCTCGCTGAAGTCCTTGCCGGTAACCTCTTCGGTCCACTCCCCCGGCTTCTGCAAGGTGTAGTCCTTCACCGGCTTGTTGTCCAACAGCATGCCAAAGCGATAGAAGGGGCCTTCAAATGTGTGATGCCAACGGTAGCGAATGCCCTGGAATTTGCCGTCAAGGAAGCGATGGACCAGGAGGGAACCCTGAGCCACCTGCTCCGACATGCCCCACCATTTCTGATTCTCGAATACCAGGCCGCATCCCGATTCCGCACGACCATCCTTGATGCCTGCGAAGAAGGGGCTTGGAGTGGTCCACCAGCCGCCCCGCTTGACGCTGACATTGCTCACTTCGAAGAGACCGTCCGACTGGTCGATGGAGCACCCGTTCTGGGCGGTCATAGCGAGGCCGAAGGTCGTGCCTGTGCGCTTCACCGTGAAGGGGCCAAAATAGTCGCCGAAGCTCACCGTCTCCGCCGGTACGTCGTCAATGGTGAGGAAGCCCTGGTAGCATTCGCCGGGGAGCGAGTAATGCAACATGCCCCGGACCTCCTCGATGGGAGGTGCCGGCCAGGTGGTAGTGCTCGTGACCGCCCCAAAAGGAACGAAATCCGAGGCCGCCGTCGAAATGCGGAAGGCCAATCCGGCATCGGTGCCAAAGGGCAGCTCCGCCGCCAACCCCCAGACCCGCTCGCCCACCACCTCCCAGGGAGTCATGGTCTCCTCAAAGTTGCGGAAGATACGGATCCCGTCCAGTACCCGCTGCCAGCCGGCCCCCATCTCTTTGCCGGCCCCACAGTTGGCCCGGACCTCGATGGAGTCTGCCTCGATTCCTTCAATGGCGCATTTTCCGGCCACCAGGCAATCGGCCAGAGGAACAGGGTCCCCGTCCCCGACTCGCACCGAGATGACCGGCTCACCCTCACCGGGCTTCGCCGACTCCAGGACCACCCCTTCGAAGGGGTGGGCGAAGTGACGCTTTGCCGCGGCATACCCCACACAGGATTCCTCCCCGGCACGCGCAGCAAACGTCAGCCGGTCTTCAGCCTCAACGCCCCAAATCAGACCGGCAGCATCGCCGGAATAGCCAAAGCGCCACCCCCGGGCACCAAAGGAGAGGTCACGCAGGGAGCAGACTCGCTCGGAGCCATCGTCGGCCATTTCCAGGGCCGCCAGCGTCACGGCCACATCGCTGCCGTCGGCCTCCCAGTTGAAGGGCGTGCATGGGCCTTCGCCGAAAAGCTGGGCGACGGACTCACCGGCAACGCTGACATTGGCGCCGTAGAGGCTGGGCAGGAGGGAGCCACAGAGATCGCCGGAAACCTGCACAAAGGAGTTGAGACTGATATCGGCGCTGGCGGTGAGAGTGCCCGCCACCGGATATGAGAGCCCCCCGGGGTGCCTGATCTGCAAGTCCGTCCAGTCGCCGTCCCCGTTGGCGGGAACGATATCCAGGCCGGCGGCCTCCACGAAATTCAGCGTCCAGATGCCTCGCTTCTCGGTGCCGGTCTGGCAGAGCACCTGCTTGCCAGAACCCTTGATTGCCATGTTTTCGAGGTTCTTGTCGTCCATGCCGATGATCTCGAGGGTGTGCAGCTTGCCATCCTTCCAACTCCCGTCCAGGTCCAGGTGGAAACCGTGGCCGTTCTTTTTGCCGTGAGGACCGTTGGCCGTTACCTCCTGGATCTTCTCGCCATCCCGCTTGATGTGGATAGCGATGGCATTGTCCACGTCGGGGTCCAGGGCCCAACCGGACATCTCACGACAGGTGAAGACCTCAATGTCCCCCTCAGGCGGATCGTTGCAGATGCCACAGTCGGGCTCGCAAGAGGCACAATCTTCGCCGAAGTCACACTTCCCGTTGGGGCAGCAGTTGCCACAATCCTGCGAGCAGGAGGAGCAGTTCTCACCGTTGTCGCACTTGCCGTTGCCGCAGCAGTCGCCACAATCTTTGGAGCAGGAGCCGCAGTTCTCACCGTTGTCACACTTGCCGTTGCCGCAACAATTGCCGCAGTCCTTGGAGCAGGAGGAGCAGTTCTCGCCGTTGTCACACTTGCCGTTGCCACAACATTTGCCGCAATCCTTGTCGCAGGAGTTGCAGTTCTCGCCGTTGTTGCAGCTGCCATCGCCACAGTACGGACCGGCACCACCCTTCTTGGTAATGAAGCCGCCACTGTAGTAGCTGGCCTGATAACCGGAATCAGCGAAGCCGTTGATGCAGTAGGAACAACCGGGCCAGCACGCCGCGCCCTCGCAGCAACTCTGTTCATGCACCGTAATGGAGCCGCCATTGACCTTGGTGACCCAGGCAACGTGGCCGTAGGTGCCCGAATCTCGGCAACCGATACTGTTGACCTGGGGGGAGCCGTGGACTTCATAGTCGGGATGGGAGTTGGCATTGCCCGCCCAGAACTTGGCGTGGCTCCAACCCGGGAGGCCCTTGCCCCAACCACAACAGGCCATGTGCCACGCACCCCAGGTGCAGTTGCTCGACTTGCCGTTGCCGTTGTTGCAGCACGGATAGGGATTGTTCATCCCACATTGGCAACTGTCGCTCACGCCACCGCAAGACACCGCATATGCCGGTGCCGCAATGCCCAGCACGACGGCAATCGCGAAAAGAGCCAGAATGTAGCGCATGAGTACCCCCACTGGGGCGCGAGTATACGACTTGTGTGCGCGAACCGCAACACAGCACCAAGGGTCAACTCGGTGCCGCCTCTTTAAAAATCGACGCCCAATCGCCAACTGAACGAATGCATCTCAGTATCAGCCGGTGAAATGGCAACCTCGAAGCCGGTGTTGACCACGGTGGCCACGACCTGAAAGCCAAAAGCGATGTAGTGGCGGAAGTCATTGGCCGATGGGAAGACCTGCTGGTCCACCGCATTGCCGGCCTTGGGTAGGGCAATAACGTTGGAGCTGCCGTGGGTGTACAGGAAATTATAACCGAGGTACGGACCCAGCTTGAACAGACCGGCAATGCCTACCATCTTCGAGATGATGGCATCACCGCTGGCCACCAGCAAGGCATAGTCCTTGGAACCCTGGAAGGTGCTGATGGCACCACGGAAAGCGATCTCAGGGGCAAAACGGAAGCCCTCGAGAGCCGCCCACTTGAGTTCCAGGCCGACACCCCACAGGTTTGACTGCAGCAGCTTGGTGATGGTCCCCCCCACCTCGGCCGAGAAGGGCAGTCCCTTCCGAACGTGAAACTGGATGGTCTGAAGGTAGCTGTCAGCTCCTTCCGGGTTGGCCACCGCAGGGTCGCCAATTGCCCCGGAGGGACTCATGACGTTGACCCAGGCATCGGAGTTCTCGTCAATATTGGTGATGGAATAGTTGAAGCCGATGCGGAACCCGAGGGAGCCAGTAGTCGCACCCGGCCCCAGAAAGCGTGGGGCCAGCGCCGAGCCCATGTCTCCCATCAACTGCTCGAAGTACTTGTCGCCCTTCAACTTGTAGACGATCTTGGTACCCGACACCTCCTGCTTGAAGAGGCGGGAGAGCCGCAGGTCATACTTGTCAGCATGTGCCGTTGGCGCAAAAGCGAGAGAGACCAGCGCCAGTGTCAGCAAAGCTACTGCTTTTCTCGGCATGATAGTCACCTGTGAGTAGGATCGTGCCTGTTGCCATTCTCTTAACAATCGGCCAAACACTAGCAAAGGGTGGTGGGCCTGTCAACGCATTTCCCCGGTGCCCAAAGGCCCTATGGCTAGGCCTCGTCGAGGGATTTTCGCCACTTCATGAGGGCCGCAATGTGCTTTTCATAGCCGATGTCCTTGGGCTCGTAGAAGGTGGTGCCGGCGAGCCCTTCCGGGAAGTAGTTCTCGGCCACGTAGCCGCCCGGGTAGTCATGGGGGTACTTGTAGCCCTTGCCGGCCCCAAACTCGGCCATCAGACGAGTCGGGGCATTGCGCAGATGCATGGGTACTGGCTTGGTGCCGTGTTTCTGCACCGCTTCGATGGCGACCTTCAGGGCCAGGTATGAGGCGTTCGACTTGGGGGCCGTGGCCAGATAGACCACCGCCTGGGCCATGGGGATGCGGCCCTCCGGCAGACCGATAAGCCGCACTGCCTGCAGCGCATTGGTGGCCACCTCCAGGGCTCGAGGGTCCGCGTTGCCCACGTCTTCCGAGGCAAAAATGACCATGCGGCGCAGGACAAATACCGGGTCCTCCCCCGCCTCCAGCAGGCGCACCATCCAGTAGAGCGCCGCGTCGGGATCGGACCCTCTCAGGCTCTTGATGAATGCGGAGACCACGTCGTAGTGATCATCCCCACCCTTGTCGTGACGGAGTGGCTGCTGCTTAAAGACCTCTTGCACCAATTCCGGGGTTATGGCCCCACCACGATGTTCCGCCACCCAGGCAGCCTGCTCCAACAGATTGAGCGCTCGCCTGGCATCGGTATCCGCCAGGCCGGCGATGAGCTGAGCCGCCTCCTCCTCCAGCAGCGGAGAGCCCGCCAGGCCACGGGGGTCCGTGGCCGCCGTCTGCACCAGGCCCGCCAGAGACTCGGGGGCCAGGGCCTTGAGCCGCACCACCGTACAGCGGGAGAGCAAAGCGGCGTTGACTTCAAACGAAGGATTCTCGGTGGTCGCCCCCACCAGCACCACGGTACCCTTCTCCACGTGTGGCAGAAAAGCATCCTGCTGGGATTTGTTGAACCGATGGATCTCGTCGACAAAGAGCACGGTCTGGCGGCCTTCGCGCGAGAGGCG
>ERZ890953.1104-NODE-1104-length-14044-cov-4.232397_pt1 | contig 14044 bp, 9 predicted proteins | sample MGYA00521264_ERZ890953 | MGnify/ENA primary metagenome ERZ890953 (study PRJEB32303, sample SAMEA104408629) | aquatic metagenome | biome: Brackish water; feature: Chemocline; material: water | place: Baltic Sea | collected 2014-10-26T21:54:00 | depth 200 m ... | reverse complement strand
TAGCTTTCGCTAAGCGGTCGTCCACAGAGCCGGCCTCCACGTTCAATAACCGGCGTTCCACCGGTCCAATGATTTATATTTAATTTATTTACACTTGGTTATCGTGTAAATATAATTATTTTGATTGCACTTGGTTATCGTGCAATTTAGGTTACACTTGGTTATCGTGTAACATTTTTACTTTGTTTGATTTTACATATACAACAAAGATTTATGTATAAAACCATTTAATCAACTCATCAAAGAACAAATTCTGATTTTTCTAAATTTTTTCTGAAATATTTAGATTAATCAGATATTGTTATATATTAAGGGTATCTCTAAAAACTAAATTGTTAATAAATACTTAGTTATCAACATATTAACTGTAATATAATTGCGTATATTTGAAATAAAAACGAAAAAATGCGCAATAAAAAATCTCGTGGTCTTTTTGATGATCAATTTCGCCTTGAAAAGATAAGCAAACTGAAAGATCCTTTGGAAAAACTGAATCGATACATAAATTGGGAAGACTTCCGCCGGATCATTGATCAGGCTTTCCGTGAGACTGAACCTTCCCTTGGGGGACGGCCTCCATTTGATCGGGTGATGATGTTCAAGGTTCTGGTTCTTCAAAAGATGTACAATTTATCTGATGATAAAACTGAATATCAAATACTTGATCGCTTTAGTTTCTCCCGTTTTCTTGGCATCGATCTTTGTGATACGGTTCCTGATGCCAAGACAATATGGCATTTTCGTGAGCAGTTGAAGAACCATTCCATTTTTGATCGATTATTTGAATTTCTCCGTGAGAAGATAGAGAAAGCTCATTTGATACTGAATGATGGTTCTATTGTCGATGCACGTATTGTTGAAGTCCCCAGGCAACGTAACTCCCGTGACGAAAATGGCCAGCTTAAAAATGACCAGATACCCGAAGACTGGAAAGAAAATCCAAATAAACTCAGCCAAAAAGACACAGATGCCAGTTGGTTGAAAAAAAACGGTAAGAACCATTACGGGTACAAAAATCACATCAAAATCGATCAAGGCAGTAAAATCATCACAGAGTATGAGGTTACTACAGCCAGCGTGCATGACAGCGATGCGCTCGAGGATCTTCTCGATGAAAGCGATGCTGGTAAACCTTTATACGGCGACAGTGCATACACTGGCAAACGCTGTGCAAAAGTGATCAGAAAGTTCAAAATGAAAAACCGTATCCATAAAAAGGGGTATCGATATAAAACACTTTCCGAGTACCAGAAGAAACGAAATCATCAGAAATCAAAAATCCGTGCACGAGTTGAACACGTTTTTGGATTTGCATGCCAGAACCTGAATGGATTGTCTTCCTTCAAGTACATCGGTTTGGATCGAATTGCATCCTCCATCGGACTGCAGAACATCGTGTACAATTTATTCAGAGCAGTTTACCTGATAGAAGCCAGAGGTATTTCAATCAAGTTGTAAAGTGCCTGAATATGAGATTCTTATTGCAGATTTGTCAAAGAACGTCAATGAAAGTGATTTATAGATATCAAAAAGAAAGCATCAATTTATTGCCTAATTCGAGTAAATTATTTCGTTTGAATTTATTTTTTTCAAAAATTAGTTTTTAGAGGTACCCTTAATTAAGGGATCATGTATCACGAATCGAGCATCCCTGATCAAATGACCTTAAGAAATTTCCCGTTTCCTGTATTACAGAAGCTGCACTCGTTTTCCGGATCAGGAACATCGTAGAGATTTCCACAGTTGGGACAAACCCAATAGAAGGCTGGAAGGATTTTGGTATTCTCGTTTGCGAGGGCATCTGCAACATTGACAAAAAGCTGCAGGCTTTGTTGTTCGGTCTCTCTGGCAAGTCGAAGCGCTTTTGAAGCACTCTTTTCATTATCAGTCTTCGCTTGTTCGAGATATTCAGCGTAGTTGATTCCCGCTTCGATCCGGATCAACTTCAACGCGTCCTGGATATTAAGTTCAGGGGTCATAAGACTGATCTCAGTTTTTATGGGTGTAACAGTGACTCCCATCTTTGTAAGGAGCTCTTGAAAATTGGCAGCATGGATGGACGCTGCTTTTGAAATTGCCCTGAAAAATGTTGCAACTTTTGGAAGTCCTTCTTTGTCGGCCTGTTCGGCATAAGCTGCAAACAGGGGGATATTGGTTGATTCAAAGTGGCATGCTTCAGTTAGATTCACAACGGTTTTGTTCTGTGTAAAACCAGTTAAGCATGGAATCAGCAGTAGGATCAGGATAAGACTCAGGAGGTGTTTCATTGTGTTGGAAATTGCAAATGACTGCTATTGATCAATAGCTTTAGTTGTTAACAAAGGTAGCATATTTTTATCAACACTGCCCTCGCACAGGTGGGATTTTAAGTACTTTTACCGCCATGAGAGATTTCGTCCATTTGCACGTCCATTCACAATACTCCATCCTGGATGGAGCCTGTCATATCGAGAGTTTAGTTAAGAAAGCTGTTGATGACGGGATGCGGGGCGTGGCCATTACCGATCATGGAAATCTCTTCGGAGTAAAGGCATTCACGGAAGCCTGCAATGAGTTCCCTGATTTTACTCCAATCATCGGTTGTGAAACGTATGTAGCCCACCGCAGAATCGAAGATAAGACAGATATGATTGACAGAAAGGGAGATCACTTGATTTTGCTTGCAAAGAATAAGGTGGGCTATGCCAATCTGGTGACATTGATCTCCCTGGCATGGACACAAGGACATTATTACAAGCCCAGAATCGATAAGGAGTTATTGAAACAGTATCATGAAGGTCTGATAGCTTCCTCTGCGTGTCTTGCCGGTCAGATCCCACGTTCTATTCAGAACGGTGATCTGGAGCAGGCTGAAAAGTATATCCTGGAATTCAAAGAGATCTTTGGGGATGATTTTTACCTGGAGTTGATGCGTCACCAGGCAACTGATCCAACACGTGACGCAACGGTGTTTCAACGCCAGGCGATGGTAAACACAGCTCTTATTGAACTCTCCGGAAAGACAGGGGTAAAACTGATTGCCACCAACGATGTCCACTTTCTAAATGAAGAAGATGCGGAGGCTCATGACCGGTTACTCTGTATCAACACAGGGAAGGTGATGTCTGATACAAACCGGTTGCGTTACACCGGACAGGAATGGTTCAAGTCTCGGGAGGAGATGGAGGCACTCTACGCTGACATCCCGGAAGCACTTGACCATACACAGGAGATCCTTGACAAGATCGAGAAGTTTTCTCTGGATCGGGAACCGGTGATGCCTGATTTTAAGATTCCCGAAGGGTTTGAAGATGCGGACTCCTACCTCCGGCATCAAACGTATGCAGGAGCTGCCAGGAGATATAAGGATATTACGGCTGAGATAAGGGAACGGATTGATTTCGAGCTGGAGACTATTAAAAAAATGGGCTATCCGGGATATTTTCTCATCATTGAAGATATATTGGATGCTGCCAGGGAAATGGGAGTTTCAGTGGGTCCCGGACGTGGATCTGCTGCCGGGTCGGTAGTGGCCTACTGCATCCGGATTACGGATGTGGACCCATTGCTCTACAACCTCCTTTTTGAGCGGTTTCTTAACCCTGACAGGATATCGATGCCCGATATCGATATCGATTTCGATGAAGACGGTCGAGAAAAAGTGCTGAAATGGGTAGTTGAGAAGTATGGACATGATAAGGTGGCACAGATCATAACCTTCGGAACAATGGCAGCCAAAGGGGCTATCCGTGATGTGGCACGGGTACACGAAATTCCGCTGGACGAGGTCAGCCGTATCACCAAGTTGATCCCTGCAAGGCCCGGAATTACGCTGAAACAGGCTTATGAAGAGGTTCCGGAGTTGAAGGCCCTGAAGAGGTCACCCAACAAACTGATCTCTGAGACGCTGAAGTACGCTGAGACGTTGGAGGGATCTATCAGGCAAACCGGGTTGCACGCCTGTGGAATTATCATCGGTAAAAATAGCCTGATCGAACATATTCCAATCACCAGATCTAAAGAATCAGAGTTGCTGGTCACCCAGTATGATGGAGATCACATCGAGAAAGTGGGGATGTTGAAGATGGATTTCCTGGGACTGAAAACCCTGGCCATCATCAGCGATGCGATAAAGAATATTAAAAGCTCCAAGGGTGATACGGTTGATATTGAATCCATTCCGTTGGACGATGAACTGACGTACAAGCTATTCAGTCAGAGGAGAACCACCGGGATCTTTCAGTTTGAGTCAGACGGAATGAAAAAGTACCTTCGGGAACTTAAGCCGAACAAGATCGAAGACTTGATTGCCATGAACGCCCTTTACCGCCCGGGGCCAATGGAATACATCCCCAGTTTCATAAACAGGAAACATGGCCGGGAGAAAATTTCTTACGACATCCCGGAGATGGAAAAATTCCTGAAGGATACATATGGTATTACGGTGTACCAGGAACAGGTTATGCTCCTGAGCCAGTTGCTGGCAGGGTTTACCAAAGGAGAAGCGGACTCGCTTCGGAAGGCGATGGGCAAGAAGATTGAGTCCATGATGAATGAGCTGAAACCAAAATTCATCGAAGGATGTAAAACCAACGGACATGATGAACAGATTGTCGTCAAGATATGGAAAGACTGGGAAGCCTTTGCCAATTACGCCTTTAACAAATCACACAGTACCTGTTATGCATATGTAGCCTACCGTATGGCTTACCTGAAAGCACATTATCCAGCCGAATTTATGGCTGCTGTTTTAAGCCGTAACCTGACAGATTTGAAGGAGATTACACTTTTTATCGAGGAGTGTAAACGGATGCATATTTCTGTACTGGGTCCGAATGTCAATGAGAGTGAGCTGAGATTCACCGTTAATAAAAAGGGCGAAATCCGGTTTGGGATGGCGGGAATTAAGAATGTTGGGGAGTCGGCCGTTATGAGTATTGTCGAAGAGAGGACAAAGAATGGCCCCTATTTAAGTATATTCGATTTCACCTCCCGGGTCAATTCCCATGCAGTCAATAAGCGGTGTCTTGAAGCGCTTGCGAAGGCCGGGGCTTTTGATGATTTTGAGAACACTCACCGGGCTCAGTACTTTTACCGGGAAATGGGGGAAGAGAGTATCTTTCTGGAGAAGGTAATGCGACATGCAGCCGATTATACGGCCAGAAAAAATTCATCTCAGCAGTCGTTGTTCGGTGAGGATGAGGAGATTGAAATGACTGAGTTGAATCTTCCCGAATGTCAGGCCTGGTCGAAGATTGAACAGTTGAAGAACGAGAAGGAGATTACCGGATTTTACATGACAGGTCATCCACTGGATGATTTCAAAGTGGAGATGGAGAGTTTCTGTACGGTTACCCTCGAGAAGCTGAAAGCCGATATGAATGAATTTCGGAACAAGGATATCTCCTTCGCAGGGATTATAATCACCTCTGCAAACAAGATGGGGAAAAATGGGAAACCGTATGGCTCATTCACCCTGGAAGATTATCTCGACTCCATGAACATTTTTCTTTATTCTGAAGATTATCTGAAATGGAAGCACTTGCTGGATGAGGGAATGTATGTTCATGTCAAAGCGCGGGTGGAACCCCGTTATGACGCCCCCGACCAGTTACGGGTGAAGGTAACCTCCATGGCTCTGTTGACTGAAATTATGGAGAAATATGCAAAAAACCTCTCCGTTTCAATGAATCTAAGCGATCTGAATGAGGAATTGATAGATAGGACCTTTGCCCTGGCGAAGGCTAACAAAGGGAAATGCAATCTCAGGATACGTATCTTCGACAAAGATGATGAAGTGGCGATTGATCTTCCCTCCCGAAAATTTAAAGTGAATCCCAGGGAGATGATGGATCAGCTTGCTGATTCTGATGATCTCGATGTACGTGTATTTCAGGAATAACTGTAAATTTGTAACCCAATTGAACATTCAGATCGTAAATAACACAATATAATTCGTAAATCGAAAATCGAATCAATCGTAAATTGAAAAGCTATGTTTGAATCTTTCACTGATGCCAATTTTGATGAAAAAGTCATCAAATCTGACAAACTCGTTGTCGTAGACCTGACTGCCGAATGGTGTGGGCCATGCCGGATGGTGGGTCCGATAATTCATGAACTGGCAGAAGAATATGCAGACCGCATTGTAGCCGGGGAGCTGAATGTTGACGAAAATCCAACAATCACTGCAACCTATCGTGTGCGGAATATCCCTACAGTTCTGTTTTTTAAGAAGGGAGAGGTCATTGACAAGCAGGTAGGCGCTGTCCCTAAAGCTACCTATAAGGGACTTATTGAAAAGTATTTATAATAGATGCTGGATTCTGGATGCTAGATACTGGATTTAAATACATAGACCTGGTTATCGAGGATCCAGGATCCAGGATCCAGGATCCAGTCTATGCCCTCCACCATTGATCAATCCCGTCTGGAGCAATTCAGCTCCCTGGAATTCCTTGCCCGTCAGGTGGTTGAGGGGTTCATAACTGGATTGCATAAGAGTCCTTTTCATGGCTTCTCGGTTGAGTTTGCCGAGCATCGTTTGTACAACTCAGGCGAGTCGATACGAAATATCGACTGGAAGCTTTATGGCCGGACTGACCGGCTTTATGTGAAGCGTTATGAAGAGGAGACCAACCTGCGTTGCCAGATATTGATAGACAATTCGTCTTCCATGTACTATCCTGTGCTGGAGAAACCTACGATCGACCATCCGAATAAAATTACCTTCTCCATATACCTCAGTGCTGCCCTCATCCATTTGTTTCGTAAACAAAGAGATGCTGCAGGGCTAAGTATTTTTTCGGATCAGATAGAACTGCATTCACAGTCCAAATCAAGTAATATTCATTACAAATATATTTTTTCGGAGTTGGAAAAGCTGATCATTCCCATTCCATCCGGCACCCGGAAGAGTACGGCTGTGACAGATACTATACATGCACTGGCTGAACGGATTCACAAGCGTTCCCTGGTAATCATCTTCAGTGATATGTTTGAAAACACCAGCAATCCGGATGAGATTTTTGCAGCACTCCAGCATCTGAAACACAACAGGCATGAAGTAATTCTCTTTCACGTAACCGATAAATCGAAAGAGCTTGATTTCTCGTTTGAAAACAGACCCTATCGTTTCGTCGATATGGAAACAGGACAGCAGGTTAAACTGTTTCCCGCTGAAGTGAAACAGCAATACCTTGCTGCGGTTCAGCAATTCAAGGATGAACTGAAGCTTAAATGTGGCCAATATCATATTGACCTTGTGGAAGCCGATATCAACAAAGGATTTGAGCAGGTGCTGTTACCCTACCTGGTGAAACGGAGTAAACTTTATTGATGCCGGTAACCCCTAAATCCTAAAGGGGATTTAGGGGTTTTTAGTAATTTTACGTTTTCCTTTAACCTATTACCTTCATGGAAATTCCTTCAAGATATAACCCTGCTGAAGTTGAGAACAAGTGGTATGACTATTGGATGAAGCAGGGGTTCTTTCATTCTGAACCAGACGATCGTGAACCGTATTGTATTGTAATTCCACCCCCGAATGTGACTGGCGTCCTTCATATGGGACATATGCTCAATAATACGATCCAGGACATCCTGGTCAGGAGAGCCCGGATGAACGGGAAGAATGCCTGCTGGGTTCCCGGAACCGATCATGCCTCCATTGCCACAGAGGCAAAGGTGGTAGCGAAACTCAAAGAGGACGGGATTGAAAAAGCCACAATCACCAGGGAAGAGTTCCTCGAACATGCGTGGGCGTGGAAAGAGAAACATGGAGGGATCATCCTGGAGCAATTGAAAAAGCTGGGAGCTTCATGTGACTGGGAAAGAACCTGTTTTACAATGGACGAAGCCCGGTACGAATCGGTCATCGACGTGTTTATCGATTTGCACAACAAGGGACTGATATACCGTGGAGCCAGGATGGTAAACTGGGACCCCAAGGCGCTTACGGCTGTTTCCGACGAGGAGGTAATCTACAAAGAGGTGCACTCCAAACTTTATCATGTCAGATACAAAATAGAGGGTTCCGGAAATGAGTGGATAACGATTGCTACCACGCGACCAGAAACGATTCTGGGCGACACGGCCATTTGTGTCCATCCGGATGATGACCGGTATTCCGGTCTGAAAGGTAAACGCGTTCTCATTCCGCTGATCAATCGGTCAGTACCGGTAATCTTTGATGATTATGTTGAGATGGAGTTTGGGACTGGTGCTTTGAAAGTAACACCGGCCCATGATGTTAACGATTACAACCTTGGACTCAAGCACAATCTGGAGGTGGTGGATACCTTCAATCCCGATGGCACTATGAGCAAAGCTGCACAGCTTTACATTGGGGAAGACCGGTTCACTGTAAGAAAAAAGATTATAACCGATCTTGAAACTGCCGGACATATTGTCAGGATTGAAGAGTATACAAACAAAGTTGGTTACTCTGAACGTACCGATGAAGTGATTGAACCCAGGATCTCAGTGCAGTGGTTTCTCAGGATGAAGGATCTTGCCCGGCCGGCGTTGGAAGTAGTTGAAAATGATACGGTCAGTTTTCATCCTGCCAAATACAAGAATATGTACCGTCACTGGATGGAGAACGTGCAGGATTGGTGTATCTCCCGCCAACTATGGTGGGGACAAAGGATACCTGCCTGGTACCTGCCGGATGGAACGGTGGTTGTGGCCAGGACCAGGGAAGAGGCGGTTGAGAAGTTGGCAGTTGGCAGTTGGCAGTTGGCAGACAAAAGCCATGAGTCATTAGGCATAAGCCATAAGGATCCAGCAACCAGCAACCAGGATCCAGGATCTGGTCATCCGGCATCTGGTATCCGGCATCAGGTGTCAGCTGATGACCTTGAACAGGATCCCGACGTTCTGGACACCTGGTTTTCAAGCTGGTTGTGGCCCATCTCAGTATTTGACGGAATCCGCTATCCGGATAATCCTGATATCAACTATTACTATCCAACCAACGATCTGGTAACAGCACCTGAGATCATTTTTTTCTGGGTTGCCAGGATGATAATTGCCGGATTGGAATACCGAAAAGAGATTCCTTTTCACAACGTGTATTTCACAGGTATTGTACGGGATAAAAGTGGCCGGAAAATGTCCAAGTCGTTAGGTAATTCACCTGAACCAATTCAATTGATCCAACAGCACGGAGCGGATGCTGTTAGGATGGGAATGCTCTTATGTTCACCGGCAGGCAACGACCTGCTTTTCGATGAAGGATTGATTGAGCAGGGTAGGAATTTCTGTAATAAAGTATGGAACGCTTTTCGATTGGTCAATGGATGGCAAGTGGATGAAGAGCTTGTTCAACCGAAGGCATGCCAGGTATCTGTCGCCTGGTTTGAGGCCAGGTTTTCACAATCCCTTAGTGAAATTGATGAGTTATTAACTGACTATCGCTTGTCTGAAGCCTTGATGGCGATTTATAAACTTTTTTGGGATGACTTCTGTGCCTGGTACCTGGAGATGATAAAGCCGGCTTACCAGCAACCGGTCGATCCGTTTACAAAAAAAGCAACAATAGATTTCTTCGATGAACTGATGCGGGTGATTCATCCTTTTCTTCCATTCATTACGGAGGAGATATGGCAGCTGATACGCGAGAGGAAGGAGGGTGAATCGATCATGGTAAGCCAGGCACCAAGTCCCAAGTCTCAAATTCCAAGTCTCAAGCCCCATACTGAGGATCCCGGATCGAGGATCCCGGATCAAGTGTTATTGCAGTCCTTCGAATTTGCCCGGGAGGTGGTTACAGCGATACGTACTGTCAGAAAAGAGAAGAATATTCCTCAAAAAGAGGTTATTCAACTGATGGTTAAGAAGAATAATGAGGAGCAAGTTGATACAACTTTCGATGAGGTAATGATGAAACTGTGTGGTATAGATGAATTGATATATGTGTCAGAGAAGCAGCCAGAGGCATTTTCATTTGTAGTAAAGTCGACCGAATTTTATATCCCGCTCTCTGTTCAGATAAATGCAGAAGAGGAACTCCAGAAAGTAGAGGAGGAGCTGACCTATACCAGAGGGTTTTTATCCACTGTAGATAAAAAACTCAGCAATGAGCGTTTTGTCAATAATGCTCCCAGGCAGGTGGTTGAATTGGAACAGAAGAAAAAGGCTGACGCCGAAGCAAGGATCAGGGTGCTGGAGGAGAAGCTGAACGAAATGGAATAATTGCCACCATTGCCACCATTGCCACCATTACCACCATTACCACCATTGCCACCAATGCTATCAATCAATAACTCAGATGCAATCATGTGCAATCTTGCGCAATGATGTGCAATGATGTGCAATGATGTACAATTATTGTTGGATCATATGCACGTCCCTTTGCGGGAATGGGATCACGATTCCCTCTTCCCGGAATTTTTCACGGATCTTAAAACGAATATCACTCTTGATATTTTCGATCCAGAACATATCGTGGCTCCAGAATAGGATTTCAAAAACTATTGCACTATCCCCGAAATCAATGATTCGCACGATCGGTTTCATCTTTGGGTGGTCGTTAATAACCTCGGGGTGTTCGGCAGCACACTGGTACAAAATATCCCTAACCTGCACCTCATCTGATGTATAAGAGACTCCAACCTGCACACGAAACCGGGTGGGCTTCAGATTATGGCTCCAGTTGATCACATTTTCATTGACGAACTTGTGGTTGGGTATGATCAAAACTGTTCCGTCTCGTGTCAAAAGGGTAGAGGTACGTAAACGTATCTCTTTGATTTTCCCAACAATACCACCTACATCAAGGATGTCATCCACCTTGATAGTCCCTTCGAAAAGTATGAAAATACCTGAAACGATGTCCTGGAAAATCTGTTGCAAACCCAAACCAAGACCAACCAGCAGTGCCGCTGAACTGGCGATAAGGAAGGTGACTTTTACGCCGATTGTTTCGATAATCAGGACGAGGGCAATGATCCAGACTAAATATCTTACAAGGAGAAAAACGGAGTATTGCCGGCCGGCTACATATTTGTTTTTCGACATGGTTTTGACAACCACTCTTTTTATCAGGAAAAGGAGTATCCATGTAGCGATGAAAATCACTACAATGAAAAATAGTTCAGAAACTGTAAGAGAGAAGTTTCCTATATCAATGAGATGGTACTCAAGAAATTCTGAAAAGGACATATTTAGTGACCCTCCATTAATTAGAATAGTTGCATGTATAAGAGACTAGAGCCTCAAAGTTAATACAAAACATCTTACCCACCAACTCACCAACTCACCAGTTCACAACTCTTGTGTAAAAGCAAATTCCAGGATATTCGCTCCCATCCGGAGAGCATCCTGGCGGGTTGCGTCTGAGTCGTTATGTACCCTCGGGTCTTCCCACCCGTCTCCCAGGTCACTCTCATAGGTATAGAAACAGATAAGCCTCCCTTTCCAGATCAGGCCAAATCCATGGGGCGCTTTATTGTCGTGTTCGTGAATTTTTGGCAGGCCGTTGGGAAAGTTGTATTTCTGATGATATATTGGGTGGGAATAGGGGAGTTCGGTAAAATCAAGTTCGGGGAAGACCAGCTTCATCTGTGGTCGAATGTATTTATCCAGTCCATAGTTATCGTCAATGTGAAGAAATCCACCAGCAAGGAGGTACCCCCGAAGGTTCTGCGCTTCCTGTTGCGAAAAAAGTACGTTCCCATGGCCGGTCATATGGACTACGGGAAAGTTAAATATCTCTTTACTTCCCACATCCACCGTAGCTATTTCTTCGCTGATATTGGTTCCAAGATTTTGATTTGCAAACTTAACGAGATTCGGCAGGGAGGTAGGATTGGCATACCAATCTCCCCCTCCGTTGTATTTCAGCAACGCAATCTGGAAGGAGGGCGGAGTAGCGGAGAGGCCTGTGATCAGGATTAGAAGAAGAAACAGGGATCTTTTCATGCCAGTGAATTGATGGTTGACAAAGATACTAGAAAGTCTGCAGTCTACAGTTGGCAGCCGGCAATCAAATTTCACCATCTCACCATTGCCGCGTCGCTACGCTCCTCGCAACAGGCCTCACCAGTTCACCAGTTCACCAACTGACCAGTTCACCAGTTCACCATATTTACGATCGTACAGGCCACAACCCCCGCGGTCTCTGTACGCAGCCGGCTTGTTCCCAGGCTTACTGGAATAAAGCCCTCTTGCATAGCCTTAACTACCTCTTCAGGAGAGAAATCACCTTCGGGGCCTATCAGGATCAGGGCGGACTTGCCAGGGATATAAACTTTTTGCAGTAACTCCTCAGAACCGGTTTCGCAATAAGCAATGAATTTCTGACCCACGAACCCCTGCCTGATGAGAGCATGAAATGTTTGTGGTTCATGAAGGGCTGGCAACCAACTTTTCAGCGACTGTTTCAAGGCCGCAACCAGAATCTTCCGAAGCCGCTCTGTTTTTACGACTTTACGCTCCGAATGGGCACATATAAGTGGAATAATCTCGTCGATCCCAATCTCAGTTGCTTTCTCGAGGAACCATTCAAACCGGTTGATATTTTTTGTGGGAGCAATAGCAACGTGTAGGGTATGTGGGTGTGAGGGTATGAGCGTATGAGAGAGAAGGGTGACTTCACAGTGTTTTGGTTGGGCAACAAGAATTTCGCCTTCATACAGAGTCCCTTTTCCGTCGGTCAGGTGCACCCGGTCTCCTTCCTTCAACCGGAGAACACGAACAATATGAGCAGATTCTTCACGGTCAAAGGAGTGGGAGGGAGGGACAATGTTGGGAGCGTAAAAAAGAGTCATGATTTATTTGATCAAAATGTTAGATAGAAATTTGAAATTGGTTATCCACCTCACCCTAACCCTCTCCTCAAGGAGAGGGAATCTCTCCCCTTCTCTTTGAGGAGAAGGGGCAGGGGGTTGAAGTGCATTGTTATCTTATATATCATGCCTCACATTCTTCGCATAAAATCCTCGCACATGCCAGAAATAGTATATCACGGAGAGAACTGCAATACCCATGCAGACCAGGTACATGCCATCAAAACCGATCCATTCAGCAAGGTATCCAAGCCCCAGGGAACCAAGTCCTATGCCAAGATCAAAAGCAGTGATCAATGTAGCATTGGCCGCTCCACGGCGGTGAACTGTTACAACATTGTTGACCATCGTTTGAAGAGTGGGCATCAGGATTCCGACACCCAGTCCTATCAGGCCGGCGGCAACCAGAAATCCAGTGATGTTCAGCATGAGACCAAGGAACAGAAGTCCTGCGATATTCGCCACGAAGCCACCGATCATCAGGTATGTAGGGCCATATCTGTCGAAGACCTGTCCGGCAAAGAGCCGTGAGACTGTAACTCCGCCTGCCAGTATCAGAAAGAAGTTGCCTGCTTGCTCCAATCCCAGCTCTTTGTCATATAGAGTAATAAAGGATACCACCCCTCCAAATGTAGTGCCAAACAGGGCCATCGGGATGGATATGGGAATCCCTTTTGGCTCAATGAACCGTTTCCAGGTGATCCTGCTCTTCACCTGCTGGGTTTGAAATACCGGATACCTGACAAAGAGGACCATCACCAACCCACAGAAAGAAAAAAGGGCTGCGATATAGAACATTTCAAAATATCCCCAGGTTTCAAGGATCAGCAGGGCTAGAACAGGAGCGATAGCCATCGCGAGAGTAAAGGAAATACCAAAGTAACCAATTCCCCGGCCACGTTTTTGTGGAGGAATAATATCCACCACCACAGTCATCCCAGCTGTTGTGGTAGCACCCCAGGAGAATCCGTGGAAGAACCGGAGGAGTAACAGTACACCGAAAGTCAGAATTAACGGATACAGGAGGATGGTCAGGGTAAAAATCAGCAGGGAGATGAGGTAGATCCATTTTCTGCCCCAGGTGTCCAGAGCAATCCCAATAAAGGGTCGGATGAGCAAAGCTGATACGGTGTAAGCTGCAAGAATATAGCCGACATCACTGGTTTTTGCATGTAGCACATCGATCACGTAGATCGGAAGGGTTGGTATCAGGAAGTAAAACCCGGTGGCCATCAGAAGATTCCCGATCGCCATAAAGAAGAAACTGGTTCTCC
>ERZ890953.1103-NODE-1103-length-14045-cov-5.119800_pt1 | contig 14045 bp, 6 predicted proteins | sample MGYA00521264_ERZ890953 | MGnify/ENA primary metagenome ERZ890953 (study PRJEB32303, sample SAMEA104408629) | aquatic metagenome | biome: Brackish water; feature: Chemocline; material: water | place: Baltic Sea | collected 2014-10-26T21:54:00 | depth 200 m ... | reverse complement strand
CGCCTTTTCAACCAGGGCTGCCAGATGTTCAGGGTCGGGGGACTTGGGCAGGTAGTCGAGGGCACCGGCGCGAGTTGCAGCTACAATCGTCTCTGAGCTGGGATAGCCGGTGATCATCACCACTTCGGTCTCCGGCGAAATCTCCTTGACACGGCGGATGACCTCGAGGCCGTCCATGCGGGGCATAATCAGGTCAGTGAGGACCACGTCGTAGTTTACAATGGCGGTCTTGCGCAAAGCGTCGGGTCCACCGGTCGCGGTATCAACCCGGTAGCCCAAGCGTTCCAGGAGTACCTTCAGAAAGTGGCGCACCGGCGCTTCGTCATCGACGACGAGGATTGTGGGCTGGTATTCCGGGAGTATTCCCGGTGCCAACTCGTCTGTGCGCTCACCCTGCATTACCGCCCCCCTGCATTACCGCCCCCAAGAAAGAGAATCTCTCTGCTACCACGAGCGTCACCTTATCCTGCAGAAAGTGGTTTCGCCAGAATATTTCACATGGCGGCAGTGCAATTCTCCACCAAGCGTGCCGCGCAGGGCAGTGTTGTGACAGCGTGGCACAATCGCGACTCGGGAGCGAGTCTACCCACGGGGCCGCTCGGTTGTCGCTTTCCTCTTTACAAACGGAGGCTTTCACAGTATCAGGGGCCCGGACGAAGCGTAAGGATGCGGGAGGTTCACAATGGTTGCAAGAGTTGGGACTGCGCTGGTGACATTGGCACTGCTTGGTGCCTTCGCCTGTGGCGGGCAGACTGGAAGTGTGGAAGATGAAGCTACCGTTGTCCCCCCGGGCAAGGCGGACAATTTCTTCAGCCTGTCAGCCCAGGAATACATGGTCGAAGGGACCACCTGGGTAGAACTGGAGGCCAGCCTGGCCGAGGCCGACGAAGAAACGCGAATGGCACGGGTCAAAGAGTTGGTCTTCTTCCGGCAGATTGCGGTCAACTGGTTCTTGCTGCAGTATCTGATGGGTCCTGAGGATGACCACGACAACAAGTTTGAGTCCCTCACCAAGAATGGCTCCTACGAAGACCTTGAAATTGTCGCCGATGCCGAAAACCCGCTGCGCTACACCTTCAAGTTCCGGCAGGAAGTGGGAGGGCAGGTGGACTTGCTCACGGAGTTGGAAACAACTCTCGATGCTGAGGGCCGCCATCATTTTCAGCTCCCGGTGGGAATCGTTGCCAACTCCGAACTCGAGAAACTGGAGCTGGACAAGGAGTGGTATCGCAAGTCTCCCTGGGCTGGATTTGACCCCGCCAAGGTGCAGCCTGAGCAACTGGAGTACGTGGATCTGGCCATCTGGCCCGAAGAGCGGTCAAGTGACGGCTGGATAGACTATCAACGGCTTTTTGACGATGGTGAGTTGACCATTTCATTGCACTTCGGGTGGGACTATCACAAGGAGTACCATCTGGTGCATTCCCGAGATGTCTACGACTGGCTGGTAGCGGACGGATTCGACTCTCCCGTGGCGTCGTACGAAGAGTACAACCGCACCAGCGGACCGCTGACCCGGACACTGCGGGCTAATGGCAAGGACGTCAAGATCAGTATCTCAATGTACTGGGGCAAAGGAGGCACTGATACCGACCCGGATACTGATGCTGGTGGGCAGCAATTGGAAGACGACATGATCGCGGCTTTTGCGACCCACGACGTGATCATGTTCAGTGGACACTCGGGACCCTTCTACGGTTTTGCGTTGGCCAACTGGCGCAAGACCAGCAAAGGCGACATCGACGATTCGGAGATTGCCGCCCTGGAGATGCCTGAGGGCCGTTACCAGGTGGTTCTGGCCGAGGGGTGCGATACTTATGCGCTGGGGCAGGCTTTCTGGGAGAATCCGGCCAAACTGGACCGGCTGAACCTGGACATCATCACCACCACGAACTTCTCCAATGCCTCCACCGCCGGTGTGGTGCGCAATTTCCTCACCGCGCTCATGGACACTGATGGTAGTGACGACCACACACCTTGGAAATATTCTGACCTGCTCAAGCGGTTGGATGGCAATAGCACCTGGTTTCACTCCATGTACGGAGTCCACGGCATTGATGACAACCCGCGGCTCCATCCCTATGCGCACGTTGCCGGATTCTGTGGAGAGTGCGATGCTGACTCGGATTGCGGGGCTCCCGGAAACAAGTGTACCCGGCTCAACGAAGACGAGCGGGTTTGCACGGCAGAGTGCCTCTCCACCGATGCCTGTCCCGCCGGCTATGACTGCATGGATGTGGCGTCGGGAAGCTGGGTCCAGTCGCGCCAATGCGTGCCCCACGGGTTGACCTGTGTCACGCAGGTTGAACCTGAGGTGCAGCCCGTAGTGGTCATCAATGAGGTCCTGGCCGACCCCGCCCCTGAGTTGGTCGGTGATGCCAACGGCGATGGTGAGCGCAGCCCCTTCGACGACGAATTCGTGGAGCTGGTCTCAACGGCTGCCACTCCCGTGGACCTCTCTGGATGGTTTCTTGCCGACGGCTTCGGTACTCGCTTTGTCTTCCCCGCCGGGGCAGAGATTCTGCCAGGTCGAGGGGTGTTGGTCTTCGGCGGCGGTGATGCTGACCTGATCCGTGACTTCGCCACCGAGACTGGCTCCCTGGCCTTTGTGGGCAGCGGACTAGGCCTGAACAATGGCGGCGACACGTTAACCCTCTATCGGGCCGACGAGAGCACCAGCGATACCATGAGCTATGGCGCTGAGGGTGGGGCCGACCGATCCCTGGTGCGAGCCACCGATGGCGATGCGTCAGCACCATTCATCGTGCATCCCGGAGATGCGCCGTTTTCGCCTGGAACCCGGGTTGACGGGACCCTCTTCTAGGCTCCTGAGCTTTCTCCAGGGTGTTTTTCTGTCAGATAGTTTCTATACTGCGCACCGGAGGTGAGAATGCTGCCATGATGGCTGGTATCCATGCGTTCTGGGGCGAGTTTCTCCGACTTTCGGCCGAAATGGCGCCCTATCTGCTGTTGGGATTTGGGGTTGCCGGATTGTTGCACGTATTCATTCCGGAGCACTGGGTCTACCGGCAGCTGGGCCGGCGGTCGCTCTGGTCGGTGGTGAAGGGGGCCTTCCTGGGGGCACCGTTGCCCCTCTGCTCCTGCGGTGTGCTGCCAGTGGCTGCCACTCTGAAGAAGAGTGGAGCCAGTCCGCCCGCGGTGCTCTCATTCCTGATTTCCACGCCGGTGACCGGAGTGGATTCGATTCTTGCCACCTATGCGTTGCTGGGGGGATTTCTGGCGGTCGTACGTCCGGTGGCCAGCGTGGCCATTGCGTTGCTGGCGGGGGCCTTGATGTTGCTGGTCACCCGCGGCGATACAGTGCCCGCAGCCCCGCTCTCCATGCCCGTTGGCGGCAAGAGAGTGTCCCTCGGCGGGCGGCTGCGAAAGGCTGTGGACTATGCCTTCAATGAGCTGTTGGCCGGTATCGCCGGGTCAGTGTTGCTGGGTATGGTAATCGGCGCGGCGATCAGCCTCTTCGTGCCGGCCAATCTGGTGGCGCGATTTACGGGGATGACCTGGGTGACCTATGTGGGCATGGTGCTCATCGGCACTCCCCTCTATGTCTGTGCCACTGGCTCCATCCCCATTGCTGCTGCGCTGCTCGCCAAGGGGCTCTCCCCCGGGGCGGCCCTGGCCTTTCTGCTGGCCGGTCCGGCCACCAACGCGGTGGCCATTGCGGTGGCCCGAGACCTGGTGGGGAAGCGTGGCCTGGCGGTCTATCTGGGCACCATCATTTTTGGCACCATCGCCGTTGGCTGGGGGACGGATTTGCTGGCTGGCTGGCTCGGCTATGCTGGTAGTGGGGCGGGGGCGCAACACCATCATCATGTGGCGCAGCCTAGCTCCTTGGTTTGGTTCTCCGGCTATCTCCTGTTGGCGCTGCTGGGCTACCATCTGGTGGCTCCCAGGGGGCGCAAGGTGCTGGCGGCCTGGCGTCGGCGGAGCGGTAACCCGGAAGTAGCCCTGGCGGTGCCTGGGATGACCTGCAAAAACTGCGCGCGCAAGGTTTCGGGCGCACTGCTAGAGCTGGATGGCGTGGCCCATGTCGACGTTGATGTTGAAACCAAGCAGGTCCATATCGGCCTGAACTCTCCGGTAGACTTGATGGTGCTGCGTCAGAAGTTGCTGGCCGCAGGTTACGAGTCTGAGGATGGCGCTGACCTGGACCGAAAAGGGGGGCAATGAGCCGTTTCTATTCACGCAAGGTCCTTGAGCTGTTCCTGGACCCTCCCCATAGCGGGGTTGTTGACAATGCCCATGGCACCGGCAGTGCGGTGAATCCGGCTTGCTCGGATCAGGTCACAGTCACTATCCGGGTTGAGAATGGGAAGATTGCTGACGCTCGTTTTCAGGCCCAGGGGTGCGCTGCGGCGGTCGCGGCCGGGGCGGCGACCATGTTGCTGATTCGCAATCGCTCTGTCGATGCCGCACAGAATCTGGCTGTAGAGGAGGTGGTGGCCTACCTCGAGGGACTTCCGGAGGCTAAGATTGGCTGCAGCGTCATCGCCCCTGAAGCCCTGCGCAAAGCTATCCTGAACTGGCAAACAAAGGAATCCGGAAGATAGTCGGGTTTCTGCAGAGAGGTTTACGGCTGGCGGACTTCTGCGCCTTCGGCGTCGTAAGTCTTCATGCCTGCGAAGGAGCCGTCTTCCTTGTACTCGTAGACCGTGGTCTTGACCTTGTTGCCGGCGACATCAAAGTAGGAGTCGGACTTGGTCTTCTGGTCTTCAGTGTAGGTGCGGAGCATCTTGTGGTAGCCGGCTGCGGCCATGGCGGCGGTGGTTCCGTCTTCTGCGAAGTAGGCTTCCTCCATGAAGAGGCCGTCGCTGTTGTACTGAATGAGTGCGACGTAGAGGATCTTGCCGTCGGCCCCGGTGAAGGTACGCTTGAGTGGCAGGCCTTCTTCGGAGTAGTCCGTCCTGATTTCGCTGGCCAGTTGATTGCCTTCAAAGGCGCGTTCGATGCGATAGGAGAGTCTGCCTTCCTCGTTAGTCCATTCTTCAAAGGTCTTGTTGCCGTTGCCATCGACTCGGACGTACTGGGTGGAGACAATATCTGCTTGCTTCTCGGCATCGTAGGTGTTGAGAATCAGGGCCCACTGGTCGAGGCCATTGACCAGGAGATAGTCCTGCTTGCCATCCTTGTCTACGACCTGGGTGGTGCCGTGGCGGCTTTCGGTGAGGAGGCGGCCCTTTTCAGTATAGGCGAACCGGTAGAGGGCGACGCCATTGGCGTCGAGTTTGAGCTTGCCCGCTTCGGGGTCGCCGTCATAGATGGCGTAGACTTCCCGGGCTCCCTTCTTGTTGAAGGTGTGGAGTAACGTGGTCTGCAGAGTGTTCTGGGCGTCGAAAATCTTGTGCGAGGCGATTTGCTGGTGCTTGCCATACTCATACTCGTGAGTCGCCATGAGCGCACCCATGGTGTCTTTGCGCAGTTCCCGTGCAACGCGATTGCGCTTGTCGTAGGTGTATTCGTAAATGGCGACGCCAAAGTAGTCTAGCGTTGCCTTGCCGTCCTTGTCGACGACCTTCTTCCGGGAGACGCGGCCAGCTTCATCATACTCGAAGAGGAGGCGTGAGAGCATCTCATCCGCAGTGTAGAGGGCCTCTGCAGTTTTGCGTCCTTCTTCCCACGTGAGCTCTCGCTTGGCGATGCCCTGGATATCCTCTACGAGGCCACCCTTCATGTCGTAGGAGGCCGCACCGAGGAGTTCGCCGGACTCGTCGAAATTGAAGATCTCCTTGTGCAGACCAAAGGGGGACTGGTAGGGCCCAGCCTTGGCCTGCGATGCGACAACATCTTCGCACTTCGGCCAAACTGGCAGTTCGCCCAGTTCATTATGGCCGTCAATCTGCTCAGCAATGATGGAGTTGTCGGTGCTCAGGACCTTGATGGTGTAAGGGGCGTGAACCCGGAAGGTGGAGAGCGGATGGACGTAGATGTCGTTCTCAGCCGGGCAGTAAAGGAACATCCCCAACATGCGGTCGTTGTCTGACTTGTAGACCGAGCCCCAGACCTTGAACTCGTTGTCCCAGAGGTAGGCAACGACGTTGAGGTGGTTGCCCATGGCGTCATAGATGTCGACGTTCTCGGGGCGACCATCGTAGAGGGTGACCTTGGCGTAATTGAGACCTTCGCCGGCTTTGGCATCAGCCAGCTTGCGGCGCAGCGCTTCCCAGCGATACCCCGAGGCTGCGAAGGCGTCCGTGACCACGAAGAACTCCTCGGAGACAGGAGGCTTCTCGACTTCTTCCTTGGTGATGGACTGGCGGGCGGTCTTGGTGACTTCTTCCAGCTTGGTCTTAATGGCCTTGGCTTCTTCCGTCCCTTCGGGCGGAGTTGGCGTGGAAGCCTTGTGTCCTTCCCGTTTGACGTCCTCTTCGGCCGAGCCGCAACCAAGCATGAAAGCGGCAGCCAGCAAGACCGTGAGCATTCTCTGAACCATCGGAATTCCTCCTGATTTCAGCCAGTCAAACGACGGCGATGGGGGGTAGTATAGTTGAGGGTCCAAGGGGTGTCAACAGCAATCAAACGGGGGCGTTGCGGCCTGTAATTACACGATATTGTGCGGCGTCGTTTATCCTTCCATCCAGCCTCGTGCGCCTATATAATAACGAACTGTTGACGGTACGGAGGAGTAATCATGTCCAACATATCTTGGAAACTGTTGCTTGTTGTTGCGCTATTTGTCGGTGCCTGTGGGGGGAAAGGAACCCCCAAGGAGAAGGATGCCCTTGAAGGTGACGGTGGCCTCTCGGACGCCCTGGATGCACAAGGCGATGCGCACATTGCGAAACCCGAACTAGTGGAGCCGGAAGACCAGCTGGTATTCCCCGACGGCGAGACCCCAGATGGAAAGGGTGATGCTGGTGATGCTCTGCCGGATATCCCCGTGGACATCTGGACGGCCCAGGACTGCCAGTCTCACGAAGACTGTGAGGGTGAGGGTATGTGCGTCGAGGTGGCGCCGGGATCGGGACAGACGGTCTGTGCACCATTCTGCGTGGAGGAGTGCCCCGGCGAATGGGAGTGCAAGTCAGTTTACGTTGACGGTCCCGACCCCATCTCCCTCTGCTTTCCGCCGTTGGAGACCATCTGTTCAGTCTGCAATCAGGATACCCAGTGTCTTTACGCCGGTGCGCTCTGCTTGAAAGGGAGCGGCTCGGTTGGGTTCTGTGGCAAGTACTGTCACCCGGAAGATAGCCCGGAGTGCCCTCAGGGCTTTGAGTGTACTGCGGCCCTGGCCAAGGATGGCACCAATATGGGCTTCCAGTGCCAGCCGACGGCAGGGAACTGTTGTGTTGCGGGCAAGCTGAAGGGCTGTGACGATGAGAATCCCTGTACTGCCGATGCCTGCGACCCCAGCCTGGGCTGCACACACACCAACATTGACGGTCCTTGCGAAGGCCCCGAGCCATGCGCCGACTACAAGTGCGTCAACGGTGCCTGTCTGGGATTGCCGATCACGGAGGACCTGATTCTGGATGGCATCGACGAGGACTGCGATGGTCTCATTGACGAGGACTGGGCGCTGACTGCCAAAGTAGTTGCCCCCATCTTCTCGGCCACTGGCCATATCTTCAAAGGTGGCGGATTGTCCATTCGTGGAGTGCTCTCTGGACCTCCGGTGGTTGGCGTTTCGTCCGGTGGCGATTTTAAGGTCCTGCCGGTGACCACGAAACTAAAGAAGACCGACAACGGCCAGTAGTCAGGAGGTTACCATGCGAAAAGTTCTCCTGATTGCGCTGCTGATCTGCTTGCCGACGCTGCCAGTGGAGGCCGGCGCACCGGCCGCGCTCTCGTACCAGGGCTTCTTGACCGACTCGGTGGGCAACCCGGTGACGGGTACCTGGACGGTCACTTTCGGCTTGTATGCTCAGCCATCCGGGGGGGAAGCCCTCTTTCAGGAGTCATTGGACGTGACCACGGACAAGGGTCTCTTCTCGGTCTACCTGGGGACGCCGGATAATCCGTTGCCGATCACTTCCTTCGTGTCGGGGCAACTCTTTCTCGGGCTCACTGTGGAAACCGATGATGGTCCCGTGGCCTTGACGCCACGCCAGCAGGTGGTCTCTGATCCCTACGCTCTCTATGCGCAGGACGCGGCGCAATTGGGCGGCGAAGAGGCCTCAGCTTTTGTGTTGCTGCAGCAGCTGCCTGACCTCTGCATTACTCCCGAAGCGCTGCCCGACGTACTGGCAGAGCTGGGGATTGTTGGCGGCGGCTTGGACGAAGCGGCCCTGGCGGCCTGGCTGCTGGCGGCGGGCTACAATGCCTGTGCCTGCTACGCAGATGACAATGTGGCCGACTATCTGGTTGCGGCAGGATATGAGCCTGGTCCCCATTTCTCCGGGCTCTACGATGACCTCGTTGCGGCCCCCGATCTATCGGGGTTTCTCACTGGTGACGATGTGGGTCAGATTCTCACGGATCTGGGCGCAGTACTCATGGCCGATGGCTCGGTGGCCCTGGAAGGGGACCTCGATTTCTCCGGCTTTCAAGCGCTCAATCTGGCAGTGCACAATGCCGCAGAGGCACCGGAGGAACCGGTTGCCGGGCAACTCTGGTGGGATCTCAGCGCCCAGTTGCTCAGGGTCTACACCGGCGAGGTCTGGTCGGGCATCGGCACCGGTGTGGCCACTGACATCTCCTGCCCGGAGTGTGTCGATGCCGACGACGTAGCCTTCACTTTTGCCGCGGCCGACCAGAAGGGTGGTGCGGCGCTCAACGTCAACTGCTTCCAGTGTATCAACGAAGAAGAAGTGAATTTCCCCTGGGCCAAGGGCGTTGAGGCCGGGGGCTCTGCCGCACACGCAGTGGTTTCCTCCGACCTGACCTGTGTGAACTGTGTGCAGGATGGCGAAATCGACGCTGCGGCCCTGGCGGCAGAGAAGCTTCCCTATAACGACACGGCAACCAAGCTGGGAGCCAATTCGGTGCAGGGAGCCATTGAGAAACTGGCCAGCGAGGGTGCTGGCGGGCTCAATGAAGGTAACGGCACCATCGTTCCCTATGTGGAGCAGTGGGGCTTGCCCGCTTACGGCACGGCGACGACCTATGTGCACCTCATGAATCCGACTCAGCCCAAGGTGCTCATGCACCTCTATGCCGATGACTCGGCCAGCTTCGCCTCCTCCAACAATCTGGTGGTGGCCTATGCCTTTGCCCCGAATCAGTATTCCGCCGGGGCCATTGGCAACCAGGGCGAAACTGCGCTCCAGGTGGGCAACCCCAGCACCTTCAATAGCGGCAGCCACATCATGGTCCACCAGACCGTGGGCGGCAACGGTGTCACGCCGGGAACGTGGGAGCTCAATCAGGTCAAGTCGGTCAACGGGTCGACGCTGCATCTCATTAAGCCCCTGGCGCACAGCTATGTCACTGGCGGGACGGCCAAAGCCCAGGTGGTGCTGGCAGCCTCATTTGGCAACGTGGAGATCGTCAACGGCGGGACGCTGAGACCCTCCAAGCCCCTCGCGGCAGACGGCTCCGAGGGAGGCATCGCCTATGTGCGAGCCAACAAGATGTCGGTGAAATCCGGCGGTCGCATCGATGCCGATGGAATGGGGTTTCAGCCGGTGACGGGGGGCTTCTACTCCTCCGGTTCATCTGAGTGCGGGGCCCTCAGCCCGGGCGTCTCTGAGCAGAACTGCTCCGGCGGAGCTGGCGGTAAATGGGTCTGCTCCAACGCCGGCGGTGGTGGCAACAAGACGGCTGGCGAGAATGGGCAGGTGCACGCCGGCTGCAACAACGAAGCGGCTGGCGGCGCGGCCAAGGGCGACGCCAATCTGTCGACCCTGGAGTTTGGTGGGGCCGGTGGCAGTGAGTATGTCAACGGTGGCACCGGCGGCGGCATTGTCGTCATCGGTGCACAGTCCATCATCGTGCAGGAGGGAGGCAAGGTTTCGGCCAGTGGTAGCGCCGCGGCGGGCGGCGGCTCCGGCGGCGGCGCCGGGGGTACCATTGCGCTCTATGCGGACTTCCTGCAGTTGGACGGCGACGTTGTTGCCGACGGCGGGGCCGGCGGCAAGGGCAAGGTCTGGAAATACACCGACCCCACTTTCATGGGCCCCGTCAGTATGGACACCCACAGCCATGGCGGCGGCTTCAGCCCCAAGTACCGGGAGTTCTGGTATCCCGGCTGGTCCGGCACCACGGTCTATCGGCACGACCTGAGCTATCAGCAGGTGGGCTCCTTCGTTTCAGGCACCGGCGACATGATGCAACTCTGGGGCGATATTGACGGCACCTACTACACGGCCAACTGGGGAAACGACCGGGTGCGGAAGTTCCAGGACAAGAGCGCCAGTCAGATCTGGGAGTACAACCTCGGCACCACAGCAGGGGGGATTTGCTCGGATGGCACCTACGCCTATGCTATGCGTTCGAGCGGCAGCACCGTCTGGAAACTCAACAAGGACAATGGGCAGCTGGTTGAGACCTTCGATTTGCCCAACATACCCAACAGCCTGAGCGGTGGGCTGGTCTGTACCCCCGGTCGTCTCTACTATGGCAGGTCCGATGGCAGCGTCCGTATCTACGACCTCAGCACCAAGACTGAAGTCGGGTCATTCAACGTCGGCTCCGGTATCTCCAACATGTCCTTCGATGGCCAGGTCATGTACACCTCGCCCAACAGCAGTACCGTCACCCGCTACCGGCTGGTGGAGGGCAACACTTACGAACCTGACGGTGCCGGCGGCGATGGCGGTGCCGGCTGGGTGCTGGAGAAGGCCCCCATGTCCGGGATCATCAACGAGTCCTATCCCAAGGGCATCGAAATCTGGGTTGATGGCAAGGAGATCACGCCGGTAGTTGGCGATCCCAACGGCAAGGGCACACCAGCCTGGGACGCGGCGGTCAAGAAGTGGGGCAAGGATGGCCTGGAAGCCTGGTCCACCGGCTCCCTCGATCTTACCACCGTGGCCAACTGGACCCTGGGCGAGCACTCGATCCAGGTGAAAGAGACAGGCGGTGCAGGCGGTGACGTCAAGATGTTTGCCTACGTCATCTACCCCTTCACCAAGTCCTCGGTGCCGGTCAATGACACCTGTGATGCCCCCATCATGCTCGACCTTTCCGACCCCGTCACCGTTACCGGCACCACCGAGGACGTGATGGGCAAGATTAAGGCCACCGATGCCAATGTCGGGCCCTTCTGTGGCGGCTCGGGCGGTCCGGATGTGACCTACGGCTTTGCCCTTGACGATTGGCGTAGCCTTGCTGTCTCAGTCACTGCGGCTTTCGCGTCCCGGGTCTATGTGCGCAAGGGAAGTTGTGCCAATGGCGAAGTGGTGGCCTGTGGCGAGACCTCGTTCAATACCGGGGTGCTGGAGCCCGGAACTTACTATCTGGTGGTCGATTCCGACGGCAATCTCCACAAGGGCGACTTCACCTTGAACGTGATCCCGTCGCCGCCGGATGCACCGGACAACGATTCGTGCGCGGCGCCGCAGCCAATGGTCTTCCAGAACAATGTTGCCCAGGCCAGTGGCATGACCCTCTTCTCCAACGATCTCTCCTCCGCCCTCTGCGGCGGGGCCGGGGCACCGGAGAACGTCTACACCTTTGTGGTGCCGGCGGGCACGGCGAAGCTGAGCCTCTCGGTAGAAGCTGATTTCAACCCCGCCCTCTATCTGTCCAAGGCGGACTGCAATGCGGCCCCGGTGGCCTGCATACCCGACGTCAGCTATGACATGGGCTGGCCGGGACCTGGGAGCTACTACCTCTTCGTCGACGGCAAGACTGCCAACGACAAGGGGCTCTTCACTCTAACCGTAACTGTAACGCAGTAGCCGGAGAATCGAGATGGGCAAGACCTCACTGCTTTCCAGTCTAGTTGTTCTGCTGCTCTCGTTGCCGGCTCAGGCATCAGCCCCGGCGGCGCTCTCATATCAGGGCTTTCTGACGGACTCGGTGGGTAACCCGGTGACGGGTACCTGGACTGTCACCTTTGGCCTGTATGACGTGCCGACGGGTGGAGCGTCCCTCTTCCAGGAATCCCTGGATGTGACCACTGACAAGGGTCTCTTCTCGGTTTATCTGGGTACGCCTGACAATCCGCTGCCAGTGGCCGCGTTTGCGGCAGGCCAGCTCTTCCTTGCTCTCACCGTGGAGACCGATGATGGTCCCGTGGCCTTGACGCCACGCCAGCAGGTTGTTTCTGACCCATACGCTCTCTATGCGCAGGATGCAGCGCAATTGGGCGGAGAAGAGGCCTCAGCTTTCGTCTTGCTGCAGCAGCTGCCTGACCTCTGCATTACTCCCGAAGCGCTGCCCGACGTACTGGCAGAGCTGGGGATTGTTGGCGGCGGCTTGGACGAAGCGGCCCTGGCGGCCTGGCTGCTGGCGGCGGGCTACAATGCCTGTGCCTGCTACGCAGATGACAATGTGGCCGACTATCTGGTTGCGGCAGGATATGAGCCTGGTCCCCATTTCTCCGGGCTCTACGATGACCTCGTTGCGGCCCCCGATCTATCGGGGTTTCTCACTGGTGACGATGTGGGTCAGATTCTCACGGATCTGGGCGCAGTACTCATGGCCGATGGCTCGGTGGCCCTGGAAGGGGACCTCGATTTCTCCGGCTTTCAAGCGCTCAATCTGGCAGTGCACAATGCCGCAGAGGCACCGGAGGAACCGGTTGCCGGGCAACTCTGGTGGGATCTCAGCGCCCAGTTGCTCAGGGTCTACACCGGCGAGGTCTGGTCGGGCATCGGCACCGGTGTGGCCACCGATATCTCCTGTCCGGAGTGCGTCGGTGCCGAAGACGTCGCCTTCACCTTTGCTGCCGCTGATCAGAAGGGCGGTGCGGCCCTCAATGTCAACTGCTTCCAATGCATCAATGCCGACGAAGTGAACTTCGCCTGGGCCAAGGGAGTTGAGCCCGGCGGTGCGGCTGAGCACGCGGTACTGGCCGATTCGGCGCTTGACGTCGTTTGCGTTGGCTGTATCCAGGATGGTGAAGTCGATGCTGGGGCGCTGGCTGCAACTAAGCTGGGCTTCAACGATGCAGCTGCCAAACTGGGCGCAAATACTGTCCAGGGGGCCATTGACAAGCTGGCCAGCGAAGGTTCTGGCGGGCTCAACGAGGGCAACGGCACCATCGTTCCCTACGTGGAACAATGGGGACTGCCGGCCTACGGCACGGCCACGACCTATATCCACCTTATGAATCCCACCCAGCCCAAGGTGCTCATGCACCTCTATGCCGATGACTCGGCCAGCTTTGCCTCCTCCAATAATCTGGTGGTGGCCTATGCTTTTGCCCCCAACCAGTACTCCGCCGGGGCCATTGGCAACGCCGGGGAGACGGCACTCCAGGTCTCCAACCCCAGCACCTTCAACAGTGGCAGTCACATTATGGTGCACCAGACCCGAGGTGGCTCGGGTACCACCGCCGGGACCTGGGAACTCAATCAGGTGAAATCGGTGAATGGCTCAACCCTGCACCTGCTCAAGCCCTTGGCCCATTCCTTCGTCAGCGACGATACGGCCAAGGCCCAGGTGGTGCTGGCTGCGTCCTTCGGCAACGTGGAAATCGTCAATGGCGGGACACTTAGACCGTCCAAGGCCTTGACCGCGGACGGTTCCGAGGGCGGCATCGTTTACGTACGAGCCAACAAGGTTTCAGTGAAATCCGGGGGTCGCATCGATGCCGACGGCATGGGCTTCCAGCCCACCACCGGCGGCCACTACGCCCCAGGTTCTTCGGAGTGCGGTCTTGCCACCGTCGGCGAATCGAAGCAGAACTGCTCCGGCGGCGCAGCGGGTAAGTGGCAATGTGCCAATGCCGGTGGCGGCGGCAACAAGGCGGCGGGTGAAAACGGTGCTGACCATGGTGGCTGCAGCGTTGAGGCCAAGGGTGGTGTCGCCAAGGGTGATGCCAATCTCGGGACCCTGGAATTCGGCGGTGCCGGCGGCAGCATGTACGACGACGGCGGCACCGGCGGTGGTATCGTGGTTATCGGAGCGCAGTCCTTCATCGTCCAGGAGGGCGGCAAGGTTTCCGCCGACGGCACGGCGGCCGGCGGTGCCGGTTCGGG
>ERZ890953.1102-NODE-1102-length-14052-cov-5.717439_pt1 | contig 14052 bp, 14 predicted proteins | sample MGYA00521264_ERZ890953 | MGnify/ENA primary metagenome ERZ890953 (study PRJEB32303, sample SAMEA104408629) | aquatic metagenome | biome: Brackish water; feature: Chemocline; material: water | place: Baltic Sea | collected 2014-10-26T21:54:00 | depth 200 m ... | reverse complement strand
AACCCCAAAAGATTACTGCCATCATTGGCCCTTCGGGATGCGGCAAGAGCACCATGCTGCGAGCGTTCAACCGTATGAACGAACTGGTACCCACAGCCCACGCCAAAGGGGAAGTACTCTACCACGGAGACAATATCTACGCCCCCGATGTGGACCCGGTGGAAGTGCGCCGCCGCATTGGGATGGTCTTCCAGAAGCCCAACCCTTTCCCAAAAAGCATCTACGAAAATGTGGCCTGGGGGGCACGCATCAACGGCTATCGCGGCAATATGGATGATCTCGTCGAGCAATCCTTAATCGGCGCTGCGCTGTGGAATGAAGTTCGCGATAAACTTAATCAGAGCGGCCTCTCTCTTTCGGGCGGTCAACAACAGCGTTTGTGCATTGCGCGCACGATTGCCATCAAGCCCGATATTATCTTGATGGATGAACCCGCTTCGGCTTTAGACCCGATTGCGACTCTGAAAATCGAAGAATTGATGCGCGAGATGTCGAAGAATTACACGATTATTGTCGTAACCCACAATATGCAGCAGGCGGCGCGGGTTTCAGATTACACTGCATTTTTCAACCTGGGCGAAGGCCGCGCCGGGGTTCTGGAAGAATATGGAGAAACAAAGAAAATCTTCACCAATCCAGAAAAACACACCACAGAAGATTACATCACTGGCCGTTTTGGCTAGAATAGAGGTGAACGAAAATGAATAAACTATCTCCTCGAGAGACATTTGATCGCCAACTTGACCATTTACGAGACCAGTTACTGATGTTGGGTAGCATGGTGGAACAAAACACACTTTCCGCTGTCGATGCCCTCAAACAGCGTGATATTGCAATGGCGCAGAGTGCGTATGCCTATGATCAAAAGATTAATGAAAAACGTTTCGAGATTGAAAGCACTTGTATTGCCCTGATCGCCATGCAGCAGCCCATTGCGCGGGATCTGCGAATATTGGCATCGACCCTGGATATTGCCTCAGAACTGGAACGCATGGGCGATTATGCCAAAGGCATTGCGCGGATTTGTTTACTAATGAAAGATCAATTGCCCACCAAGCCAATTATTGACCTGCCCCTCATGGCTGAACTGACAACCAATATGCTGCGCCGCGCGCTGGGAGCATTTGTCTCCGTCAATGTTTCGCAAGCCATGCAGATTCCAAAAGAAGATAATCGGGTGGATGATCTGTATAATCAGATCAACCGCGTTCTCCTGAGCTACATGATCTCGGATCCTTCGACCATTGATCGGGCCAATTACCTCACCTGGGCTGCACACAACCTGGAGCGCATGGCAGATCGCGTTACGAATATTTGCGAGCGTACAATCTACGTAGCCACTGGCGAGATGAAGGAACTGGATGCATCTGATGATGAGCAAAATGGCCTCTATGAACACCCGTAAAGTACTGTTTCTGTGTACCGGAAATTCTTGCCGCTCACAAATGGCCGAAGCGATTGTCAACCACTACCTGGCTTCGTACTGGCAGGCATTCAGCGCAGGGACCAGGCCATCGGGGTATATTCACCCGAAAGCACTGCAAGCGTTGGAAGAAATCGGCATTCAGCATCAGGGAGAATCGAAACATATAGACCAACTCCGACACATGGATTTTGATCTGGTCATTACAGTTTGCGACTCCGCTGCTCAGGATTGCCCGCTCTGGTTGGGGAAGGGCCGAGTTGTGCATCGTAGTTTCCCCGACCCTGCTGAGGCTACTGGAACCGATACCGAAATCATGATGGTTTTCCGGCAAGTGCGCCATGAAATTGTCGGGCAGATCCCCGCGATGCTGCGAGATGTTTTCGGCCAATGACCGTACGATCAATTCCCGCCGCAAAAATAGCCGGTGTTTTTTTGCCCTCTTCGCCGCCACACTTGGCGGCAATGCCTTCCTTGCTTCTCATTAGGGCTGGTGTTATCATCTATTGAAAGGCAATGATTGGGAAAAAACCACACCCTCGGGCGCGCTTGCGCGTTATTCTCATCAGCGTGATTGTGGCTACGCTGCCCTGTTATTGCGCCGGTTTGATTACGGCCGGGCTGCCCATCAACAGCAAAACCGACCCCACTGCCAGCATCACCCCACCCCTCACCGAAACTCAGCCGTCCCAATCGGCGTCGCCATACCCCACACTAACGCCTTACCCCACGTTAACGCCGTTGCCACCATCCGGAACCCCCACGCTGACGCTGACGCCAACCATCACACCCAGCCCAACTTCTACGCAAACCTTGCCGCCCACGCTCACCTTCACCTGGACTTTAGTTCCCAGTAACACGGCAACGCTTCCTCCCACGATCACGCCTACACTGACATTCACACTCGTACCTGCCGCAACGGCTACTCCCATCCCAACCCTGGTTCCCATAACAGCCACGCCTACGCTGTCGCTGCCTACCACCACCCCCTGATTTATGAGTGAACTTTCTGATTTTCTTAAAACACTGATTAGCGAACCAGGTCTCTCCGGCTATGAAGGCCCGGCTCGCGAAAAAATTTCGCAGCGTTGGCTACCGATTGTCGATGAGCTGCATACCAGCAATTTGGGCAGCCTGCACGCCCTGAAACGCGGCCGCGCCCCCGAACCGCGCCCTGCCATTTTGCTGGCGACACACATGGATGCCATCGGCCTGATGGTAACGCAGATCGTGGATGGTTTTCTCCATCTCAGTGAGGTTGGGGGACTCGATCACCGCGTTTTACCGGGCCAAATCGTCACTGTGCATGGACGCCTGCCACTGCCAGGTGTGATTGTCCAGCCTCCAGCGCATCTCCTGCCCCCCGAGACGAAAAGTAACCCGGTTCCCTTAGAATATCTACTCGTCGATACCGGCCTGCACCCCGAAGAAGTGGCTGCCCAAGTGCGCGTAGGTGATCTGATCTCGTTCGCCCAGCCGCCCATCGAGATGGGCAGCGACCTGCTCGCCGGGCATTCGCTCGATAACCGCGCTTCAGTCGCCGCGCTGACACATTGCCTGGAGATGCTTCAAAAGCGCATCCATGCCTGGGATGTGTGGGCTGTTGCTAGCGTGCAAGAAGAAGAGACTTTCGCCGGTGCACGGACTTCGGCCTACCAATTGCGCCCGCAGCTTGCGATTGCGATTGATGTGACCTGGGCGCAAGGCCCGGATACCCCCAAGCACAAGGCTTTCCCTCTGGGTAAAGGTATCACCCTCGGCTGGGGTCCGAATATCCACCCCGGGGTGCACGAAGCCATCAAAAAAGTTGCCGACGATCTCGAAATCCCCTACCAAATTGAGCCTTCACCGCGCCATTCGGGTACAGATGCTTACGCTCTGCAAATTGCCCGTGAAGGCATCCCCACCATGGTGATCAGCATCCCGCTGCGGTATATGCACACCCCGGTGGAAGTCATCTCGCTCAAAGATATTCAGCGTACCGGGCGCTTGCTGGCCGATTTCGTCACCTCGTTGGAAGCGGACTTCATGGAACATTTAACCTTCAACTTGCAACCTGCAACTGAATAATCACATGGAAATTGACCTGGAACTCCTTAAAAAATTGACCAACGCCTGCGCAGTATCGGGTGACGAAGAAGCCGTGCGCCAAATCGTGCTGGCGGAAATCGAAGGCTACGCCGACGAAATTCGCACCGATGCTATGGGGAATGTGCTGGTGACGAAACTTGGCACAGGTCCCGCACCGCGCCTGCGAGTGATGGTCGCCGCCCATATGGACGAAGTTGGTTTTATGCTCACCGGCGATGACGGTGACGGCCTGTTTCGTTTCGAAACCGTCGGCGGCCTGGATGAGCGCCAATTGGTCGGGAAACCGGTGCTTGTAGGCGCAGACGAAATCCCTGGCGTGATTGGTGCCAAACCGATTCACCTGACCACGGTCAGCGAACGCAAGAAAAGCATCCCGATCGACTCGCTGCGCATTGATATTGGCACGAGTAATGGGTCGAACGCCAAACCTGGCGATCGAGCGACCTTTGCCACCCGTTTCGAGCGCATCGGCGAGAGCCTCCGCGCGAAGGCCATCGATGATCGGATTGGCGTGGCGAATTTGATCGCCTTGCTAAAAAAAAACGCCGCCCAATATTGATCTGCTGGCCGCTTTCACCGTGCAAGAAGAAGTTGGCTTGCGCGGCGCAGGCGTGGCAGCCTATGCTTTCGATCCTGATCTGGCAATTGTCTTAGACAGCACCCCGGCCAATGATTTGCCCGCCTGGGATGGCGAAGAAAATACCCGCTATAACACGCGGTTGGGTGCTGGCCCGGCGATCTACGTGGCCGATGCGGCTACACTTTCGCATCCGCGGCTGATCGCCCACCTGTGCGCCACTGCCAAAGCCGAGAGCATCCCCTACCAGATTCGCCAACCCGGCGGGGGCGGCACCGATGCCGGAGCCATCCACCGCCAGCGGGCCGGAATTCCCAGCGTATCGGTTTCCATTCCGACGCGTTACATCCATACTGCAGCGGCGATTTGCCGAATCAGCGATTGGGAGAATACGGTCAACTTATTGCACAAGGCCCTTGAGAATTTGAACGTTGAAACATTGGCAGGATAAAACGTGGGCAAATTATGCAACTTGCCAACTTGCGAACCTTCAAACCTGTCAATCAGCGTACGTATTTTTTGGAGTTTATATGAAAAGCCTCATCCAAGCATTAACCCAAATCCCAGGCCCATCGGGATATGAAAATGAAATTCGCGTAGCGGTGCGCGCTGAAATTGAAACCTATGCCGACGAAATTCGCGTGGATGCGCTGGGCAATCTGATCGCTCGTAAGGCGTCTTCGGCAGCGACCCCATCGGGAAAACGCATCATGCTCTCGGCGCATATGGATGAAATTGGCGTTATTGTCACCCATATTGACGAGAACGGTTTTATACGCTTCAGCAATCTGGGCGGCGTTTACCCGCGATATTCTCCTGCCGGGCGTGTGCGTTTTCTGAATGGTGCAGCAGGTGTGATCGACACCGAAAAAATCACCAATCTGCAGCATGTACCACCCATCAACGAAATGTTCATTGACGTAGGCGCCAGTAGCCGCGCCGATTGCCCGGTGCAAGTTGGCGATGTGGCCGTTTTCGAGCGCGCCTTCAGCGAAATGGGTGAGCGCCTGGTATCCAAAGCAATGGACGACCGCGTTAGCGTGGCTTTGCTGATCACCGCACTGCAACGACTTCAGAATAGCCCGCACGAAATATATTTTGTCTTCAGCGTGCAGGAAGAGGTTGGCATACGCGGCGCGGCCACGGCGGCCTTTGGGATTGAACCTGATTTGGGATTGGCTGTGGATGTTACTCGCACTGGCGATACTCCTAAGAGCATCACAATGGAGGTCAGTCTGGGGAAAGGTCCGGCAATCAAAGTCAAAGACTCGGGCATGATCGCCGACCCGCGCGTGGTCAACTGGATGGTGGAGCGCGCCCAGGCCGACGAAATCCCTTACCAGCTTGAAGTACTCGAACGCGGCAGCACAGATGCGCGTGCCATTCAACTCTCTCGTGCTGGCGTTCCGGCGGGCTGCATCTCGATCCCTTGTCGCTATGTACACAGCCCCTCTGAGATGATCGATCTGGGCGATGTCGAAAATGCCCTGCGTCTGTTACTGGGTCTGTTGCAAAACTCAATAGAGCTTTAATGACGATTTATCCGATGAAAAAAAGCCACAGTGCGCGCAGAGATTTTAAAAATTTCTCTGTGGACTTTGTGATCTCTACGGCAATTGGGGTTTTCCTGACCTTGGGGTTGATCTTCGCCCTGGCAGGATGTTCGCCCGCGACTCCAGGGGTGGAAACCCTCACCCCGCAGCCAGCACCCACCCCACAGCCGAGTCCGTTGCCCACGATCCCCACGGAGGAAATTCCCGCCGGGCCGATAATCCTCAACCTGTGGATTCCCCCGAAATTCGATCCCCAGGGCGATTCCGCAGCCGGTCAATTATTGGCCGACCGTTTGAAAGAATTCACTTCTCGCCGTTCTGGCGTGATTATTGAAACACGCGTTAAAGATGTAGAAGGGCCGGGCGGTATCGCCGACACGCTGCGCACGGCAAACGCCGCTGCCCCCCTGGCTTTGCCCGATCTGGTGGCTTTGCCTTACAAAACTTTGCAAAGCGCTACCGCAGATGGCTTGCTGCATCCCTTTGATGGCTTGACGGCCGTGATGGACGACCCCGATTGGTATGAATATGCCCGTCAGTTTTCGCATATTCAGAATAGCGTTTTTGGCATTCCCTTTGCCGGTGATGCCCTACTAATGGTCTACCGGCCTGAAATTATTGAGTCACCGCCCGCCAATTGGACTGCGCTGGCGGAACTTGCCGAGCCGCTGGCCTTTGCGGCAGCGTCGCCCGAGGCCTTGTTTGCCCTGACACTCTACCGCGCCTCCGGAGGGCAGATTACCGATGCCGATGGGCGCCCCACATTGGAACTGACTCCGCTCAGTGAAGTGCTGACCTTCTTCTCGCAGGGCAGCCGCAGCGGTTATTTCCCCTTCTCGCTCACGCAATATGAAACCCAGGATCAGCTATGGAGTGCCTATCAAGAGCAGCAGGCCAATATGATCATCACCTGGGCGGCGCGCTACCTGCAGTCCCCCTTGGAAGATTCCACCCTGGCCGGAATTCCCACTACCACCAGCATTCCTTTTACCACCGGTACCGGCTGGGCCTGGGCGCTATCCAGCTCCGATCCACAACGCCAGAAGCTGGCCGCCGAACTGGCTGAATTCCTTACTACGGCACAATTTCTGGCGGAGTGGGATGCCGCGGCTGGATACTTGCCGCCGCGCCCCAGCGCGTTGAGTTCTTGGGAGAATAATCCCCAGCGCAATTTGCTGATTCAGGTTTCACAGTCAGCGCAGTTGATTCCCGCCAATGAAATTCTTAGCGCCCTCAGCCCGGCCCTCAGCAGCAGCACAATCAACGTGCTCAAAGAACAAACTGATCCTGCTACCGCCGCTCAAAGTGCTGTCGATATGTTACTCACTCCATGACCCCTGCCCGAATTGAACACGACCTGCTTGGTGATAAGGAAGTGCCTGCCGAGCGTTATTTTGGTGTCCAAACCCAGCGCGCCTTGGAAAACTTCGCCATCACACTTATCCCGATTTCACACTATTCGCAATTTATCAACGCTCTGGCGTATGTCAAAAAAGCCGCTGCGCTGAGTAACCAGAAACTTGGTTTGCTGGAGGATGAAATCGCCGCGGTAATTGTGGTCGCCAGCGACAAAATTTTGGCCGGGGAATATCATGGTGAATTTGTTGTGGATTGCATCCAGGGCGGTGCGGGCACATCCACCAACATGAACGCCAACGAAGTGATTGCCAATCTCGCCAATGAGATGCTGGGCGGCGAGCGAGGCACATATGACCGCGTGCATCCCAATAATCACGTCAATATGTCGCAGTCCACAAACGATGTTTACCCCACAGCCCTGCGTCTGGCCTTGCATATGAAGCTAGAACTGCTCATGAGCCGCATGACGGAATTGCAAGGGCTGTTCGCTGAAAGAGGGGCTGAATTTTCTGATGTGATCAAAATGGGGCGCACCCAGTTGCAGGATGCTGTTCCGATGACCCTGGGCCAAGAATTTGATGCCTATGCTGTGATGATTGGCGAGGATATTCAACGCGTTCACGAAGCGCAATCGCTCATACGCGAGATCAATATGGGGGCTACCGCTATCGGTACGGGACTGAACGCGCATCCTCAATATGCGGCCCTGGTGACGCAAAAATTGCGCGAACTAACCGGCATCCCGGTCAGCAAATCTTCCAATCTGGTGGAAGCCACGCAAGACACCGGCGCCTATGTACAACTTTCGGGTGTGCTCAAGCGCGTGGCAGTCAAACTCTCCAAAATTTGTAATGACTTGCGCCTGATGGCCTCCGGGCCGCGTGCCGGACTGAATGAGATCAATTTGCCGCGTATGGCCCCCGGTTCTTCCATTATGCCCGGCAAGGTCAACCCGATCATCCCCGAGGTGGTTAATCAGGTGGCTTTTCAGGTGATTGGCAACGATATGGCCGTGACCATGGCCGCCGAAGCCGGTCAGCTCGAACTTAACGTGATGGAGCCGTTGATCGCCTACAATCTGTTCACCTCGATTGATATGCTTGAGCGCGCCTGCCACACCCTGGGAGAACGCGCCATCCGCGGCATCACCGCCAACCGCGAGGTTTGTCGCCAATACGTTGAAAATAGCATTGGTCTGGTCACGGCTTTGAATCCGGTATTGGGCTACGAAAAAGCCAGCGAAATCGCCCGCCAGGCTCTGGAGACTAACGGTTCGGTTTATGAGATTGTGCTCGAAAAAGGCTATCTTAGCAGGGAAGAACTCGAAGATCTGCTTAAGCCCGAAAATATGACACGTCCGCGCTATCAGTATCGCTAACGTAAAAATACTCACGCAAAGTCGCCAAGCTTTTGGAATTCTTTCTTGTGGCTTTGCATGAGATAAACACGGAGCCATGTCTCATATTCTCGTCTCTGGCCTGATTAATATAGAAACCACATTGCGCGTGGATGACTTTCCGATCCCTTATTTTCCTGTGCGGTACCCCTTCCACGGGGTTAACAGCAGCGTATCGGGAGTGGGTTATAACCTCGCCAAAGCGCTGACCACGCTCGGAGATCAAGTTACCTTTCTATCCTTGATTGGGGAGGATATCGCTGCTCAACAAACTCGCGCCGCCCTGGGTGCGGCTGGCATCGATGACGGCTACATACTTGGGCAATTGGAGTGCACCGCGCAATCCGTTATCCTCTACGATGACGCGGGCCGACGCCAAATCCATACCGACCTGAAGGATATTCAGGAGCAATCCCACCCTCCAGAAATCTTCGAACAGACCCTGCAGCGCAGCGATTTGCTGGCCCTCTGCAATATCAACTTCTCACGCCCCATGTTGCACGCTGCCCAAAAAGCCGGAAAAATCATTGCCACCGACGTGCATACAATTGCCGACCTGCATGACGATTACAATACCGATTTCATGGCCGCGGCGCAAATTCTCTTTATGAGCGATGAAAATTTACCCCTGCCACCCGAAGAGTGGGCCAGCGCAATGTTTCGCACCTATGATAACGAAATCATAGTCATCGGTTTGGGCGCACAAGGCGCGCTTCTGGCTGTGCGTAAGGATGATTTTGTTGGACGTTTTCCTGCGGTGCGGGTGCGCCCCATTCTCAATACGATTGGGGCGGGCGATGCGCTCTTCTCCGCATTTTTACACGGCTATTCGTGCTCTGGCAATCCCTATATCGCCTTGCGTAAAGCTATTCTTTTCGCTGGATACAAAATCGGTGGCATTTCCGCCGCGGGGGATTTTCTGAGCCACGCGGCTCTTGATGAACTTTTTCAACGTCAGGAAACAGGTACTTGGGAATTTGGTGAATAGGCGCATTGTAGTCTGTCTTTGTTTGTGTGCCCAAAACCGATTCTCCACCTATAAAACTCATGAAAAAAATAAATACTCGCGAAATTCTTAATGATATCAAGGCTGCTGTGCGCCTGGGTCACCCCGAAGCCATTCAGATGGCCCTCGAGGGTATTTTTGCAATCCCACGGGTGGCGGCCAACGGCCTGGCCGATGCCAGTTTTCTGGCGCAATTTATCCTGCCCGCTGGAGAAATCCTTGCGCGTCTGCCCGCCGCTCAACTGCGTCCACTGCTTGAGCATCCCTCGGCAGCCGTGCGGGCCATTTGTGCGTCGGCGTTGGCGCGGCGTTATCTCTTGGGGAAAGACGTGTCCCCGCAGGAAATCCGCACCCCGGGGCAAGATGCGCGTAGCGATGTGCGTGCGGCCCTCGGAGTGACGTTACGGGATGTTGGTGAGGCCGCCCCAGAGCGCCTATTGCCTCTTATGGATCACTGGCTGAAGGCCAAATCGCCGCGTTTGCGCCACACTGCGCTACTATTCATCCCCATTTTGGCGGAGAGCCATGCCGATGCCATTATTCGGCATATTCACCCCTTGGCCGTAGACGATGACCGCGATGTACGTGCCGCTCTGGTGGACGCGTTGCAAACCCTGGCTGAGCATGGCATGGCCCCAGCCGTTTTAGAACTGTTCTCCCATTGGAGTGCCAGCCCCACGCCTAATGTCTGGGTGATTACCCGCACATTGAGTCACGCTTGGGCCGTGGAGTATCCCCAGGAGATCGAATCCATCCTGCGAGCGCTGCAATCCAGCCTGGAGAGCGAAAAAGCCATCCACCAAACCCTGGAAGCGCTGGCGCGCCGCGGGGTCCACATTAACCTTTAAGACATCTGGGGACTGAAAATCCCCAGATGTCTTAAGCGTGGAGCACCCTATGACTGAACACATCATCAAAGACCTGGGCGGCGGGCTAATTTTGCGCCGCGCCACCCCTGCCGATGCCGATAATTTAGCCAATTTCAATGCCATCATCCATAGTGATGATGGCCCCGACAAACCCGATGAACGGCTTGGCGCCTGGGTGCGCGATCTGATGACCCAACCGCACCCCACAACATCAGCGGGCGATTTTTTACTGGTTGAAGATACCCAGGCCAAAAAGATCGTTTCTTCGATGAGCCTGATCCCCCAGACCTGGAGTTATGGCGGCATCGAATTTGCTGTGGGACGTCCCGAACTGGTAGGCACAGATTCGGAGTATCGCCGCCGCGGGCTGATTCGTGAGCAATTCGATGTTATTCATCAATGGAGCGCCGAACGCGCCCACAAATTGCAGATCATCACCGGTATCCCGTATTATTACCGTCAATTTGGCTATGAAATGGGTTTGGCGCTGGATGGCGGTCGGGTGGGCTATTTGCCACATATCCCCAAACTGAAGGAAGACGAAGATGAAGCATACCGCCTGCGCCCGGCAACGGAGCAAGATGTGGCGTTTATCACTGAACTCTATTCGGCAAGAGCGCAACGAGAACTCGTGCATTGTAAGCGCAACGAGGACACAATGCACTATGAAATTTTTGGCAAGAGCGAAAAGAACGTCAACCGATTAGAGACACGCATTATCGAAACTACGACTGGTGTGGCCGTAGGGTATTTGATGCACCCGCCCTTTTTGTGGGGGCCAACGCTGACCGTGCGTGAATTTGAACTGATTTCAGGCTTATCGTGGCTGACGGTTGTGCCCAGCGTGTTGCGCTATTTGAAGATCACTGGTGAGGCCTATGCCGCCGAGAAGGATGACCAGGAATTTCAGGCTTTTGCCATGTGGATGGGTGTGGAGCACCCGGTGTACGAAGCGGTCAGCGATTTGCTACCGCGGGTGCGCGATCCGTATGCCTATTATGTGCGTGTGCCCGATCTGCCAGAATTTTTGCAGCATGTTGCCCCAGTACTCGAGGCGCGATTGGCGCAATCGGTGGCAGTGAATCACAGCGGTGAGTTGAAATTAAATTTCTTTAAAGATGGCGTGAAATTGATCTTTGCGCAGGGTAAGATTAAATCCGTTGAGGGGTATGCACCTGAAAATGCCGAGGATGGCGATGCGCTCTTCCCGGATTTGACCTTCTTGCGAGTGTTATTTGGATATAACTCGTTTTGGGATATAGAGAAGTTATTCGCCGATTGCTACGTACGCAACGATGCCGCGCGCGCCCTGGTTCCTGCCCTGTTCCCCAAGCAGGCGTCAAATGTCTGGGGATTGGCCTGAACAGCGACAAAAAAAGGGTGTCGACGGATTCCCCGTGGTAGGTTATCCACAATTAGAGTATTGGGCGTGCTCTGCACGCCCAATACTCTAATTGTGGAATTTCTCACGGCAGTTCCCAAAAAACCCTTATTTTTCGTAAACGGGGGATAGCCACTGGTGGTAGGCCGGCAAATTGCCATGCACCACATCGGAGAAAATAGCCCTTAATTTTGCGGCTACCGGCCCCATCTCCCCGGAGCCAATTGGGTGATGATCTACTTTGGTAATCGCCGTCACCTGGGCGGCGGTACCCGTAAAGAAGAGTTCATCACTAATATAGACTTCGGTGCGGTCAATCGAGCGCTCAACGATTTTCAAGCCAAGTTCTTTTTCGGCCAGTTCCATCACCGAACGACGGGTGATCCCCTCGAGCACGTTATCGGTCACTGGCGGGGTGTACACCACGCCATCGCGCACCATAAACAAATTCATGGCGCTGCCCTCCGAAACATGCCCATCCTGTGACAATACCAGCGCTTCATCAAATCCGGCGCGTACGGCATCGGTCTTGATTAATGCTGAGTTGGCGTATGCTCCGGAAATTTTGCCGCGGGCGGGAATCACGTTATCATCCACGCGCCGCCATGCTGAAAAGGTCACATGTGCGCTGGTATCATTGGCCACATACAGACCGAAAGGGATCGACACCATGCTAATTTCATCGGTCAGGCCGTGCAATTTTACACCGATAATCTCATCAGCTTTGTAGAGCAGCGGGCGCAGATACACATCTTCCCGGTAATTTTCGGCACGCAGTAATTCTTTGGCGACCTTAGTCAGTGATTCGGGGGTATGTTCTACCTCCGCACACAGGAATTTACCTGAATTCAACAACCGCCGGAAATGATCCAGGGGACGGAAGAGAAATAGTTGTTCTTCCTTCTCATTCCAATAGCCGCGCAGGCCGCCGAAAGCGGCTGTGCCGTAATTCAGCGCATGTGTAAGAATACCAACTTTAGCTTCTGCGTAAGGAACAATCTTGCCTTCAAAATATGCGTAATTAGGTAATGCCACGTTCCAGCCTCCTGAAATTAAACCAATTGGAAATATGACTCTACTGCAAAAAGCCGATGACGGAGATGTCCGCCGGAATATATGGGGGTGGTGGCGAAGCCACCACCCCCATATATTCCGGCGGGAACACCTGCACGGTAGTTTTTTCAGTGGAGTCAAATATGCCACCAGATTATAACGCTAATCCGCCATTCGCTTTATAATCATGGCTAGATTTGAGAAATTTGCTTGTTCAGAAGCAAGAATAAGTGGTATTGCTCAACATTGAACGGGAAGAGACCGAAAACACCAAGAAAGACAAAGGATAAAACACTGACATAATACAGTTCTTTGCTCATTTTTGTGGTGAGACCTTTTAGGAAAGGAAATCCCTTGAACAATATAGACCCGAATGAACTTCGCTTTTTTAGCGGCAGTTCGCACCCTGAACTGGCAGAAGATATTGCCCGGCATGTTGGTGTGCCGCTGGACGATACGCACGTCAGCCGCTTTAGTAACGATAATCTTTATATTCAATTAGGGGCCAGTGTGCGCTCGCGCAACGTTTATGTCGTGCAAACGCTCAGTCCGCCGGTCAACGACCATCTGGTGGAGTTGCTGATGATGCTCGATATTGCTAAAGGCGCCTCGGCGCGGGAAATTCACGCTATCATTCCCTATTTTTCGTTTGCCCGCTCCGATAAGAAAGATGCCCCGCGCATTTCGATCACAGCACGCCTGATTGCTGATCTGTTATATACTGCTGGGGCAACTCACGTAATGACGATGATGCTGCACTCCCCCCAGGTGCATGGCTTTTTCCCCATGCCCACCGACCCACTCAGCAGCCGCCCGGTGCTGATGCATTATTTCCGCCAGAAAGACCTTTCCGATACCATCGTGATTGCCGGTGATATGGGCACGGCGAAATCGGCAGCGCGCTTTGCCAAAAACCTGGGCCTGTCAATTGCCGCGGGGAACAAAGAACGCATCTCGGATACACAGGTGACCTTCACGGGTATGGTCGGAAAACAACTCAGCGGCCACAAAAAAGCCCTGATCTACGATGATGAAATCTCCACCGGAGGCACGATTCTGGAATTGTCGAAGCATCTGATCGATAATGGCATCGAAGAAATCTGGTTGGCCTGTACGCATGGCGTTTTCGTGCGCGGCGGGCTTGATAAGCTGGCGGCTGTACCGGAAATCACCGACATCGTCATCACCGATACGGTGCCGATTCCCCGGGAAACGCGCCCTGATAAACTGACCGTGCTCCCCGTGGGGCATATTTTTGGCGAGGCGATTCGCTATAACTATATGCGCGAGTCGATTGGCGGCCTTTTTGTGTATGGAGATGATAACGCGTGAGCAACGAACCTG
>ERZ890953.1101-NODE-1101-length-14054-cov-5.222873_pt1 | contig 14054 bp, 18 predicted proteins | sample MGYA00521264_ERZ890953 | MGnify/ENA primary metagenome ERZ890953 (study PRJEB32303, sample SAMEA104408629) | aquatic metagenome | biome: Brackish water; feature: Chemocline; material: water | place: Baltic Sea | collected 2014-10-26T21:54:00 | depth 200 m ... | reverse complement strand
CTTAACAGTGCAGCTAGGTTAAGTTGCACTTATGAGTTGAATTCGGGAGATTTTTAGTGACAGGTTTTTTGCTTTTTTCACAGCAAAGTCAGATTGATAAATAATTTCAGGAGTTACGAATGGACTCAATATTGGCTGTCGATAATTCAGCTTACATGTGACAAACCGTTTCTTTCACGCTAAAGACTGTCGGGCAGGTAACGGAAGCCGAAGATGGTTTGATTGCTTAAAGCAACGCAAAATCAGCTTCCTATGATCTGGTCATCACAGATGTAAATATGCCGAGTATGGATTTTATCGCACTAATTGCAGAATTAAGAAAGCTACCTAATTTTAAATTTACACCCTTGTTAATGTTAACGACAGAATCTTCTAATAAAATAAAATGTCGGGGTAACTGGCTGGATAGTAAAGACTTTTAATCCAGACCAATTGTTGGCTGTTATCAAAAAAACGTCTGGTTAAAACTACTCTTAAATAAAGTTAGCAGTTTATTTCTCATGGATTTGCTGATTTTAGCTATTCTCAATCATAAGGGGGAGTTGGAAAAACCGCCCCTTGCTTTAATCTTGAAACTGCTTATGCGAATAAAAAATTAAGGGCTCTTGCCTTAGACATGGATCCGCAAGCGCAACTTACTGCTAGTCCTGGATAATAGGATCCGGGTTTAACCGGTGTAGATTATATTTTTCTGGTGGAGGCATCTGTTGATTAGATTATTATATATATTCGCGGAAACCTGGATGTTTTACCTGCAGGTTTTCGCCGGGCAGAAAATGAAAAATTGTCGGCACAAGGTAGAAAGCAGGCCAGAGTATTAAGAGAAACACTGCAACCTGTGCTTGAAAGTTATGACATTATCCGGCTGGACTGTCCGCCGACTTCCGGATTGTTAAATTTTAATGCTTTATATACTGCAGACGAAGTAATTATACCTGTTTCTAGCGATTATCTCGCCTTACACGGTTTAATACAGTTGCTTAGAGCCTTAAAAAACGCAGAATAATTTATGCAAAAAAACAATTGACGTTATGGATTGCTATAACCCGCTTTAAAAGATATGGCGGACATGATTTCAGCAAAAAATCGAGTGGATGTTACGCTTTTGGCCGTAGAAGGCTACAGTGAAACTATTGATTAGGAAATAGCTAAAATATCAACTGTGACTGATGAAATATCTCAGTCAGTATCTAACGCTGTCAGGTATTTACAATTCGAGGATGTTGTAATGCAGGTAATTGATTATAGTGGTGAACACGCTAAAAGACTGGATGCACTGGTTTGTAGACTGGAGCAAAAACTAGGCGATTTAGCGTCAGATGAAACAGCTCAGCATGTTTTATTCCAGCATTGTCAACAGGAAGTAGACCTGTTAAAAACAGAATGGAAAAATCCGCTCAATAAAGCGGTTAGCCAGAGATTTATGGAGACGGGTGATATTGAAATGTCTTAGTTGAAAGGGGGGGGGGCTTCTGGAGCTTTTTTTATTAAAAAATAATTTTGTTAATGCGAATACATTTTCAGCAATAAGCTGCTATTATTCAGTAATAATAAGGTACTTATTAAAAAATTCAAATTCACTCATTTAATCAAAGTTTAGATAAAATAGGTAAAAATATGTCAATTACAAGCGCTGTTTCTGATAACGGAAAAAAGGTCACTATCTCCGTTTCAGGTAAGTTTGATTTTCAATTATACGATGAATTCAGGTCCTCCTACGTCGAGACTCTGGGGGCTGGAGTTCAGTATGTCGTTGATTTGGCCGGTACAGACTATCTTGATAGTTCAGCACTGGGCATGTTGTTGCTGTTACGTGAACACGCTGGTGGAGAAGGATCTAAAATAGTCATTTCAAATTCATCTGCAGATGTTAAGAAGATTCTAGACGTTGCAAATTTTGGAAAACTGTTTGAAATAAATTAGGAAGCGCAAATTATGGATTTTTCAGAAAAGAGGGATTTTCAGAGAATGGTGCTGGACTGTTCTATGGAATATCAACTGGAAAATGAAAAAGAGTACAGGCAGGGTAAGGTTATCAATTTAAGTGCTAAAGGAATTCTATTTGAAACCAGTGTAGCAGTTAAAATTGGAGACCATATTAAGGTAAAATTGACGCCTGTGAATAACATTACTCCTCCAATGTCGGCAAATATACTGGTCGCTCGTTGCGATAAGCATTCTGAAAAGGAATTTCAGGTGGCTGCTGAGATCGTTCAGATTCGATAACTAAATTGGCTGGTCAAATAATTAATAAGGATAGCTTTGGTCCCTGCCAGCTCATTGAAGAAAGTTAGGCTGACAGGGTAAACAGTAAGTAAGCTATCTCTCACTATTAACGGTAAGTTCTGACCACATATTTCTCTACTAAAGCTATAAATTCTTCGGCGATTTGATCACCCTTTAGTGTCACCGTTTTTACGCCATCTTCATAAACTGGAGCGACGGGTTGTTCGCCATTACCAGGTAAGCTAATGCCGATATTGGCATGTTTGCTCTCACCCGGGCCATTGACGACACAGCCCATCACAGCCACACTCATTTCTTCAACCCCAGGGTAAGATACTCGCCATTTTTTTATGGAATCATCCATTTTTTGCTGAATTTGCTGGGCAAGAACCTGGAAGTAGTCACTGCTGGTTCGTCCACAGCCAGGGCATGCGACAACTGTGGGCGTAAATGAACGTTTATTGAGTGACTGTAATATTTGTTGTGCCACCTTGACTTCACGAGTTCGTGAGCCTCCAGGTTCCGGGGTTAATGAAATACGGATGGTGTCCCCAATGTTTTCATCCAGCAATATTGCCAGTGCTGCGGTAGAGGCTATGATCCCTTTATCACCCATGCCAGCCTCGGTTAAGCCGAGGTGAAGTGCATAGCTGGATTGTTTTGCAAGTTCTCTATACACAGCCACCAGATCATTAACGTGGCTCATTTTACAGCTGATAATGATTTTATCGGAAGATAGACCGATATCCTGTGCCATCCGAGCGCTGCTTAATGCTGATTGAATGACGGCCATTCGGTTTATTTCTGTTAATTCTCTGGGCTGTTCTAACCGGGCATTTTGATCCAGAAGTTGTGCCAGTATCTGTTGATCCAGGCTTCCCCAGTTCACTCCTATACGCACGGGTTTATCGTGTTCTATCGCCAGTTTTATCATGGTGTGGAATTGAATATCCCTGTTTTTACCGCGCCCAACATTGCCGGGGTTGATACGATATTTTGCCAGACTGTCGGCACATTCAGAGTATTTAGTTAACAGTTTATGTCCGTTAAAATGAAAATCTCCCACGATGGGCGTGTTATAACCCTGCATTATCAGTCTATTTACAATTTGGGGTACGGCCGATGCTGCCTGCTCATTATTAACGGTCACCCTGACCAGTTCAGAACCACTATCACTTAATTGCTTTATCTGCTCAACCGATGCTTCTATCTCGGCAGTATCTGTATTTGTCATTGATTGCACAACAATTGGAGCGTGGCCGCCGATCAGTATGTTGCCGACTTTAACGCTTTGACGTAACTGGTAAGTGAAATTATTCAGCGACATAAAATTCTCGGTATCCGGGCTTAAGTTTATTCAAGTCGAAATTATATCTGAAAATAGTTAAAGGAAATTCAGCAAAAGACGATAAAAAGGCAAATACAGTAATTAATTCTAAAAAAATAATAAAAATGAAACTGGTTGCACTATAAATAGTTGATTAGATTTGAATAACTTTGCTCTTGAAATCATGGAAATCGGTTTGATGGATCTGCAACCTGGTGAACCAGATAATGAAGTCATCAATAGTATTTTCCGCGCTGCGCATTCAATTAAAGGTGGATTGGACACTTTTAAATTTATGATGAAATAAAAGGTACTTCTACTTCAGTTTCCCTAATCTGAGGTGGAGCAAGATCAGGGGAAACAGTGTGAATGCTTTTTCTGTCGGTGGCTCAAATAGAAATAGCAATGCAAGAAAGTAAAGAGTCGGTTGAACACTTAATCAGTCCTTTCACCACCATGATGAGTTATGAAAATATTATCACTAATGCGGTTGATGATTTACCGGATACTGAAGAAACCAGAATGATTTGCCAAACTATTAAATATAATACCGAACTGATCACTCATGAAAGGAAAGGGGCGGACGTGAGAGAAGCTGTTCGAAAATATAATGAGACTCATAAAGAGGATATCGAGTTTTTTTAATGATGCAAAATGATAAAGAGTTCGAGTTTACACGTGATGATTTCGATTACCTGAGAAAAATCGTTACTGATACGACAGGCATACTTGCTGATGATGATAAATACTCGATGTTTTATTCTCGTCTGGCTCGACGCGTCAGAAAGCTTGGGTTGAAAAATTTCTCCGAATATCGATCGTATTTAAATAGTAATCGTGGTTCTGAATCTATCGAACTGGTCAATTCAGTAACCACGAATCTAACAGCCTTTTTTCGGGAAAATCATCATTTTGACTTCATTAAAGACACTATCGTGCCTGAGCTCAAATTACGTGGAACAAAAAAAATACGAATCTGGTCTGCCGGGTGCTCTACTGGTGAAGAGCCTTATTCGATCGCAATCACATTGGCTGAAGCTATACCCGATTATAAAAACTGGGATATTAAAATACTGGCCACTGATATAGATTCTTATGTGGTCAATAAAGCGTCCTCTGCCGTGTATGATTTAAACCGTGTCGATAGCATCAATAAAACATTATTAAATAAATACTTTAAGAAGGGAACGGGTGATAGCTCTGGATTTGTTAAAGTGAATCCCGAATTAGTGAAAATGATTGATTTCAAGCAATTGAATCTGCTGCATAACTGGCCAATCAGTGACACGATGGATTTTATCTTCTGCCGGAATGTAGTTATATATTTTGATAAACCGACCAAAAATAAACTGGTGGAACGTTATGCCGAATTAATGATCGATGAAGGTTACCTTTTTATGGGGCATTCTGAATCTCTTTATAAATCAACTGAAAAATTCCATTTGCTTGGTAAAACAATTTATCAGAAAACAGGTAAGGTTACTTAGTCATGTTAAGAAAAGAGGATTTCCCTAAAACATTACCGGGGTTTTCTCAGTTTAACCTGTTCTGGGAATATAAAAATCAGTCGATTACAGAAAAAATAGTACCAGGTGAATACTTTGTATCTACCCAAAACGAAGCAATTGCCAAGGTTAAAGCCGCTGCCAGAGCCCGGGTGCGTGGTTAGAATATGCCTGCCCCCGCGCCTCGTTATTTGAGTCAAATAGCTGCTGGCAAACATTTTAAAACTACCGATATGATTATTGCTATCGGTGCATCTACCGGTGGCACCGAAGCCATTAAAGACGTGTTAAGTCAGTTGCCTCCATCAACACCTGGCATTGTGATTACTCAACATATACCAGCTACATTCAGTAAACCTTTTGCAGAGAGATTGAACAAAAATTCAGCTATGACCGTGGTAGAAGCCACCAATGGTCAACAGATACTACCCGGTCATGCCTACCTGGCTCCCGGCGATAAACATCTTGAAGTTGTGCGTGACGGAGCTCGGTTTGTATGCAGATTACTGGATACCGAAACGGTAAACCGACATAAGCCTTCTGTTGAAGTAATGTTTAAATCGGTCGCAAAAAATGTTGGTGCAAACTCATTATGTGTGTTGCTAACAGGCATGGGTGATGATGGCTCAGATGCCATGGGTGAAATGAAAAAAGCCGGTGCTCCTACCATTGCTCAGGATGAAGCATCCAGTGTGGTGTGGGGTATGCCCGGAGAAGCGGTAAAACGTGGTCATGCGGATGAAGTATTACCGTTACACAATATTGCGGAAAGAATTCTGTATTACGCTTTGAAAAGAAAATAAGTGTTGCAGGTGAAATTTGTATTAGCTCAGGTTTTATCTAACCAGGGTTCAATATTTTATCCAGTTTATTCTGTCAATCTTATGTCTCAGATGTAGTAGTGATTTACGAAGGAGAGCTATGTGCCTACAGGAGAGGCTCAGTTAAGAGCTAAAATCAATCGATACTGTGACTCCCTCGATAATGAGAAGGTATCTGTATTTTAATCCTGGTGCAGTCTGCTTTACGCCGAAAACTCATAAGCTGTTATCGACCAACTGCGGACTGGAAGTAGAAGTCGAGCATTGCATTCAACGGCGCTGCATCTCCCTGCAGACGACTGCGCAAAGCCGCCCCCTCCCAGCAATCAACCAGCAAGCTTGCCATGCTGTTCGGATCGGAATCAGCAGGTATGTCTCCTTGTTTCCGCGCATCTTCCAGGCAAACTGCAATACGCCCGGCGATTTCAGAAAAGCACCATTCGACCTTGCGCTGAAAAACCTCGCTCACCCCCGACAGTTCCTGTCCAAGTCCACCTAATAGGCAGCCCATGTAACCTTCGTCTCGGTAACTTTGTAGTGTTAACTCAAAGAAATGTCGCACTCGTTCCAGTGGCGGGCGGTCCTTGTCTACCAGACAAAGGTCGAGGCCAGCATGTACCTGTTGCATGTACCAGTCGATAACCAGGAGGGCAAAATTTTCTTTGTCCTTGAAGTGATGATAAAACGAACCCTTCGGAGTGGATGTGGCCGAGAGTAGCGCCTGTATCCCAAGGTCGTTGTAGCCATGCCGCAAGAGCATGGCCAATCCCGCTTCGAGCAGGCGCTGTTTAGTCGGATGCATCATCTCCTCTGTGAATGGTCAGGCAATTAATCGAGTATGTTGAAACTCGTACAGCCACCGAACTCGTAGGTCAGGATGGCGGCGTATCAAACTTCGTCGTCGCTGATCCAGGTATTGCGGTAACTGGCTAGGCGCTGGCCTTCTCGATCATGTGGTCGATGACCTGGCTGTGCTCATGCTGGGGGCTGAACATGACGATCTCAGCGTTAGCATCAACCTTGACGTTATGTCCGGGCGGCCAGTAAAAAAGATCATTAGCATTTACTGTCTCCTTAAAACCCTTAGCATCAGTCGTGGTAAGCTGACCGCGCAACACAAACCCCCAGTGAGGACATTGACAGAGGTTCCCTTCCAGTCCCTGGAATAATGGAGTGGTATCGACGCCCGCCGAAAGCGTGAAACACTCGCCACTAATCTTGCTGAATCCGCTTACATCGCCAAATTCCATTTGTTGGCGGATTACGGCACCCGGAATCTCCATTCTTACATTCACTTTGTCTTTCGCTACTCGCATAATTATTTCTCCACGTTAACTCGATCAAGTAAATTAGACCGATTGGTCTAGTTGGCCAGAATACACCCTTTGCAGCGCTAGTCAATTGGGGCGGTTAGAAAATGACAGATTAAAACCAACTTATCTGGTTTTTGATTAATGTCTGAATCGGGTGCAGGGCAGGACGCCCATATTACAGATAGTGACTCGAACACGTCAAAGGAAGCAGTTACGATGCCAGCAAAACTTTTGTGTATGAAATAAAAATCCTGGAATGAAATTTCTTACGTTCAGGTCTTTTTTTTTACATATCATATCCTGACAGGTCTAAATAATTTCTAATTCCACTGAATTTCAGAGAATTAAGCCTGTACCTCTAATACTACCCGCATTAATATTGTTATTTTACATTTACTGGATTATCCCTGTTGTTTAGTAATATCTCAGTTATTGCCTTCGATCTTGACGATACATTGTGGCCCTGTATGCCGACTATTCACCGGGCCGAAAAAGCAACCTATGACTGGCTGTTACAAAGTTATCCGCGCATAACTGATTATTATTCTGAACAGGATTTAGTAAAGTTTAGACATGGTTTTATGAATAGCAGTGAAAAGTATCGCATTGATCTATCACTGATGCGCAAAGATATGCTTGCTGCACTGGCTATAGAGTTTGATTACGAAGTTGAATTAATGGTCGAGCAGGGCTTTGAGCTATTTTATCGTTTACGCCATGACGTTAGTTTTTATGACGATGTTTTTCCGGTATTGGATAAGTTAAAAGGTCACTATCGTTTAGGGTCGATCAGTAATGGGAATGCCAGTGCCGGGCTTACCGCGTTAAATAATTATCTTGATTATTATATTAATGCTGCGGACATCATGAAACGAAAACCGGATCGTGAAATATTTCAGGCTTTCTGTGATTTTTTAAAAATAAAACCACAGCAGTGTCTGTATGTCGGTGATGACCCTGTTTATGATGTTGTGGGAGCAAGCAGGGCTGGTATGCAAACAATCTGGGTGAACAGGACATATAATATATGGCCGCAGGAGTTGTATCCCGCTCAGGCTGAAATTAACAACTTGCATCAATTGCCTGAATTATTGCAGATAGTTTGATTTAAATACGTTAAAGACCTTATCAGCCAGCAAAGGTTGGGCCACGGCTGTGGGATGGATTCCATCTTGCTGCATATACTCAGCTTTAGCAGCGGCTATTCCCTGCAGAAATTGAGGCAGATAGACTATTTTAAATTGACTTGCCAGTTGTTCAAAAATTTGCTGGAAACGTTGATTGTAGACTGGTCCCATGTTCGGAGGCAGGCGAACACCAATCATTAATACTTCGATATTTTGCTGTTGTGCCATATCGATAATGTTTTTTAAGGACTGTTGAGTTTGCTTGAATTTAAAACCGCGTAAGCCATCATTGCCACCCAGCTCCAGAATCATATGACTGGGCTTGTGTTGATCCAGTAAAGCGCCAAGCCTTTCCTCACCACCAGCGGTTGTTTCTCCACTAATGCTGGCATTAATAACTTTATTTTGTGGGTCAATGGATTTCAATTTGTGTTGAAATAGTACCGGCCAGCTTTGTTCGATTGAGATATTATAAGCAGCGCTTAAACTATCGCCCAAAATGAGTATTTTAGAACTGTTGGCGAACGTAGTAGTCGAAGACAGGCAGTAAACTAAACCGGTGAGTAAAATCTTGAAAATGGATGATTGCATTGTAGTATCTAATTTAACTAAAACTGTAATGGCTGCTGAAGGCCCTTTGACCATATTGCAGGACATTGAGTTCAATGTGAAGTCCGGAGAAGCATTGGTGATTACCGGAGAGTCAGGTTCTGGTAAAACGACATTGTTAGGATTAATGGCCGGGCTGGATATCGCTACCCGCGGAGAAGTGGTTTTACTGGGCGAAACTTTATCCGATAAAAATGAAGAACAACGTGCTGCTATACGCAATGGACGTGTTGGTTTTGTGTTTCAGTCTTTTCACCTGGTAAGTGGTGCTACTGCATTGCAAAATGTGATGTTGCCATTGGAGCTTGCCGGGCGCCAAAAAGCATCGCAAATTGCAGAACAGGTTTTAGTTAATGTGGGTCTAAGTCATCGCTTGAATACTGCGGTCGAACTTTTGTCCGGCGGCGAACAGCAACGTGTTGCGATAGCCCGTGCATATGCCGTTGAACCGGTTATTTTATTTGCTGATGAACCCACGGGAAATCTGGATACCCGTACCGGAATACAGATAAGCGAACTGTTATTTGATTTACGTGATCAATCTGGTACCAGCCTGATCCTGGTGACTCATGAGGAGCGTCTAACTGAAAGGGCAGACCGACAGATAAAAATGGATCAGGGTCGAATTGTTTCCTGAAAACCGTACTATCAGGCATCGATTTATCAAGTTATCTGTTTATTTCTATTGCTAAAAATGAATAACTTAAGCCAGCAGATACTTGAAATAGCAGAAATTCCAGATCAAGCGCGTGAGCTGACGCAGGCAGTTATTCAGGTGGTAGATATGCTGGATTTATACCAGGCTGAACTGGCAAGAATTCTACATTTGCAGTGTTCAGATATCGGTCGGTTGGCTAATGCCCAGAGCGTGTTAGAAAAGGGTACTACTTCCTGGAATTGCGCCATTGAATTTATTCAGTTGTACCAGTTAATGTACCAGAGGCTGCAGGCGGACGGTGTGGCGATGCGGCACTGGTTACGGCGTCATCATGAGGAATTTAATCAAACCCCGCATTTAATGCTGGTCGATGAGGGCCGACTATCTGAGCTGGTTCATTACCTGAAAATTTCAACGGAATAAATTTGATTGATTTAAATCATTTTGTTCATTCTTTTTGATTTTGGGTTATTGACAGTATTAGCAAACGCGAATATATTAATGAGAATATTTCTCATTTACAACTAGTATGCCTCAGCCAATCAATTTGAATCAACCTGAAAGCGGATACGAGGGCATTATTTCTCATATCGACGGTGATAAGGAGTTGAAGAAAAAACTAATGAGTCTGGGGATAAGAAAGGGACAGCAAATCTCCATTTTACATCAACGACATAATGGCGTGGTGGTATTAAGTAATGGTAGTCGTGTGGCTTTGGGAGCAAATATCGCATCCCTGGTGTATTTACAGGCCATACAAAGTGATAACATTTAAATCATAAACTCAACGCTAATTTACTGCGAATAATGACTACCTTAGCTATTGCCGGCAATCCGAATTGCGGAAAATCAGCCCTCTTTAATTGCCTTACTGGTATTCGCCAGACGACCGGTAACTGGCCGGGAGTAACTGTAGAACGCAAACAGGGTAGTTTTAACCTGGCACCGGGCAATAAAGTCACTGTGATCGATTTACCCGGTATCTACACACTGGATGCCATGTCGCTGGATGAGAAAGTAACCAGTGATTTTCTGCTCAGGCGTGAAGCTGACGTCGTAATCAATGTTATCGATGCGGCTAATATAGAACGTAACCTCTATCTCACGGTGCAATTGCTGGAGATGGGAGTACCAGTGGTACTGGCCTTAAACATGATGGATATAGCCGACAAGAGAGGAATATCGATCGATGTGAATCTTCTCTCAGCGAAGCTGGGTTGCCCGGTAGTTTGCATTGTTGCTGTTTCAGGTAAAGGGTTGAACGATCTGAAGCAGGCTGCCTTGCAGGTAATCAATGATTATAGCCTTGGTGGTTTTAGCCTGACCATGGACGCGGAAATAGAAACAGCCATCGCGGATATACGCCCTCAACTGCCGGATGAAAGCCATACTTACAACACTTACTGGATAGCCCTGAAACTACTGGAGGGTGATTACAGTGTCTGTAAACAACCGCCAACTGAAGAGTTGAAACAACTGATCAGCAAATGGCAACAGCATATACAAAGCATTACCGGTGAAAGTACTGATATTTATATAGCCGATTCTCGTTTCGGGCATGCCCATGCCATTACCCAGATTGTGGTCAAGGTTAAAGGTAAGATTCATAAATACCTGTCAGATCGAATTGATCAGGTAGTGTTACATCGATTTGTAGGCGTGCCGATTTTTATGCTGGTGATGTACCTGATGTTTATGTTCACCATCAACTTTGGAGGTGCATTTATCGATTTTTTCGATGGTGTCGCCGGTGCAATTTTTGTTGGTGGTCTGTCACAGTTATTACTGTCAATGGGTCTGCCGGACTGGATAGTGCTGATATTGGCTCAGGGGCTAGGCGGTGGCATACAGGTTGTAGCTACCTTCATTCCGATCATTACCTGCCTGTATTTATTCCTGTCCTTTCTTGAAGATTCGGGTTACATGGCCCGGGCTGCCTTTGTGATGGACAGGTTCATGCGCTCAATTGGTTTGCCGGGTAAGGCATTTGTGCCGATGATTGTTGGTTTCGGCTGTAATGTGCCGGCGGTCATGGCAACGCGCACACTGGAAAGTGAACGTGAAAGAAAACTCACTATTCTGATGAATCCCTTTATGTCCTGCGGAGCACGGTTACCGGTCTACGTGCTATTTGCGGCCGCTTTTTTCCCGAGTAATGGTCAGAACCTGGTTTTTGCCTTATATATTATTGGTATATTAATGGCTATTGCGACTGGTCTAATTATGAAACACAGCCTGTTGTCGGGTGAGAGCAGTGGCTTTTTGATGGAAATGCCTACCTATCATGTACCAACATTAAAAGGTATTGGGCTGCGTACCTGGGATAGAGTGAAGTTGTTTATTCGGGATGCGGGAAAAGTAATCATTCTGATGGTGCTCGCACTGAATGTTTTAAACTCGATTGGCACGGATGGATCGATTGGTAATGAGGATAGTGAAAACTCTGTTCTCAGTTATATGGGTAAAACGCTCACCCCGTTGTTCGAACCGATGGGTATTCAACAGGATAACTGGCCGGCAACTGTAGGCATTTTTACCGGAGTACTGGCTAAAGAAGTGATTGTGGGTACGCTCAATTCAATTTATACGTCTATCTCACTGCAGGATAAACTTCAGCATGAAGAGACTTTTGATCTTTCTCAGTCATTATCAGATGCGTTGGCAACCATTCCACAAAACCTTGCCGGCCTGACAGAGCTGATATTTGACCCTCTGGGGTTAAGTGTTGGAGATATGAATGATGCTGAAATGGCTGCCGACAGTCTGGCAGTCACCCAGGGGGTTTTTGGTGTGATGTCTGAACGTTTTGATGGCCAGGGCGGAGCTTTTGCCTACCTGTTGTTTATATTGTTGTATTTCCCCTGTGTTGCAACTATAGGGGCTATTGCAAAAGAAGCGGGAAGAGTATGGGCAACTTTCGTTGCATTCTGGTCCACTTCAGTGGCTTATATCACAGCTGTTGTGTTTTACCAGTTTGCCCGTTTTAGTGATAATCCTGCTCACGCCTCTATTACTATTTTACTGATTATCGGTTATACCATTTTGTTGTTTATCGGGTTACGCAGGTATGCCGGTAAGCAGCAGTCAGTTGCTGGTTTGCAGTCATGATTTTAAAAGAGCTTAAAGAATATGTTCAATCCAATCCGCAGGTGAGTCTGAGCGATATCGCTATCCATTTTGATGCCGAACCGGAAGCGGTCAGAGGCATGCTGGATTTCTGGATTAGAAAAGGCAAAATTAAACATTTCTCCAGTGATAATGTTTGTGGTGGTAGCTGTTCCTGTAGTCAAAAAAATAATAATGATCTGTATGAGTGGAATCAGCAGATAGCAAATATTTCTATCGAAATTAATTGACTAGAAAACCTCTTACACACTGTTAAATAATTAAACTCGTGAAGCCTTTGTGGGTAAGGTAAGTTTGTGAGTAGAGCTGATTACCCCTGCATAAAACTTATTGAAACTATCGCTTTGATGTATTAAAACAGTCTAATGAAACAGCAGTCACACTCATTAATCGAAGTGCAGCCAGATGAATTGGCCAGGGTAATTGCCGTTTCCAATGGATCTGTAAAGGGTGAAAAGTCTGCTATACCCATCAATTTAGCTATATGCCTCTCCCAACTGGGTAAAAAAGTTTGTGTATTTGATGCAAATAATCTTCCTCCAGAACGTTTACTGCTGTCGGTCAACTCCCAGTCGAAAAGTATGAATAATCTACTGAATGGAGAAATTGGTATTGAGTCCCTGATACATGAAGGTCCAGCTGGTATAAAGGTTATTCCGTATACCGCCGGCATCGATGCTTATTCTGTGCTACCTGTTGAGCAAAAAGAAAACCTGTTATTTGCTATTACTCAGCTGCAACATGATTTTGATTATCTGTTGATTGATACATCTACTGAAATCAATGAGTCTACGATTAGTTTTCTATTGGGCTCTGGCAGTATCGTCATTACTGTAACTTCTGATGGCGGTTCATTAAGTAATGCTTTTTCTCTACTCAAGAGTATTAAGTTACGTACATTCCAACAGCCTATCAGAGTGGTTGTTAACCTGGTTAGTGGTGAAGCCGAAGCCAGGCAAATTGTTGCCAGATTTAGTCTGGCGATCAGAAAATATCTGGGATCTCAATGTGGAAGTCTGAGTTTTTTTATTATTAATGAGCAAATCCTGAGTTTTATTTCACAGGAAAAGCTTATTACTCTTGAATACCCTAATAGTTTACCGAGTTACTGTCTGAAAAATATCGCACTTCGCCTTGCGGAAGAAGGTCAGGCTGAAAGCTTGATGTTATCTAATCACCTGACTGAACAGGCTTCATCCATCAAACCTTCAGCTTCAGAGAGCAGACGTAAAGCGGATAATGTGGCTAAATGGCAGGCAGAAGCAATTTATTCGGTTCAATCTGAACCTATGGCTGATATTGCCCCTATCATGCATAAATTAAATGAGATATGGCAAAAACG
>ERZ890953.1100-NODE-1100-length-14062-cov-6.851788_pt1 | contig 14062 bp, 14 predicted proteins | sample MGYA00521264_ERZ890953 | MGnify/ENA primary metagenome ERZ890953 (study PRJEB32303, sample SAMEA104408629) | aquatic metagenome | biome: Brackish water; feature: Chemocline; material: water | place: Baltic Sea | collected 2014-10-26T21:54:00 | depth 200 m ... | reverse complement strand
CAATATTAATGAAAAAACAATAACCGGTTATGCACTTATGACTTGAATTCAGGTTTTAGTTTTATGGTTCCGTTTATGAAAGCTCCAGTTAGTTTTAGTGTAATTATGTTTTTAATTTTTTATTTAATCACTTCATCCAGTATTGCATCTGAAATTGATGCGAGCGCTCTGTATCAAAATTATTGTTCGGTTTGTCACGGTGATAAAGGAGATGGAAGAAGTCATGCCATGCGAGGTATGGTTCCACCGCCCAGGGACTTTACCAGTCCGCAATCAGCGATTGAGTTGAATAAGTCAAGAATAGAGATAGCAATACGTGAAGGCATACCGGGTACCGCGATGACGGGCTGGAAAACTCGACTTTCAGAGCCACAAATAACCGCTCTGTCTGCACTGATCGAAACAAAATTTCTTATATCAGCCAATGTCGAAAGCGCCCCGGAAGGTAGTCGACTATACGCAGAAAATTGCTCCGTTTGCCATGGAGATAGTGGACAGGGTGCGGTATGGGCAAGCACTGGTTTATCCCCTCCCCCGGTTGACTTTAGCAACCCATCTATCCAGTCAAATTTATCCCGCGAACGTATGATTCGATCTGTCAGCTATGGCCGCGCAGAAACCGCCATGACAGGTTGGAAGAATCGTTTAGCCGATAATCAGATAGAGCTGGTGGTTGATTATGTTATTAACGCTTTCATGTCGGGTTCAGCTGTGCAAAAAACATTCGCCAACACTGACACTAAAAAATATGCGGCCACACCGGATAATACACGGGCAGATATGGCATTGCCTCTGCCAGATAAATTACAGGGCGACATAACACGCGGCACAGCTTTGTATATGGCAAACTGCTCTACCTGTCATGGTGTAGGTGGTGATGGTCGAGGTCCTAGAGCCTATTTTATCAATCCTAAACCGCGTGATTTTTTACATACTTCTTCGCGTGCAAGTTTTAATCGTCCAACCCTGTATAAAGTCATAGGAAAAGGTAAGTTGCGTACCGAAATGCCAGCTTGGGACAAAGTATTCAATAACCAGCAAATAGCTGATGTTAGTGAGTTTGTGTTCAAGTCTTTCATCAACCCGTAACGATTATTATGTACCCCTTTTTTGTCTTAATATTGGCATTATCAAGTTATGCTTTAAGCTATGCCGATAACCCTGTAAACAGTTTACAGACCACAGATGATCAATATGAACAGGGGCGTGATATTTATAATTACCGATGTTATTTTTGCCACGGTTATTCTGGAGATGCCAAAACCCTTGCCAGCACTTATCTAACGCCTCCACCACGAAATTTCACACAAACTAAAGTTAGCGACTTGTCACGCCAGAAAATGATCAAGGTTGTTACTTCGGGTAAAAAAGATACCGCCATGCATGGGTTTGCACGCCTGTTAACTGACACTGAAATTAATGCTGTGGTTGATTTTGTAAGGACAGAGTTTATCGATAACCAGCGATTAAATACACGTTATCATACGATTGAAAATGGCTGGCCAGATCATCAACGTTATGCGCCTGCATTTCCATTCGCAACGGGTTCTATCCCGCTGGATAGACCCTGGCAACAGCTAAATGTCGAACAAACAAGGGGGAAACAGTTATTTTTAACCAGTTGTATTACCTGCCATGATCGCGCAATCGTCAACAATGAAGGAGAAATCTGGAAGAAAGAATCTATTTCCTACCCGAGAAACAATTACTCTCACACGGTTATAGATGTTGTTTCATCGGCCAGTATTTATGCCGGACATGACATAGCACCAGCAGTTATGCAGCTTTCTTTAGAGGCTACTCACGGTAAACAGTTATGGCAGCTAAATTGTGCGTTTTGCCATGCCGCAGATGGAACGGGAGAAAACTGGATTGGCAGTTTTCTTGATCCTAAACCGAGAAATCTTACAGATGAAGAATTCATGCAAGGCAAATCCCGTGATTATTTGCTTTTACGTATTCGCGATGGTCTGGCCAATACGTCAATGCCTGCATGGAAGAGTGTTCTTTCCGATCATCAGATCCATCAGATAATCAGTTATATTGCTGAAGCCTTTTATCCAGTTAACCAGCAATCCGATTCCCACTTTTGAGAATTATCCACTATAGTTTCTCAATAACAGGATAAATAGCGATTGTTTAGACAGTTTTAAATCGCCATATACTGATTAAAAACGTACTCCACATCTGAAACCTGATTAATTGAGAGCAATTTGCCTGACTGGCATCTGAATTGCTAAATAAAAGAGATTATGAACTTAAATCATTCACCATTTCGAATCACATCAACAGTTAGCCTGTCTCACCTGTCCATGCTGTTGTGCATTGGCTTAATGACGTCAGGATTAAGCAGTTGCTCTGATCAACGGGTAAATAAATCATCTGCTGGCGAAACTTTCCCTTTAACGCTACTTGATCGACTAGAACCTGTTCAAAATACCAGCATTGATTTTAACAAAAAGATATTGATCATCAATTTCTGGGCAACCTGGTGCAAGCCATGTCGTGAAGAAATGCCAGATTTACAAAAATTAAGTGAATCCCTCGATCAACAAAGGTATGCAGTTATAGGTATCTCAATTGACGATGACAGTAATTTGATCAAAGAGTTTTTAATACAACATAAAATTGAATTTACAACTTATCAGGATAAAGAGTCTCAGCTGACTGGAAAATTGTTGAACATAAAAGCTCTACCTGAAACCTTTATCATTTCTGCTGATGGTTTAATTATCAAACGATTACTCGGAGAGCGACCCTGGGATACGGGTAGTTTACATCAACTCATGAAATCTTCACTTCGAACCGATCAGGCACAGGAATACCAATGATATATAGCAGAACAAATTTTCTGTTAAACAAGTCTGTAATCACTTTAAAACTGAAAAAGTAAAAATATGCGATCACTACAAATTTTAATTATCGACGATGAACCGGCTATCAGGCAGATTCTGTCTAAGTCTGTCAGCAATGCAGGGCATTCGGTATTGATGGCAGGCAACGGTATTGAAGCTCTCAGTATTTTGAGCAAGGGGGACATTGATGTTGCTCTGTGCGATATCCGTATGCCCGATATATCAGGCATTGAAGTGGTCGAAAAATCACGGGCACAAGGCATTGAAACTATATTTCTCATGATGACTGCTTTTGCGACGGTGAATACCGCTATCGAAGCCATGCGCGCTGGTGCTTATGACTATATGTTAAAACCATTACGCAACGAAGATGTAATTAACCGGCTTGAACACTTGTCCGATGTTATTCATCTACGTTCTGAAAATGAAGTATTACGCGAACTTGTTCTGGGGCAGGGTGATGAGGTTTGTCAGATGATATCTCCTGCCATGAAAGAGGCTGAACGATTAATATTAAAAGTAGCACCCACCGACAGTACGGTGTTAATTACCGGCCCCAGCGGTGCAGGAAAAGGCATTATTTCGAGGTCAATTCATCAAAATAGTCAACGATCAGAGTACCCTTTTATACCCGTTAATTGCGGTGCCATACCAGAGAACTTACTGGAAAGTGAGTTTTTTGGACATACGAAAGGGGCTTTCACCGGGGCTAATAAAGCGAAACGGGGATTGTTTACCGAAGCTGATCAGGGCACTATTTTCCTGGATGAAATTGGAGAGCTTCCATTAAATCTGCAGGTTAAACTTCTACACGTCATAGAAGATCAGACTGTTAGAGCGTTAGGTAGTGAACAGTCACGAAAAATAAATGTGCGTATTGTTTCTGCCACGAATCAGGATCTTGCAGAAATGGTTAAGCAGGGAACCTTTCGGGAAGACCTGTATTTCAGATTGAATGTATTTCACATCCCTTTACCCCCTCTTGCTGAAAGAAAAGAAGATATCCCTGAGCTCATTAGACATTTCATCCATAAGGAAAGTAGGAAAATGGGGTTGAATACAGCTATCGATATTCACCCTGCCGCGTTACAAAGCCTTTTGAATTATAAATGGCCAGGTAATGTCAGAGAGTTACAGAATGCGATAGCGCGCGCGCTGATCCTGGCTGAAAATGAATGTATTCAAATTTCAGATTTACCACAAAACATTAATACTCTTGACATTCCTGAGCTGCAAAATTTATCGGGGTCGATAGATTCATTAAAGCATCAATTACATTGTTATGAAATCGCCGTTATTAAGAAAGCTATTAAGGAGGCAAATGGTGATCGAAAACTGGCCGCTAACCGCTTAGGTATAGGCGTATCCAGTCTGTATCGAAAACTGGAAGATGACATCGGAAATGGGAACTAGGAATATGTCACTGCCCTTTAAACGAGTATACATATTATTATGTGTACCCATATGCTGTGTCTTTTCAATGCTTTATGCCGATGCAAAAAGTGATGGAGAAAAGGGTATTCAAGCCTTCCGCCAGGGCAAGCTAATCGAAGCTATGCAATTGTTGCAACAATCTGCCGAACTGAATTATGCGCCCGCACAAAATACTCTGGCTTACATTCTGGATCAATCCGAGCAGGACAAACAGGCATTCCACTGGTTTCAACAGGCCGCACTGCAGGGTCATGCGGGGGCTCAGTTAGGACTGGGTAATATGTATGCAAAAGGTGAAGGTGTAGACAAAGACCCTGTTAAAGCGGGTAGCTGGATAGAAAAATCTGCACACCAGAATTATCTTCCTGCGATGCGTGCTTTATCTTATGCCCTTGAATCTGGAAATCTTGGATTCAGTAAAGACAAACAGGCTGCTGGTATATGGTTTTTAAAAGCCGCCAATGCGGGGGATACCGTATCCATGCGACGTTTGACAATGGCTTATCGTAACAACGACCTGGGTCTGGAACTAAATTTGGATCAGGCGATTTACTGGGACAATAAAATTAACAAATTAACGGATAAGCCATGAATATAAAACTGATTATTATAAAGTTATTAATTCTTATTCCGACCTTGATTTTAGCCACTACAGCAGCTTCATCAGACCTGGAAAAAGGACGTAATATATATCAGAAAAACTGCCAGATGTGCCATGGTCATGACGGAAAAAACACCATGGCAACAGCTGCTAATTTTAAACGGGGAAAGGGACTATTCCAGTCTGATTCTGCATTACTGGAAAGAATAAAAAAAGGTGATAAAGCCTGCCCAGGCTACCTGGGTATACTCAAAGAGCAACAGATATTCGATGTAATTGCTTACATCAGGACCCTCTATAAATGAAATTATGCAAACTAAAAATACTTTACCTGAGCCTGATTTTGATATTAAGCCTCTCCTGTTCTGATCAGACAGAAAAAACAGTTTCATCCACGATAGAAGCATCTACTCAAAAAATTGATCCAGAGTCCAGAAGTACACAGTCAGACTTGTCAGTTCCAGAAATTCTGGATGTATTCAATGTAGGCGAGTCGGTGTATGTCCGTTCACTGGCCGTTGAAGCTGATACTCAACGTCTATGGGTCGGTACTTCTCTGGGGGTTCACGAAATAAATTTGCAGTCTCGAGAAGTCGTAAATACCTTTACCCGAGATCATGGTCTGGCCAATGAATATGTTTTTGGGATCGGTATCGATGCTGATGGTTACAAATGGTTTGGTACTAACGCAGGCGGCATGTCTCGTTATAAAGATGGAGACTGGAAAACGTATTTTCCCATGCACGGTTTAGCCGATTACTGGATATATTCATTTGCTAACGATCACGATGGTGGCCTGTGGATCGGTACCTGGGCAGGGGCCAACTATTTGAATAGAAAAACGGGTGAATTTAAAACCTATGTCAAAGAACTGATTAATGAATGGGTTTATGGCATTGATGTCGACAGTAAAGGAGACGTCTGGTTTGGTACTGAAGGTGGTGTAACCCGTTACGATGGAAAAAGCTGGAAATCATGGAATCATCAAGATGGTCTGGGCGGAGATAATCCCAATGCCCTGCCCTTCAGTCGTAATACGGGCCTCGGTACTCGATCCCGTCATGATCTGGGCATACTGGCCAGTGGTAAGCCCACCTACAACCCGAATTATGTGTTCAGTATTCTGGTCGATCAGGATGACTCTGTCTGGGCTGGCACCTGGGGTGGCGGTGTGGCACATTTTAGCCAGGGAAAGTGGTCCAACCTGATGGAAAAAGATGGTCTTGCTGGCAATATTGTGTACAGCATGGCACAGGATAAAAATGGAGTTTTATGGTTCGGCACCAATAAAGGACTTTCACGTTTCGACGGTACTCACTGGAACAACTGGACTATTCATAACGGTCTGGCCGGTAACGATATTTACGCTATTCAGGTTGCTCCAAATGGTGATGTCTGGGTTGGCAGTCGTGGTGGTGTTACCCGACTTGGTTTAGGAAAAAAAACCTGAATTAACTTTTAGCTGGAGCATTAACCATGAGAAATCACCATGAGCAATAAAACTATTTCTATTACATTACTACTAACAGCAGGGCTTGTTATTGGATTTTACTCTCTTTCTAAAAAGGTAGACCCTGAACTCATTAGCCAGGTAAAACCAATCACTAAAAATCAGATTGCCGGCAAGATACCCACCAATACTATGATGAGTAAAAACCATCCCAACCTGATACCCGATAACAATCGTCTCGATGTGGCGGTAAAACTGGCAGCCGATAAAAATACAAAGTTCACTCATTTTAGAGTGGGAAATCGCAATGTAAAGTCTATATTCGCTGAAAAGGATAAAGTCTGGGTCGGCACCTCGGGCGGTGTGATTCGTTATATTCCAGAAACTGATGATTACCGATTGTTCGATGTACGCAATGGTTTACTGGCTAATGGTATTTTCCATGTAAGTCGCTGGACAGAAACTAAAATGCTGATAGGCACCTATGGTGGTGGACTGGCGATTTATGATGAAATCAAAGATAAATTTGAAATTTTTAATGTGCCACATGGACTGGCTGATGCTTTTGTATATGACGTACTGGTGATGCCTAATAGTGATCTATGGATTGCGACCTGGTCCGGTGCCAACCTGGTTAAAGGAGGCAGACTCGAAGACCCTGCTGCTTGGGAAACCTATACAGTGGAAAACACCAATGGTGGTTTACCGAATGACTGGGTTTATGGTCTGGATCTGGGTAAAAAAGGAGAAGTTTGGTTTGCTACCGAAGGTGGTTTATCGCGATTACAGGATAATCAATGGACAAGCTGGAACCATAAAAATGGCCAGGGTGCTAAGTATGAACTGGTCAAAGGTGATAACACGTTTAATACTGACCCAGCCAAAGTGTCAAGCCATCATGCACGACAAAAAGTTGAAATGGGTTTACAGGATGTCGATACCGCTTATAACCCGAATTACATCGTTGCGCTGGAAGTCGATAAAAATGGGACAGTCTGGGTTGGCACCTGGGGCGGAGGTCTGGCTCGTTTTGATGGTGAAAAATTTATCAATTACACTGTTAAAGATGGATTACCGTCAAATCACGTCTTTATGTTACACGAGGATAAGACAGGCAATTTATGGGTAGGAACCAGTAATGGCATGACCCAGTTTAAAGAAGGAGTATTTAGTAATAAGTTGACCACGCATGAAGGATTATTTTCTAATACCGTTTTTTCCATGGATACTCAACAGGACAAAACTTTGTGGGTAGGTAGTTTCGGTGGTGTCTCTCGAATTAAAATGTAAAAAAATAAAGAGTAAATTATTATTAAAACAGTGTAGAAAGACCGGCAATCCATCAAATATTTTTGAATTAGAACTGTATATATACCATCTGGAGATGAACTTTCCAACATTGAGGTGATTCTCTACATGGCTAAAATCAACTATCAGGCCGTTAGTTAGTTGCTAGTTAGCGATTTACAGACCCTGAATGCTGTTATTTTAATCAAAGTCTTTCAATGTAAATTTTATAGGGTTTCTTGTTATGCATTTGCTCACCTAAGTCAGGCGTAACCTGTCGGTTTGAAAGCCTTCCCGTCTTTTGTGTGTAAGCTAAAATTCGACAGACTCAATAAACATGGACAATTCCAGACTTGGAATAACATGAATAAAACCGCATATAGGTTTCAGAACTTTGACATCTAGGTGATATTTTCAAATTCCTTTCAAGATGTAACTCACCAATTAAAGTTCTTTTTAAAGACTTAAGAAAACTATTCAAGAAGGCTAACACACAACTTATTCGTTTAGACCTTATCGCAGGTTTAGCCATCAACACATTGGAGCAATCTGCAAGGGCAGCCTTGTCCACCTTTAAGACTGACCAGAGTTATTGGTGATTTTGCTATTTTACTTGAAAATCGAAGGCTCTACTTCCTCCTATGGCTGGTAAGGAGAAACCAGAAAATTCTGAATTGAAATTACCTGGTTAAGTATTTTTTCTGTATCTAATAACTGAGATTTCCCAAAGTATCGATATAGTGTCCTGCTTCCTGTTAGGAGTCATACAAATCATTTTATTTCATCTCAAGTGGCTGCATGACCAGTTTTCTGGATATGTGATGACCTACTCTAGTGTGGCGATATCGGTCGTAGCCATTGACTACAGTGAATGCGTACAAAGTGCCATTATAGACATCCCTGATGCTCAGGGATAAATGAATTTAAACTTAATGTAGCGTTATTATTTCTGCAAGTTTATGGCACCTTACATACGTCCTCCTCACATACATTCACTTCAATAGTAATATGAGATAATTTATGAAAGTCGTTCAATAGTACCTTGTAATATTCCGTACTTTTTGGATAGAGCGTTATTAAAGAGATGATTGCTGCATAATGATTTGCACCGACTTTCCAAATATGAATATCGGAAATTAGATTATCTGAATCTTTTTCAATCGTGTCTTTAACTGCTGCTTGATACGTTGCTTCAATACTGCCATCCAATAAAATTGGGCCTGTTTGTTTTAGTAGGCCATATGACCAACGCGTAATAATAACTGCACCAACTATCCCCATTATTGGATCAAGCCAGTCCCAGCCAAAATATTTTCCTGATACGAGGGCAATTATTGCGAGTAGCGATGTCAATGCATCTGCTAGCACGTGAAGGTAAGCCGCCTTTAAATTATGGTCATGGTGATGATGGTCGTGGTCGTGCTCACCGTGGTGGTGATCGTCTTTGAGAAGAAATGCGCTAATAATATTAATGACCAAACCTAAACTGGCAACTGCAATTGCTTCATTAAACTGAATAGTATGAGGATCTATTATCCGCTGCATCGATTCAATTAACATGACCAGTGCAACAACAGCTAACGCTATAGCACTAGCAAAGCCCCCCTAGAACACTGACTTTGCCAGTCCCAAATGTATAAGCCGGATCATCTGCATGATTACGAGCATAGCGATATGCAAATATCGTTATCATAAAAGCTGCAACATGTGTACCCATGTGCCAGCCGTCCGCTAGTAAGGCCATCGAACCGTAGATACTTCCAGCAATGATCTCCACAATCATAGTTATGGCGGTAAGGATCAGAACGTATTTTGTCCGTTGCTCTCCCTTGTCATTTTTAACTGAAAAATCATGGTTGTGTTGCCAGTTTTCTAGTTTATGTAAATGCACTTCTAACTCCTAAACTTAATACTGCATAAAAAACCACTGTAATGATGAGGTATTATAGGTTATTAGTTCAGGCGTTAACTACACTATGATTCAGGTCATTTCACTTCGATACCTACTCAAAATAAAGAGCAGTTTAAAGCTGAATTTTTAGTTTGAGTTCAAAACTGAGATATTGGACATTCAATTGCTTGAAAAGCTTTATATAACCTCAGTCATTTGTCTTTCAGAGCTCTTTTCCGATTAAGTAAATACTCTCCAACCAGCTACTAATGCAAACAACAAAAAAATACCACCACTTACCCGGTGTAGCCAATGGAGCGGCAGGCGCTGCAATACAGTTCGTCCAGCCCAGACTCCGAGTGCTGAAACCATCACCAATGCCAGGGTAGCGCCTATCCATACTGGTAAAGGAGCCATGCTACCAGCCAAACCCGCTATTGCAATTTGTGTCTTGTCGCCAAATTCAGCAACCAGGATTAACAAAAAAGTAGTAAAGAAAATGCTATGACCCGGACGTTCAACCACCTCCACAGATTCGCCATCATCCTGGTTGCGCAATGTATGAATACCAAAAGCACCAAAAAGCAGAGCCACTATGGCTGCAATCACTTGTTCTGGCACCCAGGCAGCGACGCCCGAACCAAATAATACTGCCAGGACATTGAGTATAAGAAACGCAACCGTTGCACCCAATATTACAGGCCAATGACGATGACGAGCTGCCAGGGTCATACAGACTAGTTGACTCTTATCACCAATTTCTGCTAAGGAAATCAGAGAAAAAGTTGATAAGGAGATAGATAGAGATTCAGGTGAGATCATTGTTAGATTGTGTATTGAATATTAACTGAGCGTAAGAGGACTTCATTAGAGTTTTTTAGGGTAGGGAAGATTTCCTTTAGTAGTAAAAATTATTCCAGTCAATCTTACATACTTTGCTCCATCAGAACTCAAGCGGTCGCTTATTCTTTTACTTGTTACCGGATTTATTCAGTGAATTACAGGCAAGTTAGCCTCTCTCCAACTGGTCATTCCTCCACGTACCACATGTATATCGTGGAAGTCCTGTGCTGCAAGCAATTGAGCTGCTTTGGCTGAACGTTTATCTGTCCTGCATACAATCACAACAGGTTGTTCTATGTATTCAGATAATTCATTTATTCGATCCGGCAGTTCTTCGATGGCAATATTGAGCGCTGATTCGATATGACCCTGTTCACCAATGAAGTCATCAGCCGTACGTACGTCGAGAACCAGTGCACTATTACTATCGATACGTCTTTTAAGTTCTGGAATATCGATTGTTGGTCCACGTCGAATGTTACCGATAATGCGTGGCAGGAAAGCCACCACGGCAAGTAACGCAAAGGCAATCAGTACCTTATGGATTAATCCTTCACCGCCGCCGATGGCTTCACGCCCGGCATAACCAAGCCAGGTATAAGCAATAGCACCCGGTAGCATGAAGATAAAGGTCGCGATCAGGTAATGCATGAATCGTATTTTGGTTAAACCCAGTGCGTAATTAAGCAGGTTAAACGGGAAAAGCGGCACCAGTCTGACAAAGGCAACAAAACGCCAGCCTTCTCCTTCGATACCGTTAATTAACTGTTTGACCCTGCCTCCTGCCTTGTCTGCAATCCAGTCTGAGGCAAGGTATCGGGAAATTAAAAACGCTAGTGCTGCACCCAGAGTCGCACCGGTCAGATTTAAAAAAGTACCGAGTACGGGGCCAAACAGGGCTCCTCCTGCTAGCGTTATGACGGAACCGGGCAAAAACAACACCGTGACCAGCGCATAAATCATTATGAATACAATCGGCGCCAGTACACCTGCATCACTAATCCAGGCTTCGAGTGCAGCGGCATCGAATTGATCTCGGTATACAATCGCAAGCGTCACACCAACGATTAATCCAGGTACTAACACAATACGGTTAAGGCGATTATTATTCATTGCTCATTACTGTCTGAATGCCAGCTACGCCGCTTTATCGCATAGCTGTTTATTTTTCCAATAAAAGGTAACCACAACATACCGTGCAGCCATGAAACCAGTTTCGGATCGTTATAAGTAAGAATACCGATGATCATATTTTCATGGCCAGCACGTGGCTGAGCACGATAGGTACCAAACAGACGATCCCACCACGTCAGACTGAAGCCGAAATTACTGTTGGTTTCATCGTCTTCTACGGAATGGTGTACACGGTGCATATCAGGTGTCACTAAAAGCAGGCGTAACCATTGATCAACTACCAGATTTAAACGAACATTACTGTGGTTAAACATGGCAGTGGCATTTAACATCACTTCAAAGATCACCACCGCAACTAGCGGCGGCCCGAGCAGAATAATTGTGGCAAATTTGATTAACATGGATAGAATAATTTCGAGGGGATGAAACCGTGCACCCGTAGTGACATCAAAATCTGGGTCGGCATGATGCACGCGATGCAGTCGCCACAGAACAGGAATCGCATGCACCATGACATGCTGCAGATAGATAATAAAATCCATCGCCACCACGGAAGCGATAACCGCAACCACGGGTGGCACAGCATAATAATTCAATAAGCCCCAGCCCTGTTCATGGGCAAACGAGGCCATACCAACTGCAGCGGCAGGAAACAACAGGCGCAAAATCAAGCTGTTGAGAAAAACCAGTCCCAGGTTATTAGTCCAGCGCAGGACTTTAGAAACCGTCAGTGCACGACGCGGTGCAACAAACTCCCAGATTGCCATCACAGCAAAGATACCCAGAAAAAAACTCAGCCGTATGTCGACTTCATTACCCATAATAAACTCATTGATATCCATCATAGATTCTCTCGCTACTTCATTTATCAACGACGCGTTTGTATTGTGACCCTGATTGATTATGCTATACTTACTTCACTGGTTAACTATTCAATAGATTAGTTGATTACTAGAATAGTTTAATTTTAATTAATGTCAAGCCCGGAGAGAATTAAGCATGGACTTTAAACATGACCTGTTTGCCCAGTTTGCACGGGTAGGCAAAGCCCTTAGCAATGGCAATAGGCTGGAGCTGCTGGAGTTTCTGGCGCAGGGTGAACGTAGTGTTGAGCAGCTCAGTACAGTAGCCGGTCTAACGGTGGCAAATACCTCCCAGCACCTACAACAGCTTCGCCATGCAGGCATGGTTACCAGTCGAAAAGAAGGATTAAAAGTTTATTACAGCATAAGCGGCGACGACATTATCACTCTACTTAACGCCTTACGTGCTGTTGCTGAGCGTCATGTGACCGATGTTCAACATCTGGTAAACACCTATTTGACGGTGAAAGATAGTCTTGAGCCAATACCGCGCGCAGAATTACTGGAACGTGCACGCGCCGGGCTGGTTACTGTGCTTGATGTACGCCCGGCGGAAGAATACGCATCGGGACACGTAATCGGGGCAGTTAATGTCCCACTTAAGAACCTGGAAAAATGGATTAAAAAGCTCGACAAAAATCAGGAAATAGTCGCTTATTGCCGCGGCCCTCACTGTGTTCTGGCATTTGATGCAGTTGCCCGTTTGCGCGAAAAAGGGATTAAAGCCCGACGCATGCAAGATGGTTACCCTGAATGGAAAACGGCCGGTCTACCTGTTGAAGTAAGCCAGTCAGGCACATAAAGCGTCTATAAATATTTTATAAATGCCCACTAAGGTATATAAAAGTTACCTAATTACCTTGGTACCAGGCTACTTGCTGGAACGGCTGCTCTGGGTATTATTAGGAAAGACCCACCTATTAAAACTTACAGACAGTATCTGCAAAAATATTGGTAATTTAAACTGGGCAATGACCGCCACGAATTCGTTGCTGAAGTCAGTGTAACTGAATGTCTCTAGTGGGTCGTGAAGAGCTGGTTACCGGTACATGCAGGAACGGCCGGTTTGTCCATCATGAAGACTGAGTAGATATTTTGGTTATTTTACTGTTTTACGTATTGACCGAAGATACAACTACCACCTATGACCGGTTTGGAGAAACCAGAAATATCTGAATTGATTTAATTGGTTTTAGGTATTTTTTCATGAGAGTCTGGTTGATCAGATTTCCAGAGTATCGATATGATTCGACTTCCTGTTAGAAGTCATACAAATCATTAGATCTTACTCCAAATGGCTCAAAACCCATTTTACTAGAAAGATGATAATCAACTCCAGTGTGTCGAAAGCGGACGAACACTCATGGTGGTTCAGGCAAGTGTGTGCCAATTGCAGACCTTTTAATGTTGTTCGCTTTGACTCAGATAAATTCCTGTAAGAGTCGAAACTTTTACTCTTTCACAAGAGCTTTAAATTCAGATTATAGAATAGAGTTATCTACGAAAATTGTTCTCAAGGAATTTTCATCTTGCCGATAAATGTTGGTATCCTATAAAAACCAGAAGAAATAGAAGGAAAACATTTCTTAGCCGCAAATAAAAAAGAGAAATTATCGTGACAACAATACTCAACAATCTATCGCTTAAAGTTATAATTAGTGCCTGAACGGAAAAGCACCAATTTCAAAAATTCTTTCCATTTCA
>ERZ890953.1099-NODE-1099-length-14079-cov-3.634484_pt1 | contig 14079 bp, 8 predicted proteins | sample MGYA00521264_ERZ890953 | MGnify/ENA primary metagenome ERZ890953 (study PRJEB32303, sample SAMEA104408629) | aquatic metagenome | biome: Brackish water; feature: Chemocline; material: water | place: Baltic Sea | collected 2014-10-26T21:54:00 | depth 200 m ... | reverse complement strand
GGTTCGGTGAAACCGGACAAAGAGCAGAATGGTGACCACAATCGCAGCAAATTCGACGGCCATGTACCAGCCCATGTCCACCATCGAAAGATGCAGTCCCTCGCGCAGAAAGAGTGAATAGCTCGTGAACTCGGCGCCCCAGTGCGTACTGAAGAGGACCAACCAGACGCAGAAGAAGGCAACGCCAGGCGAAGTCAAGTCCTTGAGATATGCGGCCAAGGAACTGCGCTCCAGTGGTGTCGGCGGCAGTGTTCTGGCGCAGACGGAGAGTATTGCTGTTGCCGCGGCGGTAGCCAACAGCGCGAATCGGAACTCGACTGCGCTGAGCAAGTAGCCCGCACCCGCAGTCCCGGCCGCCATTCCGGCAAAGCGAGCGGCCTGATATGAGCCCACCCTGGCGACGGTTCGCTGCCCATCGTCGCTCTTGAGCACGTGTATGTCGAGGCTGTATCGGAATGTGGAATTAGCAACATTCAAGAGCAGAAAAGCTGCGGCAAAGGGCACGAAGGAATCCAATCCGGCCAACAATGTGAACCCGACGGCCTGCACGGCCAGGCTCAGTGCCACCAGGTGCCTGGCCAGAACCCGGTCACTGCCAATTCCCGCAGGGAGAGCAGCGAGAACCCCAGCCATCGCCTGTAGGGCGTAGAGGATACCGATCTCGGCACCGTCGAACCCCAGCTCTTCGCTGAAATAGACGGTGAGGAAGAAGTTCCCCGTGGCGGTACTGAATGCAAAGAACCCAGCCAGCACTGACGGCAGTCGAACTCCCAGCGATGTGGCCCTTTCCTGCATTAGTCGTCTCCTAGCCGTCTCCCCGCGGCAACGGAAGAGCATCCTTTGGACACATACGGTTGGGGAAGCAGATTGGCCATGGACCGATCCGTGCGGAGTCAAGTGCCCGCATCGGCCGCAGTATACGCGAGCGTCAGCGAAAGGCAACGGCCTACCAGCGGCGATTATGGAAGCGGCTCGGCTGCGGACGGGGCGTCCTATGGACGCTCCCGCGGGTACGTGGGGCGCGGGGTGCAGAAAGCCGGGAAAACTGACTGCGCTTTTACTGCAACTGCACGTGCCCGGGGTGCCCGGAGAGCTGGCGACGGAAGAGATTCTCCAGGACAACTGCTTGTGCCCGTAATCATTGCTCAATTACGAAATTTTGAGCTTAAGGCTGCGCTCGTCCCGATATAGACAGTGAGGGTTCACTTGAGTCCCCGACCTGATGGAGGAAGTTGACATGCGGATAGCGAGACACCTGCAATTGCCGGCAAAATCAGCTTTTCACTACATGTGGCGCTGCATCAACGGAGAGATGTTCATGGAAACAGTGCCCCTGAAGATTCTGTTTCTCGACAGCTTCTTCAAGTTCTTCGGGCGAGCCCGGGGAAAGGTTCTTGTCTACTCCTTCTGCGTCATGTCGAATCACTTCCACATGGCTGCCGAGTTGCTCGCCAAGGCTCGCTTTCTGTCACTCTGGGCGAGGGCTGGCAACTCTTCAATAGCGCAGAAGCTCAATCGCATCCTTGGACGCCGGGGACCCGTGGGTCAGGACCGGCCCAAAACAGTTGTAGCGGAAGACGCCGGGGCCCTCAAGCGGATCATGTTCTACCTGGACTGGAACCCCGTTGAGGCCGGCATGGTCGACCATCCCTCAAAGTACCTGTACTCGAGCTACAATTACTATGCCTATGGTCATGAGAGCCGTTGGACCAAGCACTTGACGCAACCGCAGTGGTACATCGACCTCGGTGACACGCCAGCTTCTCGCCAGCATGAATACCGCCGTCAGTGCGACGCCTACTGGCTTGACAAGCAGGAGCGACTTGCAGAGCGAGAGGCGGATGACGGTTGGGGGGTGGGTACCGACAAATTCGTTGGGAACCGAACGCGACTGATGAAGGCAATGCAGCGCCAGCAGCGCCGTGGAGATATTCCTCGTCGTCAACTCACGAGGATGGCAGCTCGGCTGACGGAAGTTGGCGCTTCCGCTGCGTCTCCTCAAGGAAACCCGGGGCGTCCGCGGGGTCCGGAACCGGCGTCAGCGGGATAATGGTCGGCACAGAACAGTTCTTCACCGCCGCTGGCGTTGCGCAGTCTCTACGCTCCCGGCTACATTCCTCCGATGAATTCCCCGGCGCGCATTCCCTCTCGAGTCCTCGCCTGCCGGTATGCTTCGCGCAGGATGTCTTTGTACCTGGCAGGCGTCGGGATGTTCTCCAGGCGAGCGAGGGGCATTGATGCATCCGTGGAGTTGACGAGAATGGTGCCAATCTTCAGGATGCGCTCCATAGGGGTCTGCTCCATGGAGACATCGGTGATCCTGAACAGCTCGATCTCTTCCTGCTTGCGGCCGACGAGACCAGTTTGGATGAAGAGCCGCTGGGAAGTAAGGCGATATGTGATGGAGCGAGTCTTGTAGAAGACTTGCCACGCAAGATAGAGGAACACAGCAAAAGGCACGAGTGCCATAGGTCGTCCGTACTGAACATCCCATGCCAGGATAAGCACTAACAACGCTGCAAGCGCGAAAACGACTGCCCCGGCAGCCGTACCAGCGAAACCACGCCGCACCGGATGCAGCAGGAAGAGGTCCCCCTCAGGCAGAGCTGGGGACGCACCTGCCGGTGCTTGCACAGGGTCGTCAAGCAGTTGGGCCATGAGCGGCTTTGGCGGGGCATTGGGGACTTGCAGCGGAGCGCCGCATCCGGTGCAATCAACCGTTGTTCCAATAACCTCTGGCTCACCTTCATTGATTGCCTCGCAGCCTGGACATTTGAACCTTACTGATGCCATGTTGCCCCTCCGGTAGTCTGGCTGATTGCCTTCGCTAAAGCGTAGCACACTCCCCATGAACTCGACAATTGGTTACGTGCTACCGGCGCGAGGCTCGACTCCAGAAGTGTGGCCGAACCGTGGGCGGGTCATTTCCCTAGCGACGTTTTTTGGGCCCGCCCTGACCACGGCTCTTCTTGCGGGGCTGGTCGATGAGTGCAGTGCCGACGGTGGCAACACTGACCTCCCGTCCCTCGAGGTTCAGGTCACCTTGTGCGAAGGAGTCCATGACGCTCTGCACCTCATCGCGGGGTACCTCGAAGTAGGCCTGCTTGTCGACGATATTGATCTTGCCAATAGTGAACCGAGCCTTACGGTTGGCGGCGTTGACGAGGTTCAACAGCAGAGGCGGCGTCAGACCGTTGAGATTGCCCACGTTCATCACCAGGCCGGCCATGTCCTGCTTCTTACGCGGGTCACGACCAGCTCCTCTTTCAGGACGTTCGGGGCGTCCCTGGACCGGTGACCTCTCCGGGCGCGCCTGCCGCTCCGGGCGCTTCTGCGGCCGCTCGCCGCGCCCCTGAGGCTCTTCATCTCGCTCCCGACCACGACGGTGCTCTCGCGTCGGAACGCCTGCGTTCAAGTCGGGAGCAGCGCGATAGAAATGCAACATGCGATGCATTTCCACCGAGACAAACCGCTTAACCAGTTCCTCCCTGGATACGCCTTCCAACAAGGCGCACAGCTCGTCAAGGTGCCGGTCTATCAATCCATGTTCGCTCGCGTAGTCCCGCACCCGCTCCACCAGACTAACCAGACGGGAGCGGCTGATTTCCTCACCGGTGGGTACCGGGCGCCGCGTGAATTGCTTGCCAACAACTCGTTCCAGTTGCCTGATTTTGGACTGCTCACGCAGGTGAATTATTGCGACTGAAACGCCCTCCTTCCCCGCCCGTCCGGTTCTACCGCTACGATGGGTGTAGGCATTCAGTTCATCAGGCAAATTGTAGTTGATGACGTGGGAGAGATCCTCGACGTCGAGGCCCCGGGCCGCGACGTCGGTGGCCACGAGGATCTGCACGTGACGATTCCGAAACTTCTTCATCACACTGTCACGCTGCATTTGTGAAAGGTCACCATGCAGTGCCTGAGCGTTGTACCCATCAACGGTTAGTCGGTCAGCCACCTGCTGCGTTTCGATACGAGTACGGCAGAAGACGATGCCGTACATGCGGGGATAGATATCAACGATGCGTCGCAACGCGGCGTATCGGTCCTTGGCCTGAATAACGTAATACTCGTGGCTCACATTCTCCGCCCCAGAGTTACGTGTTCCCACCGTGACCTCCACAGGAGAGGACATGTACTTGCGGGAGATCGTCGCAACCTCTCGAGGCATCGTCGCGGAGAAGAGCAGAGTCTGGGCACTCTCCGGAACGGTGGAAAGAATGGCCTCGATGTCTTCCTCGAAGCCCATGTTGAGCATTTCATCTGCCTCGTCAAGGACGACCCTCGCTACTTTCGAAAAGTCAACTCGCTTGCGGCGCAAGACATCAAGCATGCGGCCTGGCGTAGCGACGACGACCTGCACCCCCCGCTCCAGGGCCGCGAGTTGTGGTTTGATGTCGGCGCCGCCGTAGACCGCGAGTACGCGCACTGCTGGCAGGGAGGCGGCGAAGCTCTGTAGGTCCCGGGTAATCTGCATACACAGTTCACGGGTCGGACAAAGGACCAGCGCCTGCGGCACGGAGCTGTCCAACTCCAGCAACTGGAGCAAGGGCAGTCCGAAGGCCGCGGTCTTGCCGGTGCCTGTCTGCGCCAACGCCACAACGTCACGGTCCCCCGCAAGCAAGACAGGGATCACTTCTTCCTGCACAGGCGTGGGCATCTCGAAACCAAGTTGGGAGATGGCTTGAAGGAGTTCGGGGCTCAGCCCCAGGTCAGCAAACATCATGTTGTTCCCCTGTGTTCATTTGCAGGAACCCAGAATACCGATCTCTATCCTGCAACTAAACATCGGAGCCCAACAATCAGGACGTGGGCAAAATGCGTTGAAACGGAGAAAATATCAACACAATTCTCCCCCCGCCCTCTCATTGTCGGGGAGCAACGGTGGCGCGGCGTCAGAGATTTTCTGCCATTTCGAGAGTCAGATCGAGGAAATCATGCCGAATATTGATGAGATTGGGCAGGGCTTCAAAGTCCAACAGGTTCACCGCTTCCGCCGAGGGCCCGGCCCGCTCCGCCGTAATGCTCTCGCTCTCTTCGATGATAATGGTCTGTTGGGGCGGTAGAGCCTGTCTGTGGGCGGAAATGCTGCATAGACATAGGGCAAACAATGCGATCTTTGGCGTGGATTTCATGTGAGGCCTCCCGGGCTAGTTCGGCGCAAGGCGTACGAGACAAGACCGGCTGGGTTCTGCCCTTACGGACAATCTTCGCCGACAAGGGTTACCAGAATGCTGTCTGTTCCAACGGCATTGCCGGCATGGTCGTGAGCTTCCAGGACAATGGGGTTTGGTCCGCACACGAGTGGCACGCTCGTTACCCACTCAGACTTGTGTGTCCAGGCCAGCGGGAGCGGCTCCCCGTCCCCCTGCCTCCAGATGGTCTGGACATCCACCCACCCGTGCCCCGCAAGGGAGGCGGCCGGGGCCTCCGTGGCAATGTCAGCCCCGCCGTTGGTGGCGATTTCGAAGGCGACCTGCGGGATGGCCTGGAGAATAGAATCGGGGGCACCGCCAAGAACCCAGGCGGCGCGGTCAACGATGAATTGCAGGTGTCCGGCGAAGTTCTGCGCTGGCAACAGTTCACCGAGTTGCTCACACCAGTGGCCCATGTACACGCCGTTGTACGAAGTTTGCATGATCTCCAGCAGATGCCCGTAGAAGATGCGGCCGTTCTCCGGTGAGGCGATCAGCCGGGCCAGGTCCTGGTTGGCAACCACCGCGTTGTTGGGACTGCCCGGGAAGAAGTCGAGATCGTGAGGAAAGTAGAGGACGCGCTGGTCCGACGGCCGAACGTAGAACATGGCATTGTGGCCACTGCCATTGCCGTAGTGATCGATGGCGCCGGGCAGAGCGGCCAGGGCAAAGGCCCGAAGCCATTGGTCCACGTCGATGTACTCCCCAGCCTGCTCCAGAAAGGCAGGACCGCTCTGCCCGAAAGACTGCGCAAAGGGGATGAGGTCATCATAGTTGTCCTGGGCCCGGTTGTTCTTGGTGAGGTAGATGAACCGGTAGGCTTCCTTGTCCGCCCCGATGTCTTTGATGGAAGTCCCCACTACGCTGTCCGGCTGCGGGAGCTTGGGACTCTCCGGGGAGCCGTCGGTGGTCGTCGTGGGGTAGTAGATGTACTCATATTCGTAGAGAGAACCGTCGCCGCCGTTCTTGAACTGAAAATCCAGCATCTGGTCGCCGAAGCGGGTGAGTTGGAGCTCCGCCGGTCCGGTATGCGCCTTCCTGGGAGCGATAACCTTGATGAGATCGCTGTACTCACTGGAAACCGCCCCGGCACGCGCCATCATGAGGTTGATGAGCATCTCGCGTTGCCCGAAGCCGACACCCTCGGAACGGTCAACCATGACGGTGGAGTAGACTCCATGGAAGGGCTGATCCGGGCGAAACTTAACGGCATAGCCGACCCGAACGGTCTGCGGTCTGCCCCGCTCACTACCCTTGAGGCGCAGCCCGACATCGTAGAACACCTCACTTTCGTCCCAAATGACCGTGGCGCCAATGGGATGATCGCTCATGAGGTTTTCGGGAGTAAAGAGCCATTGGTCATCAGCTGCCGTCACGATGATGCGCAGGGTGTGCAGAGCTGCCGGGGATTCTGGAGGGTAGTCGACCTTGAAGAGCGCCCGAGAGTCGGGACCGGCTGCGGGAAAGTCAGCCGCATTGCCGACACCGTCGATACCCTGGACCCAGAACTGGACCACGGAATTCGCAGGAGCACCGCTGATCTGCCCGACATAGCGTTCGCCTTCGTGGCTCATCGTATTGCCCTGCGGTGCCTCATTATCTACTCGGTGATAGAGAGTCAACTCGGCCACACCGTCGGGGTCGTTGGCTGCGACCGTGACCGTCACTGGTTCGCCTGGCGCCGGGACTGCAGGCCAATGCGACAGCCCGAAGTAGGTCGGTCCGATATTCTCTGCCATCACTGAATTGGGGAGACCCGGAGTACCGTTGTCAGGGGGCCGGCTGAGCACCGTTGTCTCGGCCAGCCGGTTGAAGTAGAGGCGACTGTTCAACTTGTTACATCCGGCCACCCAGCGCGCCCTGAAGCTCAGCCGATATGTCGTTCCATTGGTGATGGGTGCGCCCCCGGCGAGGGTCGTCTCGATGTGGTTATGCATGTGCCCGATGTTCCCGGTGGCCGCAATCCTCAAGACATGGTTCCCGGTATCCGCAGGGTCGACAATCACCTCACTCTTGCGATGATTGCCCAGAAGGCGCCAGCCGGCCGGGCCGGTCGCCTCAAAATTCCCATTTTGGACTCGCTCCAACGCCATGCCCTGGGGGTCTTCCAGGAGACTTACGTCGTCCACCAGCACGACTCCATCGTCGAGGAGCCCGAGGATCAACTCGTGCCAGGTTCCGTCGGGCCCTACAGCAGACGGCTCCGCCAGTCCCTCGATGACCACCGTTTCCCAGCCATCGATGCCCGGTTCGATGCTCGCCCCCCAGGCTTCTGGGCGCGAGTTGTCGGCCCTGGGGTCGCGCAGTTCAATGGTGGAGCCTCCCCCGTCGGCCCAGGCGGGCCAACTCCCACCTTCGAAGTATCGCACCTGGTCCACGACATTGCCGCAAAGGTCTCGCAGCACCAGCCGCTCATAGGAGTTGGCCAGCTTCCCGGCATAGCTCCCCAGGACGGTGACATCAGGATGGGCGGCGGCGAAGGCTGCGGCATCTCTGGCCACCACGAGAAAACCGCCTGGGGGCAACTCCATGGCTGGTGGGAACTGGTATTCAATCGCATCCACCAGGGACCATCCGCCGAGGTCAACGGGCATCGCACCGAAGTTGTGCAACTCGATCCACTCTTCATTCGACTCTACGTCCGTCCCATCCGCACCGGCGGCCGGCGCATGGTTGTACATGACTTCGTTGATAACTATGGACGGCAGGTCGAGCGCCGCATTCGGCAAACCAGGCGACTGCGGACCGGGAAAGAACCACTCCCCGTCACCGGCCAGGCGGGCCTGCGGATCGGGTGATATCCTCACACCGTCCAGGACCTCAGCTTTTGACGCCGAGTAGAGGAAGAGAACGGCACCTGCCTCGACGTCAAATCCGAGCTGTTGCGCACTGACCACGGCCAACTCGCCGGGTTCGAGCCAGGCGGTCGGCAACACCGCCTCGGCCCCGTCAGCGGAGGCGACTGTCATCTCTTCGAGATTCGCGGTGGCGCTGCCGGTATTGGTCAACTCCAGCCAGAATCCCGCACCGCCGGCCGCGGCTTCGTTGAACCTGACCCCCGAGCCGCCGCCGGCAATAGCGGCCGGCCAGACCTGTGCCATCAATTGCGCGCCGAAGGCCATGGTGCCGTCTCCCGCCTCGGCCTGATGAACTTCTGCGGCGAGCACGTTTACTCCTGGTTGCAAAAGAGCGGCAGGCAGTTGATGGCCGGTTGACGCGTTTGGTTCGGCGACCTGCTGAGCTGCTGGAGTGTCTGGACCCACGGGCCCATCGGGCATATTGAGCCGCAGCACCTCGACACCATTCAAGTAGAAGACCGCGCCGTCCTCGACCAAGGCGCTGAGCCACAGAGTGAGTTGCTCAGACCCGGGCGGCAGCATGAACTCCGTGCGGAAATAGGTGGTGATCGGGGCCTGGCTGATCTCTGTCTCTCCAGGAGGGTGCAACAGCGGCTTCACAGTGCGAAAGAGGGCGTATGTCTGCTGGGAGTTCGTCATGGACAGGCTGTCGAAAGTATCCGACCAGATATATTTGGCATCCGAGTCGAAGGAACCCGCCACCGCCCAACTCCAGGGATTCGAACTCTTGTCCGCCTCGGCTGCAGGGGGCGCCCAGGAGTCGCTGTCGTTGGCCGTCTCGATCAGTCCCTGCATTTCTTCGAGGCCGGGCGGCGAGTCACTGAGAGAACCACCCGGACTGCCATCAGCAGGGCCAAGGGTCCACTGAAACTCGGAGGCCGAAGTGGTGACCGGGCCATCTGGCAACGCCAATTCCCCGATCAGCATCTGGGGCCCCCCGTCCCCTCCCGGAGCTTCCCACGCGGCAACGTAGGCGTGGTCGTTCGGGTCGACGTCGAAGGTGAAGTCTTCCACCGCGCTCCAGTCGCCGATAGCATCCCGCCCAATCAATGTGAGGCCGGCACCATCTGCTGCTCCGGTGTAGAGCGCGAAGAAGTTGTCCGCGGTAAATCGGGCGGCAATGGTTTGCGTAGTGACGAGAGGTGCCCCCGCGAAGAAGTTCGCCGGTCCGTCCAACCAGCCGGCGTCGTCGAATGCCACGGCGGGCCAATTGGCGGGCGGCCCCTCCCCGGTGGCGAGGTAGGCCCATACGGCATCATCCGGGACGAGCGTGGTCCATGTCGGCGGCAGTGCCAGGTTGGGAAAGTTCTCCGTGCCCGTCGTTCCGCCGGGAGCACCACTTCCACGCCACTCCTCAGCCAGTTCGCTGGAGTGGGTCGGGGTAACTTTGGCCAGCGAGGACCCGGATCCTGCGGCAGTCACGGGCCACGGGTAGTCGTCGGTGTACTTCATGGTATCCATCAGGCGGTCGCTGTTGCTATAGAGTTCGAGGGTTCCACCGGTGGGCGGAATCGTCCCGGACCAGGGGCCGAGGGCAACTGTTGCATCGCCCAAATCCGGGTTTGTGGGGTCAGAGGAGATGACCAGGTACTCTCCGGGGGGGATCATCGTCCCGTCGGGGAAGGGGAAGTAGATTGCCCCATCAAGGCGCCAGCCCGAGATGTCCATGTCGATGGAGAAGGGGTTGTGCAGCTCCACCCAGGTCACGACGGCATCACCGGCGGGACGATACATGACCTCGTTGAAGACGACGGTGCCACCGGCGCCAGCAATGCTTCGAGACCACGGTTGCGGGCTTTCCTCGACGCAGGAAGCACTCGGTTCCGGGTCGTCGGCGACATCTTTATGGAGATCGACATCCGGGTCCAGGGCCAGATCAGCCACCTGGCCGAGGTCCGGCGTCAGTTCAGCATCGAAGAGCAGAGCGGAATCTGTTTCGACGACGTCATCGTGGTTCTCGCCCCCATCGTTCCCGGTGGTTGCGTCGGGAGGGGACCAGACGTCAGGAATCGAGCCCGTGTCAGTATAGAGAATTGCGGTACCCTGACCGCCGCCACAACCCAGCAGCAGGCCGTAGAAGACCACCATGAACCGGTACTTGCACGACAGATCCGTCTTCAATGGCACCTCCAATTGCTCGGCACCATCGTACCCTCGGGGGGCCGGTGGCAAGCCGATGGCCAGGAAAGAATCAGAAAATCAGCGTCCGCACACCGGCTCCCCACCATTGTTCGTTGGTCTCCTGGAGGACCTCAAGAACCTTTCCTGTGCTGGTATCGAGGATGACAATATCGCCCCCCTCGTCGAAGGCGAAGGCCTTACCGGTCCAGCCCGCCAGACCGAAGACCGAGCCGTAGCCAGAAAGAGGCCCGACCTCTTTGATCACCTGACCGGTGGCGGGATTCAGTTCCACGAGTACGTCGTCCCATTCCCAGTCCTTATTGGCGGCGGCGTAGGTACCGGCTCCGACAATGGAGTAGGCATCGCCGCTCGACGAGTACGGGCCGCCAAAAGAACCAAGCTTCGTGGCATTAACCGTCCCGTTGGCCATGTCCAGGCGGTACCAGCCACCATCACCCGAGATGCCGACAAGCACATCCTGATCGGGGTCGATGACGCCCTGGGGCACCATGGTCAGGCCATTGAAGCTGTCGGGCAGGGCCCCCAGTTTCCAGCATTCGACGGTCTGGGGATGGCAGGTGTAGATGTCATCGAAGGTGACGCCATAGAGCACGCCCCAGCGGTCCATAGCGATGTCGGTCATCTCGCCGCCTTCCCAGGCGGGCCACTCAAAGTCCCCGATCAGGCTGATGGCATGGGACTTCACGTCAAGCTTCCACAGCGTCGAGGCGGTGTGCATGTAGACAGACATTGCGCTGCCCGTACCTGGCCGAATACCGTCGTTGGGAAATGGGTCGAAGGCATCGGGGATGGAGTCGTTGTCCTGGTCGAGAGGATCCGGGGGAACGTCGGGGAACGTGACTGTCTCCGGCGCAACCAGCGTCTCCTCCGAGCTGCCCAGGTCTACGGCTTCAACTTCCGTCCACGGCAGGTCGATGAGCGCCGAATCCTGCGTTCCCGGGAGCGCATCAACGTTGCCGATGACAACGTCCACTGAACTGATTTCGGCCGCGACGTCAAGCTCTGGCTCACTGCTGCCGCCACATCCCAGAGCACAGACCAGCGCCGCCAGCAGGCAGTACCGGTTTAGCGCCACATGGACCACGCGATTCATGCTCTGTCACCTCCAGGTGGTCGGGGGCTCACCCGGCAACGGCGGCCTGGACCTAGTCCGCTTTCCAACAGCAGTGTCAGCCACATTGCCGCAGCATGTCAAATGCTGGGTGGAAACCTGCTGTCCTTTGTTCAGGGGGTGTAGCAGAGAACACCTTCCAGCACATAGCCAACACTCTGGGCTGCGGACCACTCCTCCGTATTGATGGAGACGAAGTGGTCTGAGGCCTGGGCGTTGTAAAGGCGTCGCAGGGCATGGGGGGTTTCGGGGCTGGCGTTGGCTGCGCAGTATCCCAGTATTCCCTCGCTCTGGTAGGCCGGTGCTCCTTCGTTGGGCGAAGTGCTCTGCAGGTGATTGACGCACCCGCTACAGTAGAGTTGGTAGAGGGGGATGAGACCAGGGCCCTCGCCATCGAACAACTCGAATTGCGCACCCTCGAAGGCGTACCCCTGCGGTGGGTTCGGGGAGGTGCCAAACATGTGGTCCTGGTTCCCGCCAGAAAGGAAATAGCGGTAGATGGTGACGGTGTCGGGAAGGCAAGGCTGTGGTGCGTGCAGGCATTTGCCTGCGGCGCAGGTATCTGCCGTGCAGGGGTCTGAGTTGTCGCAATCGGCGTCGTTCTGGCACTCTGGAGGCACCTCCCCTAGGGTGATCCGCGTACGGGCGATAACCCGGGAGTTGCCGTCGGTATCGGTAGCCACGACTTCCAGGAGATGGGGGCACGGCGACAGTCCGGTGGTCGAGACCGAGTGCGAAAAGCCGACCAGCCCGCACTGGCTGTATCCGGGGTACATGGCGCAGACGTCTGCGCGCTCCGTATTCAGCGGCAGCGGGGCGAATTGCTGGCCATCCACCGTCATCATGAGCGATGCGACTCCCTTGTTGTCCAGGGCCCAACCACTGACGGCCATGTTCTCGCCCACCTGGGCATCGAGAATCGGCGACTCGAGGGTTCCAAAGGGAGGCAGCGTTGCGTCGAGGCCCTTAATTATCCCAGCAACGGTATCGTAGCCGCCCAGCACCAGGTAGGCCCGGGCTCGAACGGTAGCCAGCGCCGGAATGCCAAAGGCAAACACCGAACGGACGTTGTTGAAGACGCCGGCCTTCTGCCACCCCTGGAAGCCGGTAAGCCGATTCTCGTAGTAGATGGCAACGCCATAGTCGAGAGTTCCGTTCTGCAGCGTGGCCCACCCCCCGTCACTGCTGAAATTCTTCACGAAGAAACCGTCGTTGGCGGGCTGGTCAATGGCGATCTGGTTGCCATCCGAATCGAGCAGGACATTGAGGTTGGCAGTGCCATTCTTGCCGTAGACGGCGTAGAGCGTGGGGAACTCCTGGTGGGTCACGACATGGTCGATCGCCGCCAGGTTCTCGACGGTCATCTGCATTTCCACCACGTGGGTGGAAACAAAACGCAAACGCTGGGTGTAGAGTACATCCGCCACAAGCTGCTTCTTGTTCGGGTCATTGCAGCCACCATCGCTGCAATCGGCCATCTCCCAATCGGGGTTCCAGTGGCGGGGTTGCACTCCTGCTTCGAGGACTCCCGGTTCGGCATTCACCCACTTGATACCTGAGCCGATATTGCACTGGTTGCCGCCTTGCACCGGGTTCCATCCCAGGTAGGTGATGCTTGAGGGGCAGGCAGCCCCAGGATTGGTCTGACAACTGGCGTTCCAGGCGCAGCCCTGCATGATCCGGGCGGCATCGTAGAAGGCAACCTGTACCTCACGACCGGTATCGTTGGCGTCGATAGTATTGGACAGGTTCATGCCGGGGCCGGCCTCGGTCATGCCAAAGAAGACAATTGTCGCGCCCCACTCCCGGCGGGTACCCACTTTGAGGTAGCCGGTACCATCGAAGAGGTAGTCATCGGTGAAGCCATTGGCGGTAATTGTTTCGGTCTGCCCGGCGGGCGACATGGCCGGCAGGGGCTCCGGTGCGGCAGGAGCCGGCTTCGGCACGGGCAAGCAGATTCCATTGTTGACGCAGAGTCCGTTGTCACACTCGTACCCGTTGGTGCAGACTCCGCAGTTCCCCCCACACCCGTCGTCACCACATTCCTGGTCGGAGCAATCTCCCGGGCAGAGATCCGGCGTGATATCGGCGGGCTGCTGTGCGACGTCTGCCGCAACTATATCGGCAAGATCGGACATGACATCCAAAGGCACCTCTTGCACATCGATGAAGACAACTTCGGTGCCATCAGCGGCAACATCTAGGGGCGGAACAACAGTCTCCGCCGCCGGCGCGTCCCCTGGTCTAGTGGCAACATCTTCTGGGTGCGAGCCCCCTTCACTGATTGTGTTGTCCGCAATGGTATCGGCACCGGCCAGCAAATCCGCCGCCGGCAAATCGGGGCCGTCCAACGACGGGCCCGAATCTGACTGGACTTGTGAAGCAGAAGAGCAGGCAATCGCAATGGACAGAGTTCCCACAAGAAGGAAGAGAAGCAACTTCCGCATGGTGTCCTACCTCCCTACCGTCGCCCACTAACCGGCATGGCTCAAATCAGGCTATTTCCGCCAGTTGGTTCGCGTCTTGTGCAGATAGAACTGCTCGACCTTCGTTCTCGCCCACGGCGTCTTGCGCAGAAACTTCAGGCTGGATTTGACGGACGGGTCGGAGGTGAAGCAGCGGATCTTGATTGCCTCTCCGAGGGTTGCCCAACCGAGCTTCTCGGACAATTCGGTAACTATATGTTCCAGGGTGAGGCCGTGCAGCGGGTCGTTGGAATGCATAGGGTCGGTACCTAGCAATCTGGATCGGGCAGCGGACATTCGAGATTGCA
>ERZ890953.1097-NODE-1097-length-14088-cov-5.042543_pt1 | contig 14088 bp, 9 predicted proteins | sample MGYA00521264_ERZ890953 | MGnify/ENA primary metagenome ERZ890953 (study PRJEB32303, sample SAMEA104408629) | aquatic metagenome | biome: Brackish water; feature: Chemocline; material: water | place: Baltic Sea | collected 2014-10-26T21:54:00 | depth 200 m ... | reverse complement strand
CAGGGCCTCCCCTCCGAAATACTGCAGGTATTTGTTCGCTTCAACGAGTTGTTTAGGGGAGATCAAGTCCATGGGTTGAGCAGGAATAGATAATTTACTACAAAGTTAGCGTTTTCAGAATGTGAATCACAGAAGTTCATTAAGAGACGAGAGCAAAATCCATTTGTTTCTTCCCGAGGTCGATTCGCTTGACCCTGATCTTAAGTTTATCTCCCAGTTTATACTGAAATCCGTAACGCTGGCCAATCACCTGGAAGTTCTCTTCATCAAGATAGTAGAAATCATCTTCCAGATCACGCAACCTGACCATCCCTTCGCATTTGTTTCCGATGATCTCCACAAACAATCCCCATTTACTTACTCCGGATATCAATCCGTCGAACTCCTGCCCTATTTTATCCAGCATGAACTCCGTCTGTTTGTATTTCACCGACATCCGTTCGGCATCAATCGCTTTTCGTTCCATTTGCGAAGAGTGGTCGCACATCGGTTCATATACTTCCTCCTTTACTGAAGCCGCTCCATTCAGGTATTCCTGTAAGATCCTGTGCACCATCAGGTCGGGGTAACGACGAATGGGTGAGGTAAAATGCGTGTAGAATGGGAATGATAATCCATAATGTCCTATGTTGTGAGTTGAGTAATATGCTTTGGACATAGTACGGATGGCAATGGTCTCAATCATGGTCTCAGTCCCGGTTCCCTTAATATCTCTGAATAGGTTATTGAAGGATTGTGCCAGGGATCTGTTGGACGTGAGAACCATTTTATGTCCCAATTTCTTGATGAATTCTACAAAAGCCTGAAGCTTCTCAGGGCTGGGGGTGTCGTGTGCACGGTAGACAAACGTTTTCGGTGGCCGGTTTCCATGTTTTTTACCAATATGCTCGGCAACCCGCCTGTTAGCCAGCAACATGAAATCCTCAATCAGTTTGTTGGCATCTTTCATCTCACGCAGATAGATCTCCAGGGGTTTTCCCGCCTGATCGAGTTTGAACCGCACCTCCTGAGTCTCAAAATTGATGGAACCCTTTCTGAATCGCTCCCCTCTCAAAGCAGTGGCTATCGTATTGAACACCTTGATCTCTGCCGCAAACTCCCCTTTCTCCGCTTCTATGATCTCCTGTACCTCCTCATAGGCAAAACGGCGGTCGGAGTGTATAACCGTCTTCCCAAACCATTCGTTGTAGATTTTTCCTTTTTCATCAAGTTCAAATACTGCTGAAAAACAGAGGCGGTCTTTGTGGGGTTGCAGTGAACAAAGCTCGTTGGATAACCGCTCGGGTAACATCGGGATCACCCGGTCGACCAGGTAGATTGAGGTTCCCCGCTGATAAGCTTCGTCATCCACTGCAGTGCCGGGCTTGACATAATAAGATACGTCGGCAATATGGACACCAACTTCCCAGTTGCCGTTAGGTAACTTCAACAGGGAGATGGCATCATCAAAATCCTTTGCATCTACCGGATCAATGGTGATAGTAAATATTTTCCGGAAATCACGCCGGGATTTGATCTCCCTCTCCGGAATATCGGCCGGGATGGTTGCTGCCTCTTTCTCTGTGGCTTTAGAAAAGGTAAGCGGAAAATCAAATTCAGCCAGGATTGAGTGCATCTCCACCTCGTTATCGCCCGGTTTTCCAAGAACCTGAAGAACCTTCCCGAAGGGATTCTGTGAGTGATCCGGCCATTCACTGATAGCAACAATCACTTTTTGTCCGGTTCGGGCACCATTCAGATTCTCTTTTGGTATGTAGATGTCAATCGGCATGGAAGAGTTGTCGGGAATTAAAAAAGCGAGATTCTTTTTAATCTCAAGGATTCCGACAAATTGCGTTTTGTTTCGCCTGACAACCTCCACGATCTCCCCTTCCCGTTTCTTCCCTTTCCGGATGGGAAAGAGGGAGACGCTGACATAATCGCCATGCAATGCCTTGCCGGTATTTCCGTTATTGATGAATACGTCACCCGATTTATCATCCGGGATAACATAAGCTTTTCCTGTCTGTTTCATGTCGACAGTCCCTGTCATGTGTGTTTTCACCGACTTCTGGTACCGTTGTCCTTCGGGATTGATCCGGTATTTTCCCCGGTTTGATTCGATCAGCTCCCGGTTCCTGAACAGCTCCTCGATCAGCAATCTTGCCAGGTCTTTCCCGGCCCGGTCCTCAATACCAAGCCGTTTTGAAACCTGTTTGAAATTCAATGCACTGTTAGGATTCTCCAGATACACCTGAAGGATGTTGTTGATCATGGTATGTTTCTGATCTCCGTTAATTTTTTGTCTTTTTGCCATTTCACTATTTTACTATTTCACTATTTCACTATTTTCTAATGCTTCCAGAAGCACCTTCGTATATTCCGATTTCGGGTTTATATAGATCTCATCCGGATCACCCATCTCAACAATCCGGCCCTCCTTCATAACAATCAGACGATCAGCCATGTATTTCACCACATTCAGATCGTGCGAGATAAAAATATAGGTGAGGTGAAGTTCACGTTTCAAATCGTTCAGCAGGTTGAGGATCTGTGCCTGAATGGAGATATCAAGGGCAGAAACCGATTCATCGCAAATGATCAGCCGGGGTTCCACAGCGAGTGCCCGGGCAATACAGATCCGTTGTCGCTGGCCGCCCGAAAATTCATGCGGATAACGGTTGTAGTACTCCGGATTAAGTCCAACTTTCTGTAACAGGTCATATACTTTTACTATCCGCTGACGCTTATTCCCGTATAGATGATGCACCTCCATCGGCTCCCTTATGGCTTCTCCGATTGCCATCCGTGGATTCAACGATGAGTATGGATCCTGAAACACAATCTGGAGGTCTTTGTGGAGTGCTTTCAGCTTGCTGTGCGTTAGGGTGGTAATATCTGTATCTTTATACAGGATCTCTCCCTCCGAAGCGGGAATCAACTTCAGAATCACACGCGACAGCGTGGTTTTCCCGCAGCCAGATTCGCCTACTATTCCAAGTGTTTCTCCCGGATAAACCAAAAAGCTGACATCATCAACAGCTCTTGTCGATTCCTTCTCCCTGCTGAGCCAGTCCGTTCCCTTTGAGAATTTCTTCCCAACATGATTTACTCTCAGTACCGCTTCCCGGCTGTATAACTTCTGATGATCTAGTTCTCGTTGCTCCCTGGTGACAATTTCTTCCGGATGCCGGATGCCCGATGCCCGATGCCTTTCGAAGCCAACTGCCAACTGTGGACTGGAAATATAGTCCTCTACCGTAGGCAACCTCCTCAAACGTACATCCAACGGAGGACGGCAAGCAATCAATCCTTGCGTATAGGGATGCTGCGGATGGTCAAATACCCTGGTGACCTCTCCCTCTTCAACGATCTTGCCCTGATACATTACCAATACGCGGTCGGCAAATCGTGAGATCAGTCCCAGGTCGTGGGTGATGAAGAGGATGCTCATCTTCATCTTCTGTTGAAGTTCCTTCAATAAATCAAGGATTGTTTTCTGTACGGAGACATCCAGGGCGGTAGTAGGTTCGTCGGCAATAAGAAGGGATGGCTTGCAGGAGATTGCCATGGCGATCATCACGCGCTGCTTCTGGCCACCTGAAAGTTCATGAGGATAGGAACGATAGATTCGGGAAGATTCCGGAAGGCTTACTTCGTTAAACAGTTCCAACACCCTTTCCCTCGCTGCTTTTTTCGAGATTCCAAGATGCCTTCGTAACGTCTCAGAAACCTGATTTCCGCATGTAAAGACAGGATTCAGGGAGGTCATAGGCTCCTGGAATATCATGGAAACCGATTGGCCTCTGATTCGTTGCAACTCTCTTTCCGTAAGAGTTTCGAGCCGGATCATCTGCCCGGAGGAATCCGCCAACCGGATTGCCTCTGCAGTCACAACTCCCGGCGGATCAGGGATCAAGCCCAGGATGGAGAGGGCGGTGACAGATTTTCCCGAACCCGACTCCCCCACTATGCCAAGGATCTCACTCTTGCCTATATTGAATGAGATATCATCCACGGCAACCGTTTCGCCACTATCATTCCGGAAACCAACGGTAAGATGCTCCACATCCAGTAATGGATCTTGCTGCATAAACGATTTAAATTGATTGTAAATTTACTGAAAATTTTGACGCCCGATACCGGAAGCCAGTTGGAGGGTCTCAGTTGGCAGCCATTTCAATTTTCGATTAAATCGATTTACGAATTCCACGTCCTTCGTCCCACGTCCTTCGTCCCTCGTCCTTCTTCCCTCATGCCTTACTTGGGACTTTCATCCAGAGTATTGTAAGGATGATCGCTACAACCCCTGCGCCAATGATCGTATACATGGAGGCATGGAAACCGCTTAGGAAAGACTCATTGATGAGGTGCAGGATCTCTTGTTTCGGCATGTGTGTCAGCTCAATTATATCCTGGTAATTCCGGTGTGCCGAGGTAATCATCGAATCGAAATCAGTCTGTGCTTGTTCCGGGATCACAATTTTTGCTTTGTGCAACATCTCCTGCAAATGAGCCTTTGACACCTGAACCAACACATTTGTACTGATCACTACACCAATGGAGAAGCCCATGCAGCCGCACATGTTATACAGCCCCGACAATGCATCTACTGTTTGTGCATTGACTGCTTTGAGCATAGTGGCGTTGTAAGGGGCAATGGAGAGACCGATGAATCCCATCAGGGCTAGGCTCATTACAATATAAGCGCTGGTGGTATGAATCCCGAAGAACAGGGCCAGAACGATACCAATGATGCTAATCCCCAGCCCGATACAGACCGGGATCCGGGCATCCATTTTTTCCGACAACTTTCCACCAATTGGTGATACCATTGAAAAAACAGCGGCAAATCCAATGAATATCAGTGCATTATGAAAACCGGAAAATCCAAGGACATTCCCCATATAGAGGCCCGTCAGCACAAGAACTGTGCCCAGGATGAACGAGAGAAACATGAACCCGATCAGCGTGGAGACATACAATTTATTGGAAAAAGTACCCTTTGGAATCAACGGATCAGTTGCTTTTTTTGAGTGCAGATGGAGCATGATCAGGCCAGCAGCTACAAGTACAACAACAATCAGCGTTTGATAGCTGAGTAATCCCCAGGTTGAAACATTGTTTATTCCATAGCTAAGAGGAAGAACAATTAATGCTACATAAAGACTGGAGATCAGATCAAGTGATTTGCTCAGTTGCTGTGACTCCTTCCTGACGGTGAAAAGAATAATTAACAGGATAATAATTCCCACCGGTATGTTTACGTAATAGATCCATGGCCAGGTGAACCGTTCCATAATGAAGCCTCCGATGGTTGGGCCAATGGCTAATCCGACTCCTGTTCCTGTTCCCAGTAACCCGATAGGAAAACCCCGCTGGCCAACTGGAAATTTATCATACACCAATCCGTAAATGGGCGGGATACAGATAGCAGCACCAATCCCCTGGATAAACCGACCTGTAATCAGCAACCAAACTTCCTGTGAGACCGCACAGAGTACCGAAGAGAGAATAAAAACCGATATCCCGGCGACAAGCATCTTTTTCTTACCGAAATCATTGGCAAATTTTCCGGAAGGGATGACGAACACTGACCAGGCTATTCCATAGATGCTGATGATCCATTGGAGGATTTTCAGGCTGGATTTCATCTCCTTGTCAATGGGACCGATGGTCAGGTTGACCACCGTGGCATCCATATTCAGCAATGTGATCAGGAGGACAAAGGCACCCAGGGCCACCCACCGACTCCAGGTCTCAAGATGTTGCTGTGGATTTGCCGGATCGTGTATAACATTGATTATGGGCATAAGTGTGAAGTTTTGGAGGTCAAGTTACAAAGAATGACAAGAATGAACATGAATGACGAATGAACATGAATTGAAATGACCAAGAATGAGGATGAAACGCAGCCCGGCTATACAGCATGAACAGTTTTCATCAATTATTACCAAATTTTCTCAAAACTTTCTTTATTCATTTCCTTGCCAATGTCAATGAAATAGGTTTTGTGTTTGTTTGATAGCATTAAAGGATCTTTTCTAAACAGTCTTGAAAGAAGTGATAGGGGAAAAAGAACCAGATAAAACACAATGCTTAGTAAAATATTGGGAACTACATAGCCCATGACTTTTGCTAACATCATCCATCCCCATTCAATTTTTTTACTCAGAAAATTGGACGTTATTCCAATTACTCCAACCAGGAGTGATACAAAAACAGCCCATTGCCACAGAAACAGCAAGTATAGGATTAAACAACCCATGGAAATAATCAACATCGTCGATTTGGATGTATCTTTCTTCATATTTTCCCCCTCCATGGATTAAAATATAGTGTAAATAAATGGTGCAAAAGCACTACTACCCCCAAAAACAATTAGCAGCCCTAATAACAGTAATATGATTATAATAGGCGCTAGCCAGAATTTTTTTCGCTCCTTCATGAAGAGCCATAGGTCTCTTAGAAATTCCATTTTCTTCTCAATCCTTTTTAAATTTAACAATCCATTTTTCTCTGTTTTGCCAATCTGGTTGTTCTGTTTTACATAAAATAAAATCATTGACGACCAGATAGTCCATTTCTGTGCGCATAAAACATTTATATGCATCTTCGGGTGTACAAACGATAGGCTCTCCACGAACATTGAAGCTGGTATTTACAACAATACCATATCCTGTTTTTTGCTTAAATGTGTTAATTAGTTGCCAGTATTTGGGATTAGTTTGTTTGTGTACAGTCTGTATTCGTGCGGAAAAATCCAAATGGGTTATTGCCTGGACATCACTTCTTTCATGATAAAGTTTTTCCCATAAACTGAACTCTTGATAGTTGTCGGGCAGTTTTTTTCTTCTTCCCTCTTTAACATAAGCAATTAGTAACATATACGGTGAAGAAACCTGCAAATCAAAAAAATCGTTGGAATCTTCAATAAGTACAGATGGGGCAAATGGCCTAAAACCTTCTCTGTATTTTATTTTAAGATTCATTTTCTTTTGCATGTCAGTATTTCTTGCATCACCTAAAATACTTCTGTTACCTAATGCTCTGGGGCCATATTCCATTCTGCCCTGAAACCAGCCTACAACATTACCAACATCAAGCAGCTCTGCAACTTCAGAACATAATTCAGTGAAATTCTCAACTTTACGATAAACAGCTTTATGCTTTTTGAACGTAAGTATCGCTTCTTTTTCTGAGAAATCAGGACCAAGAAAAGCTCCCTGCATTAAATCCTCTCCACTGGTAATCGTTCGCTCTTCCCTGTAGTACATATAATTCGCCATTAATGCTGCCCCTAATGCACCACCAGCATCGCCTGCCGCAGGCTGGAAGAAAATATCCTTAAAAATATGTTCTTTTACCAGTTTCCCATTTGCCACACAATTCAGCGCTACACCTCCAGCCATACATAAATAATCGGCTCCCGTAACTCTCTTTGCTTCTTTCGCCATTTTTATGACTATTTCCTCTGTTACATGTTGAATGGCATAAGCTAAATCACAGTGTATTTGTTCAATCTTGCCATCAGGTTTCACACAGGGGAACCCAAATAGTTTCTTCCATCTTTTTTCATTGATCATCCTGAGTCCGGTGGCATAATTGAAACAGTCCTGATTTAACCAAATTGAACCGTCATCTTTGATCGTTACAATATGCTCTTTTATTAAACCTATGAATTTGTTGGTTTGGTTAGCATCCGGATTGCCGTATGGAGCCAGGCCCATCAATTTATATTCGCCTGAATTTACTCTAAAACCGAGATAATATGTAAATGCTGAGTACAGAAGTCCAACCGAGTGAGGAAATCTCATCTCCTTAAGCATGATTATTTTATTGTCTTTCCCATGACAAATGGAGGCTGTTGCCCACTCACCAACACCATCAATTGTTAATATGGCAGCTTCATTATAAGGTGATGGATAAAAAGCGCTTGCAGCATGCGACAAATGGTGTTCAGGAAATAGTAGTTTTAATTTCTTTCTATCATACGTTTCAATTTGATTCAGACCATCATAGAGTAGTTTTTTCAAAAACATCTTTTCCTTAATCCACACTGGCATCGACTTTAGAAAAGATAACAATCCCTTTGGTGCAAAAGCGTAATAGGTTTCCAATAGTCTTTCAAATTTCAAAAAAGGCTTGTCATAAAAAACAACAGAATCAAGTTCATCAATACTGCATCCTGAATATTCCAGACAAAATTTTATAGCATTTACAGGAAAATCAGAAGTGTGTTTTTTACGGGTAAATCTCTCTTCCTGCGCAGCAGCAATAATTTTGCCGTCAATTACTAATGCGGCTGCTGAATCGTGATAAAAAGCTGAAATTCCTAAAATTTTCTTCATGTTCCCCCTATTTTGATTTTAGAAACTTAATCGATAAACCAATTTTAGGTTTTTTGGTGAATATTTATTGCATAGATCTGTGTGACAGTGCGAATATACAGTAATTAGTTCAACCAATTTAGGTCCAGTTTAGCAGACCAGAAACAAACATGATTTCTTTGGAAATAAAATAATTTTTTAGTTTTGTTTTTCATGAAGACCTCTTTCTGGAAGAATCTCGCCTTTGGCTTTGGCGTCACCATCGTTTTCTACCTCTTGGTAGAGTTGATTCTAATGGTGGCCGGAGTGACTCCGCTGTATGAGCGCACCGATCCTTCTGTTGGATTTTCCGGCTACGCTCCACTATTTCGCAAACACGCTCAGCCTAATGGAGAGCAATTCTATAGGACAGAACACAATAAGTTTCAGTGGTTCAACATGCAGAGCTTTCCTGCTCGTAAGGCAGAAAACGTTACCCGCATCTTCTGTGTTGGTGGATCAACGACCTATGGGCGTCCCTACGACGACCTCACATCGTTTTGCGGCTGGCTGCGCCTTTTTCTTCCGGCGCTCGATCCCACCCGTCGCTGGGAGGTCATCAACGCTGGAGGCATCAGTTACGCAAGCTACCGCGCAGCCCGGCTCATGGAGGAACTCGCAGACTATGAACCCGATCTATTCATCGTTTATTCAGGACATAACGAATTCCTCGAATCACGGACGTACAGCAATATGCTGAAAGTACCCAGGTTCGTGCGTAGCATCGGGGTACAGGCATCACGGACACGGTTGTATAGCGTGATGTACGACCTCATTAAGAAGCCTGACGTGGTTCTTTCCACAGAGGTCAAAACATTACTAGACCGTTCTGTAGGCCCCGAAGAGTACCACAGGGATGACGAGATGCGAGATGCCATACTCGACGACTACCACACCAGCCTGCTTCGTATGACCCAAATCAGCAAGCACGCCGGAGCCAGGATAATTCTCGTTACGCCTGCATCCAACATAGCAGACTTCTCCCCCTTCAAATCCGAGCCCAGCCCTAATCTGAGCGCCCTCGAAATAAGTCAGGTTGATACGCTCAGGCGTGCTGTGACTAAGGCCCTGGATGAAGGAGACCACCTGCGTGCAGAGGCGATCGCCAGAGAAGCGCTGGCTATAGATGGTCGCAACGCCGAGTTGAGGTACCTGCATGCGCAAGCACTTCAAGCCCTCGGCCGTATTGATGAAGCGCGAAGTGCATTCATACAGAGCAGAGACGAGGATGTTTGTCCATTGCGGGCCTTAACGCCCGTCCGCGAAATTGTAGCCGATGTTGCACGAGCTAAAAACACAGGACTCGTCGACTTTGCGAGCATCGTCGACGAACACTCGCCTAACGGAATCCCCGGATCAGACCTGTTCCTGGACCATGTGCATCCGACAATCGAGGGCAACAGATTGCTCGCGCTGGCCATCATCCAGGAGATGATACAGGAGGGAATCGTATCCCCGGCTGCGACTTGGAACGAAGCTTTGATTGCTGAGATCAGCAATGAGCTGGAGAAGAGTCTGGATGAAAAAACCCATGCCAAGGCGCTCAGGAACCTGTCGAAAGTGTTAGCGTGGGCTGGTAAGCGTGATGAAGCCGAGCATCTTATCAAACTTGCCGTTGCAACGATTCCGGAGGACGCCGCAACGCATACTCAAATGGCGGGTCTGCTCTGGCAAGAAGGTGACAGGGAATCTGCAATAGCCCACTATCGGGAGGCCGCACGCCTCGACCCTATTAACGCAAGTAATCATCGCTACCTGGGTATACTCCTGTCCGAGCTTAACCGCCTCGACGAAGCGCGTATAGAGCTGGAAACGGCCGGCCGTATGGATCCAAAGTTACCATACGCACATTACGACCTGGGTATTGTGCTGTCAGCCCTCGGAGAGACTGAGGAAGCAGAAGCCGCCTACCGGGCTGCCCAGAAGCTGGACCCAAACCATGCCGAGGCATACAATAATCTGGGTATCCTATTCGCGCAGAGCGGAAAATTCAAAGCTGCCTCTGAGCAGTTCACCATGGCTTTACGAGTTGATCCTGATAACAAGGATGCAGCGGTTAATCTCGCACGCGTCCGCACGGCTCTGGGTCTTACCAAAACAAGTAATTAAGACCAATGAGAGAACCTCAATGAGCCTCTCTGCGTGAATCGTACGCAAAAGATTTTAACGTAACCACGTATAACCTTTTGGCTCTTTTTCCGATTAATGGGAAACGAAAAGGTATGTGGATGAATGATTTTATCTCGCTGGTCTATCCCAGGATATGCACCTGTTGCGGGAAGAGTTTATGGAAGGGGGAGGTGGTGATCTGTACATTGTGCGAGTACCATTTACCAAAAACCTGGTATCACCTGGAACATGATAACCCGGTCAGCCGGATTTTTTGGGGGCGCGCCCCGGTAGAAAATGCTACCGCTTATCTCCATTTCAATAAGGGGAACAAGGTGCAGCATCTGATCCATCACCTGAAATACAGGGAGAGGAAAGATGTTGGTGTGTGGCTGGGATCACACTATGGATCCTATCTTAAAAGCTCACCATTGTTCCGTTCAGCCGAGGTGATCGTACCGGTACCTTTGCACCGGAAAAAGCAGCGGACCAGGGGGTTTAACCAGAGTGAACAGTTCGGCATCGGACTGGCCTCCAGCATGAAGATCCTGTTGGATACGCGTTCGCTTTACCGGTCTCGCATTTCCGAAACACAAACCAGAAAGACACGGTATAAACGATGGGAAAATGTCTCAGGCATTTTCGGGGTCAGAGATCCTGAAAAACTGGCCGGGAGGCACCTGCTTCTGGTAGATGACGTGATTACCACCGGAGCCACGCTGGAGGCATGTGTGCATGCCTTATCCTCCATACCTGATGTCAGGATCAGTGTGGCCACCATAGCCACTACGAGGAACTGATACAGATTAGCAGGTCTGGGTCAGAGGATGCCTCCCACAACCAGGGCTCGTTTGAATCGCTTTACCTCTCCTTCAGGATGAAGCAGTTCGATATATACTATGTAAATACCCATCGATGCCTTCATCCTGTCTTCACGGATGCCGTCCCAGAAAAATTCATCATGCTGGCCTACCAGGACGTTGGAGGCCAGTTGCCTGATTCTCCGGCCTGCTGCATCGTAGATCACGATTGTGGCCTGAAAGCCGATGTTGTTGAGGGAAAAGCTGATAGAGACCACATCATCGTGGCCGTCGTTGTCAGGTGAAAACACAGGCGGGGTGATGGCGATTACATCTTCCGTCACACCGGGATCCAGCCACTGGGAGTTTTCATAAGCGGGAGTTGCATAACCTGTGTTTTCACCTGCAGAGTGCCAGTTCGACGGGTCTGTGGCAGGTCTTTCAGGGCTGATCCGCTCCAGGGAGACTCCTTCGGCAGAGGTGAGTAACGGATAATGCATTCCACTGTGATATTCCATCCCGTCTATCAACTCTTCATCCCTGGAGCGGATCAGCCTGATGGCACCGCTTTCGTTTTTCATTGAAGGAAAAGAGGCCATCTCAAGGAACTGTTTCGGGTTGGGAGTATGGTAATACTGCTTAATGGTTTTCTCAAAAGCGCAAACAGCTACAAAATCAAACGGGAACATCAGCCACGAATCACCCGTTAACACAACTGTCCCTCCTGTACCAGCCGAAGACCCTGTATCAGAGACAAGGAGTGCCAGCTCCTTCAGGTCCACAACCTTGTTTGAGCGGTTAAAAAGCTCGATAAACCTGGAAGCCCCTGGATAGGGATCATGCAACACCTCGTTGATGATCACATCATTCCTGCTTATGCTTAAAGGTATGGCAGTCTGAGTAACAAGGGGTGTCTCTGCGCTGTTGCCTGCACAATCGGTTATTACCGGAGAACCCGAGAGGGTATAGATGGATCCTGGTGAAAAGGGATCGGCGAAGGTAAGCCGTATGGAAGTATATGCCGGAGATACAGGTGCCAGTGATTCGGGTTGACTCCCGCCGGGCTCGACAACCCATGTTGAGGGCTCTGCCAGGGTTGTAGTATCAATAGACTCTGAAAACCTGAGTTCCCAGGTGTTTTCGTCGGTAAGAAAGCTTCGGAGCAACTCCGGAGGAACCAGGTCGGGATTGGTTGCAGAGATGGAATTCGCCTCCCCTGGTGTCCCTCCCCGGGGATCCTGAGAAGAGCTCCAGTTATCTTCGCACCCGCATGGATTATCGGGATCAATCATCTCCAGCGACCATCCGCCATCCTCTTTCCACGATGCACTGATCCACTCGGGAGAATATGTTATGGCATGGATGATCTGCAGGCTACTGTTTCGCAGAACAAGGTTTGCCCCGTCGTTCGCAAGGCTGGAAACCGAAGTGAAGAGAGGAACCGTCGGTCCGAAATCAGCCAGCGAGCTATCGCGGGCCAGCAAGAGATATCCGTTGGCCGGGATGGCAACAGCAGGAAATGTTTTTCGGTTACTGCCGGCATCCAGGGTCCATCCAGTAAGATCAGCGGGAAACCCGGTCCTGTTGTACAACTCAACATATTCCACCGGGGGCAGCCCTACCGCCGGTTCTGGATCCATCATCACCTCATGGATGAGGATATCGTAAGCCTTCGGTTCAAATAGAACAAAAGGAACCAGGGTGTCTTTCATACTGTTTCCCGACTGGTCGGTCAAACCAACAATCTGTAATGTGTCCACAACCTGTATGGAAAAAGGATCTTCGAATCGTAAGAGTACCTGGTTTGGGTTCCCGGCTGAAGATATGGCCGACTCAGGGTGGCGCATACTGCCACGTATGGTATAGTTTGAGCTGTTTTGTGCTGCCGGCATCTCCAGGTTTTCAGAAAAGAGAAGGTGGATATGCAGGCTGTCCGGCAAGGTCAACGTTGAAAACAAAGGAGGAACTGTATCACGGATCAGAGGCCCGACATAGATATCATCCATGTAAATTTTGGTTGCATTGCTTGAGGTATACCTGCACCAGATACCAAACCACGAAGTGCTTTGAAAGGTAGTGTCGGACCAGGATCCCTGTTTGATAAAATTTTCTCCTCCTTCGGGGTCAATCCAGGCACTCCACAGCTCCGTTTCATCCCGGATAATTTTTACACGAAGGGTATTGGTCGACTGTGACGTTGTCACATCCGGGAAATTAAAGAGCGTGTAAACCTCTGTACCAACTTGTTTCATGATCAGGATACTGTCGTCACTTCCACCCACTTGAAGGAAATAACCGTTCAGCGGTTGATTTAACTCCATCCGGTCGGCCACGATATAAATCTTCATAAAGTTGTTTGCCGACGTATTGAATGATAGTTTCACCCAGAAGTTCCATTCGGTTTCATTCAACCGCCAATTCGGGGTTGCCAGGAAAGAGGTGTCGCTTCCGGCCCATTTCAGGTGAAGCTGTTTGGCGCTGTTTACCTCGAAATGCAAAGAGTCCCCTTCCCATCGGGGGTTGGTTGTGAAGTTCCCGTCCGCAAAATCATCTGAAACCTGGGCCATTAGGGTTGGCAGGCAAGTCATTGCCAGTAGGTAAATGAATAAAAGTCCTGTTCTCATATCGTTTTTCTCCATTAATCGGAAAAACCGGTAAAAAGTAATATGAAACATTCAAAATATTTTCTGATTTGTTGAAAAGCCATGAGGCATAAGCCATAAGGCATAAGAATAAATTCATGGCAATCCATGGCAATTTATGCGCAATCAATGGCAATCCATGGCAATATCCTCTATCTTTGCCCAATGAAACTAGCAATCGTCGGTGTC
>ERZ890953.1096-NODE-1096-length-14094-cov-5.569058_pt1 | contig 14094 bp, 11 predicted proteins | sample MGYA00521264_ERZ890953 | MGnify/ENA primary metagenome ERZ890953 (study PRJEB32303, sample SAMEA104408629) | aquatic metagenome | biome: Brackish water; feature: Chemocline; material: water | place: Baltic Sea | collected 2014-10-26T21:54:00 | depth 200 m ... | reverse complement strand
GCCTTCAAATTACGTGACAACGTGACTCATAATCAGGGCGAATACTCTGCAATAATTGCCGATACCATGACCCGTTACAAGGAAGGCAAGTCGATTCTGTATTACACCTGGACCCCTTACTGGGTATCCGGCGTACTGGTACCTGGAAAAGATGTAAGCTGGATCGAAGTACCACATTCTGCTCATCCTAATGGTGTTGATACGAAATTATCCAATGGCAAAAACTATGGTTTTGAAGTCAATACTCAAATGATTGTGGCTAACAAAAAATTTACCGAAAGCAACCCGGCTGCGGCAAAACTGTTCGAAGTCATCACTGTTTCCGTAAATGACGTATCGGCACAGAACCTGAAAATGAAAGAAAAGGGTCAGGGTGGATGGGATGCTGCCAATAGACATGCCGATGCATGGATTGCAGCCAATCGTAAGACCTTCGACAGCTGGTTAAACGCGGCACGTGCTGCAGTAAAATAAGCGAGATAACAATAACGGCAAACTCTGGCGGTAGCTATAGCCACTGCTTCGGCTATGACAGGATTAACCTAGCCGGGCATAATATTACTGACCGACTGACGGGGCTTGAGTCTGCTTAAATGCTCAAGTCCTGTTAATTACTTTGGCGATACGACTAACCCAGAAGTAATGTAATTCAAAATAATCGCCTATCGCTTTCATGCTATGGCACAAACAAATAAAAGGCCGGTGCGGCCAGGAAATTCTGGCGACCACGCATTAAGGGCAAGCGTAAAAATTAATTTACATTTATGGGGTTATAATTGCCATTAGGGCAAGGCGTGAGGAGGGCGAATAGTAAGCTATTTAACCGACGAGCAACGCAGCCATAATGAGTAAGTGGAAACCCAGAAGTGTGAATTAGTTTTTGAGGCTGCCCTAAGGAGCATCAGGCGATATATTAGCGAATACAGTTTTCTGCTCCCAATTGATTAGATTTTCGGATAATAAAGTATATGGCTCTGTATGAAAATCATGTAATGACGTCACTCCCGCATGCTTTTAGCGGGAATCCATAGAACAGCAGCTATTTATTAGGAAAATTGCTTCAATTCATAATGGATTCCGGCTAAGTGCGTGCCGGAATGACGCCGTTTGAAACAGAATCTATCTACATGATTTTCCTACAGAGCCATTTTAAAGTATTGTTCTGCGTTCGCTATTGTCCCAGTGAAACCAGTTATCTATGAAGATAAACAGCTTCCGGGTATTATTGTTCAGTTGGGTCCGTTGTCTGTTTTAGATAAACTGTCTGAGTAGGATAGGCAAACTGGATACCTTCCTGCTCGAAACGCTCATGGATGCGCAGGATGATGGATTGCTGAATGTCCATGTACAGGTTGTAGTCGGGGCCAAGTACGTAATACACGGTTTCGAAATTGAGGGCGTAATCACCATACGCCTGGAAGTGGGCGCGGTCGAAGCGGACCTTTTCCTGCTCCTGAATTGCTTCTCGCACAATGACTGGAATCTGTTTCAGCTGGACTCGAGGGGTCTGGTAAGTGACACCGAACTTGAACACAACGCGGCGTTCGAACATACGGCCATAATTACGAATACGACTTTTCAGCAGGTCGGTGTTAGAAAACACCAGTTGTTCACCGGACAAGCTGCGAATGCGTGTTGTTTTAAGGCCGACGTTTTCAACCGCACCCATATGTTCATCTATGATCAGGAAGTCACCCACAGCGAAAGGTTTGTCGAGCACGATGGAAAGTGAAGCAAACAGGTCGCCGAGTATGTTCTGTACAGCGAGGGCGACCGCGATACCGCCAACGCCCAGTCCGGCCATCAGCGCGGTTACGTCGAAGCCGAGGTTGTCCAGCAATAGCAGCATGATCAGTATCCACAGCAGCAGGCGACCGACAAAGCCTATCGCACTCACCGTAGTAACCGTGGAGGGGTCGATCTTGCGTCGTCGCTGACTTTCCTGTTTGAGCCAGAATTGACCGATATTGTTGAGCCACAGACCACCCTGGATGATAAGTGCAATGGAAGTTATGCTGTTGATGATTCCCTGAATGCGCTCTGGAAATACGAGCCATAGTGAACCCAGAGAAACGGCGATGATGAGCACGAATAACCGGTGAGTTTGAGCAAGGGCATCTGTGATAGCGTCATCCCAGATAGTGCTGGTTTTTTTAGCCAGTATGGACAGGCGTGAAATGCCGATCCGAATGACAATACGGATCACAAAAAAATCATTACCGATAGCATAAACGCGAACAGCCATTGCTGTACGGTGTTGTTGAATAGAGAGTAGTTCAGGAGACTGGAATATTCTTCTAGGTTGGACATGGTTATTTTTTTGGGTATCAGTATACAATGAGTGTAGCGAGGATAAGAGTAAGCACAGCAAAAGTCTACTATGCTACTGTAGCGGGGCTCAATTAAGTGACTTTACTATGACTTGCATACATTGCTACCTAAGCCTGGCAAATCAGGCATTAGCAATTTTTAATCTGGCCTGAATATTAACAATTATGAATTATGCCTCTGTTGCCTGGTAGAAGCAGACTGATTCACTTTTGTATTTTGATGAGTTTCACCAATCACCGATGAAAATAAACTCTTGATGCCGGTTTTATTAAAATCCTGTTCCAGTGTTTTCTTTATAGATGCTGAATCTGAATAGTATTGATAAATCAATTTAAATAAACGAGGCAAAGCCAGTTTATGGGTCTGTCCTGTTGTTTCGAATAACCAGTCGGATAGCGCCATGAAATTATCGAAAGGCTTCTGGTCTAATATTTCCGCTAGTGTACTGGAGAATCTTCCTGAGTTTGCAATCATGTCCCAGTAACGCGCAAAGCGGTTTATGCGAAACAGGGTATGGCTATCCATGTGTGATGTGCTTAATACCGTGTAGGGAGGGTTCGGGTTAAAGATCATTGCATAATTTTCAGTGTGCCGAATAATCGGCGTTCCCCGCAGCCGTTTTAATATTCCCATCTGTATTTCCTGGGCTTTTAACGAGACCAGTAAATCAAAACCTCTGGCAAAGCTTTGAATATCTTCACCGGGTAATCCGGCAATTAAATCGGTGTGTAAATGTACCTGAGTCCGGGTAAATAAATAGTCAAGGTTTTCAACAGTTTTTTGATGATCCTGCTTACGGCTAATAATCTGTTGTACCTGCGGGTTAAAAGTTTGTATGCCAATTTCAAACTGCAGCGCACCGGCAGGAAACTGTTGAATTAAGTCTTTTAACTCTTCGGGTAATCGATCCGGTATTAATTCAAAATGCAGGAATAAATCATGTAATGGTTTTTTAAGGAAAAAATTTAATATTTTCTGACTGGTTTTAATATTAAGGTTGAAAGTGCGGTCTACAAATTTGAAATGCCTGGCCCCGCGCTGATAGAGGTTTTCCATTTGCTGTAAAAAATCGTCAATCTCAAAAGGCTGAGCGGTTTTATCCAGCGCCGACAGGCAGAACTCGCATTTAAAGGGGCAGCCTCTGGAAGCTTCAACATATAAAACACGCTGTTTGATGTCTTCCTCACTGTAAAATTCATAGGGTAGTTTGAGTTCCCGTGGATGAAAAGCAGGCGCATCTATAATATTGTTGAGTTGTGATTTTTTATGCAGAATATCCTGGCATAACTGTTTAAAAGCAAAGTCGGCCTGGCCCCTGATAATATAATCGGCGTGAGGATAGGCTGGGCTAAGCTCAGTTTCGTAACTGATTTCTGGACCGCCCAGGATAATTTTTAAATCTGGTTTGAGTGCTTTTATTATGGATAGGACTTCGCTGGTTTGCTGAATATTCCAGATGTAAATCCCAAATCCTACAATCGCCGGATTTTGATTTAGAATTATCTCTGCAATATCGATCGGACGCTGGTTTATCATGAATTCCATGATTTGAGTCTGATCCTGTAACTCGTCCATATTGGCGTACAGGTAACGCAGTCCGAGAGAGCAATGGATATAACGGGCATTCAGTGTACAGAGAAGAATCATGATGCTGTTAACTGTCGAATGTCGACAAAACTGCCACTATCAAACTGCAGGCATTTTTCAAAACTGCCAGCAATCAGTCCGGCGGCTATTTCAATATCCGGCATAAATTCAGTTTGATAAGCGCTGATTAAACTGGCTATGGATGGATACTTGATACTGTCTACTTCCCGGCATAAATAATCCTGCATGCCGGTATGCACCAGGCCCGGAGCGTAAGTCGTAATATGTGTGCCTGGCATTTCATCAACATACAGTTTCGCCATCATGTTGACCGCCGCTTTGGATATCGAATAAGCGCCCCAGCCACGATTCCCATTGACGGATGCGCCCGATGAAATAATGATGAGTTGTTTGACCTTGATATTGTGCTTAATCAGCCAGTCGATGACGAGCTTATTTGACCAGACATTGATATCCATTAGTGTTTTTATCTCCGGCATGGATGTATCGGTAAGGTCCTTAATTTGGCCCAGAATACCGGCATTTAGAATCACCAGGTCGGGTGCATCGGGTAATAGTGATTGCAGGCTTTGTTCGATTTGATCCAGTTGTGATAAATCCTGTCGAATTTGTTGCAGGTTTGCATGCTTCACAGGGCATTCGCTTCTGCTCAGGCTGTACAGTCTGTCGCCTTTATCGAGATAGTGGCGAGTTAACCCAAGCCCCAGTCCCCTGCTATTGCCGGTAATAAAAATAGCACTCATTGTATTCAGTTCAGTTATGAAGATGGTAGGATACCCTATTCAGAAATTTCAGGATTACAAGTTTGTTGTGAAAGGTTTTGTCCCCCCCCCGATCCCCATACCAGTGTTTCCACGTTTCAATATGCGGTGGTGTACGTGCCGAAAAGAAATCGTAAGCGTTTTTCAGCCAATTGCGTGGAAATAAAGGATTCACCTGAACAGGCGTTAGCTGATTGTAATCCTGATAAAAGTTATTATGCTGCGCGAGTCATGGGGCCTTCCAAGTCTTCAGAAGGTCAATACCTTTATTACCTGGCTGAAATGTTATAAGAGTAAGATGCTATGAAAAAAGATGATGATTTAATTGTTGAGATTCTTGAGTTCTGGTTTTCAGCAGAAGTGAAATCTAAATGGTTTAATTCTACGCCAGAATTTGATGATGAACTCCGCTCACGTTATGAAAAAACCTGGGGGCTGGCGCGCGCTAACAGTTTTGATCACTGGGAGCAGGAAGCGCAAGGGGCTTTGGCGCTGGTAATTATCCTTGACCAGTTTCCTCTTAATATGTTTCGTTCCGATGCGCGTCAGTATTCAACCGAAGAACATGCCCGCAGAATTGCCGGACATGCGGTAGACATGGGATTTGATCAACAGCTGGCAAAAGAGCAGCAGGCTTTTCTGTATTTGCCTTTTATGCACAGTGAATCTCTGGATGATCAGAATTATTCGGTTGAGCTGTATGAAAAAGCCAGTCTGCAAGATAATTTGCGTTTCGCAAAGCATCATCGTGATGTCATAAAAAGATTTGGGCGTTTTCCACATCGTAACGAAGCTTTAGGCAGAGTGAGTACTGCTGAAGAAAATGAGTACCTGAAAAATGCAAACTGGTAACTGCAGTGATTAAGGAGCTATTCCCCCAGCTGCATAAAATTTTCTGGCAGGATGACTTTTCAGCTTTTCCGTGGTGGAAACAACAAGTTGTCCAGCTGGTAAAGATCCTGTTGTTTGTCATGCGGGATTTATCGCGTGGTTTGATCACATTAAGGGCTATGAGCCTGGTTTACACGACCTTGCTGTCGTTTGTACCTTTACTGGCAGTCAGCTTTTCTGTGTTAAAGGGGTTTGGTGTGCATAACCAGATTGAGCCGCTATTGCTTAACATGCTTTCACCTCTGGGTGAAAAAAGCGTGGAAATAACACAAAATATCGTTGGTTTTGTGGAAAATATGAAGATCGGTGTGCTGGGTGCCCTGGGTCTGGGCATGCTGATGTACACCGTCATATCGCTTATCCAGAAGATTGAATCTGCTTTCAACTTTACCTGGCGCATTGATACTGCTCGAAATTTTTCTCAACGGTTCAGTAATTATCTGAGTGTTATTATGGTGGGGCCGGTACTTATCTTTTCTGCGCTGGGTATTACTGCATCGTTAAAAAGCCAGTCCATTATTGAATCGATTCAGACCTTACCTTTTGCGGGTGAGCTGATTCAACAGGGAGGGCGATTGTTACCTTATGTGTTAATTATAGCCGCATTCAGCTTTGTGTATATGCTGGTTCCGAATACACGGGTCAAGATTAAGTCAGCACTGTATGGCGCTATTATTGCGGGTATTTTGTGGCGCTGGACGGGTGCTTTATTTGCATCATTTGCCGCGGGTTCAACCAGTTATACCGCTATTTACTCCAGTTTCGCTATTTTATTTTTATTTATGATCTGGTTATACCTGGGGTGGATGATATTACTGATTGGAGCCAGTATTGCGTATTATCATCAGCACCCAGAAAGCTTGCGATGGGAAGCGGATCAAAATCATTTTAGCGCGGCTATTCAGGAGGGTCTGGCATTACAGTTGATGCTGGAAATTGGCAGGGCTTTTTATCGGCCGAATGATTTTATCCCGACTGAATTAAACCTGGCTGAGCGATTGAAAATTCCTCATACCATGACAAAACGTATGTTAAATAACCTTGAAGATTGTGGTTTAATTGTGCGTGTTTTAGATAAAAAGAGTCGATATCTACCTGTTAAGTCAATAGATCAAATAAAATTGATTGATATACTTCAGGTAGCTCGCAGTGTCGATGATAATGGTTTACTTGGACAAATGCAGCGGGTGACAAGCGTATCTCGCCTGCAACAGGATATGGAACTGTGTCATCAACAGGTTTTAGCTGACAGGACTCTGCAGGATCTGGTGATATCAAGTCTGGAGTAGTGGTGTGAAAATTATTTCATTTAATGTCAATAGTGTTCGTTTACGACTGCCTCAGCTGCAGGCTATTATTGACAGGTACGACCCCGAATTTATCGGGCTACAGGAAACTAAGGTGCAGGACCATGAATTTCCGCTGGAGGCGATTCAGCAGATGGGCTATCAGGTCATCTACATGGGCCAGAAAACGCACTATGGCGTGGCGCTACTGTCGAAAACTCCCTGTATGGAAAGTCAGCTGGGGTTTCCTGCAGATGATGAAAATGCGCAAAAAAGATTTATTGGTGGCCAATACCGGCTTAATGGAGAGGACTGGTATATTTACAATGGTTATTTCCCCCAGGGAGAATCACGTGATCATCCGCTAAAATTCCCTGCCAAACAAAAATATTACAGGGATTTAATCGACTTCCTTTCCAGAAAACATAATGTGCAACAACGAGTCGTGGTGATGGGTGATTACAATATTGCCCCGCAGGACACGGATATCGGCATAGGAGCAGACAATGCTAAACGCTGGTTAAAAACAGGTAAAGCCAGTTTTTTAGCGGAAGAAAGAGAGTGGTTTCAGGCTATTTGTGATCTGGGTTATTACGATGGATTTCGCCTATGCCATCCCGATGAGGCAAATCTGTTTAGCTGGTTTGATTATCGTAGTAAGGGCTTCGATAGAGAACCGAGACGAGGTTTACGCATAGACCATGTTATGGTAGCAGAAGCATTAAAATTAGATGTCACTGCAGCGGGAATAGATTATGATATCCGTTCAATGCCAAAACCTTCAGATCATGCTCCAGCATGGATTGAAATAACATAAATATAAAATTATGGCTGAAAATAAATCAAACTTAATAGAAATTGAGCATAATCGCACGGCCTGTACCGATTGTTCGATTCGTCGTCTGGCGCTGTTTCATGGTGTCCCGGAAGAGGATCTTAAATGGACCCAGACTTATCGAAGTTGCCAGTATACGGTGCCTGCTCGAAGAGAAATTTACAGGGAATCTCAGCATAGTGATTTTATGTTCACGGTGTACCATGGCTGGTTTGCTATTTATAAAACACCGGGTAATGGCAAACGGCAAATTCTGAGAATTTCATTACCGGGTGATATGCTGGGTTTTCAATCCGAATTGGAAGCTCCCATGACGCATTCAGCCGTCAGTTTAACCGATTCGGTGCTGTGTGCTTTTCCGCGCCATGAAATGCCGGACTTACTACGTAAAAATATAAATGTTGCCAAGCGTCTTACAGAGCTTAATGCACGCGATATGAATATTTGTCAAAATAGATTACTGACCATTGGACAGCAGTCAGCTATAGAGCGAATTGCCTTTTTTTGTGCTGAGCTTTTCTATCGCATTAAAGCTATCTATAAGGAACAGAAGAGCGTTGATATCTTCTTTCCACTATCCCAGGAAGATATAGGTGATTCGACAGGGCTGACAAAAATTCATGTAAACCGTACCCTGAAAACAATGCGTGAGCAGGGGTTAATGGAAATATCATCAAAATGTTTAAAAATTCACGATATTGATTCGCTCTGTAAGCTGGGGAATTTTGATCCTACAACAGTTCAGACTTATAGGCTATATTAAGCCTGAATCCATAACTTCATGACAGTTTCTTGCACAAGTTATTAATTCTAAAGTGGTTTAAAAAATATCCACTAAACCTATGGGTGAAGCTCAAATTTTTTAATTCCACTGAAGAGTCAATATCATGCACCATAATTCTGCCCTGAAGCTAGCGATTCAGGTTAATTTCAGTATATTGTTTAGAGTATGAATAAATCCATAAATATGCCAGACCCTGAAAATATCCTGGCGGGAAGAGAACAGGCTATTTCCATTACCGGTAAGCATTTCCTGCATGGGCGAAGTATGCTTCAGCCTTTTCCGGATGACTGTGACAGCATTGTATTTGGTATGGGCTGTTTCTGGGGTGCAGAGAAAATGTTCTGGGCTCAGCCAGGAGTTTTTAGCACGGCTGTGGGTTATGCTGCAGGTGTTACGCCCAATCCAACATATCAGGAGGTCTGTAGTGGCTTAACAGGGCATAATGAAGTAGTGCTGGTTATCTATAAGCCGAAACAAATATCACTCGAAAAATTACTTACAATTTTTTGGGAGTCGCATGATCCCACCCAGGGCATGCGTCAGGGAAATGACCGTGGGACTCAGTACCGTTCAGGCATATATTGTCATTCAGAGCAGCAGCTTCAACAGGCGAGTAATTCTCGAGAACGATACCAGTCTGCTTTATCCAACAAAGGGTTCCCTGAAATTTCAACGGAAATACTGCAGTTGGGCGATTTTTATTACGCCGAAGAATATCATCAGCAATACCTGGCAAAAAATCCAAATGGTTATTGCCCTAACCATACCTGTTCAGTAACAGGGCTGCCAGCTTATTAGCGAAGCCGACTTAGGGGCTTGAAGCTTTACAGGCTGCCCTTTCCGCGCTCCATCGGCCTGCTGGCCGAATTAATTAGAAAGCTACATCATCTAACCCATTAACTTCCCCTGCCTTTCCTGGTGAATATCTTTTTACTTTAACTGCTACCCACTATAAAGAAATGCAGGTCAGATACAATGCCGGTAAGTTAAGGTCTTTTATCGTCATACCCGCGTAGGCGGGTATCCATTTTAAAGGCCTGTAGGCTCGTTGAGGTGGACTGCATCCCTTGTTTCCGTGAACGGTACATCCTTGTACCACTCCTCTGGCCTTCGCCAGAATGACGCTAGTTGCTTAACTTACCGGCGCGCACCCTGCAAAATAACAGACAAAAGTAAGTAGCTCAGGAGATGGCTTTCAGTCCATAGTTTTTGAGTTTTCCTGCCTATCTTCGTGACTTCGTGGTGATTATCTTTTTATTTTCTGATTACCCCGGAAACTTAACCATGTTCAAAAAACAACAGAAAATATAATTTCTCGCCAGGGCGCAAAGAACGCAAAGAAAAACAGTCCTACTTTATAAGCTTTAATCAGCCTTTCCTGGCGTTCTTTGCGTCTTAGCGAGAAAAAACTTTGTTGTGAATAATTATTGTTAGTAAACAGCAAATGGGCGGATATGCCAGCTGTTTATCAGTTGAATTTGCAAAATCAACGAACAGAACTAGTATTAGATGGGGCAGTTAAGTTAAGTCGGTATTCTTCGAGTTTCTAATTAAAATTTATAATCAGGAAGTTTACTCATAACTTTAACTATACGAATGACTGTGGCCATTAACTATTTAAACGGGTTATAGGGTCTAAAATATGTACTCTGAGTTAGCATGAAAATTTATTTGAGATATGTTGGTCGGTATGATTAAGCGAAGGTTGCCGGGTATCAGTTTGATTATTTTATTAGCCGTTGCGTTAATGAGTTTACTGGGTATTGGACTGGTCTGGTATACGGCTGAAAGTTATCAGCAACTGACATTTGCCTACCATGCTAAATCCATTAAGGAGCAACTCAAGTCAAAAACCTCTTTACTAACACATTCGCTATATGCAAAGCAGGAAGACTTTGCCAAAAGCCTTAAGAGTGATGTTTTATTTAATAATGCACTGGCTGAAAAAGAGTTTGAAGCCATAGCTGCACGTTTAAACAGATTGTTTTTAAATGTTGAAAAATTCGACATGAAATCAATTTTGATACGTGATTCAGAAGCGAACTTAATTGCAGCAGCATATGAAAAAAACAGCAGTCCATATAATGGATGCCCTGTCTTTATTGATCAAATAACCAGCGGAAGTGGTGACTTAGGAAAACAATCCAGGTTTGTTATATGTACACAGGGTAATGAACCTGTGTCAGAAGTCATGGTACCTGCAAGTTACAGGAATAATTCTTTTTATTCATGTCATTGCTTATTTGAAACCAGAGCTCAAAACAATAAGTAGTGAAATTGATTCACCCGTGTCTATTCAAAGTAGTACAAATTTTCTTCTGTATCAGTCACCCGGTTGGGCAGATGCCAGCTTAAATAAATTTTCGTCAAAACCTGTTTTGTATACCCTGTATGGTGATGACAATGTGCCGGCGATAATTATTTCAACTATGTATGATCAGTCGCAGATTACAGGGCAGTTTGAGTCCGTTCGGTTTAATGTTTTTGTGAATGCAGGAATTTCTATACTTGGTGCAATATTGCTGATTCTATTGATTTTGTTGTATATTTTAAAACCGCTAGAGCGAGTTCAAAAATCTTTGGGTGAAGTGTTAAATGATCGCTTTGTCCCCATAATGGATGAAAATTTACCGTCAAATCTGGTAGATTTTGTATCTGCATATAACCAGATAATTATGGTGCTTGATGATGCAACCGATAAACACGCAATTGCCGAGAAAGATTTACGGGCAGAACGTGATTTTATTTCAAAAACACTAAATTCTATCGCTAACTCTGTCGTCGTTCTGAACCCTGATTTAATTATCAGTTTAGTCAATCCCGCCTTTGAAAAACTGCTGTGTGAAAGTAAAGAGAACCTTATCGGTTATTCTTTTACTCAAATTATTCATATGTACACGAATCACTCGCTGACTCATATTGCAAATTTTGAGCAGCTGCTTCGACAATCACAGCAGCAATGTAACCTGTTTTACCAGGTTGAAGATAAAGTCAAAGAACTTGAAATGACATCCTCTCCTATGCTTGATGTTACTTCTGAAGACATTGGTTTTGTGCTGGTTTTTAAGGATGTAACAGAGGGGAGAATGTTGCGTCGACAGCTTAATTATGAATCCAGGCATGATAAGTTAACCGGGTTACTCAATCGAATGGCTTTTGAGAGTAAGTTTGAAGAAATAATAAACGAAGTTTCTCATACACAGTATCAGCATGTTTTTGTCTATATTAATCTGGATAATTTTAGAGTGATCAATCTAAGTTGTGGTAATGAGGCCGGAGATTCATTGTTGAAACAGGTTGCTGAAATTTTGCAAAAAAATATAAGAAAATCAGATTTATCAGCCTGCTTTGGAGGTGACGAATACGGTTTAATTTTGCCATATTCCGAGTTGGAAAATGCTGCTAATACGGTGAATGATATCCTGGCCACTATTTGCAAAACTGGATTCAGCTGGAAAGAGATTGAATACCCCATAACGGCGAGTGCTTCTCTAATACCTTTTGGTCGGGAAAATGATGACTTTTCAGAAGTTTTATTACGTTTGATGACAGCGAATTCTCTGGCAAAGCAGGATGGTGGTAACCAGTATTATCTGATAGGTGACAATGATGTAAAGGTAGAGGAGCACCGTTCAAGCCTTACCTGGGTTGCGCGAATAAATAGTGCTTTTGTGGAAAAACGCTTTAAATTATACGCTCAACCTATTGCCGCTGTTGAACCAGTCGCGATTAACAGCGAAAAACAGTGTTATGAGATTTTGATCAGGTATCAGGCCGAGGATGGAACAATTGTCAGCCCTCATGAGTTTTTAGGAGCTGCTGAACAGTTCCAGTTAATTGATAAAATTGATCGCTGGGTTGTTTCTGAAGTGATTCACTGGATGGCTATTAATCCGGAACTTAAGGGAAAGGTACAATATTTTATTAACCTCTCTGCTCGCAGTGTCTGCTCCAGTAGTTTTTATCGATTTCTGCAACAGATATTACAGACCGAGCTGGTTGATGCTCAAAGTTTCTGTTTTGAAATAACAGAAGCAGCAGTCGTTAGGGACATAGATAAATCGATTCAATTTATCCACAAAATAAAGGCTTTGGGGGCTAAGTTTTCACTCGATAATTTCGGTAGTGGAGTTTCATCTCTGACTTATTTACAGAAACTTCCAGTTGATTACCTGAAAATTGATGGTGTGTGTATCGAGAGTTTACTACTGGATAATGATTCGAACGTTTTTGTCAGTTCAATTGTTGCAGTAGGGCATAGTCTAGGGATGAAAGTTATTGCTGAAAAGGTAGAGTCAGCAGAGGTTATGCAAAAATTAGCCGCTGCAAAAGTCGATTATTATCAGGGTACGGCTATAAAAATACCTGCGCAAATTGAAACTATAGATTTTAAGCAGGCTGACGAGCTACTTTTGTAAAATAGCTTTATATCATTTTCAAGGCTTATTCCTCCTTGATCATTTCCCTGTAAGTCGGTATCTGAAAATTAGATAATATTTTATTGCGATCATTTAATGCCCGGGTATGAACAAGTTCTTTGATGGTATCTAAGTCTAAATAGGGCGTCATCATATGCAGGAACTCGTATTGGTAGGTAGAAATATGTCGGGAATGACGGAATCCTACCTTGATCATGCTGTCTGGAAAAAGATGATCGGCCCTGATGCAATCTAATTCATCATCATGTTTCTGCCCTTTTGCCATTTCGGCAATGATGCCGACACCAAATCCTAGGCGCACATAAGTCTTAATAACATCAGAATCGGTTGCCGTAAAAACCACATTGGGTTCAAGGTTGGCGTCGTGAAAAGTTCGATCCAGTTTTGATCGACCTGTTAAGCCGAGCATGTAAGTTAATATGGGGTAAGCGGCCAGATCGGCTAAAGTAACTTCTTCTTTTGACATTAAGTCGTGACCCTTTGGGACCACAATATAGCGGTTCCATTTATATGCCGGAATAGTGATCAGTTCGTCAAACTCATCTATTGTTTCTGAAGCCAGTACAAAGTCCACCGAGTTATTGGCTGCCAGTTTGCACATAGCTTTAGGGTTTCCCTGATGTACCTGCAAATCTATACGCGGGTATTTATAGCTATATTTTTGCAGAATTGGTGGCAGGATAAACTGGGCCTGTGTATGGGTTGTGGCTATGCTCAAACTGCCTCGGTTGGCGTTAGAGTATTCTCTGGCAGCCTGTTTAATGCTCTTAACATTGTTCAGCAAAGATTCGACGTGTTCCAGAACGGCGTAACCCGCCGGGGAGATACCCGTTAATTTTTTACCGGAGCGTTCGAATATTTTTATATCCAGCTCTTCTTCAAGCAGTTTGATTTGATGGCTTACACCGGGTTGAGAAGTATAGAGTTCTTCTGCCGCTGAAGACACGTTCAAGTTATTTCTGACTACTGCGTCTAGAAAGCGTAGTTGTTGAAGTTTCATTAATTCTCGGTGATTATTTAATTGTTATAGGTTTTAGTTATAGGCATATGATTTTACAAATATATATAAGACAATCAATCGTTTTGTTAACAGAATGTAATATTTATTGTAACTGCTCAGCGTAAAAGCGGGGTCTCGCTTAAAGCTCACTGAACAAAC
>ERZ890953.1093-NODE-1093-length-14121-cov-9.645244_pt1 | contig 14121 bp, 12 predicted proteins | sample MGYA00521264_ERZ890953 | MGnify/ENA primary metagenome ERZ890953 (study PRJEB32303, sample SAMEA104408629) | aquatic metagenome | biome: Brackish water; feature: Chemocline; material: water | place: Baltic Sea | collected 2014-10-26T21:54:00 | depth 200 m ... | reverse complement strand
ACTTCAAAAAAGATGGTATCGGTGGTAACTTCTTAAATGGTACTGTTACTTACAACACTGCTGAAAATGGTTATGGTGCTATTCACTCTGCTGGTACTTTTGACTCAGCTAATACTTCATTTGCTAATGTAAAACTTGAAGGTACTAATACTTCTAAATTTACTGGTGACTCTGCTACTGGTATTCAAACTATCTTTGATGCTCAAACTACAGGTACAAAAGAGAATCTCTCAGGGGAAATCACATCTAGTAGAACATTAACAGCTGATAAAGTATGGGTACTTAATGGTTTAGTTGCAGTTAAAAACAATGCAACTCTTACAATTGAACCAGGTACAACTGTTGTTGGTAAAGCTGGAACTGGTGCTAACTCTTCTTATTTAGTAATCGACAAAGGTTCTAAAATCAATGCTGCTGGTACTTCTGACAAGCACATCGTTTTCACATCGGAAACTGCATATGATGGTGGTGCTGCTGCTGTTGGTCAATGGGGTTCATTAGTTATTATTGGTAATGCTGGTAATCCTCAAGTTGAACCTTATGAAGTTAATGCTGATTTCGTTGCTGGTAGTTCTAACTTAGCTGACAACTCTGGTGTTTTAACTTATGTTGACATCTTAAACTCTGGTATCACTATTGAAGAGAACAAAGAACTTAATGGTCTTTCTATGGTTGGTGTTGGTTCAGGAACTACAGTTGAAAATATTACTGTTGCTAAATCTGATGATGATTGTATTGAAATCTGGGGTGGCAGTGTTAACTTAAGTCATATCAACCTTTCTGAATGTACGGATGATCATTTCGATATTGACGATGGTTATACTGGTACTGTTAAAGATTTAAATATCGTTGCAACTATTGGTAATGCTGGTATTGAAATGTCTGGTGAAACTCATGCTACATTTGATGGTTTCAACATCACTATGACTAACTCTACTAAAGAAGGTGGTATCTACTTCAAAAAAGATGGTATCGGTGGTAACTTCTTAAATGGTACTGTTACTTACAATGTAAGCAATGGTTATGGAGCTGTCCATTCAGCAGGTACATTTGATGCTGCTAACACTTCATTTACTAGTGTTACTTTAAATGGTTCAAATACTACTGACAAGTTCACTGGTGACTCTGCTACTGGTATTCAAACTATTTTTGATAATGGAACTGGAAACACAAAATAATCTTCTATAAATAGCCAAGCATTTGTAATGCTTGGTGATACTTCAATTACAAAATCTCTTTTTTAAATCACATTGTTACCATTTCGTCACCAAAATGTAATGGTACTAAAACCTTACTCTGTTATTCTTTCGCTTAAATTCCATACATGACGGAGAACAAATGATTTTTAATCAAAAGAAGATAATACATTCACTTATCTTATCAGCATCTTTACTATCATCATCTTTATATGCATCTACTAATAAAGATTTAGTTAATTCTATAATTAACCTGAGAGGTGATGTCGAAAATTTATATACTGACATAAAAGAAAACAAACAAAGATATAACTCAGAAATGAAATCTTTATCTACACAGATTACCGATTCACAAGCACAGATTAACAGAAAGACCACATCAATTAAACTTGCTAATAGTGAACTTGAAAAGATAAAAACAAAAATTCAAAACACATCATCTAAAAATAGTGATATAAAACCATTGGTTCTATCTGCATTAGATTTACTTGAGACAACTATTACAAGCGGTGTTCCCTTTATGGTTGAGCAAAGAGTGGCAAGTTTACATAAAATCAAATCTGATTTAAACGAAGGACTTATTACTAATGAAAAAGCTCTCGCTCTTACTTGGGCAAGTTATGATGATACTATCAGAGTTACAAAAGAGATAGGTCTTTTTAAACAACAGATTAACTTTAAAGGCAAAAATGTTTTAGCAAAAATTGCAAAAATAGGTTCTGTTGCTATGTTTTTCTCAACACCTAGCAATGAGGTTGGTTATGTAACTAAAGCAAACAACTCTTATGATTACAAACATATTACAAACCCCGAAGATATTAAAAAAATTGTAGCACTTTTTGATGCACTACAAAAACAAATTAGAACTGGCTATTTCGAGCTACCAAATGCTTTAGTTTTACAAGGGAGTAACTAATGAAAATTTTTGCTATTATTTTTGCACTTACACTAACTATACTATCTGCTGATGAGTTATCTAATGCTTACGAAAAAGAGTACACATTCTTAAAGGCACAAAAGTCTGAACTCCAAACTAGACTAAAAAAAGAAAAATCTTTTCAAGATAAAGAAGTTAAAAAAGCACAAATTAAAGTACAGGTTCTCCAAGACAGCCTAGTATCACTATCTCAAAACAGTAAGAGCCTTGATGCACAAATTGAAAAATCAGTTCAAATGCTAGATGATAAAAGCTCAAATAGCGAAATCACAGCAAGTGTTATCATCCAAGCAAAGTCTCTTTTAGAAGCGTATGGGGTTAGTGTCACTGAAGGTGAAAATATTAAACCTGCAGACACAATGAATAAAGCTTTTACAGATGCTGCAAATCTATACAAACAACTATCTTCAATTCATAAAAAACAAGGTGAATTCTACCTTTTAGATGGAACAACAGCTCAAGGTGAAATAGTTAAGATTGGTAATATTGCAGCTTATGGAGTTTCAACAAAAGCATCAGGTGCCTTAGCACCAGCTGGAAATGGTGAATATAAAATATGGAATAAAGATACTTCAGCAGATGCAAGAACATTTCAAGACGCCAAGCGTAAAAAAGAGATTAACATCTTTATTTATGAAAATTTAGATAAAGATATTGAATATACTGAGGAGAAAACACTTCAAGATACACTTGATGGTGGAGGAACTATTGGTTATATTATTTTAGGACTTGGGGTTTTAGGATTACTTCTTGTATTACTAAGAGTTGTACTTCTAATCACAGCTGGTTCAAATGTTAAAAAAATTACAGATATTGTAATTGCTAATGTTGAATCTGGAAAATCTAGTGAAGCTATTGAAGCTATTAAAAACTTTAAGGGTGCAACTGCAAGGGTTATTAAAGCGACTCTTAGAAATATCGATAAAGATAGAGACCATATTGAAGATATAGTTACAGAAAATATTTTAAATGAGAGTAGCAATATAGATAGATTTGGTAACTTTGTACTTGTTTTAGCAGCAGTATCCCCACTTCTTGGTCTCCTTGGTACTGTAACAGGTATGATAGCAACTTTTGATATTATTACTGAGTTTGGAACAGGTGATCCTAAACTATTATCAGGTGGTATCTCTGAAGCCCTTGTTACAACAATGCTAGGTCTTATAGTTGCTATTCCTTTACTTCTTTTAGGAAACTTACTCAGTGGTTGGGCACAAAGTATCAAAGACTCTATGGAACAGAGTGCTCTACATATTGTTAATATATTTGAGATTAACAAAGCATAATGTTAGAATCAATACTAATCTACTGGAATCAATTCATATTTTTTATGAATTCCGGTGGAGCCATTATGTGGGTTCTTTTCTTTTTAAACCTACTTTTATGGTATGGACTTGGATATAGATTTTTAACCCTGAAACGTGGGACTATGGGAAATGTAAGAAGACTCATAGAAAAGCATGAAAAACGTGGAGATGAAAAAGTCTTTGTTGGTCTTTTAGACTATGCAGTAAAAGATGCTCTAATAGCCGCAAAAAGTGCCAAATCTATTATGGCTAAACCAAGAGAATATATTTATGATGCACTTTTTCCTTATTCAAAAATAATATCAAAATACTCTACTTTAGTGAAAACTATTGTTATGCTTGCACCGCTTGTAGGGTTACTAGGAACAGTAATTGGTATGATTGAAACATTTGATGCATTACAATCTAGTTCTATGTTTTCACAAGGTGACAGTATCGCAGGTGGTATTTCAAAAGCACTTTTTACGACTGAATTAGGTTTAGTTGTTGCCGTTCCTGGTTTAATAATTGGAAAAATATTAGATAAAAAAGAAGAACAGTTTACTTTTGAATTTGAACAGATAGTAGACATAATAAGTACAAAGGATGAAGAATGAGACTTAGACAAAAAAGCCAAAATGTAGACACCGTAGATGTATCACCACTTATTGATATGGTTTTTATTCTTCTCATATTCTTTATGGTTACAACAACATTTGTAAAAGATATGCAGTTAGAACTAAAGCGTCCCTCTGCTGCTTCTGCATCTCTAGCCTCCACCAAAGTTTTACGGGTATACATAGATAACTCAAATGAAATTTACATAGACAATCAAGCAGTAAAATTATGGGCAGTTCAAAGTAAATTAAGAGATCTCCTTCGAACTTCAACTGAAAAATCAGTTCTTATAGTAACTGATACAGACATCCCAGTAGGTGTACTTATCGATGTTGTTGATGAGTGTAAAATGAGTGGTGCAAAAGATGTTGCAGTTTCAACTACTAAAGAGATTGGATAAATAAAAGATGTCTGAAAAAAAATATTCAACTCAAGGCAGAGGGCTTGTAGCATTTTTCATAATGATACTTGGTGGTTTGCTGATGGTCATATTGGTTGTATCTTTTAACAAAAGTGTAAAAAAGAAAGAACCAGTTGTTAAAAAAGAGATTAGGCATATTAAAAGTACAAAATCACAAACAAAGACAAATAAGCCTAAACCAAAACCTAAACAAAAGCCTAGAAAAGCACAACCAAAAGCTCCATTACCAAATATGAACTCTCTTCTTGGTGGTGTTGCTATGGATATACCAGAGTTTAGAAGTGCAAATATTGCCGGAGACTCAAGTAAATTACTAGAAGATATAGCCGAAGATGCAATCATGAACGAAAATACTGTTGATGTCAAACCAAAAGTCATCTCTCGTCCACCTTTAGAGTATCCAGCACAAGCACTAAAAGATGGGATTAAAGGGTATGTAATCATTAACATACTTATAGATAAAGATGGAAGTGTAGAAATTGCAAAAGTTTTAGAAGCACAACCTAATGGCATTTTTGATAGTGCTGCCTTAAATGCTGTTCACTCTTGGAGATTTAGCCCTGCTAAATATAAAACGAAGCCTGTAAAGATGTGGGCAAAACAAAAAATTAAATTTCAGTAGGAGTAAAAGATGATTAAAAATATATTACAAATTTTAGCTATATCGCTACTACTCAACCTATCTTTAATTGCTAAAGAGTCAAATACTGAAGATTTAGTTGACCACACTGCATTAGCTACACTGATGATATATGATGCACGATTTGACAAAGCAAAAGAAGAACTAGCGTTGGTAGACACAACATCCCCACAATTTGATGGGGCAAAATACTATACAGTTCTTGGTGTATTCAACTCAAAACTAAGAAATACAAAAGAGGCTATAAATGCTTATGAAAAAGCTATTGCAGCTACTAAAATTAAAGTATTTGAAGCTCCAAAAATTCTAACGAAAGAGAAGTATCTTTTTTCATTAGCAAGTGAGACAAAAGCTAAAAAACCTACTCCTACTTTTGATGGTGAAGCAAAACGACAAGATAAAATTGAACAACTCTATATGTACTTAACACAAGAGTATTACAAATTAAAAGATTATAAGAACACTGTTGCTTCATTAGAAAATGCTGGAGACAGAGGTAAAAGTAGAGCTGGACTCTATACACTTCGCGCTGAATGTTACTACAAACTAGATCAATATTCAAATGCTATTGATACCTTAAGCAGAGGTATAAAACTGTTTCCAAATGATAGCCAACTCTTAAAACAAAAATTTTACTATTTTGCAGATTTAGAGCTTTATCAGGCGGCTATACAAACATCTAAGGAGTATATGCAACAAGTTGGTGCTACTTCAAAAGAGTACATTACTCTATCTCAGATGCTAATAGGTGCGAATGAAATAGATAGTGCAATCAGACTTTTAGAAGAATCAAAATTAAAATTTCCAAAAGATCCTAAAATAGGTGTACTTCTTGGTCATATGTATCTTAAAAAAGATATGAAATACGCAACTGCTCATCTTTTTGAAGAGAGTTCATATTATGATAAAAAATATCTAAAAGATGCTGTTGAAATGAATAGACGTGCAGGAAATAATCTTCATGCACTCTATCTTAATGCTCAAAACATTGATAAAATTGAAAAATTAAAACAAAAAATTGCTATTTATCTCAATGCGCAAGAGTATAGAAAAATCATCGGTCTAGTAAAAGCACTTGAGCGTTATAAAATGCTTGATGATGACAACCTTAGATATGCTCTTGCATACTCTTATTATATGGCTGGCGATTATAAGAACTCTGAAGCCCATTTAAAATATATCTCTGATAGTGAGTTGTTCAGTAAAGCAACTGTAATTAGAAAAAATATTGAAAAATGTACAAATAATAGCTTGGAGTGTTTATAAATGAAAAACTTTTTTAAAATCTTATTAATACTAACACTATCCATCTCTTATGCTTTTGCAGAAGAGACGGGTTCTGCTTCTATCTTCTCATTTTTTAATGGTGTTGCATTAGAAAATAATGAACTTCTTGTTGATGGTATAGATAAATACTACACAGATGAAGATGGTAGTATTGAGATACTACTTGAAGTAGGAAAACATCAGATAGAACTTTTTGCTAAAGATGAAAACAATCAAAATATTGGTTATACAAAAAGAACCATAGAAATTAAAGACTCACGAGATACTCAAGTTATCGTAACATTTAATGATGATAGTGCAACTCCCTATGTTGAAATCGATACTCCTCTAGGAGAGACAGCATCAAATCTTGATGATATAAAAAAAACAGGTACTTTAAATGGTTTAGTACTTACATCAGACAAAAATTTACCAATTAAAAATGCTAGAGTATTTATTAAAGGTACTTCTATAGATGCCTCAACAGATGAAAATGGTAAATTTAGTGTAGAGATTCCTGCAGATGTCAATATTAGTATGTCTATAGTCCATTCAGAATATAGTTCAGAGACACTTGAACATTTAATCGTCAAAAAAGATAGTTCTATTTCAAAAACAATAAAATTAACTCCTGCGAGTATGGAGTTAGAAGAATTTATTGTTTTAGCTCCTAAAGTTAAAGGGAGTATCGCTAGTATCATGGCTGAAGAAAAAGAGAGTAAAGCAATTGCAAATATTATTGGAAGTGCAGAAATTTCTAAAAAGGGTGACAGCAGCGCTGCGGGTGCTTTAAAGCGTGTGACTGGTGTAACTCTTGTGGATGGGAGTGATGTTTATGTAAGGGGACTTGGTGGTCGTTACTCAAATGTTGAGATGAACTCCCTCCCTCTTCCCTCTCCAGATCCACAAAGAAGAACAGTTCCACTCGATATTTTTCCATCGGCTGTTATTGGTTCTATGAAAGTACAAAAAAGTGCAACAGCTGATATACCCGCTAGTTTTGGTGGTGGTTATGTAGATATTAGAACTAAAGATAAATCTAAAGAGAACTATTTTAAAGTCACTACAGAAATAAAAGCAAACTCTAATACAGGTAAAAATGTTAACACATATGAGGGTAGTGCAAGCGACTGGAAAGGTTCTGATGATGGATACAGAGCAATTCCTGCCGATATTCTTAATGAGTCTAAAATTATTGTTGGAGAAACTGTACCAAGCTTTGACCCAGCTAATAACCAAGCATATTCTACTGCAATTACAAATAGAGTACTAACTACAAGACAAGATAAGTTACCATTTGGTGGTAAATTTACTCTTGAGGGCGCTTATAATTTAGAAATAGCCGATAAGCATAAACTCTCTTTCTTCGCAAACTACTCTTATGGACAAGATCATGTTGCAAGAGAAGAGGAGTATTTTACTTATGCATATAACAAAACAACAGATTCACTCTACGCTACCCCTGAGCAATATGGAAACAACTATATTAGTGTAGACAGATTTTCAAATGCTGGTATTTTTAATGTAAGTTATAATTATGCTGATGTTTTTAATCTTAAGTTTACAAAACTCTACTCACAAATATCGGAAAAAGTTACTAAAATATCAGACGGTATCGCAAATTCAGATGATGATTGGAAAATTCGCTATGACCTCAACTGGGAGGAAAGAACTCTTGATACAAACCAACTTAGCGGTGACTTCAAGTATGAAATTTCAAATATAGAAAATAGCTTTTCATTTGGACTTGAAAATGCAACTGCCGACCTTGACCAACCTGGTAATTACAAATATGCATACAGACGAGATATAAGATTTGATGGTGTAGTTGTAGGTGACCCATATCTTGATAGATTTTCAGCTAATGCCTTTTTAAATCTTACTTCAAAAGATGAGCTAAATGCCTTTTATCTTAAAAATAAAACTATGTTAAACTTTTTTGATGAAGATGAGTTTATCGAAATAGGTGTAAATAATAGTGCGAAAACTAGGGAATCAAGATACAACAAATATCTTATGCAAAAAACAACACAAGATAGTGGTGAAAACAAACTAACTGATGATATAGACACAATATATACTACTCACATTAGACAAGATTATGATGAAAGCTTTAGGCTCGATATAGCATTCCAACCGGCTTACTGGTATGATGCTCAAGTTGATGAAACAAGTTTTTATGCAAATGTGCTCTTAAAACCTTTTGAAAATACAGAAGTTTTACTTGGTGCAAGAGAGGTAAATTTTAAACAAACGGTATTTCAATACACAAACAATAATGATGCATTAGCTCCAATAGAAAAGGTTCCAGAATCTTTATCATTTAACAACCTTCTTCCTAGTTTAGGAGTGAAGTATAAATTTGACAAAAGTAATCAAATGAACTTTGCATTTTCACAAACTTATATTGTTCCAGATTTACGAGAATTTACAAGTGCTGAATATTTTCACCCTTATGAAGTTGCAACAGTTAGAGGTAATCCAAATCTAGTAAACACTGATATATCAAATCTCGATTTAAAATATAGCCACTATTTTTCAGATACAGAGAACATTGGTTTTGGAGTATTTTATAAGTACTTAGATAAACCAATTGAAGATGTCCAACTGCCATCATCCTCTCTGCCTACATATAGTTATGATAATGCTGACAATGCTGTACTTTATGGTTTTGAGCTTGATGGTAGAAAAACTTTAGATTTTGTACATAAAACTATGCTTGATTATTATGTATCGGGGAACTTCTCTTTCACAAAATCAGATGTAACATTAAGAGAAGAACAAGAGAGTGTATACACTACAAACCATAGAGAGTTACAGGGTTTATCGCCTACTGTTGTAAATGTATCTTTTGGGTATGAGAAAAAGCTAAGAAATGTAACACTCTCTTATAATAAGATGGGGGAACGTATTCGTAAAGTTGGTATGATTGATGGTAATGATGAGTTTCCAGATTATTACGAAGTACCACCAGCAATACTTGATTTTGTTTGGATAGAGGGCTTTGAGAATGGTCTATCACTCAAACTTAAACTCAAAAATTTACTTGATAAAGAGACAATTTGGTATCAAGGAAGTAAAAGTAATATAACAAATAGATTTAAAGTTGGTCAATTTTATAGTTTCTCAGTAGCTTATAAATATTAGGTGACTCTATTGGTAACCTTTGTAATCAAAATGACATCACTATCATCTATAATATAGAAAAATTTTAGGTAGTTAAAGATGAATAAAAAAATAGTTATTGTTGAAGATGAAGAAGATTTACTCGATTTACTTGAATACAATCTCTCAAAAGAGGGATTCGATGTTGTTGGATTTTTAAATACCAAAACTGTCCAAAGTCTTCTTGAAGAAGAGGACATTGATTTAATCATTATGGACAGAAACCTTCCTGGAGTAGAGGGAAGTGAATATATACAAGAACTTCGAGAAGATGGAATACAAATACCTGTTATTTATTTAACAGCTAAAAGTAAAGATTCAGATATTGAAGAGGGTTTTTTAAGTGGTGGTGATGATTACATGACCAAACCATTTAATATGAAAGAGCTTATTCTCAGAATAAAATCTATCATAAAAAGGACTTCACATAGTACAGCAACTGGAAATATTAGATATAAAGATTTACTCCTAGATAATGATTCACGTACTCTTACAATAGACGATAAATCAGTTGATATTACAAAATTAGAATTTGATTTGCTCTCTGAACTAGTACTAAATAAAAATACTATCTTAGACCGTGATTATCTCCTTCAAAATGTATGGAAAAATTCTGACCAAAATCAGTATAGAACTGTAAATGTAGCTATCACACGACTAAAAGAGAAAATAGACCCAGATAAAAGTAAAAACTATATACAAACTGTTCGAGGTGTAGGTTATACACTTTCCTAACACCGAAGAAACTATCTAAAATAATATTGGAGAACAATTGAAAGAACATATACTCATCGTAGATGATGATAATGATATATTAGAACTATTAGAGTATAACTTAACTTCAGCCGGCTATGATGTAATGGGATTTTTAAATACAAAACACGTTAGAACCGTTCTCCTAGAGGAAAAAATAGACTTAATCATAATGGATAGGAACTTGCCTGATATTGAAGGGAGTTATTATATTGAAATGCTTCGAAGCAAGAACATCAACACACCTGTTATTTTTCTGTCGGCTAAGAATAGTACAGAAGATATAAAAGATGGTTTTCTAAGGGGTGCTGATGATTATGTTACTAAACCTTTTGATATAGAAGAACTTATATTGCGAGTAAAAGCTGTTCTTAAAAGATATAATAAAGAGTTTAAAGAAGTTGTTAATGATATAAACTATAGAGATATTAAACTTGATTTAAATATGCATAAAATTTTTATAGACCAAGAAGAGATTAGCCTAACAAAACTAGAGACATCACTCTTACAAATTTTAATCTCAAATAAGGGTAAAGTCTTAGATAGAGAGTTTTTACTCAAAGCTGTTTGGAAAGAGAGTGACAGTATCCATCCAAAAACTGTAAATGTTGCTATAAAACGCTTAAAAGAGAAAATTGACCCCTCAAAAAACAAAGAGTATATTAACACTATTCGAGGTGTCGGCTATTTGATGGCTTAAAAAACTATTTTACCATCTTCTTGAAGACCTTTAATAATCTCTTTAGCTTGTTCATGCCCTTTGTAAGCAGCTTTACGACACAAGTCTAAGGCTTTGTCATTATCCATCTCACAGCCTACACCTTGATCATATAATAGACCTAAATTGTAAAGTCCTTGAGCAAGACCACCATCGGCTGCTCTTGTAAAACAGATAAAACATTTTGCATCATCTTGCATTACACCTAATCCATCCTTATACAAAACACCCAAGTTATTAAAAGCTTCTAAGTGTCCTCTTTTTGCCGCTTCTTCATACCAAAAAGCTGCCTCAGAATAATTTTGTACACAACCAAGCCCACGTTCAAGCATAAGCCCTACTTCGTACTGAGCAGGTGGAACTTCTCTCTCTGCTGCTTTTAAATGTAGTTCATGCGCCTTAAACTGGTCATGTTCAACACCACCTATGCCATTTTCATACAAAATAGCAAGATTAAAAAGAGCATAAGGCTGGTTTTGTTCTGCTGCTTTTGTGTAGAGCTCAAGTGTTCTCGCTTCGTTTACTTCACATCCTTGTGCCTTTTGATACATATATCCTAATGAAGTTTGAGCATCAGCATTGTCTTGTTCTGCTAAAACTGTAAAAAGTTTAAAAGCTGTGTCATACTCTTTATTGGTATATGCTTTATTTGCTGTTTGTAACATCTATTGTTCATTCTCCGTTCTAATTGGCTGTCTAAATTTTGCTTTTGTGCCATTCACTTTCTCTTTTGCTTTTGCTTTTGCTTTACGAATTTTTTTGAGCAAATAATCTTTTACATCAAGATGTTCATCACGTATTTTATGTTCGTAACTTCCATCAACTTCAGGGTCATAGACTAAGATTTCTGGTACATAATCTTTAAATAATTCTTCATTCATCATAAAACCTTTATATTATTATGCAAATAATACACAAAAATGCTAAAATTCGGCTAAAGAAAAAATTTAAGTTTAAAGTATACAATATGAATTATGACATAATAGTAGTAGGTGGCGGTCATGCTGGTGTAGAAGCTGCACTCTGTGCTGCACGAATGGGAAACAAAACATTGATGATTTCAATGCTCGCTGAAAATGTAGGTGCAACTAGCTGTAACCCTGCTGTGGGTGGTCTTGCTAAAGGACATTTGGTTCGTGAACTCGATGCTCTTGGCGGACAAATGGGACTCATAACTGATGAAGCAGGTATACAGTTTCGTATCCTCAATCAAACAAAAGGTCCTGCAGTTCGAGGAAGTCGTGCACAAATTGATATGGACAAATACCGTGTTATTGCTAGAAATGTAGTTTTAAACACTCCCAACCTAGACCTCGTTCAAGAGATGGTTTTATCTCTGATAATTGAAGATGGTGTAGTAAAAGGTGTTAAAACTGACCTCTTAAATGAGTACAGTGCTACAAAAGTTATCATTACTACAGGAACATTTTTAAAGGGTATCATCCATGTTGGTGAGATTCAACAAAGTGCTGGTCGTTATGGTGAGCAGACAAGTATAAACCTTAGTGACTCTCTTCGTGATGATTGTGGTTTAAGTATGGATAGACTCAAAACTGGTACTTGTGCTCGTATTGATGGAACTACTATTGACTTTTCAGTCATGGAAGAACAAGATGGTGATGAGAACCCAAGCCCTTTTAGCTTTAGAACAGATACGCACGAGTTTCGTAAAACAAAAAAACAACTTCCTTGTTTTATTGCCTACACAAACCAAACAACACATGATATTATTGAAGGTAATTTTTATCGTGCTCCTCTTTTTACAGGTCAAATAGAAGGTAAAAGCCCTCGTTATTGTCCAAGTATTGAAGACAAGGTAAGTAAATTTGCTGACAAAGATAGACACCACCTCTTTTTAGAGCCACAAACTGCCGATGCAACAGAGTACTACATTAATGGTATGAGCACCTCTTTACCGCCAGAAGTGCAACGCGATATGATTCACTCTGTAAAGGGAATGGAAAATGCCAAAATTGTACGTTATGGTTATGCCATAGAGTACGATTTTGTAGACCCTCGTGAGCTCAAACACTCACTTGAGACAAAAAAAATATCAGGACTTTATTTAGCAGGTCAAATCAATGGAACAACAGGCTATGAAGAAGCCGCAGCTCAAGGAATTATGGCAGGAATAAATGCCTCTTTAGCTCTACATGATAAAGAGCCTCTCATCCTTAGAAGAGATGAGGCTTATATTGGTGTTTTAATTGATGATTTAGTTACAAAAGGAACAAATGAGCCTTATAGAATGTTTACCTCTCGGGCAGAGTACAGACTTCTTTTACGTGAAGAATCGGCAGATACACGACTTGGGAAATATGGACATGAGTTAGGACTTGTTAGTGATGAGCTGTATGAAAAAATAAAACTCAAAGACCAACAGATAAAATATGGTGCACAACTCCTAGAAGATACTAAATTCACACCGAATAAAGAGTTTAATGCACTCTTGGCTTCAATGGATGAACAAGCATTAAAAGATGTCTCAACAGCACAACAACTTGTAGCTCGTAAAACCTTTGATGTAACAAAAATGCTCCGTCTTGTTCCTGAACTTGAAAAATTTGATGCTTATATTCAAGAAGAGATTTTAGTTGAGGGAAAATATGCTCGTTATATTGACAAACAGAGCCAAGAGATAGAGCGTATGAAAAAATACCTTAAAATTAAAATTCCTGAAGGTTTTGATTTTACAATTGTAAGTGGACTCAGCAAAGAAGTACAAGAAAAACTAGCGCAGTTTACACCACCTACTCTGCAAGCTGCGATGAACATTAGTGGAATTACCCCAGCTGCTATTGAGATACTACACATATATATTAAAATGGCTGCAAGAGATAAAAAAGCATAATATGCACAAAAAAGATGTAATTATTCACAAAATATTTACATCACCTGCTCATAACTACTTTACAAACAAAAAATATCATGTAGGAAATACTCCCACAATTCTACATGATAATATTGAACTTTTTGAGAGAAAAGGGCTTCAAAATGATAGGTTTGAGTTTTCAAAATACCCTATCACTCTTTTTTCTCTTGAAGTAGCAGAGGAAGTGTGCAGTTCTTTAAACATTCCCCTCAATTTAGAACTCTTTCGTAGAAATATTATTATTAGTGG
>ERZ890953.1092-NODE-1092-length-14125-cov-4.941649_pt1 | contig 14125 bp, 8 predicted proteins | sample MGYA00521264_ERZ890953 | MGnify/ENA primary metagenome ERZ890953 (study PRJEB32303, sample SAMEA104408629) | aquatic metagenome | biome: Brackish water; feature: Chemocline; material: water | place: Baltic Sea | collected 2014-10-26T21:54:00 | depth 200 m ... | reverse complement strand
GCTTCTCGGGCCCGGAAGTCAGCGCTGTAGCCACCGTAGACGTTTACACCCTCCTTGAGGTGAATCGATTCGGTGTAGACTCCGGTGGCCACGTAGACATTGTCGAAGTGAGCGGCCTTGGCGGCATCGATACCCTGCTGGACCGTGAGGACCGGTGCTTCACGGGTGCCGGCGTTATCGGCCGCGCCGTTCTTGGCGACGAAGATGCCGTTGGCAGCAACACCGTCGAGATCATCGCAGTTGGCGTCCCCCGGGACGTCCGGGTCGTCGCTGGCCGAGAGATACTTGCATTCGCAGCCGTCGGTGGGGTTGTTGTTGACATCGTGGTAGCCCTCTTCGCAATCCCAGTTGCAGCCGGGCAGCGCGCCGGTGGCATTGCAGGTTCCAAAGGCTTGAGGGCCGCTCATGGCGGTGCAGGAGTTATTGCACGCGCCGCAATGCTCGTCAGTGTCGTATTTGCCAGTGTTGGCGTTCAACATGCCATCGTCGATGATACCGTTGCAGTCGTTGTCCTTGCCGTCGCAGAACTCTACGGGCAGTCCGCAGTCGCCCCATCCGTCGGCTTCGCAGAATTGCACACCGTAGCAGACATTGGTCCCCGTCTTCTGCTTGCAGGCCTTCTCCAGACCGATGGAGGCGGGCACGCATTCGCAGGTTCCTGATGCTGGCATGCAAAGCTCCTGGACGTCGTTGCCGATCTGGACATTCTGGCAGTCGTAGCTTTCTTTGCAGCCGACGGCCTCGCAGGGCGAGAGGCAATACTTGGAGCCGCCAAAGGGTACACAGCGCCCCCCCGAGCACTGGAGGTCGGAGCTGCACATCTCGCAGCTGCGGTCCAGCATGGGGACGCAGATGAAGACTACATCTGGACCGATGTTGACGCCAACGCAGTCGTATCCTACGGGGCAGTCTTCCATGCAGATCTTGGTGCAGATATAGCCGTCAAGGCCCTCGATGCAGTAGCCGCTGATGCAATCTTCGTTGTCCGTGCAGGGGGCGCCGAATTCGCCTGGCTTCGGTGGTGCCTTAGCGTCGCCGAGACCCTTGCCGTCGCCGTTGAGGCCAATGTCACCGTCGAGGGCGTCGTTAGTGCCAATGCCGGAGATATCGCCTCCGTCAGGGAGAATATCCCGGTCTACTGTGGCGCCTGATGAGCAGGCAAGTGAGAGGGCCAGGACAAAGGTCAGCAGGATGTGCTTCATGGTGAGTCCTCCAGAGTTTGACTGCCATTGGTTAACTCTATAGGGCACTTTGATCAAGTCAAATCGCCTTTCCAGTCCTCCGGGACGATTCGCCAACGCCCTTAACATCTATATCGGGAGTTTACTGGCGATCGGCTCGTTATTTTAATAAAGGGCCGGTGCTTTCTTGCCAACGGAGGACCGTTAGAGCAGGTCTGCCACCCGGATGCGCTCCGGGGAAGAGCCGGTTTCCCGGCAGTAAATCTGATGCAACACCGAGAGGAGGGTGTTCAAGGTGTTGAGGTTGAGCACGTCCCCAGTTGCCAGCCCGTCGAGATCGCTGCCGACGAAGTTGCGGGGGCAGACGGCCCGCTCCTCGTCGGCGAGGAGCGGCAAGCCCTGGCTGCGGCAGATGATGGGGCGTTGCTCGTAGACGGCGCAGGCGCCGTTCACGAGCATCACGCAGTGGTCGTTGCGGGTGCGCCGGGCGGCGATGGCCTGCAGAAGAGAATCGGGTGCGGCCTTCAGTGCCTCTTCAATGGGGCCGGCTTCAACAGGAAAGATGGTGAGATCCACTGCGCAGCAGTCCGCACAGCCGTGGCGACAGGCGAATGCCTCAGAGTGTGCAAGCTGGACTCTGGCGAAAAAGGAGTCGACCTTGAGGCGCAGTTCAAGCAGGGAGGGATGGATTGGCAAAGTAGACTAGAAGCGGTAGCCCGCGGTAAGCAGGATGCCTTTGAGATCGCCAACTTCACCAAAGTCCGGCATGAAGAGGGAGACACGAGCATCCAGGGGGCCTAGACCTGCGCCTATGCCAATGGTGCCGCCCAGTTCCGATTCCCAGTCACTCTCGGCAGTGCCGAGCACACCCAGATCGAGTTTGGCTTTCGACCAGATCATGCCAACCTCACCAGCCAGATAGATGACTGGAATGGGGAACCATTTGACGCCGACCAAGACGGGAATGTGGCTCATGCTGAAGCCATCCTTGTCGAGGCCATGGAGATAGCCGGCGCGCCCTGTTATTTTGATAATTGGGATCGCGTCGAACGAGACGTAACCCAGTGCGCCAACAGCCATCCCGGACGCGTCCCCCCAATTTCCCGTAGGAATGTTGACGGCGAGGTCGATGCCAGTTCCGATGCCAGGAACAGCCTGGGCCGGTGCGGCAGCAACGAGCAGTACAGCGGCAACCGAAAGGGTCGTCAGAAGCTTCTTCATGGTCCTCTCCTTCTAGGAAGTTTCAAGGTGATGGCCCAAGAGTAGGCTTGACTGACACGCGTGTCAATTATTTCTGGGAGCTTTCGAGAGGCTACTCACCACCGACAATAGGCTCCAGCCAGATGTCCAGTTCGTATGGTCCGACTAAGGGGGACCCATCGACATAGGTGTCGGCCACGAGGTAGTAGCGGCCGGGTTGGACGGGAGCGAAGAGTTCCATGTCGCCGCGGGTGACGCAGGCTGAGGCATCGTCCCCGTAGAGCAGGTGGATATCGATGTCTGGGGCACCGGGGGCGAGGTCGTTGACGGTGGCGTGGACGGTGGCGGGTTCCTGGAGGGTGAAGACGTAGATGTCCTCGGGGCCCGTCTCGTTGGCCTGGGAGCAATTGTAGAAGTCGAAGGCACTGGAGGCGGACTGAGCGGTGTTGCCGCTGGCGTGGAAGGGCAGCTCTTCGGCGAGGTACGGGCAGGCGCGGCTACCATCAGCAATGCACGAGCCCCAGGCCCTGGGGTCGATATCCCGGACGTCCAGCAGGAAGTAGTCTACTTCGTCGCCGCTGCCGGTCCAGGCATGGGTGATGAACTCGGTCCACCCGGCGATTCCCGGGATCACCTGGCACCCGGCGGAGAGGAGACCGACTTCCGCCGCGAGCAAGGGGCCGTCCACGGTGCCGCAGTGGATGTTGTGGGCGCTGCCGACCCGGTCGTGGTCCTCAAGTCCTTCGGCCTGCGGCTCCAACCAGCCATTGCGGTCTGAATCCCAGTGGCCGTTCTTGTTCGTATCGTCCCGGACTTCGTAGCCATACTCGACGATCTGCAAAGCGTTGTAGTTCTTGTGCCAGCCATTAATGTAGCGATAGTGGCGATTAGGCCGCAGCGAAGAGCTGTTGTGCCACCCGAAATCGTGGGGTCCGGTATCGGTGTGGGCGGCGAACTCTTTGACCCGCGGGGTACCGTTGGCTTCCCGCCAGAGCAGCACCAGGGTGTCATTGAAGCGGTTCGGGCCGTTGCCGTTCCACACGAAAGTTCCGGGCGAAGCGCCGCGCAGTCCGACTACGGTGCGCACTTCTGGGCTCTGGTCAAGGGGGACCAGCAAGGTCTCCTCCACGAGCTTGACGTAGAGATCGTAGGCCTGCGCTTCTACGAGCATCTCCGGACCGTCAGGCAGTTCGTAGCAGCGGCTCTGTCCGAGCCAGTCCCGACCGCGCTCAAAGAGCGGCATGTCGTCGCTGAAGCCCGGCATGACGATGTCATCACGCGCGCCAGGGGCCGTCACGAGATGGGTAAAGGGGGCCTCCGGGTCGAGGTGGGCGATCTGGTCCACGGCGGCATCAAAGAACGCCGGCCGTGGTATCGGCACCGGCGAGGAGATTGGTTGCCAGGCGGCGAAGTTGTAGTTGAAGTTGCAGCTCTCCAGCGGCTCATCGGGAATGTCCGGCTCGGGTTGCCAGAGATCCTCGGGGGGGTCCCAGGTGTCCTGGTGGACGGCGATATCCACGGCAATGTCGTCGCCAGAAGTATCCGGTGGCTCGGCCACATCCTGGACCAATGCGTCCATGCGGAAGGCAATGTCGGCATCAGGTTTCTTCTCATCGTCACCGCAGGCAACAGTGCCAGCGGCCAGGAGCAGCAGTGCAAACATCTTCACCGAGCGCATCATCTCGACCTCCTTCGCAGCGCGCAGTGAGTCTAGCGTCACGTAGGGCTGCGCGCAACGGGTGGTGGTCCCTACATACTCTATATCGGGAGTTGCGAGGTGGATGACACGTTTTATTGGCTTTCGCACTGCGATGCCCCCCTCGGCCGGCTGCGCCTTGCCGGTCCCCCCACGGGGTGAAGCGCGTGCTCGAGCCCCACACCTGATGTGCCGTGGCAGCGAGGCAAGTCTTTCGCCCCGTGGGAGAACCCCGGCAAAGCCGGGAAGAGGGCACCATGTCGAAGAACACCACTCGCAAGATCAACACATTGACAACGCACGGCTGGTCTATGGTAACATCCCCCAGTAATTAGGTGCCTCGGGGGAGATGATGAGAAGTCGTTCTGGGTGGTTGTTGCTCGTAGTCATGCTCTTGTGGTCAGTGCCTGCCAGGGCATTGCCGGAGTTGAGCATTGGACTGCTGTGGGGGACTGAGGAGAACGACAATTGCGTTACCCAGATCCACTATATCCTGCAGATCCTCAATTTTGGCGACGAGCCCTCCGGCCCCTTCACTATGCATGTCGTCTTTGATGCACCGGAACTTCCTGCCATCGAAGATCTGGGGCTCTACAAGGGAATTTCGCACCTCGTCGAGGAGCCCATTGAAGTCAATGGGATGTATCAGATTGAGTTGTGGTGGAAGGAAGATGGCGGGGTGCCCACTGGTGACTGGACTTCCTGGATGCACATTGACATCTATGACGATGTGGCTGAGGAGGACGAAGAGAACAACAGCGACGGCCCGATCTACCTGCACTCCCTGAACATCTCGTGCGAGCCGCCCAATCTCTTCATTGATTCCCTTGAGTTCACCGTGGACGGTACGACCATCGACTACACGGCGAAGGCGAGCAACATCGATGCGGTCGACGTGCCTGAGACTTTCAGGTTTGACCTCTACTGGGACAAGAATTCCCAGCCCGGCTATTATGAAGAGGGGGATTACTTTGAGGAGTTTGCGGGAATCCTCAAAGGCGAAACCGTGACCTTAGAGCAGAGTTGGGATGCCGGGGAAGATGGCGTCTACATGGCGTATGCAGTGGTGGATGGCTGGAATACGGTCTTCGAACTCTCCGAGGCTGACAACATTATCGGTCCCATTCCCGTGGTGGTTTGCACTCAGTGCCCGGATTGCCTAGATGGTGAACCCATCGATGGTCCCTGCAAGTGTGGTGGCGAACCGGTTGGGACCGGATACTGTTGCGAGGGCGTGCACATCGAAAAGGACTGTGCCTCGCTGGTGGAGGAAGCTTCCCCCGAGGTTGTGGAGATGATTGGCGTTGAAGTCACAGAGGAAGTGGTTTCGATGCCGGAGGCTCCGTACGAGGTTGTCTCCCCAGATGTCGCCGAAGATCTCCCGGGAGGGGCCGAGGTGGTGGCGGATGTCACCGCTCCTCCCGGGGTAAAGAAGAAGGATTCTGGCTGCGGCATCAGCGCAGTGGCGGGTCTGGGTGGCTGGTGGCTGTTGGGGCTGTTGGGCTTGCTGGCGGCTATCAGGCGAAGAAGGACGTGAGCAGGTGCGCCAGGAGCGCGACCCCGAACATCGTTGCCAATCCATAGAAGACCCAGCGCGGGTGAATCCCGTCGGTGCTTGGTGGTACCCTCACGAGCCCGGTACCTTGAAGGATTTCGGAAGCGCCGTTGTTCTTCCCGGCCGTCGTGGCGCGGCCGCCACCAGGTTTCTTCTTGATGTGCTTCTCCACCCATAGCCGAAAGGTCTCCAGGTCGTAGCTAGGAGCCTCGCTGGCCATGAGCTTGCGGAGCTCGCCAGCCAGTTTTCTAGCGCTCCTGTGTCGTTGCTGGGGATTGGGGTCGAGGAGCTTCTCCAATATTGTGCGTACGGCTCCGGGAAGCTTCACCCGCTTGGTCTGAGCCTCCAACGCCAGGCCGCTGCGGGCCCGGGCCATGATCTCGGCGGTAGTGCCGCTGCCATGGGGCTTGGTACCCGCCACGCAGCGCAGGAAGACGAGTGCCAGGGAGTAGAGGTCAGTGGCTGGCATTACGGGGTTCCCGCAAGCTTGCTCAGGGGCCATGTAGCGGACCTTTCCTTTGACCAGCCCGGCCTGGGTACGCTCAGTGGGGTCCTCTCGCTTGACGATGCCGTAATCGATGATCTTGACGCGGCCGTCATGGCCGATGAGGATATTGTGGGGGCTGATGTCGCGGTGGACCAGTCCCAGCTTCTTCTTGCCGTCGATGTCCCGGGCCGTGTGCAGCGCTTCGAGGCCCTCGGCAGCCTCGGAGAGGATGAAGAGTGCCTCGTGGAGAGGGATCTTGCGGGCCTTCTCGGCCAGGTCTTCAAGGGAGATGGAAGGGAAGAACTCCGTGACAATGTATGAAACGCCTTCTTCCTCACCATAGTCCAGCACGTTGAGCAGGCAGCGGTGGGTGAGCAGGGCCCCGATGCGGGCCTCGTCAAGGAACATCTTCTTGAAGTGGTCTTCGGAGGCGAGGTGGGGGTGGAGGATCTTGATGGCGACCACGCTGCGGAAGCCGCCGACTCCCACCTGTATTGCTCGGTAGACCGTTGCCATGCCTCCGGCCGCGATCTTCTCCTTGACCTCATAACGGCCCAGCTTCATCAGCGGTCCGGTTTCCATGCTCCCTGTCCCCTATCCCGGTGAGACTGCTTGCCCGCGTCCGTGAATGCGGTATCGGATGTAATTGTAGGCCAACAGTAGGGATAGGACAAAAAGCAGGACCACCAGGACCAGCAGCGGCAGGTTCAGTTCTGGCGCTGCCACCAGTTGGACCGCCTGGAGGACAAGGGCGCAGACGGTGACGAGATACATGAGAATCATGGGGACGAAGGTATAGATGGTCTTGCGCCCGGTGGCGGCGAGCCAGACGGTAACCGCCATCAGCGCCAGGGCTGCCAGGAGCTGGTTGGCCGATCCAAAGATCTTCCAGAGGGACATGGTCTTGCCCGAGAAGAGTAGGGACGCGCCGGCTCCTACTGTCAGCGCGGTGGCGAGGAAGCGGTTGCGGGCCAGTAGACTCTGTTGGTCATCGTCCCGGCCCGACCGGGTCGCCAACTCCTGCACCGTGAAGCGGGCCAGTCGGGTGGCGGTATCCAGGGAGGTCAAGGCGAAGGCCGATACGGCCAGTCCGGCAAAGCCGACCCCAAGGCCAAAGGGGATGCCCAGGGCCGAGAGGAAATGGGCCAGGCCGGAGGAGAAGACATGAACTGGTCCACCCTTGAGGAGGGCGAGGTGCTCGGTGTGGGAAACCGAGACGGCGGTGAGCAGCGCCAGCAGTGCCAGGGTGGATTCGATGAGCATGGCGCCATAGCCCACCGGTCGGGCATCGGCCTCTCTATTTAGTTGCTTGGATGTGGTGCCGGAGGCGACCATGGAGTGGAAACCTGAAATGGCTCCGCAGGCAACAGTGACGAAGAGGATCGGGAAGAGAGGCCCCAGTCCTTCCACGCTGAAGGCGACGAAGGGGGCCCCCACAATGGCCGGGGGGGAGACCAGGACGGCCAGCAGGGCCAGCCCCAACATGGCGTAGAGCAGGAAGGAGTTGAGGTAGTCCCGGGGCTGCAAGAGAATGTTCACTGGCGCTACCGAGGCGATGAAGATGTAGATCAGCAGGAGCACATGCCAGAAGGTGATCATGGGGTCACCCTCGGCGGTGGCGGCAAAGAGCCGGGGAAAGGGGAAGAGGACGCCGGCGTAAAGGCAGCCTCCGAGCAGAACGACGCCGACCATACTGGCCAGTGCGAAGTTCACTTTGAACCGGTAGACCGCCAGCCCAAAGGCAATGGCCAGGATGATGAAGAGCAGCGATGCGGTGGCCACGGCGGGAGTTGTGACGAAGGTCCTGGCGACGACTAGAGTGAAGACCGCCACCACCAGAATCAGGGTAGCCCAGGCGAAGAGCAGGAAGAGGATCTTGCCGCTGGTGCCCAGGTAGCGCTCGATGATGGTGCCGATGGAGCGTCCCTGGTGGCGAACAGAGGCCACCAGCGACATGAAATCGTGCACCGCCCCCAGAAAGATGCCGCCCAGGATGATCCAGAGATAGACGGGGGCCCAACCAAACTGTGCGGCCAGCACTGGACCGATGATGGGGGCCGCACCGGCGATGGAGGCAAAGTGGTGTCCTAGCAACACTGGCATCGGTGCGGGGACGTAGTCAATGCCATCAGCCATAGTGTGTGCCGGTGTCGGGTCACCGGTGCCCAGCCCAAGGTCCCGGGCAATGCGCCGGGCGTAGATCAGGTAGGCGGCGAGAAAGGCGGCAATGCCTCCTCCCAGAAAGATGATGGCGTTCATGGGGCCTCCCGTGATGCGACAGCAATCATAGGGCGGTAGGTAGGGGGCTGTCTAATCCGAAGCGAACTTGGCCTCAATGGACTTGACCAGGGGGGTACATTCGCTGGACTGCGAGAAGAGCGTCACCTCCACCTCCAGCAGCGGGCCATCCATGTCGGGCACGGTTAGCAGGTCGAGGGGGAAGTTGTCTGGCGGGTAAGGTCCGTAGTAGCCCTGCCACTGTTTGGCGGCGAGGTCATCGGGATCCTGCCCGGTGCGTACCCGAACCTTGACGAAGCAGTTCACCGGGTCCTGATAGTCAACATCCACATAAACCGCCGTCCATTTGACCCGGAACCCTTCCCAGCCGCCGAAGACGTGGGCGTAATGGCCCTGAGGTGCGGTGAAGTTGTGGAGCGCGTAACCGGTCATGTCAGAGTAGGTGTAGGGGCCGGCGCCCACCGGCACCTCGCAGATGAGCTGCTTGGTTACCGGGTCGAATTTGGAGGCCGAGGCGGCCGACTGATTGGAGGCCCAGACATTCCCATCGAAGTCAATGGCCATGCCGATGGGGAAGCGACCGGGGCCGGCGCTCATGAAGCCCAGCGTCTGCATGGTATCCGAGTCGACGATGGCCACCTCGCTGCTGGTATCATTGGCAATGTACATGTTGCCGTCCTGGGAACCGGCGAGGCCCCGTGGCCGACCGTGGACCGGGGCTTTGGCCCAGGTCTTGGTGACGGGGTCGTAGCGGACTCCGGCATCATCACAGCAGCAGTTGCCGATCCAGACTCGGCCCTTGTAGTCCAGGCCGATACCATATGGCTGGAAACAGCCGACGTTGGAGGTGTAGGCCCCAACCTGCCCATCCAGAGGGTCCACTTCCACCAGGACATTGCCGCCGCGGCCGGAAACCCAGATCGTCCCTTCCTTGTCGATGACCAGGCCGTAGGGGTTGGCAGAGATGGCGATTTCCTGTACGACGTGGCCGTCATCGGGATGGAGGCGGCGGAGCTTCTTGCTGCTCCACTCTCCGACCCAGGCATGGTTCGCGGCATCAACGCCGAGCCCGCGCTGGCATGAACCGCCAGGGTAGACGGTGAAGAGAATGCACTCGTCTTCGCCCTTGGGCAGGATCTCGGCGCCGGTGACTTTGCCGTCGCCATTGAGGTCTTTGGCGGTCTGGATGCCTTCCGGCGGATGTTTGTCGATGCAGAGCGCCTCGTCAATGGCGATTTTGACCACGCCGCCGTCACTGCGGCAGCCGACCCAGACGTTGCCCCAGAGGTCCACCGAGGTTCGGGAGGGATTGGAGCAGACTGTGTAGCGGCCGGTTTCTTTGCATTCCTCGGTATCCAGGCGGGAAACAGTGTTGGCCGAGGAGTTGGCCACCCACATGAAGGCGAGGTCGATTTGCTGCGAATCCAGGGTCAGGTAGCCATCGATATTCTTGCCGATCTTCTCTGAGTTATCTGGGGTGGGAATGAAGTCCTCGTAGCCGTCCGGACCAATCTTGAGGGTGTCGCAGAAGGGATCGCAATCACCGCAGGGCGAGAGAACGCCCTCGTCGACCGCGTTGTCGCAATCGTTGTCCAGTTCGTCGCAGACTTCGGGTTGGGGGAGCACCTGACCGATGCAGGCGCTCCAGTAGCCGGCCGCGCATTGGCGCTGGCCGAGTTGACAAAGACCGATGCCGACAGAGCTCGGGTCGCCCTCAAAGCAGATCTCGACCAGGCCATCCTGAGTACAGGGGCAGCCCTCTTGTGTCTGGGTCTGGCAGGGTGGGCAGTAGACATTGAACTTGGGATTGAAGTCGTCGCAGTCCATCCCGAGGTAGCAGTTGACCCCATAGCCGTCGCCGTCTTTGTCCACGCACAGTCCCTGCTCGCTTTCGTCCGGGGCGGCGGTGCCATCTGGCGTTTCCTCGCCATCCGCAACGGTCGCGGCATCGTCGCCCCATGGCAGGGCGTCTGGTGCCGTTTCACCGTCGGGTTGCGGGAGTCCGGTGGCATCTTCAACGCCACCCGAGCCATCACTGGTGGAGGAGCCGTGGTCAGTGGTCCAACCGACCTGGACGTCAGGAGTAGAATCCCCAGGTGTGCTGCCGCTACTACAAGCCATGGCGAGGAGTGCGAGCGTCACCAAGGGTGAGAAACTCTTAATTTGCATTGGTGCCTCCGATGCTGGCAAGGCAATTATCGGGAGTGCAATTGAATCTGTCAAACACATATCTGGTGCCGGAGGTGCTCGGCTGCAGGAAAAAAGCATCATTGCATTTGACACCGCCCGCAAGATTCGGTATATCTCTGCGACTTTCCAATTTGGCGAATGGCAATTTCTATGAAGTTTGATGGAGGACAAAGCATGAAGACTATTTGGACGGCAATTCTAATGGCGGCGTTGTTGGTTTCGGCACCGGCTCTGGCTGAGTATCCTGACGATTGCCTCGGCCTGAATGAGCCCAGCGGCTCTGACTGTGCCGGCATCAGCTACGAAGGTTGTTGCGACGACATGGGGCGAGTGACCTGGTGCGACGGCGACCAACTCTACTGTATCGACTGTGCAGGTGGCGGGAATCCTTCCTGTGGCTGGCAGGGCGAATTCTACGACTGTGGCACCGATGGTGCTGCCGATCCTTCGGGCACCAATCCCCTTGAGTGCGTGTCCTGTGACCCGCCCTGCGCTGATGGCGAGATCTGCAAGAATGGCGCCTGTGAAGTGTGTACCCCCGACTGTGGCGGCAAGCAGTGCGGCGCCGACGGTTGCGGCGGTACCTGCGGCGAGTGCGCCGGCGTTTGCGATGCCGGACTCTGCCACGCTGGCCCCGGCTGCGAAGTGGTGGACGGCCCCAATTGCGGTGGATGCGCCTGTGAGGCGTGCGTCTGCGAGTTGGACTCCTTCTGCTGCGAGTCAGCATGGGACGAAATTTGCGTGGGCGAGTGCATCGCCGATTGCGGCGGCTGCGCCACCATCGAATCTTGTGGCGACGGCACCTGCGATGGCATCGAAACCTGCTCCAATTGCCCCGCCGACTGTGGCTGCGGCGACGACGGCGTTTGCGTTGGTGGCCAATGCTGCACCCCCTGGTGCGGTGGCAAGAACTGTGGTGACGACGGCTGCGGCGGCACCTGTGGCGAGTGTGCAGAAGGTGAAAGCTGCCTGTCCGGTGTCTGCTTTGCTCCCGTGGAAGGTCCTGGCTGCGTGGCGACCGAGGTTGCCGGCTGTGAGGGCTGCGACTGCGAAGCCTGCGCCTGCGAAATGGATTCCTACTGCTGTGAGACGAAATGGGATGCCATCTGTGTTTCCGAGTGCCAGGCGTGCGGTTCCTGCATTCCTGAAGCCGAATGCGGCAACAGCCTTTGCGAGCCGGCCGAAGACTGCGGCACCTGCGCCGGGGACTGTACCTGCGCCCCCAACTGGGTGTGTGAAGAGGGAGTCTGCGTCGACCCGGGCGGCTGTGTCCCGGCGTGCGACGGCAAAGATTGTGGTGCTGATGGTTGTGGCGGCTCCTGCGGTGATTGCGCCGAGGGCTTCGCCTGCGATGTTGATGGTATGTGCGTAGAAGACATCTGCGAAGCAGACTGCACCGACAAGCTTTGTGGCGATGACGGCTGCGGCGGTTCTTGCGGCGACTGCGCCGACGGCGAAGTCTGCAGCGACGCGGGCGTGTGTGGTGCCCCGGTGCTCTCCTGCGAAGGTATCTGCGGCGACCCTGCCGATGGCTGTTACTGCGATGAGGCCTGCTTCGAGAATGGCGACTGCTGCGTCGACGTCTGCGACTTCTGTGGCGACCTTGAAGGCTGTGGCGCTTGTGAGCCGGACTGCGATGGCAAAGAGTGCGGCGATGATGGCTGCGAAGGATCTTGCGGCGTTTGTGACGCTGGCGAATGCACCGAAGGTGTCTGTGTGGTAGTTGCCGAATGTGGCAACGGCACCGTCGAAGGCGACGAGACCTGCGAAGCTGACGGCGACTGCGGCGATAACGAAATCTGCACCGACTGCGCCTGTGTTGCCGGTTGCACCCCCTCCTGTGATGGGATGGAGTGCGGCGATGATGGCTGTGGTGGCTCCTGCGGCGCCTGCGCCGAAGGTCTGATTTGCGGCGACAGCGGACTCTGCGGCGAAGCGCCGGTAGAGGGTGATGTTGTCAGCGAGAGCGACGTTGGTGGCGAAGAGCCCACCAGCGGTGGCGGCTCCAGCAGCTGCTCCACCACCGGTGGCGGCAACGGCTCAGCCCTCCTGCTCGTGCTCATGGCTCTGCTCGCCATGGCTGGAATTCGGCGCCAGGAAGCCTAGTTTCGAACCCCTCGGGGTAGCAGCATGAACGACGGGGCGGCTCCAGCTGGAGCCGCCCCGTTTTGCGTTAAGCCACCTGATTGCAGGCGTGGCCCCAGGGGTGCGACATCAACGCTGGCCTCACAAAGTCAACTCTGGCATACTGATGCCATTGCGATTTGGAAAGGAGATGTGATGAGAAAGAGCTTGAGTGTCCTGTTTGCAGATGTGGCCATTATGTGGGCCGTCCCTGACGCCTCCGCACTACCCGGTTGCGAGGCGTCCGATATCCCTGGCTGTGGAGGTTGCGCTTGCGAAGAGTGCGTCTGTGCCATGGACGGTTTCTGCTGCGATGTGATGTGGGATAGCCTCTGCGTCGACGAATGCCTGGAACAGTGTGGTGGCTGTGTCAAGCCGGTGAACTGCGGAGATGGCAATTGCGTCGAGGGCGAGGACGAGAATTGCCTGACTTGCGCAGAGGACTGTGGTTGTGCCGCTGGCGAAGTCTGTGTCGATTCTGTCTGTTGTGCCACGGACTGTGACGGCAAGCAGTGTGGTCTCGACGGCTGTGGCGGCGTGTGTGGCGAGTGCCAGCAGGGCGAGTATTGCACTGCTGAGTTTGCCTGCGAACCGATTCCGCCCTGTGCGGTGCATGCGGCATTACACTGCGATGAAACCTTGACGCTTGATACGGCTGAGGGCATCAACGCTTTTGGCGAGTACGACTGTGTCGGTTGGGGAGAGAATGGGCCTGAGTTGGGGTTCTCTTTTGATGCAGTGGAGGAAGATCTGGTCATCGTCACCATTGAAGAGACCGGGGACGCGGACCACGACCTGTTCCTGCTTCAAGGGACCTGCCTGCCGGAGCAATGCATTGACTACGACGGTACCAGCATCCAGTTCACCGCTCTGCCTGGCAACCACTACTTCCTGATGGTGGACGGCTACGGCGACGATGTTGGTACTCTCAACCTGTCGGTGTGGTGTCAGTCCACATGCGTTCCCGAATGCGATGAGACCAACTCCTGCCAGGCTGACGGATGTCTGGGGCTCTGTCCATGTGCCGAGCCGGGTGCGGTCTGCTTTGGTGGTGAGTGCTGCCTGCCAAGCTGCGATGGCAAGATCTGCGGCGACGATGGCTGTGGCGGTAGCTGCGGTGGTTGCGAAGGTGCCTGTCTGGACGAACTGGTCTGCATGGATGGGCCTGGCTGCATTGCTGCGCAGGTGCCAACTTGTGAAGGCTGTGGTTGCGAGGCTTGTGTATGCGCGATGGATGCGTACTGCTGTTCAACTGCGTGGGATTCACTTTGCGTCAGCCAGTGTGTCAACGAATGTGGCGGGTGCCTGGAGTTGGCGAATTGCGGCAACGGCGCCTGCGTCCTCGAGGACAAGGAGACTTGCTTCACCTGCCCGGAGGATTGTGCTTGCGGCGAGGGTGAATCATGCTTCGAGAATGCCTGCTGCTCCACCACGTGCGAAGCGGGAACGGGCTG
>ERZ890953.1091-NODE-1091-length-14131-cov-50.070261_pt1 | contig 14131 bp, 19 predicted proteins | sample MGYA00521264_ERZ890953 | MGnify/ENA primary metagenome ERZ890953 (study PRJEB32303, sample SAMEA104408629) | aquatic metagenome | biome: Brackish water; feature: Chemocline; material: water | place: Baltic Sea | collected 2014-10-26T21:54:00 | depth 200 m ... | reverse complement strand
TAATCATATGAAATCAGTCTATATATGATATAATGTTATACAATAAATAGTTAGAAGCGAGGAGTACTATTGAATAAAATTATTTTAGCTATAGCATTGATAAGCTTATGGTTTGCATATCAGAGTAATGTAAACAAAAAAAATGACGTTTACCTTGCACAGGATACATATACAGAAAAAAGCGATACAGAAGTAGAAAAAATTTCTTATTCAAGTTTTACATGTGATGGAAGAGAGCATTGTAGCCAAATGACTTCATGTGAAGAAGCAACCTATTTTATAAACAACTGTCCTAACACAAAAATGGATGGAAATAATGATGGAGTTCCTTGTGAAAGACAATGGTGTCACTAACAAAGGACTTCTAACAAGTTCTAGGAGAGAAATAAGTAGCCTAGCGGCGACTTATTTCTCAAGACAGTCGTTAACTCCTCAAATAAATACTATCAAACTTGACAAATTAAATATAATAAAAGTATAATTTCTATATCTACAAAAGGACTTGCATGAAATTTGAATATGATGAAAACAAGAGCCTAATCAATAAAGAAAAGCATGGAATTGATTTCGTTGATGCACAAAATTTATGGCAAGATGAAAATGCACTTATCATTGCAGCAAATATTATTGGTGATGAAGCAAGATATGCTTTAATCTCAATATTTAAAAATAAATGTTATACGGCTATCTTTACGCTTAGAGATGAGATGTATAGAATTATTAGTGTTAGAAGATGCAGAAAAAATGAGGAGAGAAATTATGAAAAAAATAACAGCCCAAGAGTTTGATAAAAAATTTGATGATGGTCAAGACATTAGTGAATACTTAGATTTATCAACAGCAATTAGACTTAAAGATATGAAAAAACTCAAAACAGAAACTAAGAAAGTTAATGTTGATTTTCCTGAGTGGGTAGTTGAATCTCTAGATAAAGAGGCAAAAAAAATTGGTGTAACAAGACAATCCATAATTAAAGTTTGGATTGCCCAAAGATTAAAAGAAGAAGCAGAACATTTACAAGTAAGTTAACAAAACATAGGAGCGAATAAGTTACCTAGCGGTCACTTATTCGCTCTATTCAACCGTTAAGGATATTAGTATATGAAGCCATTATCTAAAGGACTCAAAAGAGTTCTTTTTTTTACTGCAGCCGTTTCTATAATCTCAATCGGTTATTATATCTATGCCCTTTTTTCCTACCCACCAGTAGAGGAAAGCGAAACATTTTTATCAGAAGTAGGTGAAAGTTTTGGCGAAATCGGCTTGTGGCTACTTTTGTTTATTTACTCTAGAACCTTAATAAAACTTCTGCTTGGCAAAGGTCCTATTGCAAAAAGAATACTCCCGGAGTATTCCCCACCAATTGATCCAAAGCAATTTGATAAATTAATACACTTTTTAGATAGAACACATATCTATTTTGGCGTTAGTGCTGTAGCGATTATCCTTTTACACATTGTACTTATGGGTATACCTATGAAGATACTATTTTTCCCTGCAGTATTAATTTTAGTAATTTGGCAGGGATTATTTGGTATATTTATCAGCTGGCGGTACACGCCAGAAAAATTAAAAAAGTTCTCATATCTGGTGCATGCTCAGTTATTTACGGGAATAATGATAGGAATTTTTGCTTATATTGGTCATATTTTAATAGACGATTAGTATTAATACGATTTAAATATTCAGTAAAATGCCTAACAAGATAGAGTCACAGGAGATAAGATGATTATTGGCGTACCTAAAGAGATTAAAACAGATGAATATCGTGTTGCAGTAACACCGTCGGGTGTAAAAGAGTTAGTTGCAGAAAATCATAAAGTATATGTACAAACTCATGCAGGTGAAGGAAGCGGTTTCAGTGATGCTGATTATAAAGTGGCAGGAGCTGTACTTTTAGAGAGTGCTTCTGAGCTTTTTAGTCTTGCAGATATGATTGTCAAAGTAAAAGAACCTGTTGCTGAGGAATATGCCCTTTTTAAACCTAATCAAACACTATTTACATACTTACATCTTGCTGCAGATGAAATACTGACGCATTTTTTACTCGAAAAGGGAATCCGCGCATTTGCTTATGAAACTTTAGAGGTTGAAGGTCGTTTACCACTTTTAGAGCCCATGAGTGAAGTGGCAGGCAAGATGGCAGCAATAATGGGTGCTGTTCATCTGGGACGCTATCAAGGTGGAAGCGGGCTACTCATCGGAGGTACTGTCGGAACGGCTCGCGCAAAAGTGATGGTGCTTGGCGGCGGTGTTGCCGGTAAAGCTGCGGCGGAAGTTGCGGCAGGCTTGGGTGCAGATGTGACTATTTTAGATGTTGATGCAAAACGGCTGCATTATCTTCATGACGTAATGCCAGCGAATGTTGCCACTCTTTACAGCAGCAGTGAAGCAATAGCGTCTTTACTTCCACATGTAGACATAATTGTAGGAACGGTACTCATCCACGGAGCTAAAACACCGAAACTCATAACACGAGATATGCTTTATAAAATGAAACAAGGAAGTGTTTTAGTGGATGTTTCAATTGACCAAGGCGGATGTTTTGAGAGCTCACATGCCACAACACACTCTGCGCCGACTTTTGTAGAAAAAGGGATAGTTCACTACTGTGTTTCCAATATGCCAGGGGCTTACCCGAGCACTTCGACTTATGCTCTGACAAATGCAACACTGCCGTATATCAAAGAGCTGGCTCGTTATGGGGCTGAACATGTCTGGCAAGAAAAACCTGTTATGGTAAGTGCTTTAAACACTTATGACGGAGTGCTTTACAACAAAGCTGTCGGCGTAGCTCACAAGATTGAGAGTAAAGAATTTGTTTAGTTTAAATCTTGGGCAGTAAACAACAAAAATGTAACTGCCCAATCTGAATTTATTTGCCAAACGAAGGATCAGCCTCCTTTGTCATTAAGCATTAGATTGATTTTCACCATTTTGAGGAAGCGTATATTCTGATTAACTTTTGGATTGTGGGTGCAGACGACATCAACTCGAATTAAACCATTGTTCATGACATATCCTTAGTCTAGAAGTATCGTAACAAAGAAAAGATGTGAATCAAATGAGAAAAAGCAAAAAGTGTTCACAAATTAAATTGTGCCCTATTCCCCCCAGCGAAGTTTTTCTTTCAGTACATCAAAATAGTTGAATTCTTCCCTATGGATAAGCTTTGCAGTTTTTGCAGCCAGACGTATATGCACACTTTCACCCTGCTCAAACTCGTGCATGTCCTGCCCGTCGATAATCATCAAAGCTCTGTTCTTCGGCGTTCTCATCTCAATCGTAAAAGTTCCGGGAAGCACAACCGGTCTTTGAGTAAGCGAATGCGGGCAAATCGGTGTCAGCGTAAAAACATGTGTTAAAGGAAAGAGTACAGGACCGCCGGCAGAGAGATTGTAAGCGGTTGAGCCTGTCGGAGTTGCGACTATTACGCCGTCTCCATAGTAAGTATTGAAAGCTTTTCCGTCGATGAGCGTTTCTATATTTATCATATTTGAAATGGATGGACGCGTTAAAACTATGTCATTAAAAGCATACATGTGTATCTCTTCACCGTCTTTGTTAACTCTCGCTTCAAGTACTGAACGCTCATCCACGCGATAATGCCCAGTTGTCAGATTTTCTACAAATTCGTCAAGCTCGTCCATGCTGACATCTGCCAAAAAACCAAGCGTTCCGGCATAGACTCCAAAAACAGGAATATCATAAGCAAAAGAACGCCTGACGGTAGAGATAAGAGTTCCATCACCGCCAAGAGTCACAAGCACGTCACATGTCTTACATAAAAGTTCAAACTCCATACCCATGACATCAATCATACCGGCACTTATACTTTCAATGTAAACTTCTATGTTATGTTTCTTAAAAATTCTCTCAAGTGTAAAAAAACTACTTTTAAGTTCCGGCGTAGATGGTCGTAAAACAACGCCAACTTTTTTTATGCTACTGCTTTGCATACTGTCTCTCTCATAAAATAATTTTCTAGATTATACAATTTTGTTATTAAAAGTCTAATGGACTCATGCTTTTGCTTTTGCTCATTACAGTCTGATAAACTCCTTAGTCCAGATTTATCATGTTCTGGGCTTAACTTTGGAAAATAATTTTTATGTTAATATTATAATTATAAACATAAAGGAGTTCGACTATGAAAAAGATACTTATTGTTTTATTGTTATCGCTTTTGCCTTTTAGTCTTATGGCTGCAGAGAAGGATTTTTCGCAGCAGGAGATGGATCAGATGATGGCACCTATTGCACTCTATCCAGATTCACTACTCTCGCAGATCTTGATTGCATCAACCTACCCTGCTCAGGTTGAAGAGGCTGTCCGATGGTCGAAGCATAACACAGCATTGGAAGGTCAAGAAGCAGTAGAAGCAGTTGCAGATAAAAACTGGGATCCGAGTGTTTCTTCTCTGGTAGCCTTTCCTCAGGTTCTTGACATGATGGGCAAAAAAACCTATTGGGTTCAACAGCTCGGTGATGCTTTTTTAGCCCAGCCGGATCAGATCATGGACAGCGTACAGCGCTTGCGTATAAAAGCTAAAGATGCAGGTAACCTGAAAAGTTCAAAAGAGCAAAAAGTAGAAGTCGTAGACAGCGAGGGTGCCGAGGCTGTAGTCATCGAGTCCAGATCACCACAGACTGTTTATGTACCTGTATACAACCCGGTGTATGTTTATGGACCATGGATGTATCCTGCATATTTGCCATTTTATTATTATCCGTCATATTTCTACATGGCACCTGGAATCCACTTCGGATTTTCGATGGGAATCTTTGTTGGCGACATAATGTGGGGTGTGTTTAACTGGCATCTTCGTGATGTCTATATAAATGTACCTAGATATAACTCTGTTTATGTTCATCGTCGAATCTATACAAAAAATAGAACTGTTTCCTGGAAAAACTATATTCGTTTCGATAACCCGAGAGTCTTGAGACATTCTAAAATTCAACAGCGTCAACATGCACAAAGATTAATGGATCGAAGATTTATTAATTATGATAATTTTGAAAGACATGAAACTATGAAGCGCTCAGGCACTTCGTATCAGTATAGAACCAAAGAGCAAGAAAGCAATAGACGTATAGTCAATAAAGACTCTGGACGTTTGGTTAACAAAGAAAGAATGTCAAACAGAGATAATGGACGTGTAGTTAATCAAGAAAGAATATCCAACAGAGAGAGAATGTCTAACAAAGACTCTGGACGTACGGTTCATCAAGAGAGAGTGTCTAGCAAAGAGAGAAAGTCCAACAAAGATGATGGACGTAAAGGTGACAGGGGGAGATGATTTATTCTCTCCGCTCAAGCCCTACTTCCATAAAACGGAAGCATCTTCATACCCTAACTTAAATATCTCATCAAGATGTTTTAAAGAAAAAATCGAATACTTTTTCAGCTTTGGCGAGCTGATGTAAATATCACATAAATTTTGGGATGCAGTACTTATTTTATAAGCTCTAATAGATACAGTTCTTTTAAAATTTGAGAATATACTGTTAGTTATCTTTTGAGGATATATGGGAAGTAGATTAACTCCTACTATTTTGTATGGATATTGTTTGAGCGGCTCTATTGGCATGTGGTTTATTACGGCGCCATCAACCAATCTTTTACCATCATACTCAACCGGAGCAAAAATTGGAACAAGTGCGGATGATGTTAAACATATCTGTTCCGTATTGCCGCTGCGAAAACATATCTCTTCACCGCTTTGTATGTCAACAGCCGTTACATGTAGCGGTATATTTAAATCTTCTATATTTTTCACAGGAAGTAATCTTTCTAATATTTTTGCTTTATGATTCACTTTTAGTAAAGAACCTCCAAAAAGATTAAGCGAGAAAATATCTTTAAACTCTTTTGATTTAAAAATTCCCAATTGCTCTTTTGGAGTTACTCCAGAAGCATAGCTTGCCCCGATAATAGCCCCGATAGAAGTAGCAGAAATCGCTTTTACTTTGATGTTTTGCTCGTCCAAAAAATGTAATACTCCAAGATGGTAAGCCCCTCTTGCAGCTCCTCCGGACAAAGCTAAGGATATTTCATTCATGTCTTTCATCCTATTGTTTTTCGTTTTATATTTATTAAATGCATCAAACGTATGATACCATCATAACTTTCACTTTTTGTTCATCATAAGTTCTTTGTAAATTTAACTATAAGTAGTTTTTGGTTATAATCGCAAAAATTTTTTATAGGACTCTATTTATATGAGAACTCATTATTGTACAGATTTAAGTGAAAAAAATGTAGGTCAAGACGTTGTTCTGACTGGTTGGGCTAATAATAATCGAGACCATGGCGGTATTGTTTTTATTGATTTACGAGATAAAACCGGTTTGATTCAGCTTGTTTGTGATCCTGCAGACAGCGAACAAGCTCATAAAATGGCAGACAGTGTCCGTGATGAATTTGTTCTTATCGCTAAAGGTAAAGTTCGTTTTCGTGGTGAGGGTTTAGTAAATCCTAGACTTAAAACCGGTGCTATTGAAATAGTTGTATATGAACTAATCATTGAGAACAAAGCTGCTCCTATGCCATTTGTTATCGGTGATAAAAATGTTGGTGAAGAGACGAGACTGAAGTACCGTTATTTAGAACTTCGTGACCCTGACATGTACGAAACATTTCGTCTTCGCTCAAAAGCGGCAATCGCAGCAAGAAACATACTTGATGAACTTGGTTTCTTGGAAGTTGAAACTCCGATTTTAACGAAATCAACTCCAGAGGGTGCTAGAGATTATTTAGTTCCATCTCGTGTACATGACGGCGAGTTCTATGCTCTTCCTCAATCACCGCAACTTTTTAAACAACTTTTAATGGTTGGCGGATTTGACCGCTACTTCCAGATAGCAAAATGTTTCCGTGATGAAGATCTAAGAGCTGACCGTCAGCCTGAATTTACTCAAATAGATGTTGAGATGAGCTTTTGTGACCAAGAAGATGTTATAAAAGTAGCAGAAGATTTACTTGTAGCAATGTTCAAAGCGACCGGTGTTGAGATTAAGCCACCTTTTAACCGCATCACTCATAATAATGCTATGGAATGGTACGGTTCTGATAAACCAGACTTAAGATATGACCTTAAAATGGTTGACGTTATAGACATCTTCTCAAGATGTGATAATGAAATCTTTACAAACGTAGCAAAAGCTCCTCATACAAACCGTATTAAAGCCCTTAAAGTTCCAGGCGCTGACCTTATATTCTCAAAAAGAGAGATGAAGACTTTTGAAGACTTCGTACGCAAATTTGGTGCTCACGGTCTTGGCTATTTCCAGATGAAAGAAGATGGTCTAAAAGGTCCACTTGTTAAATTCTTCACCGAAGAAGATATTGCACTTATCATAGAAAGAACTGAGCTTGAAGTTGGTGACGTTGTCTTCTTTGGTGCAGGCGATAAGAAAACTGTACTTGACTACATGGGAAGATTAAGAATTTTCTTAGCAGAACATGAAAAGATGAATATTTTAGACAGAGATGCATTCGAATTTGTATGGGTAGTTGATTTCCCTATGTTCGAAGTTGAAGATGGAAGAGTCAAAGCACTTCACCATCCATTTACTATGCCTAAAGACACAGACAAAGAAAATGTAGAAGACATTGAGTCTATAGCTTACGATATCGTTCTAAATGGTACTGAGCTTGGCGGTGGTTCTATCCGTATACATAAACAAGCTGTTCAAGAAGAAGTTTTCAGACTTCTTGGAATAGGCGAAGAAGAAGCGCAAGAGAAGTTTGGTTTCTTGCTTGACGCTCTTAAATTTGGAGCACCTCCACATGGTGGTTTTGCATTAGGTTTTGATAGAATGATGATGTTAATCTCGAAAAAATCAAGTATTCGTGACGTAATAGCATTCCCTAAAACACAAAAAGCTTCTTGTATTCTTACAAAAGCACCAAGTCCTGTTGATGCTAATCAGCTGAGAGATTTACACATAAGACTAAGAGAAAAGACTAAAGCATAGTGAAGAAGTTATTCTTAATTATCGGAGCTCCAGGCTCCGGTAAGACTACAGATGCAGAATTAATTGCAGAACAAAATGATGAGATAACACACTACTCTACCGGCGACATGTTAAGAGCAGAAGTTGCAAGCGGTAGTGAAATTGGCGTAGAGTTAAACTCTTACATGTCAAAAGGTCTTATCGTTCCTATCGAAGTAGCTATAAAAACGATTACAAACGCTATTAAGAATGCCCCTACAGACATAATCATAATAGATGGCTACCCTAGAAGCATGGAGCAGTTAAATGCTTTAGATGCATATCTACATGGTGACTCATCACTTGAACTTACAAGCGTCATAGAAGTACATGTAAGCGAAGAAACCGCTCGCGACAGAGTTCTAGGTCGTGCCCGCGGTGCTGATGACAACACGGAAGTGTTTGACAACCGTATGAAAGTTTACACAGAACCTCTAGCTGAGATACAAGCTTTTTACAGCGCTAAAAATCTTTTACATGTAATTTCTGGCGAAGGAACTATAGAAGAGATAGTTTCTGAGATGGGAAGTTTCGTAAAGTCTAATATATAATGCAGTATCCAGAATGATTCTGGACACTTACATGCAGAGTAGTTATTAACCTAGTTTAGAAACAATAGCTGTCTCAACATCAGCAATATCTGCCGTACCGTCAACAGTTATATAAGTCAAACTATCCACTTTAGAAGCCAGTTCTTTGTAGTAACCTATAAGCGGGCTTGTAAGCTCATGGTAAACTTTGAGTCTGTCAAGTACTACTGATTCTTTGTCATCATCACGTTGAACTAAATCTTCACCAGTTAAATCATCTTTGCCTTCAACTTTTGGCGGATTGTAAACAAGGTGGTAAGTTCTGCCAGATGCCAAGTGTGCACGACGGCCAGCCATACGAGTTACTATCTCTGAGTCTGGAACATCTATCTCGATTACTGCGTCTATAGCAATACCTGCGTTTGTAACAGCATCAGCTTGAGGAAGTGTACGAGGAAAACCGTCTAAAAGGTAACCGTTCTTACAATCATCCTCAGCAATTCTGTCTTTTACAAGACCTATGATAATTTCATCGGTTACAAGCTGACCGGCATCCATAGCCGCTTTAGCCATCTTACCCATTTCTGTACCGGCTTTGATAGCTGCTCTTAACATGTCGCCTGTAGAGATTTGAGGGATGTTATATTTTTTCGTTAAAAATTGAGCCTGAGTACCTTTTCCGGCACCGGGAGCTCCCAGTAATATTATTCTCATATTTATCCTATTGATTTTAATGATAGTATTATATATAAAGGAAGTTAAAATTAGCTAATAAGTAAAAGTCAACTAATCTTTTATTTAATAGCAGAGACGATCTCGCCCTGCTTCTTTAGCTTTATAAAGATTATTGTCTGCACGCTGTAACAAGTCTTCAAAAACTTCACCTTCACTTCTAATTGCAATACCGCCACTTAGAGTTATAGAAAAACTTTTATTTTTATACTCAAAGTTTACTTTGTTTACAGCTTCTCGTATGCGTGAAGCAACTATTACCGCTTCATTCTCACTATCGCATAGCATGATGATAACAAACTCTTCACCGCCAAAACGTACTCCAATATCATTTGGTCGTATTGACTGAAGAATTGATTTACCGACCTGCGCTAAAACTTTATCTCCGTATGAATGTCCATATGTATCATTGATTTTTTTAAAAAAGTCTATATCAAGAAAAATCACCGCTAAAACTTCTTTTATTTTTCTGTCATGACTTGAAATAAATCCTGGAATTTCTTCGGATAAAGAGCGTCTTGTTTGAAGAGATGTCAATGGATCATGTTGTGCTAATTCACACATTTCATTCAAAAAGTGCTTAGACACATACATTGAGACCAAACTTATCAAGATAAAGACTATTACTATAATCCACAAAGCGCGATAAGAAACTAGTTTAATCTCATTTTCAATATCATCTAGATAAATACCAGTACCAAGTACCCAGTCCCATGGTTTAAAAAGAATGACATTCGAAAGCTTGCGCTTAGCGTCTTTAAAACCTGGTTTTGGCCAATAATATTCAACTAGCCCGCCACCTGATTTAGCAACTCTTACAATATCTACAAAAAACTTTTTACCGTTTTTGTCCGTAAATTCCAACATTGACTTGCCTATATATTCGGGAGTGTACGGATGCATAAGCATGATGCCGTTAGTGTCATTAATCCAGAAGTAGCCATTGTCACCATATGTTGTAGACCTTAGAATATCCATAGCCCTGTTTTGTGCCTGACTTTTGCTAAGTTCACCATTCACCTGAAGATTATGAAAATGCTTTATGACGCTATTACCCGTTTCAATAAGCTGGTGCGTCTGCATTTCACGTTCATAATAAAGACTTTTTGTAATAGCATTAAGAAAAAGCATAAGCACTATCAACATACCCGCTAGACTAATCGCAGCCAGAAGAATAAGTTTTGGTTTGAGATTGAGCGTAGTAAAGTTTTTATCTAGTTTAGCTTTTAACATCTTGATATTCCTATACTAGTAGTATTCTAAATAATTATTTCTAATACAGTATAGCTTAATTTATTATAAAATATTGTTATTATAAGTTCATAATTTACTTTAAAACATATACTGTTATTTTGAAATTAACTCTTTCGTGATATTATACTTCCTATTTTCTATATATCTAAATGTAGGAAAGTTTTAACGACTGTATATGACTTTCGTTAAATCAAAATATAAATGGAGTTATAATGAAAAAGTTTTTTATATTGTCGGCTGTATTGGGTGCTATTTTGTTTACTAGCGGATGTTCTGCTACATGGGAAGGCGTTAAAGAGGACTCAAGCAAAGCTTGGCATTCTACAAAGCAGTCTATTAACGAAGCTACAGCTGAGTAGTGTTGTGATTTTTTACACATGTTATGAGAGCATGTGTAAAAAATCGTGAAAATTACGCTTCTTCGATAAATCCGAAATCTTCTTCTTCACCTTGTTGAGCTTCTAAGATATCATCGATAAGTTCTTTACATTCATCTTCATCGATATCACCATTTTCCAAATCAGTTAAAACATCTTGCAAGTCAGCTTTAAATTCACGGAGTTCTTCTATCTCTTCTTTTGCGTCATCGCTTGCTTCTTTGCTATCTGCAATCTCTGCAAAAATTTCATCTAGTCTTTCATCAATATCAGGGATAACAATTTTTGTTAATAACTCTTCTAATTTTTCTGCCTGTGACATAGCATGTACCTTTTGTATTTTATTTATGCAATAATACTATAATTTAGAAAAAAGTTGAAACATGAATTTTTATACAATCATAATCGGTACAGAGATATTAAATGCAAGAAGAGAAGATAAACATTTTGTTTTTGTTCGTGATGAACTGAAAAAATATGAACATGAGTTGTTTGCTTCACTTATCATCAAGGATGATGAAGAACTTATTAAAAACTGTTTTGAGTTAGTAAAAGCAGATAAAAACTCAGTTTTATTTTCATTTGGAGGAATTGGTGCAACTCCAGATGATTTAACTAGAAAAATTTCTGCGGACGTTTTTACATCCAAACCTTTAGTCACTCACGAACAGTTTAAGTTGGACATAATAGATAGATTTGGCGATGAAGCTTATCCAAATAGAATCCACATGGCAGAAATCCCAGAGAATTCTGATTTACTTTTCAATCCGGTAAACAACATGTCAGGCTTTAGCTTAAAAAACAGATATTTTTTTGTTCCGGGTTTTCCTGAGATGGCGCATCCTATGGTTGCAGAAGCAATCAAGAAATTTTTCTCAGTATCCAAACAAAAGTTTAGGTACACCCTGCTCGCAAATACAAGTGAAGAAAAACTTATCTCTGTCATGAAAAAAATTCCAAAACATATAGAGCTGTCTTCTTTGCCAATATTTAAAGATAAAAAACCGATGGTTGAGATTTCATTAAACGGTGAAGATAAAGAAGAAGTGGAAAACTATTTCAATCTCTTTATAGAAGAACTCAATACCATAAATATAACATTTCGATTAATATAAATTATACTTATACCGATATTAACATAATCAAAGACTAAGGATTTTATTATGTTAGTTTGGTTGTCGGTACTTTTATTAGTGTTAATTAGTGTATATGTTGTTTATAAATTTGTATTTATTTCCAGTGGAAAAAGTATTATAAAACATAAACAACATTACACATTTAAAATATAAGAGAATAGCGCAGACAGCTATAGAAACTTTACTGTTCTTTTAAATAACGACAGACTTCTTAGGAGATTATCTCGCGTAACCTGTATTCTTTGGGCTATTTTCGTCATAATCTAATAATTCTAAAATACTTTTTTTATTCATTTTTCTAGCAAAATCAACAGCTGTAAAGCCTTTTATGTCTGTTGTAGTTTGATTTGCACCATGAGACAAAAGAATCTTTGCAATTTCAACCCTTCCATAGCATGTAGCCGCCATTAAAGATGTAAACCCACTTCTTCTCTTTGTTTCATTTACATCAATGCCATGTTCTATCAAGTAGTTTACCATTTCAATATTGTTATAAGTTATTGCCATATCAAAGATACTGACACCTTCTTCATCAAAATCAAATATATCAGCATCATTATCAATCAAAAGCATCAACAGCTCATTATCGCAGGAACTTCTAATCGCACATGCCAGAACAGATTCACCATTCTCATTTGCATCATTGACATCAGCACCATCTTTAATATACTTTTTAACATTTAAATAGTCATTATTTTTTAAAAGCTCGAGCCACTTGTTCATGAAATCCCTTTATTGATTGCAGAGTATATATAAAATGTCATTAGTATTTTTTAAGTATAATTCCAATAATAAATTATTTAAGCGAGAATTCATGGAAATCATACAAACAACAGATGCTTTTAAAGCGTTAATAGAAGATATCAAATCAACAACTGACGGATATAGAGACCCTTTGGCATTTGGTATATGTAGAGTGGACTTGGGTCAGCTCAATGTAGATAAAACTCTTCAGGCAACATACCCAATAATCAATTGGAATGAAAATTTTGGCAGTGCAGCTATTTTTGTCAGAGCATTAGCAGAACAAGGTGTAAACATAGATTTTACTCAAAGTGAAGTCGTTTGTGATATTAATCTCAACTTCTTAAAAAGCTGTTTAGCTGCTTTTACACCCTACTCTGATGAAGCTTATGGTGATGCGCATAAAAATATTCAAGTTGTATCAGCGCTCTATGCTCAAATCATTAATAGTGGAAGTTTGGAAGGCGAATTTAAAGCTACATTCATTTATGAAGATGCTCCATTAAAAAGTGTTGAAGCATCTTACTTGAAATTATATGCGTTGTCTCAAGCAAAAGTAGAGATTAGAGGGATAAACTTAAATGGTGCATTCGGTGCTTTACCGAATGTTGCTTGGTCAAATGGACAGCCTATCGAGCTTGACTACCTTCGTGAATTTGAAATCGAATTAAAACTGGCAAATGAATATCCTCATATTGATTTCGTAGATAAATTTCCACGATTCTTACAGCACATCATCCCTGCGGACAATACTAGAATTCTTGATACTTCCAAAGTAAGATTTGGTGCTCAGTTAGCTGCCGGTACAACAGTTATGCCAGGTGCGTCTTATATCAACTTTAATGCCGGCACAACAGGTCCTGTAATGGTTGAGGGAAGAATCTCATCTTCTGCAATTGTTGGAGCAGGAAGCGATGTTGGCGGCGGTGCTTCAATTTTAGGAGTACTTAGCGGAACGGATGGCAACCCTATATCTATCGGTAAAAATACTCTTCTAGGTGCAAACTCAACATGTGGAATCCCAATGGGAGACGGCTGTATTTTAGATGCAGGCGTAGCCATACTTGCCGGTACAAAAATAGGGATAACTCCTAAAGAACTTTCTAAAATTCAAGAAGTAAATAGCAATTTAAACCTTGAAGGTGAAGTATTAAAAGGCAGAGATTTAGCTGGACTGAATGGTATTCATTTTAGACAAAACTCACAAACGGGTGAAATTACAGCATCTCGTTCAACTAAAGAAGTTAAGTTAAATACCGATCTTCATTAAAGACTTAACATGTGGACTTACCGCCACATGTTTTTTTCAATCTATCAACTTGTTTTTATAATGTTAGTAATACAATGATAGATAATTT
>ERZ890953.1090-NODE-1090-length-14136-cov-5.410979_pt1 | contig 14136 bp, 15 predicted proteins | sample MGYA00521264_ERZ890953 | MGnify/ENA primary metagenome ERZ890953 (study PRJEB32303, sample SAMEA104408629) | aquatic metagenome | biome: Brackish water; feature: Chemocline; material: water | place: Baltic Sea | collected 2014-10-26T21:54:00 | depth 200 m ... | reverse complement strand
GGCTCTTTTGAAGCCGATTATAAAGTGGAGTGGGTCCATACCATTATCCCTGGCTTAGACCATGCACATCAACTCCATACGCATCTTTTTTGCGTTCAATTTTTTCCAGGTTGAAAGTTTGATCACAACCTACGGGTATATATTCTCAGGTTTTTCGAGGATTAATGTGCCAGTGCAAAATTAACAGCAGCTTCGGCGTGGATAGCCGTGGTATCGAATAATTTAACTTTGGTATCGGTTTGTTTTACCAGCAGGGTGATTTCAGTGCAGCCCTCAATCACGCATTCAGCACCTCTTATTGAAAGATCGTCGATATATTTTAGATAATCCTGTTTTGAATTCTGTTTAATATCACCAAAACAAAGTTCTTCAAAAATCACATCGTTGATTTTGTTACATGCTATCTCATCCGGTACCAGCACATTCAGCCCTTTATGTTGCAAACGTGAAATATAGTAATCCATTTGCATGGTAAATTTTGTGCCGAGTAATCCTGTTGTCCGGTAACCCTGTCGTAAAATTTCATCAGCTGTCGAGTCGGCTATATGTAAAATTGGGATGTTTATTTTTTGCTCAATGATGGGTGCGGAAATATGCATGGTATTTGTGCAAATAAGTAAAAAATCAGCCCCGGCGTGCTGTAAGTTAAACGCCTGATGAGCCAGTATTTCACCGGCTTTGTCCCAGTCTCCGTGGCTTTGCAGTTGTTCTATTTGTGCAAAATCGACACTGCTCATGATGATTTTTGCGGAATGCAGCCCTCCGAGACGCTGTTGTACACCCTGGTTAATTAATTCGTAATATAAAGCGGTACTGTGCCAGCTCATACCGCCCAGCATGCCAATAGTTTTCATTCTGTATTGACCGTTTTAAGTACAGGAAGAATTTCATCAAAGGTATGAATTGCCTGAAAATGCTCCACATCTTTTCTGGGTGCTTTTGAGTCTGGCTGGTAGATAGCAAGTAAGTTGGCTATGCCATATCTTTCGGCAGATTTAAGAACATTCAGATTATCATCTACCAGCAGTGTTCGCCGAGGATCAAAAGGATGTATTTTTTGCACTTCTGACCAGCATTTTATGTTTTCTTTAGGTAAGGAAAATTCATGCACAGTAATAAGTTTATCGAATTTATGGGTGAGCCCGGTTTTATCCATTTTTAAATTGAGGCTGTCATGGTGTGCATTCGTGACCATGACGATATCTTTTTCAGCGTCTTTCAGGCTATCCAGAAACTCATGGCAAAATGGAACTTCGGTGACCAGGTGTCTCACTTCGTGTTTAAGTGCGACCACATCAATTCCCAGAGCCTCTGTCCAGTAAGTGGTGCTATACCATTCGAGAGTTCCTTCCAGTGCCCGGGTTTTTTTATTGATTTGAGATTTAGCGTCATCTGGAGGCAGGTTAAATGTTTCTGCATATCGCGCGGGTAAATATTCCAGCCAGAAATAATTATCAAAATTTAAATCCAGCAGGGTGCCATCCATATCCAGTAGCACTGTGTCTATTGTTGTCCAGTCGAGCATAATTTGTTGCCAGATTTAGTTGTTTAAATTGTCAGTTAGTTTCTAAAGTCTATTATGGGCCAGTTTTTGCTTTCAGCGGTCTGCTGTAAAATCTTATCAGGGTTGACTGCAACCGGATGCTCGACCTGATTTAATAATGGCAGATCATTGTGTGAATCACTGTAAAAAGTGCTGCCGGTTAAATCCATGCTGTTTTCCTGTAACCATTGTTTGAGTGCTTTAACCTTGCCCTCCTGAAAGGTTGGTATTCCAACATAGTCCCCGGTGTATCGTTCATTGATGATTTGTGGACGTGTTGCAAGAATATGCGGGATATTCAATAGATCGGCTATGGGTTGCGTGATAAACAGATTGGTAGCGCTGATGATCATCAGGGTATCTCCCTGTGAACGGTGATGTTCAATTATGCTCAGACTCCGTTTCGCAACAATGGGTCTAATAATGTTATCAATAAAATCTGTACGCCATTTATTCAGTTGTTCTATGCTATGAAGGCTCAGGGGCTTCAGGGAGAACTTAAGATACCGATCAATATCCAGCTTTCCCTGTTCATAATCTTCAAAAAACTGACGGTTTTTTTCAGCATATTCCAGTGGATCGACAATAAGATGATCTACCAGGTATTGGCCCCATAAATAATCGCTATCATCAGTGATTAATGTATTGTCCAGATCGAAGAGAGTTAAAGTCATTATTGCTATCTTTAAGGATAAATTGGTCACTATAAGGATTTTATGCAAGAATAACAGGCTAATCTCTATTACAGGAAAACGAGCTAAGTGATTGATTCTGATGGGTACCGGGCTAACGTAGGCATCATTCTGAGTAATCAGGATGGAAAGCTGCTGTGGGCGCAAAGAATGGGGCAGGATGCCTGGCAATTCCCTCAGGGTGGTGTTAATCAGGACGAGACTGCAGAACAGGCTATGTACCGCGAATTGTGGGAAGAAATCGGTCTCCATGTTGAAGATGTTGACGTGGTGGCTTCGACCAGTAGCTGGTTGCGTTATAAATTACCCAAGCGGATGGTCAGGCGGAATTCACAGCCGGTGTGTATCGGGCAAAAGCAAAAATGGTTTTTATTGCGACTTGCAGGAGAAGAAAGTCGCTTAAATATGCATGCAACCGACAGCCCTGAGTTTGAAGGCTGGAAATGGGTGGACTACTGGTATCCGGTGAATGAGGTGGTCTACTTCAAAAAAAGGGTTTATCGCTGTGCATTACAGCAATTAAGTAAGCACATTCAGCTCTAAAATATTGCACAAAATATGCCCTCACTCATACACAGGTTACAAAAAATTGTTAACAAGGTTGATCATGCGCCTGATATTCAACAGGCGTTGGAGATTATTGTTGAAAACCTGATCGATGCTCTAAAAATTGATACCTGTTCGATTTTTATTATTTCCCCGACAGAAAACGATCTGCTGGTGTTAATGGCAAATCGGGGTCTGAACGAAGGTGTGGTTGGAAAGATAAAGTTAAAGATTGGTACAGGTCTTGTTGGCATGGTGGCCGAAAAAGCAGAGCCAATCCGTCTGGACAATGCTCATACCCATAAAAACTACGTTCACTTTGAATTCTCAGGTGAAGATGCGTTCCCTATTTTCATGGGGATTCCGATAATTTCCCAACGAAAAATTCTGGGAGTGCTGGTGTTGCAGCGGGCACTTTTACCTTTTGATAGCGATGACGAAGCTTTTATGACAACACTGGCTACCCAGTTAGCCAATGCCATTACTCATGCTCGTAGTAGTGGTGAAATAGCCGAGTTATTAACCGATGTAAATGCCTCAATTTCCTGCACTTTGACTGGTGTGGCTGGCGCGCCTGGTTTGACCATTGGTCAGGCGGTGGTTATTAACCCTGGTGTAAGCCTGCACAATGTTGCCGATAAAAGGATAGCCGGGAACGAACAGACTATCCATGAGCTGGAAGTCTTTGATGCTGCGGTAGATCAGGTAAAGCAATCGCTGTATGAACAGGCTGAACGAATGAAAGAGTCTCTTCCGAGTGAGGAGTGTGCCATTTTTATTGCTTATGCCCAAATGCTGGATAGTGGCTCACTGCTTGAAGATACCAGTCAACGCATTCAACAGGGGCACTGGGCACCGTATGCCTGGCGTGAAACCGTTCTGGAGCATGCCGATGTATTTACTTCGATGGAAGATGAGTACCTGGCTGAACGTGCCAACGATATTCTCGATCTGGGGCGTCGTGTATTGCTATATATGATGTCAAAACAGGTTGGGCAGCAGGTATTTCCTGAAAAATTCGTGCTGGTAGGTGAACAGATTTCTGCCACAGATCTTGCCAGTGTTCCATTGAAGGGATTACAGGCCATAGTTACGGAACATGGTTCCGGGGCTTCACATGTTGCTATTCTGGCACATGCTCTCGGAATACCAGCCATTATGGGTGTTACCAATTTGCCCTATACGCAAATGGACGGTCTGCTTGTCGTAGCCGATGGATATAGTGGTAAAGCTTATATTGATCCCAAGCAGGACCTGCTCAATGATTTAAATGTTTATATAGCTGAAGAGCAGCTGGTTACCAATAGCCTGAAAGAATTAAAGAATAAACCTGCCGTTACTACGGATGGATACAGGGTTTCTTTGTACGTTAATTCAGGTTTGATGTCGGATCATACGCCATCATTAAGGAGTGGAGCAGAAGGTGTTGGTTTGTATCGGACTGAAATTCCGTTTCAGATTCGAGAAAGCTTTCCCAGTGAAGATGATCAGTATCGTATCTATCGTGAGGTATTAAAAACTTTTGAAGGTATGCCTGTCGTACTTCGAACGCTGGATGTCGGCGGGGATAAACCGCTGAGTTATTTTCCTATTAAGGAGGATAACCCCTTTTTAGGCTGGAGAGGAATTCGGATTACGCTGGACCACCCCGATATATTCATTACCCAGGTGAGGGCGATGATGCGTGCCAACGTCGGCCTGGAAAATCTTCATATCCTGTTACCCATGATTAGCGGTTTGCAAGAGCTAGATGATGCGTTGATATTAATTCACCGGGCAAAAGATGAAATTGAAGATGAGCTGGGTATACCGTTACGTTTTCCTCATATCGGAGCCATGATTGAAGTACCATCTTCAATTTTCCAGATTGATGAAATTTGCCAGTTGGTGGATTTTATCTCCATTGGAACGAATGATCTGACTCAATATTTACTGGCAGTGGACCGTAATAACGAATCAGTTGCGGAATTATTTTCATCCTTGCATCCATCAGTATTGCGTGCACTGGAAATGATCATTAAAGGAGCCGGTCGACAGAATACCCCGGTCAGTGTTTGTGGTGAACTGGCTGGAGACCCTATGGGCGTTATGGCATTGATGGGGATGGGTATAGAAAGTTTGTCGATGAGCGCGGGAAGCTTACCCAGGGCAAAAAAGGTCATACGCTCTTTTAGTCTGAGTGAGTTGAGTGAATATGTAGCGATCGCTAAAAATATGACTGACGCTCAGGATGTGAAAAGTTTTTATATAGAAAAACTGGACGATCGAGGTCTTGGCGGATTAATTCGGGCTGGTAAATAGAGGGAGACTACTCAGCTCAAATTTATTTTGCACTATATGCCTTTACGCAGATGTGATGTGAGTGTGGTTAGCGTTAGCCCTTACATAGGCTTTAATACCGCTATTGGAATAATAATAAACATAATTACGGCTGGTATTTCATTAAAAAACCGGTACCACTTATGACTGTGTTTGTTGTTGTCGTTGGCAAAATCTTTAACAAATTTTCCACAATAAAAATGGAATACCACCAGCGCTCCAATTAACACCAGTTTAACTTGTAACCATAGCATGGAGCTATATGCCGCCCAGGCGTAATCAACCAGCATCCATATGCCAAACACCAGTGTTAATATCATCCATGGCGTTGTAAACCGGTATAGTTTGCGCTCCATGATTTTGAATAGTTCACTGGTTTCATGGTTTTCAGTCATGGCGTGATTAATAAACAGTCTGGGCAGGTAGAACAATCCTGCAAACCAGGCGACCATAAAAATCAGGTGTAGAGCTTTTAACCAGAGCATAATCTATCCTATGAGTTGTTTCAGTTTTTGATCGACAACGGTAAAATCAATCCGCCCCGAATGCTGATAAACGATTTTTCCCGAAGAATTGAGTAAAAAACTGGTGGGGGTTGCTACAATATGACCAAATGCTTCGGATAATTTTTTTTGTAAATCGAAATACACCGGATAATTCATATTTGATTGTGCACTTGTTTGAATAACCAGGTCGGGTCTGTCGTAATACATGGATAGAGCCAGCAATTCGAATTTTTCTCCACCGCGGTGTTTGTGGTAAAGCTGATTAAGTTGACTGACTTCTTTCATGCAAAGCAGGCAGTTTGGTGACCAGAATGTCACCAGTACTGGTTTTCCTTTCATTTCCTGTAACGTCTGTTGAGCACCGTCGATTCGTTGGAAAAGTAAATTTTCTGATAATACCGGAAACGAAGATTGCTGAAGTTTGTAAGTAACTCCGGCAAGTACCATAAAGATAAGTAGAAAGGTGATTAATTTCGTAGGCATTTAAACAATAGATGTTTTGTCAGGGTATCAGGCACTATGTATAATTCAGCGCTCATTTTGATGAGTTAAGTTTAAGTCTGTAGCTTCAGGTTAAAGTTAACTCATTAACATCTGAATTATTTAAAAACTGAATTGAGTAAATTAAACAACATGATAGAAACAAGCTGCAATTTATGCAAGTTTTGTACAAACAGGATCAGGCATTGAGATGATAAATGTAGGCATTATTGGTGGTACTGGCTATACCGGCGTTGAGTTATTACGCCTGTTAGCAAATCACCCCCAGGTTGAACTGAAAGTTATTACGTCTCGTTCCAACGTTGGCATGAAAGTTTCTGATATGTTTCCTAACCTGCGCGGAAAGGTGGAGCTGGAGTTTACAGAACCTTCTATACAAAGTTATAAAAAATGTGATGTTGTTTTTTTTGCAACGCCCAATGCGATCGCGATGCACCAGGTAGAGGAATTGCTAGCGGCAGGAATCAAGGTAATTGATCTCGCGGCAGACTTTAGGCTAAAGGATCTGGATGTGTGGGCAAAATGGTATGGCACAGAGCATGTTAGTCCGTCCAGTGTTGAAAAAGCAGTGTATGGATTGCCTGAAATGAATCGGGAGCAAATCAAAACAGCCCAGTTAGTGGCCAATCCGGGTTGTTATGTCACCGCAGTTACTCTGGGTTTATTACCGCTGTTGCAGCATAAACTGATTAAACCAGATTCTATTATTGCGGATTGTAAATCAGCTGTGAGTGGTGCAGGTAGAAGTGCGAGCATAGGTACGGCAATGTGCGAAGTCTCTGAGTCAGTCAAGGCTTATGCGGTCTCAGGTCATCGTCATTATCCGGAAATTAAACAGAATTTGAGGCTTTTAGATGCTCGGGCAGATCTGGTTTTTGTGCCACATTTGATGCCCATGATTCGTGGTATTCATGCGACTATTTATGCAGATGTATTACCTGAAGTACAAGTAGATGTAAGTGATCTGCAGCAGTTGTTTGAAGCCTATTATGTCGATGAACCTTTTATTGATGTGATGCCGCAAGGTTCGCACCCGGAAACTCGCTCAGTTAAAGGGGCAAACGACTGTCGAATTGCATTTCACTATCTGCAAGGTTCCAATAAGTTAGTTATTTTATCGGTTATCGATAATCTGGTTAAGGGAGCTGCCGGACAGGCTATACAGAATATGAATCTAATGATGTCTCTGGAAGAGACAGCCGGATTAAATGGAATAGGATTGATGCCATGAGTAAGGCTCATCTCGGGTTTCAGGTTCGTCAGAATAATCCCTGGCGACTCTGGCTCGGTGTCGGCCTGGTAATCTTGTTACTTTTAATTATGTTCCTGATAGGTAGAGCCTACCAGTCTTATGAGCTAGGTCAGCTCAATCTGGAACAGGAAGCCATGGTGGATCGCATTGCAGAACTTGAGCAGCGCAATACTTCTTTAGTTAAGCAAAATGCAAAATTGAAAGGTATCAGTAAGATAGAGCATGATGCTTATGAAAAAGCTAACAGGTCCCAGGTTGATCTGCAAAAAGAGTTGCTTGATATGAAAGAGCAACTGGTTTTTTATCAGGGCATTGTTAGTCCTGAGCAATTGGCATTAGGTGTTAATATACAATCTTTTGAGTTAACAAAAAAAAATAACCTGGGCCTCTATAATTATAAGCTTGTCTTATCGAAAAGAGGTAAGAGTAATAAATTTGTGAAAGGAATTTTTAATCTTTTAATAAAAGGGCAACAAGGTGAGCAGCAGAAAGACCTGGCTCTCAAGCAGGTAAAACAGGATTATAAGGAAAATGATATTAAGTTTTCTTTTCGATATTTTCAGGTGTTTGAAGGTGATATGCTATTACCTGAACAATTTGAGCCGTATGATATTCAGGTGAAAATAAAGCCTACTACGAAAAAAATCAAACCGTTTTCAGAAACAATTTCATGGACGCAAGCCGTGTCCGGAGGCAACGACTAATATGTTCGGCAAAAAGAAAACTTTTAATGCAGCCAGAATAGATACCTTAATCGGTCAGGGAACAGTGATTAATGGCGACCTGGTTTTTTCTGGCGGATTACATGTGGACGGCAAAATTGTTGGTGACGTACTGGCAGAAGAAGGTAGTGAAGCAATGTTGATTTTGAGTGAATTTGGTCATATAGAAGGTGATGTTAAAGTCCCGAATATGGTACTGAATGGTGAAATAGTCGGGGATGTTTTCGGTTCTGTTCGTGTCGAGCTTGCACCTAAATCACGTATCAATGGTAGCGTTTATTATAACTTGATTGAAATGGCTATAGGTGCGGAAGTTAATGGTGGTTTAGTGCATCAGAGTGGTGAGTCATTCCCTCCCAGGCAGCTGGAAGATAAATCGAATAATAAATCTAAGGATCTTGAAGAAGAAAAACTGGCGACCACTGCCAGCTAAACCCCTACTTTGTAATAGTTGACTAATTTAGTCAGGAAAGCTATCTTGGGATAATCTAAATTTCAGGCGAATAATATGGTTAGTGTAAATATCAGTGCGAATTTTGGCACACCTTTGAATGCAGGAGCTCCGATAGTTCTTAAATTTAGCGATGCTGCGGCTAATAAGGCGAAAATGTTGATTGCAGAAGAAGGTAACTCTGCTTTAAAGTTAAGAGTATTTGTCCAGGGTGGCGGCTGTTCCGGCTTTCAATATGGGTTTACTTTTGATGAAAAGGTTAATGATGGTGATCATGAAATTGAAAAAAATGGGGTAACTCTGGTGATTGACCCGATGAGTTATGAATATCTTGCCGGGGCAGAAGTTGATTATAAAGAGAGCCTGGAAGGTTCGATGTTTGTTATTAATAATCCAAATGCAACCTCAACCTGTGGATGCGGTTCCTCCTTTTCCATGTAACTGCTAATTCCCTTCATTTAACGCAAAAAAAAGGCCTGCTTCAAGCAGGCCTTTTAGTTTTTGTGTTGAAAATTAAACTAAAAGTGGAAATACCCGTTCAGAAATAGTCCATCATAATCAAGATTGGTGTTTAGATTGCTCGCGTCGTTCAGCTCCAGAGTAAAGGTTTTAATTCCACCTTCAATGCCCAGGCCCATAGATGATTCGTAACCTACCATCAGAGTTCTGTCTTCGGCCGAGTTATCGCCAATACTGAGTTGTTGTATATTTGCGCCAACATAAAAACCTGTAAATGGGAGGTCAACTCGTGCCGCCAGGTATAGCATCGGTATAGTTTCATCTACGGTGATTTCGCTTGAGTTATTTGCTGTATCACGAATAGAAACCTTGCCATCGAATTTTTTCAGGTCAAGACCAATATCTATATTTATCCAGTTATCCAGTATTTCATAATAAAGTGCAATGTCATTATGAGATAAGTCGAGAGTTGAATTAATTTCTCCAACGATAAAAGTTTTGTTATTAAAGGTTTTTGGGGTTGTTAAGTTTGCAGTGCTGCTGGCGTTAAGGTCTGATCCCTGATATTTCACATTGGGAAGTAACGGAATCGGATGCTCGAAACTGATATTTATTGTAGTAGATGTATGATCGCTGTAACCAAGGTCATCATTTAGTTTAATAGAGCTTGAGCCAGTATTGTCAGAGCTAAAAGAGCCGGTAATATCGGGCGTCCAGCGACTGGCGCCTATGTTCAGTCCGATAAAATCAGCCGAAACCGTGCCAGATAAGCATGTTGAGAGGAGCGCAATAGAAATGGCCTTCCGTGAAAAGTTCATATTTATTCAACTAAAAAGATTTATATAATTAGTTAGTTTAGCATACTGAAACAAACTTTCCATGTGAAAAGTAAACAGCACCTAAAATAGTGAATTTTTCTGCATTTGTAACCGACGGTAAATTTCCCGCTTTCATTTCCAGAGTTTGTTTGGCTAGCCAGGCAAACGCTAAGGCTTCCACCCAGTCGGGGTGTATTCCCAATTGCAGGGTTGTATCTACTTTTAAAGGTTGTAGATGATGACAGAGTCTTTCCAGCAAATAGCTGTTGTGAACACCGCCTCCACAGACAAAACATTCATCAACAGGGCTTTGTAGAGACCGAATACCTTGGCTCACGCTGATAGCTGTTAATTCAACCAGAGTTGCCATGTTGTCCCGGGGAGATAACTTGTCTAGCTGGTAGCGCTCAAGCCAGTCCGGAGAGAAGTGGTCTGTTCCAGTAGACTTTGGGAAGTTTTGCTGGAAGTAGGGTTCCTGCTCCAGCATGGTTTGTAGAGTCGCTGCGTGAATGTTACCGCTACGAGCGTATTCGCCATTGGAATCGAAATTTTTCTGCAGATACTGTTTGCTAATAACATCAAGTAAGGTATTTCCGGGTCCTGTGTCGAATCCAGTAACCTGGTCAGAGCTATTTGCGGGTAGAAAAGTGATATTAGCAATGCCGCCTATATTGATAATGGCTCTATTTACTTCTTTTGAGCGGAATACCTGGTTATGAAAAGCGGGGGCAAATGGTGCTCCCTGCCCACCCAGAGCGACATCTCGTCTTCTAAAGTCAGCCACAACGGTGATTCCTGTTTTGGCAACAATGATGTTTGGATCGCCAATTTGTAATGTATAAGGGAGCTTTTGCTGAATATTATGGCGTAGAGTTTGTCCATGAGAGCCAATGGCGACAATATCTTTCCTGTTGATATCATTGCTATCAATGAAATCATTGATGGTGCTGGCGTAAAACTGACCTAGCAAAGTGTCAAGACTGCACATTTCGTTAATAGTGGCGCTGGAGCGTAAAGCTATATCATGTAACGCTTCGCGTAAGTCGTCCGGGTATTTAATGGTTTTTTTGAACAGTAACTGAGGTTGAATATGATTAAATTCAGTGGCTATCAGATCTAATCCGTCCATGCTGGTGCCGCTCATGGTACCAATATATATCTGCCGGGAGCTTTTTGTCATGACACTGGTTTATGGTTTAACCTGGGCCAGCGTTTGATCTTTCATCAGATCTAGCATGGACAAATAGTATCGGGTTTCTTCTTTGAAGTGATAATTAAATGCCTTATCGATGGGTTCGGCCGCCGGTAACTTAACCGTCAATGGGTTCCGGTGTACTCCATTGACTCTAAATTCATAATGTAAATGAGGTCCGGAAGCCAGTCCTGTACTGCCTACGTAGCCTATTACCTGCCCTTGTTTAACTCGCTTGCTTTTTGTAATGCCCTGGGCAAAACGTGACATATGACCGTAAACTGTGGTGTATTTCCCTCCGTGCTGGATAAAAATGGTTTTGCCGTAGCCGCCCTTTGTTCCCCTGAATGATATTTTTCCATCACCGGAGGCGCGTATCGGGGTGCCACGCGAAGCCGCGTAGTCCACGCCTTTATGGGAGCGCCATTTTGATAAAACCGGGTGCCATCTTTTGTTCGTAAAGCGTGAGCTGATACGAGAGAATTCAACAGGGCTGCGCAGGAAAGCTTTGCGCATACTTTTACCATCTGGAGAATAGTATCCACTATTTCCTTTCGGGTCTGTGTAATACACAGCTTTGTACTGTTTGCCCCTGTTAATGAATTCAGCTGATAAAATTCGCCCATTACGTATTTTTTCGCCATCTTTGAATAGCTCGTTGTAAACAACGGCAAATTGATCGCCTTCACGGATGTCCAGCGAAAAATCGATGTCCCAGCCAAAAATTGCAGCCAACTCCATGATAACGCTTTCCGGGATATCGCTTTTCTCGGCAGCAAGAAAAAGAGAAGATGTTATTTCGCCAGATTTAAAAACAGGTATAGGTTCTAGTGGATGGTGTATGAGTTCGCTGGTTAATGAATTGTCCTGTTGTCGCTTAATTGACAGAGTTCGGGTTAAATCGGGCATATATTTTAAACCGATTAATTTTTGCTCCTGATCTTTCAGTATTGAAATGTGTTGTCCTGGTCGAATTTTACTAAGGTTGTTAGTTTGTTCGTTCAGTTGTACGACTTCATAAGTTGTACCTGCGCCTAGGCCTGTGTTAGAGAAAATAGAAGCTAGCGTATCTCCGGCTTTAATCTGTATGGTTTCCCATTGTGATTTAGCCTCGGGTTGAGGCATTTCGGTTGCAGTAGATTCGGTTTTTTCGGTAGCGGGTTTAAGGGGCAATGAAACTGGATAGTGTAATCGTTGGAGCTTGAGGTTAGAATCCTCGATCTTGGCAGAGCTGTCAGGTAATAAAGCCAGCATCAGGAAGACTGCAGCAATAAGGGTTAACAGGGCTGTCAGTCCTCTAATCATTCGATTGATGTGGATCGACGCAAAAAAACTGCGTTGTGATTGCCTTCGGCGTGGTGCCGGGGATTGTCTTGATTTGAAATCAAGGTCTAGGTAGCTCATTCAGATAATTTCAGTTTGTGGCAGTACAAGACTGCGGCAATTATAAATAGTTTCAAAATTTGAGGTAAATATGGACTCTATAGAAGATGCATTGCAGCAAATCCGCAGAGGCGCTGATGAAATTCTAGTTGAATCGGAGCTGATTAAAAAGCTTAAAAAGGGTAAACCGCTAAAAATTAAAGCAGGATTTGATCCTACAGCTCCGGATTTGCACCTGGGTCATACCGTATTAATTAATAAACTCAGGCAGTTTCAGGATCTGGGGCATGAAGTGCAGTTTCTAATTGGTGACTTTACCGCAATGATTGGAGATCCTACAGGCAAGAGCGTAACACGTCCCCCACTTACGCGTGAAGAAGTACTGGAAAATGCTGCAACTTATGAGCATCAGGTTTTTAAAATACTTGATGCTGAAAAAACAACTGTATTATTTAATTCGCAATGGATGGGTGAGATGAAGGCGTCAGATATGATACAGCTGGCTGCCAGGCACACGGTTGCAAGAATGCTTGAGCGTGATGATTTTAGTAAACGCTATAAAGGTGGATTACCGATATCGGTGCATGAATTTCTTTACCCGTTAGTGCAGGGGTATGACTCTGTTGCCATGAAAACAGATGTAGAGCTGGGAGGGACTGATCAGAAGTTTAATTTACTGGTCGGGCGACAGTTGCAGGAAGCTTATGGCCAGGAACCCCAGGTTGCCTTGACTATGCCTATCCTTGAAGGTCTGGATGGCGTACAGAAAATGTCAAAGTCATTGAATAACTATATAGGCATAACTGATGCACCTAATGATATGTTTGGTAAGATTATGTCGATCAGTGATGAATTAATGTGGCGTTACTTTGAATTGTTGAGTTTTCGTCCGATGTCAGAAATCGAAGGGTTTCAAAATGATATTGCACAGGGTAAAAACCCAAGAGATATAAAATTTCTATTAGCCGAGGAAGTTATAACGCGTTTTCACGATGCGCATTCAGCCGGTAAGGCGCAGGAAGATTTTATAAAAAGATTCCAGAAAGGGGCAATACCTGATGATTTGCCGGAAGTGGTATTAAATATAGAGCAGGAGGAGTTGGGGGTAGCAGCTTTGTTGAAAATGGCAGGGCTTACCGATAGTACCTCTAATAGCTTTAGAATGATTAAGCAGGGAGCGGTCAAGCTTGATGGCCAAAAGGTAGAAGATAAGGGGTTGATGCTGACAAAAGGAATTACGGTAATAGCCCAGGTTGGTAAGCGTAAATTTGCAAAAATTATTATTGAGTAAATAAATATAAAAAGCGGTTGACTGTGACGGGAAAATCATCATAATGCGCGCCTCGCTCAGACGAAGTGGTTGAGGCTACGGAGTATAAGGCGGGTTGAAAGGCCTGTTTTAGTGGTGAGGAAAGGGAAGCGGTTAAATTAGGGAAAAGGCAAATTAAGTGTTGACAGGGTTCTGTATTTCACTATAATTTGCGCCCCTGTCGAGAGACGGGCAAAGCTTCAAGTGTTCCTTGAAGGCAAGATCTTTAACAATTGATTAGATAATTTGTGTGGGCGCTCGTATTGATTGTGATGTTCGTATCATGATGATAAGAGTGACCAAACTTACTCGTTATTTTTTTTAAACGTAATAAGTCAGTCATTCTCTTCGTAAAAAATGTTATACGGTTTGCTAACCGTAAAATAGCTTTAAACTGAAGAGTTTGATCCTGGCTCAGATTGAACGCTGGCGGTATGCTTAAC
>ERZ890953.1089-NODE-1089-length-14136-cov-5.955117_pt1 | contig 14136 bp, 17 predicted proteins | sample MGYA00521264_ERZ890953 | MGnify/ENA primary metagenome ERZ890953 (study PRJEB32303, sample SAMEA104408629) | aquatic metagenome | biome: Brackish water; feature: Chemocline; material: water | place: Baltic Sea | collected 2014-10-26T21:54:00 | depth 200 m ... | reverse complement strand
GTAAGATGTTCTTGTTAACGCAGGTGGTGTGTTTAAAAAGCCTGCTACTGAATAAGGAGATGCACTGTATCTAGGTGTATTGAAGTTCCACGGTGTGGGTAATACAATCGCAGGTGATAAACACCCATCGCAGTACTCAACAATACCTTCGTCCATTAATATGTAGTAGTCTGTGCCTAATGTTCTGTCAGCAAATGGTAGTTCAATAGTATTGTTATCGATAACAATACTTGATTCTGTTAATGTTTCAACTAAAGTACCATCACTCTTGTACAAATCAACATTACCCAATCCTAATGTCAATGGTGTGTAAATGTCTGTGTTGTTGTATGTAATAAAGTACGAACCTGTAATAGGTGCTATGCTACTGCCATCACTTGGATAAGTGCCTGCCTGTGTTAATGTACAAGTAGTAACTACGGGAACTACTGGGTCTGTTGGTTCGCCTGTGTTAGGGTTTATTGTATTTGGAACCCAATTAGTACCATCCCAAAACAGCACTGCATTAACAGCAGGTGCACTAGTTGTAGTATCAACATCGGTTAAATCATCTATCAACTGCGGTGCAACTACTGTAGCACCTTGTGTTGCTGTAACTAAGTCATTAATAAATCCTGTGTCTGCAACTAATGCTTCTGCCATTTGTTCTAATGGTGTACCTGTTGCACCTGGGAAGAAGTCATCTAATATAGCATCAATAAGTGATGTATTAGGGTCGCCATCAAACAACACATCTAAGTTATTCAACAGTGTTGATAATCCTAGTGTTAGTAATGAATTACCAATACTAACGCCGTCGGGTATGTTATCAGGCTCTTGTGTAGGTACATAAGCAATTAATCCACTAGCATCACTAAATGGACCTGTAGTGATGTTATTCATACCTCTAACCTTCACATACAAGTCGCCTAGATTAAGTTGCCCGTACTGCAATGTAACTGCATCGTTTTCAGTAAATGCTGAACCATCTGTATTGCTTTGTGTGCCTATCTTGACATAAGTTCTGTCTACATCATTAGCAACACTTGTGTCGTGTGTAACCCAAAACTCCATTTCATCTACAATACCGCTCGGTACAACAGAGTTTATTAATATATGTGGGTTAGCACCTGTGCCATTGTTTGTTACTAGTGGTGTATTAGGTTTACCAATACTGCCAATGCTTAGTAACCCGTCGTCTGTTTCAACTGCGTATTCTGAAATGTTGTATGTGTAAACATCTGCATCGTACTCTAAACACTTGAAGTTTAAAATAATAGCATCATTTGTTTCTTTTTCTTCAACTGTAACTACGCGAAACAGTTTGTTTGTGTAGTTGTAAGCAGGTGATGTTACTGAAATAATCTCGCCTGCTTTAACATTCATGTAACTGTAATCTGCAGTAAAACTAATAATCTTATCAACTCTTGATTGTTTTAAATCAATTAAACCAACTCTAAGTGCTGTACTTTGTTTATTAGTAAATGGCAATACCATTTGTAAAGTGTTATCAGGCTCGTTAGCAAATAAGTCACCTGCTGGTATGTCAATTTTAACAAAGTCTGTTTTGTCTAACATATCCGTGTTCTGATACTTAACATCAGCGGCATTAAACAATTGTGTTAATGAAGTTCCACTTACTGAAATAGCACCAAGTATTGAACTATCATCAAATGTAGCAACTGATGAACCTGCTTGGTTAATAATAACAGACCATTTGCCGTCATGCACATCGTAACTTACCCACGACCCAGTTGCTTTTGCAATTGCTTGCATATTGTTTAACACATTAGTACCTGTGTTAATTAATCCGTTAATGCGTGCTTGGCCTACTTGTGCAGTACCTCCAGCATCGGTGTAATTAAATCCTGTTGCAACATAAGTGTTTAAATCACCAAGTCCTGTAATATCAGATGATGAAACACCACCGCCGTAAACACTATTAGTCATGTAGTCGTTTAATACATCGCCTGGCATGTCTGTGCTGTTACTAATGTTAAATATACATTCAGGTAAGCCAATGACATTCTTTGAACGATTGTAATTAACTTCTACAATTGCGTACAATAATCCTGTCATTGGATGCGTACCTGCAGTCCAATTAGCAAACAGTGTATCAGGTGCTGGACCACCATTTAAAGCTGTGCTTTCTTTGTACAAGTAAACTTTAATTAAATCTTCTGCACTAGGGTCTTCATTGCCTGCACTGTCGATTGTTTTACTTGTAGTAAACCCATCTGCTTTAAACACAACTCTATTGTTATTAAAATACACATTGTTAAGTGTGTATGTTGATGGAGTACCACCGATTGTATTGCCTGTTAACTCACTTAAAGTTAAACAATAACGCATTTGCTTATAATCAGAACTTAGTGATGCATCTGTAATGTTACCTGCGAAGTAAGCATTACCATACAGTACTGGTATTTTTGTTTCGGTATTTGGGTTAAGTTGTACTTGTGCACCTTCATCAATTGTTTCTGTTGAAGTTGTGTCAGATACATTGTCACTTAATAAGCGTGACGCATAACCCAACATAGCAGTCTTTGCTAAGTTAGAGCCAAAACTATCACCACTTACCCATTTAATTGCGTCGCCAAAGAAACTCATTACGGTGCTCCAAAGTTATAATTTGAACTAGATAACACTTGCACTCGATTCATACTACTTTCGCCTGCAAAGTCAACTGGGTTAGTTCTGCGACCGTTTACTTTCTTAGCAAGCACTTCAACAATACTATTGCAAGTTAATACAATAGTAGTTGATGCAGTATTTGATTTGTTATCAACACTGTCAGTAATGCCGTAGTTAGTTACTATGCCCTTGAACTTCATCATTGGATTTGTAGGTAATGTTAATAAAGTACCTGAAGTATCAAATAAACCTCTGTACACTTCTAATGATGAACCTTTAATGTCGTTGTCTAGTATTTCAGATACTTTAGCAATTGGAATACCACTAAGTGTAATACTAAGTTTAGACGGACTTGCTTTTAGTTCTGATGTAGTAGCACTTACACTTAGTAAGTTACCAATACTTGTATAAGTGTCGCTGTTGAATGTAATTGGCGTGTTGTAGTCGCTTAAAAGTGAAGTACCTAGTACAGGTACAACCCACTTAATAAACAAAGCACTTTCAATACCACTGCGGGCACTTAAATCAATCATACTAGATTCTCTTTAAAAACAAATGAACCCGACCAACTAACTTGATTGCGTTGGAATATATTCCAAGTAGGCATACTCACACAAATAACATTCCATGATTGTCCTGCTGTTAACATACCATTATGTAGCCAATCAGTGTAACCTGTATTAGTAAATGCAACTGCTTCAACACTAAACCTATTAGCAGTTTCAATTGCTTGTATTTCTGTTGCTACTTGGTCCCATGGCATGCCGTTTGGTAAATTAACTGTGAATGTGTAACCTGCGTTACCTCTTGATGTTGCTCTAACAGTACCGTTTCTAGTAACAGTTTGTCCAACTATTGCTCTGTTGCTAACTGCAATTGATTCTGCGTTATCAAATATCCATTGAAAACTCATACTCTACTCCTTATGAAAATGACGGTAGTGTTTCTCTACCTTGTTCAGTTAATGCAAATAAGAACGCTGGGTCTTGTGCTAATAACGATTGGAAACTAGGCGCATCAACTGCATTGATGTTGTAAGTAACATTGCTACCGCCTGCTCTACTAACATTAGCAGGTCCATTAACAATTTCAGGACCTGATTCACCGACAACACCGTAACGACCCGCAGGTATTACACCGCCTGTAGCAAAGTAACCACTAAACAAGTTACTTAATGAACTGCCTGCACTGCCCATGATATTAGCCGCTAACTTCTTACTTTGTATTCTAAGCATGTCGTTAATAACAGACTGTGCAAATGATTTAAAGTTCATCTTGCCTGTCTGTGCAAAGTTGTAAATTGCATCTTCCATGTTCTGTGTTACTGAATTGAATATCGTCTTAGCGTTATTAGCCGCATCGAATGCTGATTCTTTGTACTCTTTAAATGCTTCTTGCCAACCTTGTGCCCATGTTTTTGCTTGGTCTGCTTGTGCTTCAACTTCATCACCAAAGCCTTCAAGTGCATTAAGACTTGCTTCGAATTCATCTTGTAAGTACTGAACGAACTCAGTTGCTTTTGATTTGTTAATAACACCTTTGCCTAGCGCTTTAACAACATTAGCAACTTGCTTGTTGTACTCCTTCCAAAGTACAATCGAAGGGTCTATTACACCTTCTAAGTCTTCCATGTCTTTTCTAAGTTCTTTAATTTCAGTAGTATCGGCCTTAATTGGTTCTTTTACTAATTCCCGTAAAAACTCTAACGACGCTTTATCAGCATCTGATGGATTTAGGTTTGGTTTTATGTCCCCAAGTTTTACATCTTTAAACCTTCCCATGATTGAGTGTGTTTTGTCTAAATCTATATTAAATTGTTTTAACTTATCACCATCTTTAGTAAGGTCGTTGCTAGCACCAATGAAATATGTAATTGCTTCATACGCACCCCAAATTGCTGCTGCAATTGCACCCCATGTACCTATTAATGTGAGAAGTGGCACAAACAACATTCTTAATCCTACTAGGACACTTCCAAATAATTGCATAGCATTCTTTGCCGCTATAACTGTTTTTGCAAAAGTAATAAATATGCCAGTTTTCATCATTATCTTAATCGCAGCGTGTGAAACCATATATGCTTGAAGTGCTGTTAATAGATTATCCATGTGTTCCCATGTCCAAACTATAGCATCACCTAAAGTCTTAAACGAATCTGCAAGTGCTTTAACTGAGTCTTTGTCTTTTAACAGGTTAGATAAATCTTTGCTAATTTTGGTAATTGCAGGTGCTAGTTCAGCACTTGCAATGATTGCAATTGCTTGGAACTGTTTCTTAACTTTAAGCCAAGCATCATTTGATTCTGTTGCTTTGTCGATTACATTTTGGTCAAGTACAATACCTAACTTAGACGCTTCAGCACGCCATGATGCAAACCCACTAACGCCATCTTGGAGCATGTTCACCATCTGTGCGCCTTCCATATCGAACGCGGCAACTGCTAGTCTTAGTTTTTCTTGTTCGTTAGTAGCACCATCAATTGCACCCATGTAATCCATGAACACAGAGTTAATGTCACGCATACTACCGTCTTGATTCTTGAACTCAATACCAAGTGCTTCTAAGTCTTTTGCTAGTACACCAGTACCATTGCCTGCTTCACCAACTCGTCTACTGAATCGCTGTAGCGATGTATCAAGTTGTAGTGTTGACATACCTGCTAACTCAGCGGCGTATCTAAGTTCTTGTAGTGCATCAATAGAAAAGCCTGTTTTGTTTGCTACTTTGCCTAATGCATCAGCGGCATCTAACGACTTCTTAATAAGCATACCAAAGCCAACTACTGCTGTAGTTGTTAAAATGCCTTTGAACTTACTGAATACCTTGTTTGATTTTTCAACGGCTTTATTGGTCTTTTTAACATTGCGCTGTAATTTATCAAGCCCTGTGAGTGCTTTTCTTACATTTACATCAATGTCATATACTAGTTCTGCCATGCTACTTCCTCATTAGTTTTTTAATTAACTTGGTAATATATGCAGTTGTTGGGTTCGACATGCCTTTCTTAGCCTGTTTAGACCACCCTGCATCCAAGTAAGAAGCGTATTTGTACTTCGCTTTGATTTTGCCCTTCTGTAACGAAGTGCTTTTTCGTGCGTGACCAGTGTCGATAGGTGTTTTTTTAACAAAGAACTTGTGTGCTTTTTTGCCAATCTTACTAAGTTCTTTTTCGATACGCTCCAACGATGGCGTTAGAGTATCTTTTTTAACTGATTTACCCATTTACTTAACCTTTTTAACTGCTTCTTCAAGTGTATTTATGGACAAGTCGTTTAAACTACTGGCGTTGTTACTATCACTGTTGCAATGCTTTTCAAATGACAATGCCATGTCCATGACATACAAATCAATTGTATTAGCATCGTCTAATATTCTAGACGGCAACATATGATAGCGAGTAGCCATCATGTCAATCATAATAACTTGTGAAAGTTCAGGACTGTCGGGTGATATTTCCGACCTAACTACTTTCCCAGTGTTTCAACTACCTTGCCAACTACTTGCATTAATATAGCCGTAGGTAATGTAACTTCATCAGTAATGATTTGTTCACCTTTTTCGTCAAGTACTAAATCACGAACTGAATCCATGATAGTATCGAAGTTGTCGTTGTCGATTTGTGCTAACTTAACAAACTGCTTCATAGGTTGTCTATCCCATGTCCAAAACTCAAGTGCTTCGCCGTACTCTTTAATAACTTCTTTGGTGTCCAATTCAACTTTAATTAATTTGGGTTTACTTGCTAGGTCTGATAACTTCATCTTTTAATCCTTATTTTTTAAGTAATGAACTAGAGCCAAACTAAAACCCATTCTAGACCTAATCTTAATCGCAGTCTGTTCAATGGAATCTAGTTCGCTTCTAGTTTTTGCTATTTCTGCTTCGATAGTACAAAGCAGTTCTTTATCTGTTAATTCTTCAAATCTCATCACCCAAAAAGGGGACATATAGTCCCCTTAGTGTTTTGTTATTGCTTACTGATTAAACAACTACACCTGAAGTGAAGTCACCACTAACATCAACAGTAACAGGTGATACCCACACTGGAGCATCAGGGTTTACCGTAGGCGACATGCCTGTGATATAACCTGTTGCTTGAATGTATCTATCGCCTGTTGCAACACCTTGCCAATAAACACGAATATCTACTTGTGTTTTATTGTTAGACAATGCAAAAACACCGTCTTGTATAGCGCCACCCGCTGAACCTGTACCGTAAAAGGTATCAGGGTCTAGTACCATGTTGAATGTTACTTGGTTAGTTGAAGTTGTTGATACTACAAATTCTGAAGTACTATCAAGTTGCTTCCAACGGTGTTGACCGTTGCTGTTATTAACCGTTACATCTTGTAAGCCTGGTAACGAGATTTCATCAATTCCTAAATCACCGACATGGGCGATTTGGATAGTGGCGAAGTTTCCAGTTCCTGCTACATTAATATTTGCCATTATTGTTTCTCCTTAATTAATGGTGGTAAATCGATACACAACACTAGTTACTAACGCATCGCTATTGTATGAAGATGTGATATCACATTCTCTGTCAATAACATCGCCAATAGTAGTAATGTCTTTTGTATCTAATAACACAGTTTTCACTGTGTCATAGTCTGTTGGTAAAGTTTTCGCATCGTTGACTACATAAGCATTAACCGTGGCAATTGTTTTAATGACATCACTGCCATTTAAAATCTGAACAATTACTTCTTGGTCGGTTTCTACTTCGTCTACATAAATTACTTTCGGATTATTATGATAAAGAGGTTCGCCATTACTCGTCCAAGGCAGTTCGGTAGATACAGTGTATGCACCTAATGCCTGAGTTTGTAAGTGTTGAATTATCTCTGTTCTCATCGTTTCAAGTGTAGATTTGGTGCTGATTGTTGAACCTCAGTAACAGTAACAGTACCTGATGCATCTGCATCGTACCAATCACCATCAACTAATAGTTCTTCAAACAACTCCGTAAATCTACTTCTATAATACTCAATCTTATTGTAATCAGTACCGCTATCGTCGAAGTTTGCTAACTTAGGAAGGATGTACTGAAACATGCCAAAGTAAACGCATAAATCAGTAAAATCATCAGTTCGCGTTATTCTAGACACATCTAATGCATCTGCAATAGTTGAACCTGAATAAGATTTCCACCAATCACTGGCTTTCAACTTATTCAGAATTCTAGTAGTACTGCGTATTAATGTATTTTCAACATCCAACGATGTGATGCCTTCATTGATAGCAAACAGACGGTCGTCCATGTTAATAACATCTTGATAGTCTGCAAAACTAACAACAGAACCGTTTTCTACTATGAAGGACATCTATCTAAACCTTACGCCGCTTTACCGATTAATTGAACACCGCCAGCCGCATTAATAATGCCACTACCTACTACAGCACTAACAACTACATCAGTTGCCTTGCCTTTAGCAGAACGCTGTTGTTCAACTTCGATACCACCACGCATTGCAACACCAATTGATGTGCTTACAAATACTGCGCCTGTAGATTCATTGATAGTATCAGCGTCTGTACCATCAAATGCAAGAACTGCACTTGATTCGTAGATGTCAACACCAGCAACTGTACCTAGATAGAATGCACCTAATACACGCTCTCCACCTGCTAAAGTACCTGCTAATGCAATCTTAATAGGTAATGCCGCTAATGGGTTAAGTACACAACTATAACGCCCAACATGTCCTGATGCTCTTAGCAATGAAGCCGCACGCATAATGTCAGCAATGCCTAGGTCAACATCAGTAGCACCAACTGTTCCACCAGTGAATAAATTGAACTGCGAGAAAGCCTGTAAGTCAATACCTTCGGCTACTGCCATACCAGCTTGCATACCTAAGTCGTTCATCACATTAGATGAAGAACCACCTTGGTCCATATCTTTAACGCGATTGTAAATACCTAGTTCTGCCATTGTAAGTGTAGCAGATGTTGCGCCTGTTGCCGCATCAATGAATTCATCGACATGTCCTGCTATGGTAGACTTAGCACCCGCTGTCATTGATGCGTACACTGGAACTTGTACTGAGTTACCAGTACCTGGTGCTACATCATAAGTTGTACCTACAACTCGTGCAATTGAATTCTCGTAAGTTGCGAACTGTGCCGCAGTTATTAATGTACCAATCATTTGGTCTGTGATTGTATTTGCCATTTGTCTTTCTCCTTAATTTTTGATTGTCTGTATCTAACTAAACCCTTGTTTAGTTTGATGTTCTTTAAATTTGGCTCTATCGGAAGCCTTAGTCATATCTAACTGAGTGGGGTCGAATGTGTTACCAACTGTATCAGTAACACTACCTGTACCACTACCTTTCGGACCTGCTTGAACAAAATGCGGGTTTGTTTGTAGAAACTCTTGAACTAAATCACTTACCTTCATTGGCTCGCCATTCTCTGAATAGCGTACCTGCTGTGTAGCAGAATCTAGTACTTCTACATTACCTTCATTTAATTTAACTTGTCCTTGCAACAACTGCACTACTTGATTTGGGTTAATTGCATGTTTTGCTGATGCTTCACTTAGCAAATTGCCATTAACTTTAATATCGCGTAACTCTGTTGTTAGCGTATCAATCATGCCGTCTTTCTTAGCAACAGTTTGTTTGAGTATTTCATCAAACTCACCTCTTGCCTTCTTGGCATTAATGTCGCGCTCCTCTTCTGCATTAACTAAGTTTGTATATTTGTCAACATCAATACCTTCGTATTTTTTGATGAACTTAGACTTTTCACGGTCAACTCGTTGTGCTATGAGTTTATTCACATCTTCTTGTGTGAACTTTGCTTCCTGATTTATTGTTGAAGTATCAGTAACTTCTGTTTCCAAATTTGCTGTTTCTGTTTCAGACATTTTTTTTCCTCTTATGTTGGAGTGAACCTGGTCAAATACCAGTAGTGTTTTTATTTATACAATATTATCATTCAGTGTCGTTAATCGGCTCTAAGTGATGCCTACAGTTATAACCACCTCTATCCATGAAAGGGTCGCTACCTGATTTACCTGCCCAACTACCTTGCCATTCATCTAATAATTGCTGTTTAGTAAACTCTTTGCCTACATGCTGTGAACACCAAGACCTAGTAACACCATCAAGTGGACCACTGTATCGCCACTTAGTGATTTCTGCTTTACCTGATACATGTGCAACAATTGCCGATGTACTTCCGTACAAACCTTTGATTACAGTGTTCTTGGGTTTACCTATTTCTGCTTTAACTACATCAATAGCAGTTGTTATAATATTTGCTACTGTTGATTTCGCTACAGCGTTGTTGTAGATTGTTTGTTTGATACCAACCTTTGCTTGATTTGCTTTTGCACGGAATGCTAGTACTGCATTAGTTTTAACATTAACAAGTACTTCTTTATCAATCTTAGTACCTGGGGTAGTTGCTAGTAATAATAACCAAGCACTATTGTAGGACTCTACAACTTCGTTAATAACTGTTGTGTATTCAGTTTCGAAGATGCGGTCTATTTCAGCATTAATTGTAATTGCGTCTGCAGTATCAATTGTTTTAAAGTTAGCAAGATATGCTACGATTTTAGATTCAATCGTAGCACTTGCTTTCTCGAACTTACTTAGGTGTTGCTTGTAAAGTTCATCTAACTTGCGTGAATAATCACTCACTAATTAACCCATCAGTAGTGAAAGTTGCAGTATTATCAATGTCGCTTAAAATATCATCAATGTTTTCATTTGTATTAAACATCAATGCAACAATCTTCTTCTGCATGCCTTTCTTGAACAACTCAGAATCAATGCCACTTGCTAGTGCTTGTTGGTAGAACTGTAAGTCGTTGTACTTATCTCTAGTATTAAATGAGTTCGGGTATTCAATAATACCATCCCAATTACTACCCGACATTGTTGATATCAATTGGAATATTTGCTCTTCTGCTAATTCCAAGTTATCTGCTTTTTCTGAAAGTCGTGAGTTAAGTAATCTAAACTCAGTTTCCAATGCAACACCCGACATAGTTTTACTTTCAATGGCACGAACAGCACCTACATTGGCCATTCGATTAATCGAAGATACTTTATCAGTAATAGCATTTCTAATACTATCCAATGATGCTGATGTAGGCTGTAGTAAGTAAGGTTTTAACCCTGGGTCTAAATCAGTAGGCATTTCAACAATACCACCTGCACCTGAACCTACACGAGTGTCTGCTGTTTTAGCAAGTGATGGGTGACTGCTTAGTCTAATAATTTGTTCAATCTCACTGTTCTCATCGAAGATTGCTCTTTGCATATCTGCAACATCAGCAATGTCACTAATACTAGTACCAGGTTGTAATCCACGCTGTGCGTATAAAGGTACTGCTGTAATCTTGTTGTACGGATTAGGTACACTTTCTGTAGTGATTGTTTCACCACTAAGCACAACTGTATCAGTTCGGTCTTTGTAGTAAATCTTATAAATTGAACTATCATCATCTTTGTGAATTAATGTTTTCAACATTGATAACTCGTAAACGCCATTGTCTAAACGACTGTACTTCCAATCAGTAACATTAGGTGGTGTAATAAGACTTACATAAGGTCTAATGCCGTTGTCAATTTCATCTTGTTTAGTTGTAACTTCGGTGTTAGGTCTGTCGACTATTACCCATGTATGTCCGTAAACACTTGCTAATATAGATGCTTGTTTAATAAACTGATTCCAACTACGACCATCTCTGTCTGCATCTTCTAAGAAGTCTGCGAACATTATGTCGTTTGAAAGTACACCGTACTGTCGTGTTGGTGCTTCTGTGTAAATAAACGAAGTGTATATTTGTACAATACTTGCACAGTGATTATCTAATGGTGTTTGTTTAACACGCTTCGTGTAATCAGCATCTGTTTCAAATTTGTATCGAGTTAAATATGATTCTGCTTTATAAACATCGCCACCTTGGAATGAGTTCATGTAGAACTTCCAACTAGGCAACATGTTTTTATATAATGCGTTTTGCTCTTCTAATGATGTTGTTGTGTACATATGTAAATCCTTCTTATATTTATTAGAATGTTGCCATGCCAAAGGTTGCTGTTTCATCGAACTCAGGTACATCTTTACGAATTGGGTACATGTACTCAATCATATAACCAATAGCATCGTTGGTGTGGTCGTGTCCTGAATCTTTGTCGGGTATTTGTGTACCTTCTTTGTAAACTTGTTTCTGTAAGCCGTTGATTATGTGCTTACACTTAGGGTCTACTTGCACCCTAATAGTACCATCGCTTGATTCCAACACTGAGTTAACTGCATTGATTCTATCTCGCACAGGCGGATGCTTATGTCTATATTTAACAGTAAAGCCTGCGTTCTGTAGTATTGAAATGTCCGTTCTACCGTTAGCACTAGTCTTACGCTGAGAACCTGCGGGGTCAGGGTATATAACTACACGCTTACCTGGGTAGCGTGTTTTAATCTCTTGTACTAACTCATCTGTGTTACTAGAGTAAATGATTATCTCATCAAAGATGTGTAAACCTTTTTGAGTTTTAATCGCAACCCCTGCACTAATCGGGTTAACATTGAAATCGCATCCAATGCTAATCTCTTTAATGTCGGCAAGATTAATGTTTGCTTGCTTAATGTGTTTTTTCGTACTAAAGTTATAATAGATTGAACCTGAGTAAGTTTCAAAACTCGCTTCGTATTCTTGTCTAAAGGTTCTATCATCTAAATCTCTCCTCGCTTGCTCGATTTCATCTTCTGAAACTCGACCACCTTCTAATGTTGTGAATTGCCATGATGCCCATTCTTTATCGTCTTCTTGTTGACCTTTTTGGTACATGTCATATGACCAATTACCTTGGCCAGCAGGCGTAGTAATAAACATTGCACTGCCGTTAGTGTCTGATAGTGTAGGTCGTAACACTTCAGTCCATGCTTCTTTCTTCATGTAGGAGAATTCATCGCACACTAAGTGAGAAAGTCCGATTCCTCTTAAACTGTCAAACTTGTCAGCACCCCGAAGACTAATAGTACTACCGTTAACTAACTCAATAGTTAAGTCTGATTCATTGATTTTACTAACCCAATTAAGGGCTTGCAACTTAGCCTTTAACGGCTTCCAAACAGTTTGCTTGGCTTGTCTATATGTAGGTGCCACATAAAATGTAGTCTGGTCAGGTAATCGTGCATGTTTAGCAAGTTCCCGCATTGCTAAAAATGTCTTACCGAATCGTCTACCCGCAACTACTACTTTAAATCGAGCATCAGAATCTGTAATTGTAGATTGTCCTGAACTCAGTGGCATTTAGTCATCCTTCCATGGAAGAGGTTGTTTATTGTCGTCATCTTTAGGACCGTGGTCTGTTTGACCTAACATCTGTTTACCTAACCAAATAAGTAGAGTTGTATTGCCATTGAATGCTTCTTCGAGTTGTTTGGCTCTTAACTTCTGCTTAGTTCGTTCTTTAACTTCGTCGATAATAGGTTTAAAATGTCCTACTAAGGTAGACTTAGGTACATCAAAGTACTTAACCATGTCTGTTAGTGGACAGAATAAACTTGCTAACAAACGCACTTCTTCTTCTGAAATAACTACTTTGCCTTTACGCTTCGATTTAAACTCGATACCGTTCTTGACAACCTTGTAGTCTTTTGCGACCTTTTTAACTGACATTATGCAGACTTATCCGTAACACGGATTCTAAAGTAGCGTTCATCAGTTAACCCATTTGTTGTGGTGATTGTATTAGTAATGCGATATGTTTTACGCAAATCACCACCTGCTAACCAAATAGTAGACACAGATGTAGCAACATCAAAACTGCTACCTGTTGTTGATACTGGTGATGTACCTGCAATTGTTTCAATTGCCCATGTGCTTGTAGCAATGGCATCGCCTGTACTAATCCAACTACTCCAATCAATGGTGTAGTCTAATGTTGATTGTGGGTCTTTATCAATGTGTGACCCTATTTTATCTGTGCTAAACCCTTTCATAATGCTTCCTATAATTCTAATACTCTGTCTTCAAGCGGGATGCTAATACCTCTGTCTTCAACACCGATATAAACTACCCGTGTGCTGTTAACAATATAAAACATACCCGCTGTGCTTTGAGTAAATGTCGTTGCTAATGCCAATTCACCGTCGTATATTAACCCACTACTAACCAACATCGATGAACTAACACCAACACTACAACCTGTACCTTTTGTTAATGCAGGTGCAACATTAGATGTAGTAGATGTATTTATGTACAAACTATTTACTAAAGTAACACCAGCACTAGTATTAATTGATGAATCAGTTGCTATTGCTACCGATGCATATTTACTAATACCAGCACTAGATAACATTGTAGTGTCATTAACTATTGCTACCGATGCAGTTGTGTTATTACTAGCACTAGATAACATCGTAGTGTCATTAACTAGAAGTACATCTGCAGTTTTGGTAATACTAGCACTAGATAACATTGTAGTGTTATTAACTAATGCTACCGATGCAGTTGTGTTATTACTAGCACTAGATAACATCGTAGTGTCATTA
>ERZ890953.1088-NODE-1088-length-14138-cov-4.926933_pt1 | contig 14138 bp, 10 predicted proteins | sample MGYA00521264_ERZ890953 | MGnify/ENA primary metagenome ERZ890953 (study PRJEB32303, sample SAMEA104408629) | aquatic metagenome | biome: Brackish water; feature: Chemocline; material: water | place: Baltic Sea | collected 2014-10-26T21:54:00 | depth 200 m ... | reverse complement strand
CCTTTATATTTCATTGGTTGACCATTCATCATAAAAAGTCTGATATCGCCATCGTAGGCTGCTGGCAGATATTCCTGAGCGATAATGTATCCGTCTCTGATTAAGGCCTCAACAATTTGATTCAGGTTTGCTTTGTCATCAGGGCGAATGAGAAAAACACCAGAGCCACCGGAGCCTTGCAAAGGTTTTAACACAATATTTCCACCCTGTTCCTGTGCAAATTGTTTAATTTCATTCACATCACGTGTTATCAGTGTCTTTGGCCTGACCTCTTCCGGGAAAAGTTGAAAGTAGGTTTTGTTTACTGCCTTGGCAAGCCCATTGGGATCGTTCAATACAATTACACCATGACGCATGGCGATACGTCCAAAATTAATACTTGCCATGGCGGCCCAGGATCGCATTCCGGTTTCATTTGCCGGATCACTTCGGAGCAATAATATGTCTAACTCGTCGACAGTAATCCTTTCCTGAATTGCATTCTTTCCTTGGAGTGTAGTTAAGTAGAGCTCATTTGATTTATACTGTTTTTTTGGAACAGTGCGGGCACGCGCACGAATTTTCTCGTCAGAGTCGTAGGCCATATCACCCAATCCCATTACAAATACCTCATGTCCGCGGTTTAATCCAGCTACTGCCAATCGTGTTGTGGTATACCCTTTTTGTTCTGTTTTAATGTCATTTACTACTAATCCTATTTTCATTTTTAGATCCTTTTTATTAAATTTATCAGTGTCAGTCCTTTTCTTAAGTCCCCTAATTTAGTGATTATATTTGAATTTTCAAAATAGGCAGGGTGTAAGGGAGCAGGGTGCAAAACTTTGCGCCACTGCAACTCTTTAACGATTTCAACATGATCGGGTGAAATCTTGCCAATAAACAGGATATCCAAATCTCCGCCGTTCTTAAGGTACTTTAATAGTTTTACCAATCCCCGTAAGTAGATAGCATCTTTTGTCAGGCCGCCTCCACGAAAAGTTCGCGAGGTGATATTAAAAGCAGTGCGGCGTTCAAATCTGAAATCTTTATTAAGCTTACGGAAGACATCTACAAAAGTTGCCCCGTCAATCAATTGATGCGCTGCAACAACACGGGCTGCCAGCAGGCGCATGCGAGACCCGGTTAAACCGTCAACCATATATTCCGAAAGTACTGCAAGTCCTTCCTGCAACTCGTCGTAACCGGAGAACCCTGTGTGAAGTTGCTGAAGCGGTTGCGATTTTCCGTTTAGATAGGTTAAAATGTGTGTACTTACTTCATGCGCAATTAGCGCTTCCATTCTCGTCGGGGGGATTTTTGTGCTTGCTCCGATCAGCAGATTGCCTTGCGAAACCATCAGTCCTGTAATATCTTTTCTGATTATAATTTTGGTGCTGATATCAGGCAGCGTTTTCCGAAAATAATCCAGTTCTTGTTCTGCCCGTGCTGCAAATGCTTTTGCATCAATAAAATCACGAAACGATTCATCTCTTCCCCGAAGTGGTACTTGTTGTAAAAGTTGTTCGGAAATTTTCAGTAAAGAGCTATTTACCGTGCCGTAAAGTTGCAGGCTTCCATATAGGAAACGTGGTGTTTCCCTATCAGTTAACATCGTAAATTTTCGATCCAACTCAAGCTGCTGGTCGCGGAAAAGTTGCGCCAGAGTGGGATCCTCGATACGTTCAATTGGGATTTGAAAGAGTTTTCTCTTTGTTAGTGCAGGATCTAAAGTAAGGGGGCGATAAACAAACGATGGCGCTTTTTCAAAATGATTGCGTTTGAATGCTGACCACGCCGCATCATTATTAACGGGGCTAACCTGTAGCAGAAAATCAAAGCCATTATTAATTTCTGTAAGTTGCCGATCCACTTCCCAAACTGCTTTTACCATACTTCGACGACCCAGAGAATGATAGTTTTCTGGTCGAAAAGGGGTATTGTTTTGGGTAAACTCAAAAAAACTGTTTTGTAGCGCCAGGGTAAACCCCTTTTTCAGTTTACGGCGTAGTAATGGAAAATCCTGACCTGTTAATGTATTATGATAAATAGGGCTAACTTCAATGCCAAGAATGTGGCACCCGAGTTTATTCGCTTCTGATGTGGAAATTAACGCCGGCAAACCGGGCGGCGCTATTTTTGAAACAGTAACAATCTCTACATCTGACTTTTCTTTACGTAATTTAATGTTTCTTAATGATTGCTTAAGGGTTTCAATAGTTGATGAAATTTCAGTTTTTTTTGTTCTGAGAATTTTAAAAACACCATTATAAGTCTGGTCTTCTTCTGCCAGATTTTTATCCTCTGAAATCCACACTTCAATAATTAAAAATGAACCAAAGCATTCTTTTAAAGTGGAAGCAATACTTTTAACCAGCAACGACAATTGTTTGTGCTGATTCCGATTTTTAGGTGCAGTTAAATAGGATGCTTCACCGGTGATCAAACCCTCAGATAAGGAATTTTCGTCAACTTCACGTCGCCGGTAGATACAAAGAAAAGGCAGTTGCCGATCTATATGAATACGCCCCCATTCGGGCAACGACCGCCGAACCTGTTTATTATCACTTAACCTTGCGCAGACTACCTTAATGAAATGATCTGAAATTGTTTTAATCTCTGATTTTAACATTTAGTCCTATCTTTTTTAATTCTTCAATCACTCCAGGAATGGTTGATTGCAAAGATGCCAAAATATTTTCTAATTGTTGAAAGTCAGGCTTTCCTGACCATTCGTTCATAAAAAACTTTTTAAACTCAACTGAAATAGAACAGGCCGATTCAGGAAATGCCTGGTGAATCCATCTTGAGAATTGTCCACCTTTAAATTTAACATTTTCTCTGACATCAAGATGCCTGTTGTTAAAATTGAAACCGCGTAAGTCGGTTATAAAACGATCCACGAGGGGCGCCCATTTTGTACGATCCATTGTTCCTGTGCCTATGTTGACTTCCGGATTTTCATCCGGATTGGCGGGTGAGCCATTTGGTCCCTCTCTTCTATGGTTGTATGAATGCAGGTCAAAAACAACAAAATGGCCGAATTGTTTTTTCAATTTACTCAATATTCGGTGAGCATCCTTGTAGAAGGAATCATATTCTGCCAGAGAGCGGGCCACCAATTCCTGAGAAGGTTCGGCTTTCCAAACCTCCAACCCCCAGGCATCTTCCGGTTTTTGGTACACTGCTTTTCCCCGGGGACGGTTTAAATCCACCTCAAAACGTGATTGGAGTCCAATGATTTGTATGTCTCCTATTGCAGTCCAATGCCCAGTGAAAGGGTCTTCCTCTCTTAACCGTTCATCTTCATTTAGTTCCATTATTTCTGCTACTTCTTTTCGTAGCAGATGGCCATCGTGGATAGCAGTAGCTACCAGCGGGCCGCTTTTCCTGAATATTTCCCGAATTATTTTTTGATCCATATAATTCCTTTCATTTATAGTTATTCTCAACATTCAGGGGTGACTGTATATTTTAAAAATATACGTGCGCCAACTGTGACCCGGAAGGCATGTAAAGATTTCGGGTACAAGGCTGTTTCTCAAAAAACCAGAACAGGAAGATTAAGTGCAGATTACTTCTTACTTATATCGTATACCATCAATGAGCCCCCATGCCGGATATAGAGTTTTCCGTCGGTAATCACAGGATGTGCCCAGTGCTGGGCTTCGCCATAAGGGACCTCAAAGGAACTTACTTTCGTGAATCCGTCTGCTGTGGGTTTTACCAGAGCCATTTCGCCAACGTCGCTATAACAATATAGCATTCCATCAGCCCAGATAGTGGTACCTCTTCCCATCATTTTTTCACCATGGATGTCATCTCCTGTTTTCCAGTCGACACAATACCACCCCTTATTCGAATCATCTGATCCATAAATTCTATCGCCAAGCACTACAAAACCACCCATCCGGTTATCGATTGAGCTGTTGCGCCACATCTCCTGTTTGGCTGAACCATCGGCTGCCAGTTTCAGTTGGACTCCTCCCTGGCCATACCCTGAAACGCAATATAGATAACCATCCTGGAAATAGGGGGTATTTGCATGAACCGACCATTTATTAGGTTGGGGGTGCGACCAGAGCAGTTTTCCGGTTGTAGCGTCAATGCCGAGGATGGAACTGGCTGTTTGTGTCACAAAAAGTTTTCGATTAGGGAGTTCTACCAGGAGTGGAGAACAATAGGCACTCACCTCTCCATTTCCGGGGCATGACCAGATCAGGTTACCATTGTTCCGGTCAATCGCAATAACGTTATTAATTGTACCACCCGGCGTACAGAAGAGCATATCTCCATCGATCAGCAGGTTCTCTGTTACGCCCCATTTGTTGTTTTGTCCATCGTAATCTGTAAAAAGATCAATCTCCCAGATCATCTTCCCATCGTTGGCATCCATGCAGAAAAGTTTGCCGAAAGCTGTCTCCATATAGAGTTTTCCCTTCACATATAGTGGCGTACTGCGTGTTCCCGGCCAGCTCTCCACCCAATCGGGGCCATATGGAACTTTCCAGAGAAGTTTTCCATCTGGTGAGAAACAGAAGATGTACCCGGTATCTCCCTCGGTTCCGCCAGTGTATATCTTATCGTCCAGAACCACCGCAGAGGCGTGCCCCGGTCCCAGGTCATCAACATGCCATAGAAGCTCAGGCCCTCCATCAGGCCAGTTTTTCAATAGGTCGGTAGCAGGGTATTTCCCATCACGGTCAGGACCACGCCACTGGACAATCTCCTGGGAGATCATCAGGTTGTTAATGAAAAGGGAGAGGCCAAAAAGAATTAATGCTCGTTTTACCATAAGACAACATGTTAATAGTTAAAGAAATCGTCTGACTTCATTTTTATACGTGATCCATTCCGCTTTAAACCGGTTTAAAAGAAACTTCTCTTCCCCGAGGGTAATGATAATGTGTGATCCTATGCAATAGATTGTAACCAGAATATTGACCAGGGCCGGAAAGTAAATCGCAGAGGCAATGTTAATCATAAACAGCGCAACATATAATGGATTTCGGCTATACCTGAACAGGCCAGTAGTGACTAACCTGGTTTGCTGATCTGACAGGCCATAACTCAGGGAGGTCCCCAACTGAAAAAAGGAGACCACAAGGAGGATTGATGCGGGAAGTACCATGCCAACACCCAGCCACGCTTGCCATTCCGGTACGTGAATGCCTCCAAATGATGGAACAATCGCCTTGCAAAGAAAAAATCCGATGCTGAAAAAGATAGATAATTTGCCTGTGTAGAAGAGAAGTGGGTTAGTCGATGGCTTACCGAGGAGATTCCCTCCGCGGATGGATATCATAATAACTATACAAATTAATCCAACCCCGGTCCCTGAAAGGGCAATGATGACCAATAAATTCTGAAGTGGGAGCATCTGGATGCGTGTCTGTTAGTTCTTTGAGAAAATAGATAAGTTTACTGCATATCCCACATCGAAGCCAATCGATATGGTTTTTCCAACGACATAATTATCCCTCAATACATCACTCAATCCCTGGAAGTAATTAATTTTAGCAAAAAGGGAGCCCGGCCCTAATTTATAGGTAGCGCCAGCTTCGACCGCAATAGAAAAATCGATGGTGTTGAACCGGGCAAAAGGAGTCATGGAATTCTCGGCCCGATAGGGAGCTTGCTCAGCGATATTCATGTATCCGATAGCAAAATCGACTTTGGGGCCGACGCCGGCAAAGATCCCGAACTTACTGTCCCTGAACTGGTAGTGATATTTCAGCAGGAGTGACCATCCGATATAATGCTGATTGGCTTTATAGGAATAGAAATCATTCAGGGTATCGGTGAAGCTGATGTTTGTCATGCCCATCTGCTGGTAATGCATTCCGGTTGAGAGGTAAAACCGGTTTCCAATATCAATGTTGATATTGAAGGCTGTATGAAATGAGCTCCTGTTGGGATTAATTGAGACATAATCGAGAAAATAATAGTTATTCGTGGGCCGCTTGTATTCTGCCACACTAGTATGTGTAAAAAGGTTACCAGCTGCCAGGCTAAAGCTATTCTGCCCCTGAAGTGTTCCCAACGAACAAACCAAAATGATTACAACCAGTAATTTTTTCATCTCTTCATATTTTAAAATCTGCATACAAAAATAGTACTTTTTATGTATCCGCGGTGATTGTCGTTTCGTGATGTAAGCTGAAATTGTTAATTTTATCACATTAATCATTGGTTTATGAAAATCGGTGTTGTTTCTGATATACATGAAGATGTAAACTCTCTCACAAGGGTATTGCGGATTTTGGAGAATGAGAATTGTGACCAGGTGATCTCCCTGGGGGATATTGTTGGATATGACGACGGTTACTATGGGGCAAGCAGGATCCAGGATGCAAATGAATGCATCAGGTTGGTGAAAGAGAACTGCTCGCTATCGCTTATTGGGAACCACGATCTTTTTGCCATTAAAAAAATCCCGGAATACAACGCCCGGTTTGATTATCCTGCTCACTGGTATTCTTTACCTTTGGAGGAGAGACGAAGGATCGGACAGGGAAAGCTCTGGGATTATTCTGTTGCTGAAGATCAAATCAAGCTTTCAGATGTTTCCCGGGAGTACCTCTCGGGACTTCCTGAGTTTATCATCGCAGAGTTTAGTGGAATTCGGTTTCTTTTGTCTCATCATATCTATCCCGATATGAATGGCTCCTTAAGAAACATGCCGATATGGCCATCTGACATCTGGCAACACATGAAGTGGATGAAACGGCACAACTGCCAGGCTTCCATAACCGGCCATACACATGTGGAGGGAACATTAACCGGAAACTGGTTCCACCTTCATACTACCATGGAAACCAGTTTTTTCATAGGCACCCGACGAAACTGGATGACCTGTTTGCCTGTCACGCAGGGAGGTGTATCATCCGGATATATGATTTTAATTCCTGAAACAGGTCAGGTTTATATTCATCACATTTAAGCAGCACACAAGCCATGATACGACGTCTTTCATTCCGCTGGAGATTTGTTCTACGAATCATCTTTCCTGTTTTGGCAGCTATCACCCTCTTTGTCATTGCGTTCTATGTGGTTATTCTTCCTGCCTATGAGCGCAGCATCATGGAGCGTAAAGCAGAAATGATCCGTGAATTGACAAACTCAGCATGGAGTGTGCTTCAAAAATATCACCAGGATCAAGCGGACGGGACTCTAACGCAAGAGGCTGCTCAGGCAGAAGCTACTTCACGGATCGAATACCTTCGCTACGGAAGTGAAGGAAAAGATTATTTCTGGATTACCAACCTTCACCCTGTGATGGTCATGCACCCTTACCGGAAAGATCTGAACGGGGAAGAGCTTACCCGGGTTGAAGATCCAACGGGTAAAAGGTTGTTTGTTGAGATGGTCGATTCGGCCCTGAATTCTGAAAAAGGAGAAGGATTTGTTGAGTATATGTGGCAATGGAAAGATGACTCGACCCAGATCGTACCGAAACTCTCCTTTGTAAGGCTTTTCAAACCCTGGGGGTGGGTAATTGGGACAGGGATATACCTGGAGGATGTCAGAGAAGAGATCGCCAAGCTAGAGCAGGGGCTGCTGTCGCTTGTCCTGGCGATCACACTGATTCTCACTGTATTAATGGGGATTGTAGCCCTTCAAAGTTTTCGGATTGAGCAGAAAAGACTGAAAGCCGAGATGGAAATCAAGCGATCGGAAGAGAAGTATAAAACCCTTGTTGCGGCCTCTACTGACGGAACTCTGATGCTTTTAGAGGGAGAAGTTGTTTATGCCAATAAAATTCTCCAGGACCTCACCGGCTTCACGGAGCAGGAAATGGTAGAGAAGGGACTCGCAGCTCTCTTCCCACAGCCTGACCTGGGAAATATCATCGAAACGATGGAGGCAACTACAATTGAATCCGGAAAGGCCGGTAATGTGGAGATTCCTCTGGTGACAAAATCGGGAGATCTCCATGAGGTGGAGTTGATTATCTCATTGATGCCTTTGGGTAACGACTTCGTTCATGTTGTTCAGTTGAAGCCTTTAAGTGAAGATAAACGCAAGATCCGTTTGCAGGAGAACCTCAACACCGACCTTCAAACATCTATTCTTTTTATGAGTCAGCCCGTCAGCCAGTTTCCCCGAAACCTATTGCATTGTGATCTCAACCAATCAATCAGGAACGCTGCCATAGCTATGACCGAAAAAGGCTGCGACGCTATTTTAATCTGTTCGGAACAGGGAGAGCCCGCCGGAATCGTGACAGATGAGGATATCCGCAAGCGAGGTATCGCTGAAGGGATTTCCCCGGATCAACCGGTTTCAAGGATCATGAGTTCTCCCCTGGTAACGATTTCTGAGAAGGGGATGCTTTACGAAGCCATCTCCCTCATGCAGCAAGGCGGAATCAGCCATCTCGGTGTGCGAAATCAAGAGGGGGCGATTGTGAGTATCGCCAGCAACGAGGATTTACTTCAGGTACATCAATATTCTGTTTCAATGATCAAACAACAGATTGAAAAGGCAGAAACCCGGGAGGTTGCTGTTGGGATTGGAAAAAGGATCCCGGAGCTTACTGCAACCCTTCTTCAGGCCGGGTCTGATGCGAACAATCTCGTTCGTTTTACTGCAACTCTTTTTGATGCTTTGATTCAGAAGTTCATTCAACTGGCTCTGATCCAACTTGGAGCCGCACCTGTCTCATTTGCTTTTATCGTTCTTGGTAGTGCCGGGAGAGAGGAGCAAACATTGGCTACTGATCAGGATAACGCCATCATCTTTGAGGATATAGAGCCGGGCCGGATGGAGGAGGTGCAGGCATGGTTTCTCAAGCTCGGGAACATGGTTAGCGACTGGTTACATGAAGCAGGGTACCCATATTGCCAGGGGAAAATCATGGCCAGTAATCCGCAATGGTGCCAACCAGTCAGCCAGTGGAAGCAATACTTCACCACCTGGATTTCCTCTTCTGAGCCTCAGGATCTGTTAGATGTTAATATCTTTTTTGATTTTCGTCCGGTTTTTGGTGAAAATTCTCTTTGCCGCGCCCTGCATCAGCACATCCGGGCTGTCGTTAACAACAACCCGGCTTTTTTCATATTTATGACCGGGAACATTCAGAATCTCAAGCCTCCACTCGGACTATTTGGAAATATTATTCTGGGATCTTCTAAGACAAAACCAGAGACATTTGATATCAAGATGGCGATGCTGCCATTGGTGGATATGGTACGAATCTATACCTTGAAAGAGGGGATCAGGGAGACAAGTACATTGAGCAGATTATATAAGTTATATCAATGCGGGACCTTCAATGACAAACAGTTTGAAGCACGAACAGAAGCCTATAAACTCCTGATGTTAATGCGTTTCAAACACCAGGTTGAACAACTTACCACCGGGGTCCTACCCGACAACTATATCAATCCCGAATCCATTTCAACTGTTGAACAGGCGATGTTAAAAAAGATCTTCGGTCAGATCTCAGATTTCATCAGTAAACTAGTCATGGACTTTAAAGGAGTGATGATGGAATAAGAGGGATGGTCAGAACTGTTTACTTTTTAACAGCTGAGGCCATTTCTCTGTTTGTCAAAGCAAAATTAATTAATATCTTTGGGACCTAAATAAAACCACAAAAAGGAGGAAATATGCTTCATGAACCAGCAGTACCGGTCGAAAAGGACCATGCCATCGCAAAAAAAACAAAACTGGGTGTAATTATGTTTTTCGTTTACACTCTGATTTATGCAGGTTTTGTTGTTATTGGTTTAACTGATCCCGAATTAATGGGATTAGAGGTGATAGGCGGGCAAAATCTGGCTATCATTTATGGATTTGGCCTGATCATTCTTGCAATAGTAATGGGTTTTATCTACAATTATTTTTGCACCAGGTTTGAGGACAAAATGAACAATAACTCAACTACCTAAAACCAAAGATTATGATATACGAAGTCTCAAATCTTGCTATTATAATTTTTGTAATTATAGTTGCTTTCGTACTAGGATTATCCTTTTACTTCGCGCGAAAAACAAAATCGTCAAAAAGTTATTATGCCGCAGGTGGAACGATCCATTGGGGGGTGAATGGAATTGCCTTTGCAGGCGATTATTTGTCGGCCGCCTCCTTCCTGGGAATTTGTGGCATGATCGCATTCTCCGGATATGACGGATTTCTCTATTCTATTGGATTTCTGGCTGGCTGGGTAGTTGCATTGTTTCTGGTTGCTGAACCTTTAAAGCGACTTGGAAAATACACATTTGCAGACGCGCTGGATGCAAAATTCAATTCACAGTCTATCAAACTTGCAGCGTCCATAAGTACCCTTGTTGTTTCAATCTTTTACCTGATTCCCCAGATGGTTGGAGCCGGCGACCTGGTGGTCCCGTTGCTTGGATTACCACACTGGATGGGTGTTGTTATTGTTGGTTCAATCGTTATTTTTATCGTTGCCACTGCCGGTATGACATCCACCACATATGTACAGTTTATTAAAGGAGGGTTGCTTGTTATATTTTCTACTGTTCTTACCATTTATGTGTTACAGCACGGCTTGACCCTTACTCCGGAAAACTATCATAAATTCGCTGAAGTAGAGGCAGTTGTAACCAATGATACCATTGTCACCATTCCTGATTCCAGCTATCACGTTGAATCCACGGTTGTGGCTGGTAAGATGATTTTTGTGAAACTTAACACAGATGAGTATTCTCCCTGGTTTAAAGTAAATACGACCGACGGCCACACCCTGCTTGAAGAGGTGCTCTCCACAACTGTTACTTCAAACGGCGAGAAATTATTTAACGGCTCGCCACAATCAGCTGGAAAATTCTTCCAGGTTGGTCATTTGAGTAAAATAATTGTTGATGGGAAAGAGGTTGACAAAACCGGTCCTGTTGGTCCGTTTGAATTTATTAAAACGCTGGAGAACAGTGAAGTTGTTCGTTTCACCAAAAAGTCATTTACTGACGGAGAAGATCATGTGACCGTTTGGTATCAAAATCTTACCTCTGGAAAAGCTGTTATGGAGCCAGGCCTTAAATACAAATTATCCAAGGCTTCTGGCGCTACTACTTGGGATAAACTGAACTTTTTATCCCTGATGCTTGCGCTCTTCCTGGGCACATCGGCCTTACCGCACATCCTGATCAGATACTATACAGTACCCAACCAGCGTGCTGCCCGGAAATCTACCATCGTTGCAATCGCCGCCATCGGATTTTTCTATATGCTGACTCTCTTCATGGGTCTTGGCGCCATGGTTAATGGTGTGCTGGATGTGGAGAGCAGCAACATGTCGGGGCCACTTCTGGCCAAGGCGTTTGGTGTGAGTTTGTTTGCTATCATCTCAGCTATTGCTTTTGCCACTGTGCTTGGTACCGTTAGCGGACTTATCATTGCCTCTTCAGGCGCCATTGCCCATGACTTTATCGACAATTACCTTAAGGTTCCGATGACGGATAAAGGCAAAGTGCTGGCCGGAAAATATTCTGCGCTTGCAGTAGGCGTTTTTGCCATTATTCTGGGAATCTTATTTAAGGGGATGAATGTGTCGTTCCTTGTTGGCCTGGCCTTTGCAGTGGCTGCATCCGCAAACCTGCCCGCTATTTTATTCCTGCTTTTCTGGAGAAAAACAACAGCAAAGGGTATTGCATGGTCGGTGATTGTAGGTATCGTCTCTTCGATCGGTATCATCCTTTTCTCGCCATCCATGTGGGACAGGTATGGCCTGATAGCCAGCGATGCTCCAATTCCATTGGATAATCCAGGTATTATCTCAATTCCATTATCAGTGATAACGTTGGTTGTTATCTCTCTCTTAACTCAAAAAGATAACGCAACAAAAGATTTTGACAGATAACTCTTGGTAAAATCAATCCTCATAGGAGCTACCGGGTTAATAGGGAAGGCCCTGTTAAATCAACTAATATCCGGTAACCTTTCCAAGGAGATCGAAACGTGGATTCGAAAACCTTCCGGATTTGCTGATCCTCGATTTACTGAAATGGTTCTTGCTTTTGATGAGATCCAGAATATTCCACAAGCCAAAGCCGATCATCTCTTTTGTTGCCTTGGTACAACAATCCGAAAAGCAAAAACAAAGGAGGCCTTCCGGAAAGTAGATGAAACCTACGTTGTGAACCTCGCCAAACTTGCAGAGCGCTCGCGGATCAACTGTTTTCTGGTAGTCTCCTCCATTGGGGCTAACCCCATGGCCCGGAACTTATATTTACATACCAAAGGGGAGATGGAGCAACAGGTGAAAGCCTGCTCCATCCCCTCCATCTATATCCTGAGACCATCGATGTTGCTCGGCGACCGGGAAGAGAAACGATTTATGGAAGACATCGGAAAAATCATATCTAAACTGGTAAATCCCTTCCTGTTCGGTTCTCTGAGAAAATACCGGGCTATATATGCCGAAACGGTGGCCACCGCTATGATCAATTGCGCCCGTGAGTCCAACCCCGGAGTCCATGTATTGGAGTCGGATGAGATTCAACGAGTTGGCGAACAAATTAACTGGTGAACTTGTGAACTTGTGAACTGGTGAACTGGTGAACTGGTGAGTAATGTCATTGCGAGGAGCCGAAGCTGCGAGCTAAGTGAAGCAGGGAGTGACGCGGCAATTGCGAGTTTGCGGGTGAAATATTGGTTTCTGCTTCTTTATCCACTATATTTACATGCAATTATCTAATTTTAGATTGCATGAAACGTATGTACAAGGTTCTTTGCTGGATCTTTGGAATTCTACTGGGATTACTCCTGGCAATCCTGTTGTTCATCTCTCCTGTTGCACGGTATGTCGTCGAAAAAAACAGCAAATCCTGGATCGGGCGTACCGTGGAGATTGACAAGTTAGGAATAAACCTGCTCAATGGGCGAATAAATATCAGAGACCTTACATTGTTTGAGGCGGATCAGGATACTGTTTTCTTTCATGTTGACCAGATCCTGGTTAATCTCAACCTTTGGAAACTCTGGCAAGGGATCTATCACATTGAACAGCTCCATGTAGTGGATCCATCTGTCAGGATCATTCAAAAGGGAGATTCCCTTAATTTCTCGGATTTGATCATTCGGTTTTCTGTAAACAGTAATGCACATCCGATAGATACCCTGCCCGGAAAGCCCTTGAAATACATCCTTGAAGATCTCTCTGTCTCTGGTGGTTACATCCACTATACAAGTCGCGATTTTGAGGCAGACATCAACGTCGAAAAGATGACATTTGAGATTCCGGCAGTGAGCTGGGATGACCCTGAACTGGACCTTAGCTACAGCCTTTCACTGGCATCAGGAGGAGATGTGGCTGGTAGTTTTCATCTGAACCAACAAAGCCTGGATTATACTCAGCAGGTACAGGTTGACAGCCTTAAGATCGCCTTTATTCTTCCTTACCTCCAACCCTATCTGAACGTCAAGCAACTTGATGCGACATGCCTGTTAGCCATGATCACCGCGGGGAATATCAATGATCCATACCGAACAGCGATGCAGGGCAAGGTAGATATCCGGCAATTTAATCTGATGGGATGGAAGGAGCAGAAAGAGCTCGCATTTGATCACTTCTCTATTGCTTTTGACTCAGTGAATACCATCAATGGATTCGCAAAAATCGGAGATGTACTGCTCGATGGACTTTATTTGAAAGAGGACCGGTACGACAGTACCACTTTGTTCAAAAAACTCATCATCCGAAACTTTAACGGAGAGACACCGGATGGACGACCTCCTGATTCCACTTTTATCAAAGCCAGTAAATCAAATCCGATTATCCTGCTGGTTGATTACATCAAAGAGATGCAGAAGGAGGTAGTCATTGACTCTTTTTCTGCAAAACAAGTTCATATTACCAACGGTAGAATGGATTTTATTGATTATACCTTATTGAAGCCTGAAAATATTTACATTGAACAACTTACACTGTTAATTTCGGACATCAACTCCTCTAATTGTAACGCAAAAGGAACCTTTCATACAAAGGTGCAGACTACCGGTCAGATTGATGCTGAATTTTCATTTTGTCCCTTCAAACCCTATGATTTTGAGGCTACCTACCAGTTGAAAAATATTAACGTAATTCACTACAACGAATACTCGATCTTCTACACCGATTACCCCTTCAAAGAGGGTACGCTCTATTATAACGGATCCATTTCGTTGAAAAATGAACAGTTGAAGATGGATAATAA
>ERZ890953.1087-NODE-1087-length-14145-cov-5.677076_pt1 | contig 14145 bp, 8 predicted proteins | sample MGYA00521264_ERZ890953 | MGnify/ENA primary metagenome ERZ890953 (study PRJEB32303, sample SAMEA104408629) | aquatic metagenome | biome: Brackish water; feature: Chemocline; material: water | place: Baltic Sea | collected 2014-10-26T21:54:00 | depth 200 m ... | reverse complement strand
CAATGGATTCCGTGGTCACGACGGTGGCCTGTCCCCAGTTCGGGTTGTAATCCACACCAGTCACGTCGGTGTAGGCATCACTGAATACCGATAGAGTGCCTGTCGCGGTTGGTGTAGTTGCTGCTACCGTGGGTGCTGTCGCTGGAGCAGCGTTAGTGTAGAAGTACACGTTATCAATAAAGATCGTAGCTGCTTCACCAGTGCCATTGTCATCAAACTTCATCTGGATCACATCCGCCAGATTCACTCCACTGAAACTGCTCAATGGAATATCCACACTCTGCCAGCTACCCGTGCTAATCGGTAATGCATACGCAGTCTCGGCTGGTCCGGTACTGATCAGGGCGACATTCACTGCCGTCGCGTCCGCAGTCCAGAAGTCGATGTGTAAGGTATCCATGCCGGATACATCCTGCGCCGTTCCATTGGTCACAAAATCAATACCCTGATAGTTCAGCGTAGCCAGTTTCAATACGTCATTACCCGCAATGGATTCCGTGGTCACGACGGTGGCCTGTCCCCAGTTCGGGTTGTAATCCACTCCAGTAACATCGGTGTAGGCATCACTAAATACCGATAGAGTGCCTGTCGCAGTTGGTGTGGTTGCTGCTACCGTGGGTGCTGTATCTCCACCCGTGCCTCCACCTCCAGATCCTGCAGTGATAGAAACATTGTCAAAGTAAGCATCCACTCCACAACCATCAACTGCACCACATCCAGCTTTCAGTTGCAGTGTAATACCACCACTTACGTCAGAACCTGCAGTGACCGTATAGGAATAGGTTGTCCAGGTAGTTGTCGGTGTCAGCGGACCGCCTTCGAGTATTTCAGCACTGGAAGTGCCGCCACCGGATAATTCAGAGAAAAATTCTGCAAAAACAACACCACCAACTCCAGTCAACGAACCATACAAGTCGAAAGAAACAGTAATTGTATCGCTGGCATTGACCGTACCAATGCCAATGTTGGCCTGTTTGATGATCACATCCTGCCCAGCAGATGCCACTAACTTTCCGGAGTAGGTACCACCATTGGCCTGCGAGTTATCTGCAGAAATGCTTCCACCACCAGGAAACTCTGTCCAGCCTGTAAGGTTGCCGGTTTCAAAGTCACCATTTGTAGTTAATTCAGCACCAACACTGGAACCGGAGTCAGCTGAATTAAAGAAGTAAATGTTATCGATATAAATCGTAGCTGCTTCACCAGTGCCATTGTCATCAAACTTCATCTGGATCACATCCGCCAGATTCACTCCACTGAAACTGCTCAATGGAATATCCACACTCTGCCAGCTACCCGTGCTAATCGGTAATGCATACGCAGTCTCGGCTGGTCCGGTACTGATCAGGGCGACATTCACTGCCGTCGCGTCCGCGGTCCAGAAATCAATGTGTAAAGTGTCCATGCCGGATACATCCTGCGCCGTTCCATTCGTCACAAAATCAATACCCTGGTAGTTCAGCGTAGCCAGTTTTAATACGTCATTTCCTGCTATCGACTCCGTGGTCACGACCGTGGCCTGTCCCCAGTTCGGGTTGTAATCCACTCCAGTAACATCGGTGTAGGCATCACTAAATACCGATAGCGTACCTGTCGCGGTTGGTGTGGTGGCTGCTACGGTGGGTGCTGTACCGCCACCGACTGGTACACAGACGTCGAGGTTTGCTGTGCGAGACGCCGTTGTTCCTTCAATACTAATGGAAACATTATCGATAAAATAATCTGCAACACAGGTACCGGTTCCTCCGCAAACAGCGGCGAACTCCAGGGTATATCCTGTGACACCGACCCCAAGAGTAAAAGTGTCCGAATAAGCAGTCCAGCTTGATGTTGGGGTAAATGGCCCGCCAGCGTTATGTAAATAATCACCACATGTGCCCGATGCTGTTTCGCAGATGCTCTTCACAAAGAGAATACCTTCTCCTGGTTCACCGCGATAATCGAAGCTGATATTGATCACGTCTCCAGCACTGAAAACTCCATTTCCATCTTCGAGTCTCTCCTGCTTCAGGACATTATTTACTCCACCAGCACTTGGTGGAATGTAAAGGCGAGCTACATTTGACGAAGTAGTTGAATCTACAATAATAGTTTGTGTGGTTTCAGCACTCGGGTACTGAGCCCAGCCTGTAAAATTGCTGTCAAAGCCACCGTTAACGGCCAGCTCACCGCCACCGCCAATAACTACACATTCATCGGCAACGAGAGCAAAATGGATGTCATCCAGATAGATGGTACCCGTGGTTAAACCTGCACTATTTGACAGGTTAAAGAAACCCAGTTTGGTAACTGCTGTAAAAGTGACTGCAGTGAAATCAGCAAACGGTATTTCATACGTCTTCCAGTTTCCCGAGGTTGCTACCGGAGTATAAGCACCTAATAAAACATTGCCGCCGGCTGTACCACCTGCAGGTGGCTCAATCTGTAGTGTGAGGTTTGTAAAATCGGTTATTCCCGAGGTATCAATCGTGAACTTCAGTGCGTTATATGCTGATAAATCTACCGCATCAAATTCAAATACCGCACCACCATAACCGTTAGTACCAGCCTGATATTCGAGCGATAACACAACATCACCATCAAACGGGGTTACAGCTGTGCTTGCCCCATCAATGACTACCGTATTACCAGCGGACACTATATTTGTGTTAGTGACTGCCAAATTAGTATTGGTCTCTGAAAAAACGCCCAGACCTGTGCCATCACCGATAACGGTACCACCGCCGGTATCCCCATTATCTTCTACACTTGTTTGAAGGACTATATCGTCAAAGTAGAAAGTCCACTGGGTTGTGCCATTATCCAGATCATCCTGGGCATCCCCGCTATCATAGGATTCACCGTTACCAAAGATCAACACAAGTGCAGTTACACCGGTCATATCGTCTGCAGAGAAATCGAAGGTAAATTCCTGCCAGCCTGACCCGTCTGTGGTCACAATCTTTCTTGGACCATTACCAGGTGTGGTTTGCAGCAGAAAATCCAGGGTAACGGCACGTGACGACCAGACTTTCATGGTAAAGATCTTGTTAGATTGATCCAGATAACTGATCAAGGAATCATTCAACCCAATAACAGTACCGCTCCATGTTTCGCCGTTATTAGGATTAAACTTCAGAAAACGTGCGGCATTAGCGCTTGGGTTCCCGACTATATCGGGATTAGGCTGTATCGACACATCCGCACCGGCGAAACCGGTGGCTTCGCCACAGGATGCCCCGTCGAAGAAGCAGTCGAATTCAGATGCGCCTTCAAAACCAATATTCAGAATGTCAGCTCCAAAATCACCCACTGCCTGGTAAACACGAACGTAATCAACCAGCATTTCCTGTGGCCAAATCGTTGACGCATCTGGAACTAAATCAGGTAATGGATTACCACCCATTGCAACATTCAGAATAAGGTAAAAAGGATCCAGAAACTCACTCTGGGTAGCCGGATCGATTGGGTAGCTAGCAAACACAACCCCATCGATTTTTCCTATAATTCTGTCTTCACTCCATTCCGATTCAAAAACGTGAAATTCACTGGCATCGATGACCTTGGTACTTGTAACGTATTGTCTGTCACCTTGCCCATCAGTCTGCTCCCAGTGAATAGTGAACAGTCCGTCTTTATCGGTACTGTTATTAACACTGAACACTTCCATAAAATCGATTTCTCCAGCGGCTGGCCACGGAGTATCAGGGAATCCGGCGCCAAGACTCCAGAAAGCAGGCCAGGCACCTTTACCGGTTGGCACTTTAATACGCGCTTCAATCTTGCCAAACTGAAACTCCTGCTTATCCCTGGTGTTGATTTTTGCGGAAGTGATACTTCCATCCCTTTTCTGGCAAGCAGCGTTATCCACCCCGGGCGCAGGGCATTGCGCAGAAATCTTGAGGTAACCATTGGCAGCATCGGATTGATCTTCAAACACAATCGAAAGGTTGTCAGAATTCTGTGTGTATTCCTGCCATTCATCGTTACCCCAACCGTCATTGTTAGGACCATAACCTGTTTCAAAGTTCCAGGTATTTTCCGTATCGAGAGTGAAGGCATTAAACTCATCTGCCCAGGCCAGCTGATAACTGGCTGTCAGCTTGATATTCAAGTTTAGACCGGTGACCGTGTTTTTAAAGTTCTGCAGTGCAGTAGCCTCACTGACTACTAACGGAGTTGTATCTGATGGATCTGAAATCTGGGAAACCAGTGCCTGCAGATCAAAAGCCGGATAACTGGTTGAGAAAGAAGGGTCGCCGAAATCAAAACTTACATTTCGGGCCAGGTTACGTGTCGCAGCACTGATGGTTATACCATTGGAGTGATCACTATCCGCATCCAGACTTTGCAGCAACCGTAATAGCCTGATGACATTGGGATCAGAAGCATCGCTACTGCCTGTTATTTCAACTGGAGTAATATACGGTACAGGCCTTAAATCCGTACCGAGTTTAATACCACCAATTGAGAACGTCACCATTTCACCAAATTTATAGCTAAATTCGCCAGAGGTATTAGTCAAACCTGAAAGAGACCCCGTCTGAAAAGTTACTCCAGAAACAGGAGAATCCAGTAATATCCCTACCTGTTCAGGATCAGATAAAGATTCTTCGCCATCCCCCGTGCCACAACTGGATAGAATTGAAGCAAGAAGAATAAAGAATGATATACGGATCCAGTGAGTTAATTGATTGCACTGCATTGCTAAGCCTCCGGAAATGGTTATTTGTAGGTTTTAAAATACAAAACCGTTTTATGCTATATAGCACTTTAAACGCAGCGACTTAATGGTGTCAAGTTATTTACTCGAGAATTAATGATAGCTGTTGAAAGAAATCCATTTCACCTGTCGTTTATTGATAGAAACTGAGGATTAACAGGAAAACCTCATCTATTTAATGCTATGTAGCATAAATACTCCAGACTATGCTATATTCTAAAAATAGTTACTACGGCATGAACTAATTTAGTGGATTTCTCCATTTTTGCGTAGTATTACTCGACTTTTCTATGCTAACAAATACTAAACTCTGGAAATGAGATATGCAAAAACCAACGCCAAAATACCTTTTGGTTGAACAATATATAAAACAGGCAATAAAAAAGGGAAAGATAGTTGATAAACTACCAGGAGAAAGAACGCTAGCCAAAGATCTGGGGTTTTCTTACATGACCATCCGTAAGGCAATCGATAACCTGGTCGCAGAAGGTATTCTTTATAAAGTACCGACCAAGGGTACTTTTATAGCTGATAAAAAGTCAGCTAAAAAAACCACTCATACTATAGGCTATTTTCTCGATGCCAGTATTGCTTCCGGCTTAACCAGCCCATACTATTCACTGATATTTGACGCCCTGGAAAAAGAAACAGCCCTTCATGGTTATTCCCTGGTTTATTTTTCTGATGCAGGTAATGGTAACATTGAAAAAATAGTCTCCAAACTGGATGGCGTTATTATCAGTAGCTTTCCACGAATTGAAAACATTATTCAGAGAATCAAAAATATCGCTCCCGTTACCGTCATCGATAATAGTTCCTCGGATAAAACCATACCCTCTGTCATTATCGATAACTTTAACGCAGTTGTTGACTCCGTCGACTATCTGGTTTCTCTGGGTCATCAGCGTATCGCTTTCATGACTGGTCTGGAAGACTCTGATGTTGGTAAAGACAGGTGCGCAGGGTATCGAAGCGGATTAAATAAGCATGCGATAAAATTTGATCAGGCCCTTGTATTTAGAGGAAACTACTCATTCAAGGCCGGAATACACGGCGCTGAATATTTTCTCTCACTTGAGCAACCCCCAACTGCGATAATGTGCGCCAATGACTCGATGGCTCTGGGTGCTATGAGAAAGCTTTATGAAGCTGGATTAGAGATACCGAATGATATGAGTGTAACAGGTTTTGACGATATTGAAGTGGCTTCACAAATTCAACCAGCACTTACCACGATTGCGGCACCCATTAATCAAATCGCCAAACGCTCCTTCGACCTTATTCACCACCTTATACAGGGCAATGAGTTAGATAATAGACATATCGCACTACCTGCAAAACTCGTTATCAGACAGTCCTGTGCAAAGGCTAAAAAATCGGAAGCCGCATAGAACTAAACTCAAAAAAGCAGAGCCCTCGGAACCCTCTGCTAAACGATTCAGTTACCCGTTGACCAGAAAGAATAATCTCCTGTTTGTTGCAACCAGAGCTTTCGGATAACAGAATTCATTTGAACACGCGAGTCTCCCCAGTACCCCTCACTGTAGGGGGCAGACCATTTTAACTGCCCATCCCAATCGGCATTGATATAAGCCACAGCACGAACCACATCGTTATTAGTATGAATATAATCAAAAAACGGAACAAACCACTCCTGCCAGATTTCCAGGGGTGTTTTATGCTGTACATTTTTCCCGGCCTCACCATCCCATAACGGGCTAATATTGGCATTCGTCAATTCCATCAGGTCATAACCCTGGGGCGATGCTTCAGCTATCATCGCGGGCTTCCTGTTATTGCGAGCGAAGTTAAGCACTTCATCAGCTAAATCTCTCTGAGATGGCGCATTGTTTATGCGCACATCCGGTGGTAAAAACCAGGACATTCCGATCCAGTCTACATAGTCATTGCCGGGGTACCAGTTAGCGATATTTTCATGATGACCATCAATCAAATCATCGATGGGTGATGCACTCGCCTGCCAGACATAAGCAACATTACTTACTCCCTCTTCACGCATTACATCGACTATACGTCGAAAGGCCAGTATATAACTGGTTTTCTTTTCATAACCTGAATTCCAGCTACCATCAAATTCATAACCGATACGTAGAAAAATGGAGTTATTGATAGACTTACAGAATTTAGCAAGGTGACGAATATGATCATCGTATGCTCCGACCCCAATATCTGCCAGCCCTCCTTTGGCCCAAAGATAATTGCCGCTTCCCTCGGCAATGTTCAAACCGATAGCTATTGATGACTGTGTAAACAGGGTTGCCGTCTTCCACGCATTTACAGGACCTGCACCCCAGTCCACATTATCCGCAGAATCACCGTTTATATCCTGTCCTAACGCACCGAAAGCTGGAAAAGAACTATTAAGAAGACTGTAAAAAGCGAGATAAGTCGTTACTCCTGCAGGTTCCGGGAAATAACCGGAATCGACATATTCTGACAATGAGTATAAATCCTGGCCGAGGATCAACAATACCTTATTATTGCCTGGCAGAAATTTAGCGTTGATTTCATACCTGTTTAAATTTTGGACTTTAGCCATTGAAATATTTTCGGCTTGAGCAGCAGATAAGCCGGCCAGCAACAGGATCAACCACAATAAGTTTTTCATAATCACTTAACCCCGTTGTCGCCATCTAGCAGAGCTTGCAGTATCTTGATAAACAACAGGTGTGCTGGAATAGTACCAATGGCAGTTTTAATGGTCTGAATTTTGTGGCCGTGGTAGCCTAAAATAACGGTCTTCCCCTTAACCCTGCCCAAATTTTTATTATCCAGCACTTCGTGAAAAGGGATATATGTTTCATCCATCCCGGATTTTAAGTTCACATTAACCCGCTTAAATTTATCCACAGGAAAAACCCAGTCACCCAGAATCAGCGTATTGTCCGGTTGTAATCTCAGTTTTTGGTCAAAGGCTAATTCAATCGATGAAAGTAATAATGACTTAACCGCTGATCCCTGGTAGTTAACAAATAACGAAACGGGAAAACCATTAAAGTCTGCGAATCCAATATCTGAAGCGAAATTTGAAAATAAAGGCAGTGGTATCCATCCTGACTGGCCACTCAGCTGTGTATTAATCTCATCGGAAAATAGAAAGCGGGAAGGCAGTTCGTTTGGCTCCATCTCATTGTTATCTAACCTGGCCTGAAGAACTACTGGTAACTCGGATATTGCATTAGCGAGCAGTTGATCACCTTCCGCATCTTTTGAACGATCAACAAAAAACTTTAACACAACACCGTTAGCACCGGCTTTAGCTAGCTGATGAATAGCTTTGGCAATTAATTTGCGCGGTAAAGGTATTGAACCATATTTATCTTCAGTTTGAGTATCGATAAAAACTACTGCAAAAATATCATCAAAATTATTAGCCACTGCACTATTCGTAATGACAAGCAAAAGTAGCAGTGCTAAAAAAAAGTTTAATAGCTTTCTGAACTTCTCAGGCAATTTACAACAACTGCCATTTTTGTGTAGAGACATTGTATGCCTTCCCAAATACCTGGTACGCAACGATACAGCAGGCTAGCAGGTATCTACTATTTACTTACTTTCTTTAAGTAGACGCCTGGCTTCTAATTTACTTCGTATTTCGTGCGCTTTTTGTTCAGTAAGATCGTAACGAAACATAACTGCCATCGCGATCAGCGTGCCGCAAACAGGTACCACAATATAGGCCAGCTTAAGACCATCTAAAGTATCCTGAGGCTGAACCGCTACATTCTGGTCAAATCCAACCAGGGTGAGGATCAGACCGCTTAACAGGCCTGCGATCGCAAAGCCGAATTTTACCATCCACCAGTAAATTGCACCAAACACCCCTTCACTGCGGGTCCCGGTTTCCAGTTCATTCAAATCACAGACATCAGCGGTCATCGACATCATCATGGTAAACAGCGAACCGATGCCAAAAGCAAACAGTGGAAGCGGTAAAAACATCAGGGAAGGATTTCCCGGTTGAAAGCACCACCAGAACAGCGCATAGCCGACGATGGATATCGACTGGGATATTAGAAAAGTATTTTTCTTACCCACTTTCTGTGAAAGAAATGTTATTACCGGAATCACCAGGAAGCTGGTCGACAATGCGCTAATCGTTCCAAACCAGGCTGGCCAGGTACCGGCAACACCCGCATCACCCTGGAACATGTAATAGACGATGATAAAGAATGAAAAACCGGCCACAGTGTTGAATGCATTAAATACAAAAAAGGTAGCAATACAGAGCTTACGAAACGGTTCACAGGCAAAAGCCTCTTTAAAACCCTTGACTAGCTCATTAATATTTTCTGACAGTTTTTCACGCGATAATTCTTTCAGGTCTTCTTCCCTGACCGGTTGAGTTTTGCAGAACAGGGCTGGCACCATGGTCAGCACAAGACAGAATAAACCCACCCATACAGAAAGAACTCGCGCACCTTCAGCTGAATTTTCAAATATAGCCTGATCATAGATCACCACCCAAAACCAGGGGACTATGACCCAGGCCCACTGACCTATCCACTGTGCAACCGCCATCAAACGGGTGCGCTCATGGTAATCGTTACTGGTTTCATACCCCATCGCGACATAAGGCGTTGAAAATATGGTTAAACCGACATAAAAAACGATAGAAACCAGCAAAAAATACGTGAAGTTATAAAGCTCGGAGTTTTCAGGATAAACTTGCCACATGGCAATATAGCTCAACCCGGTTATTATCGAACCGATAAAAATGTAAGGTTTTCTACGCCCCCATCGAGAACGGGTATTGTCCGAAATAAAACCCATCACCGGATCAGTGATAGCATCCACCAGACGAGGCACGAAAAACAGAATCCCCCACAGCAGTGGACTCATCCCCAGCCCTTTCACCAGCACCACCATAAAAATAGACAGTGCCGCGGGAAACATTTGATTGCCCAGCATACCAATGCCGTAAGCAACTTTCTGTCCTAGTGGAACCCTGTCTTCAGGAGCCGTAACATAAAGCTGTTCTGACATAATTTACACCTTGATACCTTTTTCAATGTTACGATAAAAAACCGGTTTTAATTTTGACCATGTCAATACAAATATATGGCCATGCATGAAAATCATGTAATACAGTCAGCCCGTACGTTTTTAACGGAAATCTGTCGGCAACAGATTATTAAACCTGAGTTATCTATCCCTCTGCTACCTGGGCGCTATTAATATCATGCGGCCAGAGATGGCTATAGAGTTCCTGCATAACCAGTTTTGGGTTACGATCAACGGTAAAAATACCCCAGTGCTTTTCCGGTTCATCAGGGTCCGAAGAACCTTTCCAGGGTTCGTCAAACGCTTCAAACACAAAGGTCAATATTTGTTTTTTATTACTCCAGTCCATCAATTCGCCGTAATACTGTGCCTGAAATTCCTGCGATACATTCCAGCATTCAATACCCCGCCCGTTAGAGCGTGAAGTCCAGCCTGCTTCGGTAATTACAACCGGTTTATCAGGGTAGTGAAGTGCGACACTTTTATAATTTTGTTTAGTGTATTGAAGTGCACCATCAATGGTCTGATACTCCCAGACCGGATAGGTATGCAATGATATAAAATCCAGTTCGGCTGCCAATGGTTCCAGCTTATCGGTCCAGGGTACGTAATTTTCACAAAAGGTAACCGGTTGATTTACAGTTTGTTTTATTCTGCGCACAAAGCTGATCAGGCGATCCACCGGAACCTGGTGATCGCTCCACTCCACGCTAGCTTCATTGCCAATTGATACGGAAAATATGATATCCGGGTATTCATTAGCCAGATCAATCAGGCGGTTAATTTGTGTATCATTAGCCAGGCTATTGCTCTTTAGCACACCATCCGAATAGTCCGCTCCCCATGGACAACCAGGACTGTTTACTTCGGCAGCAACATCAGCGCCAAGCATGACCTTAAAGTCCAGTTTTTCATTTCGAATAACCTCTAACACCAGATCCGCATGACGACTACAGTCATAGATCCTCAGGTATTGCCATTGCTGATGCAGAATTTTCAAGTCCTCGGCAACCTGTTCATAGCTGGGATAGATCGAGTCTACCGGTGACTGTCCTTCGCGGTAACCCGAATAACAAATCGCGTTACCAAACTCAATACCCAGTCTGTCTGAAAATTTCATAATAACTACCTTATACGTACTTCAGATTTCCGTCCTTATCCCATAATCCCCAGTAGGCCCCAACATCCCCCTCATCACCGGTTTTCCATGACTCATCGAATGAAGAAAAATAGAAAATCTCGATACCTTCTTCTGCTGCCCACTGATAGCTGTTAATAAAATAATTCAATGCATTATCAGCCCCAGGAACCGCTCCACCAAAAGGCGACCCAATATTCGGCCAACCGGTTTCACTGATGATAACCTTTTTACCATTAGCAACTTTAACCGCCTTACGATACATTTCTTTCATATACAACAGGGAATACTCCGCCGGACAGCTTTCCCAGAAAGGGTAACAGTTGATCAATAACACATCGCAGGCTTCAGCAATCCGGGGATAATTTTCAAAAAGAAAATAAGCATCTACATAACCGACAGGAACATCCGGCACCGCACTTTTCGCGCGCTGTATTAACGCCAATAGCTCATCTTCCTCAAGGTCTCCACGCAATAAAACTTCGTTACCGATCGCCAATATATCAGCCTGCCCTGCTTTGGCGATTTCGATACCATTTAAAAACTCCACCTCATTCTTATCCTTATCATCACCAATTCCGACGCCCACCATAGTCTTTAAACCCTGTTCATGTGCAATACCAGGTGTTAGCTGATTTCCTTCCGTACAGGAAAAAGTTCTGATCCAGTTTGTATAAGGCTTGATGATATTTAATCTGGCTAGAATCTGCTCTGCAGATATCTCCATGCCAGGCTGTTGACCGTCCATGTACGGACTAAATGAAATACCATGAACTTTGTTCTGTAAAATCTGTAGAAACAGTTTTTTCCTATCTTTTGCCGGTATAGCAGAAAGATCAGAACCGCTAAGATCGGGATGCAATGAAGAATAAAATGCCGATCTAGTTTGCGGGTTGGCACTGGATTGTGAAAAAACAGGATACGAATCTTGATAACCGCTGGACATAATTTCACCTTAAAATCTGCATTTACAGAATAATTAGTTGTTATTAATCGACCTTCACCCGCAGCGTTGATCATCAGGTTAAAGCACTTCCTTTATATTTCAGGAGACCTGCTCATAAACGGTTAGCATTAAGAAAGGATCAACCAGTACGGGATAGATGCTATATAGCAGTTTGAAGAAAAGATGAATTATTGTCAAGAGAATCTCTACAAGAAAAGGCAGACTTGTTAAATCACATCAAGTATTACCCATAATTTGATATTCAGCTAAGCAATCTAAAAAAATTGGGCAGTCCATGTAAACAACCAGGGAAATCGCAGTTTTTAAAAGGGAAATCGCAGTTTTTAAAAACGCATCACTCCAATAATATTGTTTTTAGGGACGGTTTACTTTTTATGAAAAAATGTCTAACCGGCATTCATCCATCTGGATAACGCCAATACAGGTAACACTAAGTAATTTAAATTTCTTAAAACTTCAGGTTATTTAGCGGGATAATCATATTCAATTAAAGATCCACTGTGGTCTTTAACTCCTTCCCATCCACAATCAAACTGAATGCTGGCTATAGCACAGGTCGGCATATTACCGGTTTGATATCCGCACAGTTTATTGAGCAGTGATGTCATATCAGGGTTATGACCTACTAACATTAAGGTGTCGAAATTTGATTTTGTTATTTGAATTATTTTTAACATGGAGGATGTTCCTTTAAAATAAAGGCGATCATCCTTAGTGATTAACTTCGAATCAAAAGCAATCTCTTTAGCCAGTAATTTTGCGGTTGTTAATGCCCTATTCGCAGGACTACTAATAATGAGATCAGGAATTACACCTGCTAATTGCAGACGCTGTCCCATTTTTGCAGCACTTTTAAAACCCCGCTTATTTAAAGGCCGCTGTAAATCTGATAATGAGCTGTCTTTCCACGAAGATTTAGCGTGCCTGACAAGATAAAGTGTTTTCATAATTTTATCAGGCCAGTCCCATTTTATGATCGGCGCCGTTAACTTGATCTGAAAAAGTTTTCAAATGCTCTTCAGTCCATTCGAGTATCTCTGCTTCTGAGCCCTGAAAAACAACGTCTCTGGGCTTTTTTTCTAATTGATACTGGTACATCGGATCATAATACTCCATTAATAATAAGTGTATACCTTCGTCAAAAAGAGTAAATTCTCCCGACTCAAAAAGATGGGTTAAGGCTTTTTTAAACGCTGCATGGATTAAACGATAACGTTCACCACCCAGCCTTTTCTGAATTCTCGACAGGCTGCCTAATAAAAACTCAGAAAAATACTGTTCTGCCTGTGCACCATATTTTTGCTGATATTGTGGCCAGTTATCTGCGAAATAATCTTCTCTAATAATAGCTATACGCTCTTCTAATGGTCTTTGTAGAAAAATCCTGGGGGATACCACCATTTTTTGATGAAACACTGGCGGAATAAGCAAACGCCCGATCAGCTTTCCTTCATCTTCCAGTAAGATACCGGCCCTAGGATGTTGATGGCGATGCTGTAGACAGGCGATAGATAACTGGTTTTCCCAGTTTATAGGTGTCGGCTGAGTATCATGAACATTTCTACCAAACGCTGACCCCTTATGATCAGCCAGTCCTTCAAGATCAACATGATAACGGGTTTTCTTTAAAACCCTGGTCTTACCGGAACCGGTCAATCCACTTAAAATCACAAAAGGTGTTGTTGATACGGTTTCTTCCAGTTGCTGCAACAGATAAGTACGCATTGCCTTATAGCCGCCCTTAATCAGCGGATAATCAATGCCCTGCTCTTTCAACCAGGCTTGCGATGTGCGCGAGCGTAATCCACCACGGAAACAGTACAGGTAACCCTCGGGGTGTTCCTGTACAAATTTTTTCCAGTTACTTAAGCGCTGCTCTCGCATTTCCGGGGTAGAAAGTTTCAGACCCAGAGCAATAGCTTCATCCTGTCCAGCATCCTTATATTTTTTGCCAACTTCTTCACGCTGTTTATCATCCAGTAGAGGCACATTAATCGTGTGTGGGAATGCGCCGTTGTTAAATTCTACCGGCGCACGCACATCCATCATTGGAACATCATTAATAAATATATCCTGAAAGTTATCTGTATCTTGAAAATTAGACATAACAATTTGTTTAAAAAACCAGACAAGTATTCTATCAGAATTACCATAAATACAGGGGAATAACAGCAAACTTACTTCACCAGCCTGTGTAATCAAATAAACCACATTTAAATAATGTGACAGAGATCAACTTTCTATTTTGATTTTGATAATTTGTAACTGCTCAGCGTAACTATCGATTATAGCTTATACCTCACTGAACAAACG
>ERZ890953.1086-NODE-1086-length-14148-cov-8.499255_pt1 | contig 14148 bp, 15 predicted proteins | sample MGYA00521264_ERZ890953 | MGnify/ENA primary metagenome ERZ890953 (study PRJEB32303, sample SAMEA104408629) | aquatic metagenome | biome: Brackish water; feature: Chemocline; material: water | place: Baltic Sea | collected 2014-10-26T21:54:00 | depth 200 m ... | reverse complement strand
AAGTAAAGGTGCGGTCGATTTCAATCACCCCCGTGTATTAGGTGAAAAGGTAAAGGGTCTTAAGGCGTATCCGCCCCAACACTGAGTAAAACGATACAATACTGAAAAAATAAACGCGCAAAAAAGTCTGAAAACACCGAAAAAGGTGCGGTCAATTTTTGGGCTTAAACGTCCTAAAAAGACTTCATCAATAAAACCTGCGTGTCAGATTAGAAATCGCTCAGGACGCTGCTACAGCCTGTGTTTTAGGTGTAGCAGCAACGAAGGAGGGGCATAAACTCGTCTTGACAAAGCCCTCAATGCTCCGCTAGAATAGAAAATGAATTGACGTGTCCCATTAGGAGAAATGTATCTATTAGACGCTCTCGCATTGCGGGAGCGTCTTTTTTTATTTAATTTTTCGCAGAGGAGCTTTGTATGGAAATCAACTTGACACCTGAAGTTTTGAAGAAGTGGGGAGCCGTTTTACTGATTGTTCTTGCGCTTGCTGGAGGGTTTTATTACCTCTTCGAGACAGGCGTATTGGCAGATATGTTCACTAACGAACCTCTCCCGCAAGACCCTGAACTCGCTCAAGCTGGAGGCGTTGCCGCTGCTTCTGGTGTTGAGGCTTTCTTCACGCTGGACTACGAAGAAACCCCCGAAGAATGGCTGGAGCGTGTTTGCGCTCTAAGCACGGAAGAGGGTTGTGGTGTTGCTGAAAGTTTTTTCCTGGCATCTATTGAGCAAATACTGGAAGAGAAAAAGCCTAAGACAACTTGTTCCGCAGAGTATGGCGAGAAGGTGGATTCTGGCTCGGAAACTGATGGTGTAGGCGATGAGGAAAAGGTCATCTATGAGTGGGAAGTCTGGACAGTTAGCTTGACTCTCTCCGACCCCTGGGAAGGAGCAGAAAAAGAACAGAAGGTTTTCGTTCAAGTAAATACCGAGGGCGGGGAGTGGAAATTTATCCGTATTCTTTTCGATCAAGAAATCGGAAAATATAGCGAGGAGGCTGCTCAAGAATGAAGATAAAGCAGTTTTCGACGTGGATTAATCTAGCTCTTTTGGTTGCAGTGCTATTTGTGGCTGTAATCCCTGTGGCAGCCCAGGAGGGTGGCGACTCCCTTTGGGGAGAAGTGCTTAACCCGGACGGCTCAATAAATTATGACAATTTGACAGATCAGGGTGTACAAAGCGAATCTGTTGATTGGATACCCTCGGTTTCTATTTTCGGTAATGAGATTGGCGGACAAGCTGAATATCATATTTACGAAACCCCCGATGGAACAGTTGTGCAGCTACCGACCGCAACCACACTTTTTTTTATGGCACTTGATCCAACAGGATCGGGGATGGATGGTGCAAGCGCGGCTCATCTAACAGGTGCAGGCACGATATTGTCAATACCTGGTGTAGTCAGTGCAATGTTAGAGGGTGCAAATATTGACTTTTCTGGAATGGAGTATGTTAATGCAGATCAGTATGCAGATGCGTTGATCGCTGGTGATACTGATGTATGGTCTCTTGGGATGGGTGATCTATGGGGAATTATGACAAGTTTAGCTAGTGCATCTATTGGAGATTTTGAGAACGGCGAATTCAATCTCTACACGGCTCTTTTGCTATACACGCCCGACAATATCCCGGACGAGCTTCTTGATTTACTTCCTCCTGATATTGAGTTCCCTCCCGATGATCCGCCTGATCCGCCATCTTGCCCCGTTGGATTCGCTACGCCTGGGGCGATCTCGACTAGCGGGACGATGGTTGCTCCGAACTACCCGCTTGTCGTTGGGCAAGACCCAGGCAAGCGCGGTGTAGATTTATTGTTCAATGCAAGCGTAGCTCCAACAATCTACACCTATTGGGATTTAGTGCCAATCAGAGAGATGGGTACATGCGGAAGCGTTGCGAATAATAACCTTCGCCCGTGCATGGTTATTGTTGATTGGGTCTGTGAGCGACGCACTCGCTCTTACCCTGAAACAATCCCCGTTGCTTACGGCTCAATTGCCCTGACTAACGAATCGAGAGACTGGATACTCAATACCCTTAGCATCCGCTATCCGGGTGCATATATCCATAATGGTAGCTTTAGATTTCCCTCTTCTTCTGGAGGTAGCTCATGGAATTTTGATAGACAAGGTGTGCAAGTGGCTGACCCTGGGCAATGGACGATCAATGTGGGCGGACGAACGTCGGGAACGTCTGTATCCGCTGCACGTAACTTCGGGGGTGGGGCTGGGTCTTTCGATGTCTACCTGAAAGAAACGGCGATCATTCAATAATGAATCCTGCAATGGAGCGTGTAATCTGGGGCATCAACGGTCTGATGGTGGTCCTCTTTTCGTTGGGGGACCACTATCTAACCCTTGCTCTTTTTGTCTCGGTTGGCGCTTTTGTTTGGCTTTCCCCTAACGAGCAACGGGATTGGGCTATTGGGATGAGCGTTTTATCTTTAGTAGCGAGTGCCTTTGCTCCCGCGCCAATTCCCATCTTTCTATTTGTGATGTCTGTAGGTGGGTGGGCTGCTCTCTACATGGAGAAATACAATCTTCCGGCTACTCGTTGGAATGTAATTCGCGGTATCTCTCTATACGCTGTCATGGGGCTTGGTTACGCTTTGTATAAAGGATTTGACGTAGCCAGTGCAATTTCTACAGACCCGCAAATGGGGCAAGGAGCTGTCTATCTCAACGCAATCATAGGCATTGCGCTCTATGCTATCCCGCTCGGTTTTCTTGTGATGCTTGCTCAGTCTATCTGGGCGCATCCGCCTACACCCGGAGGCAGTCCGGCTAATTTGATCGGTACAATTCGTTCCAGGGGGAAGGACTAATATGACGCTGCGTATTCTGGATAACGGATTACATATAAATAATGGCTTGCGTTACGCATGGTTCAAACTCAATCAGACAGATGTTGGTGATTTCTATCGTTGCGTTGCGCTAAAGGAATTATCCGAGATTCCCGTTTCAGTTCGTGATGATTACGATCTGCTTGGCAAACAGTGGGCAGCGGTGCGCGGTTTGCATAATGCCGGAGTGAACTTTGTCTATGCCGCGATGGGGATTTATGCCCCTGAGCATATTGGGATTGTGCAGTATTTTGGGGCTGCTGCTGAAGGTGTGAGCGAAAAAGAAGCTGCGCTCAAAGCCTTGGAAGGCATGGCAACCGTTGAGGCGGTTATGGCGAACTTCCCTCAATCAAAACTAGCTACGCCAACCTCGGAATGGTTTGAGTGGTATCTGGACTTCATAACAAGTCGCTCAAAAAATGTAGCAGCAATCTTAGGACATCCTGACCCTCGACAAGGGAAGCGAGGCGCAAGCGGCGATGGCACGCTGGGCGATGCTTCTGACTCTGACCTCTCCCAAGAGCAAAACGAAATCCTCTTTAGGGGATTGGCAAAGCTTCGCAAGAATTTCATCTATCAGGTTTTAGCAGAGCATGTTTCCCGAAAAAAGATGGCGAACTCTTTAATACAGATTGCTCAAATCGCCTCGAATGTTGCCTCACGAAGACGTGGCTCGATCTCCTACGGTTTCAACCTAAGCATCCCGCTAATGGCAGCCGTCTCGCAAAGCCAGCAAGCCGGTGTTAGCCAGGGACAAGGACTTAGCCAAAGTGTGCAGGAAGGTTATAGTGAAGGTTGGGGCGAATCGCATAATGTGGGCGTTTCAGAATCCGATGGTGTTGCTCATTCAAGCGGCACATCCGAGAGTTGGGGGGATGGGACCTCGAAGGGGACGAGTGAAGGAACAAGCGTTTCGGATGGAACATCAGAATCAAGTGGTTCATCAAGCGGAAGTGGCTCATCGCAAGGTGGGGGGTGGAGTCAAAGCTCAGGTTGGAGTGCTGGCTCATCAAATCTAGGAAGTACATTCCTTGGCAAGATACCCGTTGTCGGCGGTCTCCTGAGTGGCATTTCGGCTGGTTATAACAACTCATCCAGCGTGAGCGGCTTTGGTAGTACATCGAGTTTTTCATCCTCTTCGCATTCGTCAGGCACCTCTCATTCTGAAGGCAGTTCTGAAGGCAGCTCACAAGGACAATCCCAGAATCACACAATCGGAACTTTTAGTAGCACAACCAACAGTCACTCAGAAGGCAAAAGCGAAGGTTGGGGCGAATCGCAAAGTCATGGCATTTCTCATGGTGAAGGGACCGGCGTTTCCCAGATGGCAGGAAAAATCTCTGGGCAAGGATTAGTCGGTGGCTTATCTACAGGCTTGATGCCAGGCGTTTCAATCAATCGCAGTTACCAGACAGAAGACGATGTAGCAGATCGCGTTACCGAAGTCTTGCGCGGTTTGGAATCTCTTGTTAATCAAGCAGCGGCAGAAGGCGGCTTTATGACCAACGCCTTCATCTTCACCGAAGATAACGAAGGGGCTGCTGCTGCGGACGCGCTTGTCCCACAGGCTTTTCATGGTGTTAGCGTTCCGACCCCAATACTGACAATGCACCCGCTTGAAAGCGAAGAAGACTTGCTCCGAACACATGCTCTGTCCTTTACCCCTTGGGTAGAGCTTGAAGAAGGCGACCCTTTTAGCGGGCAACTTTGGACACGTTACGCAACCCTGATGACCGCTGGGCAACTAGCAGCCTTGACCGCTCCTGGACTCTTCGAGGAAGGGGCAGCTTCAACGGTGATGGCTGAAATCCCGCAAGGGATGGGCTTCTATCCGAATATGCCTGGCAATATCGTTTTGGGGCATCAATACAGCCCAGAGACAGCCGATCTAACGACTGCCCAAGTGCGTCTTGACTTTCCAAACTTGATGCACACGATGTTTGCAGGCGATACCGGCTTTGGTAAATCGGTTGCCGCAATGCGGATGCTTTACGAAACAACCCTAAAACATCACACTCGCTCGGTTGTTTTGGACTTTGGTGCAGGCTGGCGGTCTATGCTCAACGCGCCGGGACTCGAAGGTCATATTGACATCCAGCAACTATGGCCCGATGCGGTGAGACCTTTTAGGTGGAACCCACTCCAAATCGGCAGACATATCTCCCCTGAAACTCAGTGGCGAGCCTTTGCGGATGTTTTTGGCGGGATCACGCAATTAGGCGTGAAGCGTCAGAAGCAGGAGCTACTTGATTCTCTTCGCAAGCTCTATGTTGGGCATGGCATCCTGATTGACGACCCCGAAGTGCGCTCTGATGAGCAATGGGGACGAGTGCAATCCGGGGATGAAGCAAATCTGATAAGCCGAAGAGCGGGCGCACTTCTAGGCGCGTTGAACTCAGAAGATCGTCAGGCTCTGGGTGTTTACCGAAGCGCAGAAGTTGGTTTGCAAGACCTTTATCAAACAATCAAGGAGCGGCTGGAAACGGTCCCGCCACGAGACACAATGCTAACGGGCGTCCTCGAAGGGATTTTATTCCGCATGAATCCATTGGTGCAGGGCGCAGCGTCAACACAGTTTGCGCCGGGCAAAGATACCGTTCCGGTTGAAGACATGAGCAAGCCCTGGGGTGTGACGATCATCGAAGGCGGCATGTTCCTGGATGAATTCGGAAAAGCCTTCTTGCTGGGCTGGACGGGCTGGCATCTCTATATGGATATGGTTGCCCGGCGTGTACACGAAGTCCGTGATGAACCGCTCCTGCAAATCGTCTACGAAGAAGCAAATAAGATTTTCTCAAAACCAGAAAGTGGCGATGAGGGCGGCGGTGGAGGCATTGCCGAACAGTTTGGCGCACAATTTAGAGATGGTCGCAAATACGGCGCGCGCTTCTATGTTGTCTCGCAAGCTCCCAGCATGATTGCCCAGGACATTATCTCCTCCTGCACAAACTTGACCATTGGCTTCATCAAAAACCCGAAGGATAAGGACCTTGTAATGTCCGCGTTGGCTCTTTCCGAAAAAGGCTTCCGAGATGAAGAGTGGAGGCGTTTTATTGATGATATTCCAATTGGTATGGCAATTGGGCGTTACCCCTATACAACCAGCCGCAAGATGCAACGACCGATTCTTTTCCGCCCGCTGATGCTCGATGTTCCTGAACCAACAGATAAAGATATTGCAGACACATTGGGGAGGATTACTTTAGATGCCTAAAAAAACTGTGGAAATTCTACTTGTGGTTGTTCTAGCAGGAGCAGCTTTGCTGGCTCTCTCTTTATTCACTGACCAAAGAGAGGGTCCCGTAAATGATCCTGCATGGAACGCTGAGGCAGGATTTGTTTTCGCAACATCCACGCCAAAAATAGACCTGATGGCAGAGGGTGGGTGGTGGGATGAAATGGCTACAAAAAAGCCTTCAGCACTTCCTACGATGCCTGATATTGAACTTTTGGAAGCTACTCCCACGCCTTTATCTGCTACACAAACTGCTCTTGCTCTAACACCATCCAGTACCCCGACACGCACGCCTCTTTATGAAACCAATTCTTCTGAGACAAAAGTGCCCCCAACATCAACTCCAACAGAGGATTAATAATCAATCATGTTTCAGCTTTCTACACAAAATCATGGGGATGAAGCTCTACGCAATTTAATGAATGCCGCAACCCGCACGGACGCGACAGCCTTTGGGCTGGCTGTAAAAGTGTCTGGAAATACAGTCCTGAATTGGATGTACGCCGATGCCAATGCGCTCAAATCTATAGCTGCCCTAAAAGGAGAAGTCACATTCAAGCACCTGGATAATCCCCGCTTCAATCAAACCTTGAGAGAGCTGATGTTGAGCCTCTCTCCAAAAACACCATTTATAGCTTTGATGATGCGTTACGAAGGAAATGGGGACAAAGCTATATCATGGGAGTTTGTTGATCTCGACTTCCTGAAAAATCTAAGCGCATGAAAAAACTCTGGCTCATTCTTAGCGATTTGTTCGCGGCTCTAATGCACCCTGATAAGAACTACCAAAATGCAGGGCACAAAAAACACAGGCAATAAAGACATGTCAAACCATATAGTACCCAAGGAGTAACACTATGAAAGGCAAATTTCTTCCCATTATTCTATCTATTGCAATCTTTGTCGGTGCGTTGGTTTTGTTGCAACCAGCACCTTCTACAGCAGTTATCGTAGCTGCTTATGACCTTCCCGCCGGGCGTATTGTTGCCGAAGGCGATATAACCCTGCGCTCATTACCGGCTGATGCAATCCCGCCCGATGCAATCACAGACCTAGCTCTTGTTATGGGGCAATCTATTCGTATTGACCGAGGTCAAGGGGACGTGATCCGGCAATCGCAACTTGGTGAAGTAATTCAGCTTCAGCCCAACGAGCGTGCTATCGCCGTTAGCATCACAGACCCCTCCGGCATGGTTGGATTGCTGGCTCCTGGCATGGAAGTCGGCATTGTCGCCACTATTACTGAAGATAGTTACGATGGTTCAAGCGGCTCTTTTACAAAAGCGACCATCGAAGGCGTGCGTGTGATCTATCTTGATCCACGTTTTGCGGCAATCTCCCCCGATGTTGCTGCCCCAGAAGCTACCCCAGACCCTCTATCATCCGGTGTTTCTACCAACGATCGTTCCCGTGAGGGGGCTGTGATCCTGGCTGTGCCCGTTGAAATGCAAAGCCTGATCTACGACTACTCAACCTTGCACGGTGTCTCAGAAACACGCAAGGTCAACACCTTGGAGTTGTTGGCAGGATTAGGCTCAACAGATAGTGCCGTACTCACGCTCTACCTGATGCCCAATGGTGAACCACTATCCTTCACTTCACCTGGTCTTTGGTTGCCTGACCTGATTCGCACCCCTATGCCCACAGCTACTCCGACAACCGTACCCACACTTTCACCGGCAGACGCTGCCGCCGCCGCCACTGCTACAGCCTTGGCCACATCTCAGCCCGCAGGAGAATAAGATGGCTTGGCAACAACAACAGAACGCTTCAGGCGGAGGCGATGCTCCTGTCAACATTCTGCTTGCGGGACCCATTGATCGGACTTCTGGCTGGTATCAGGCTTTACAAGCAGATGCTCGTTTTCGAGTCTCTGCGATGGCGAACGACCCTCGCGATCTTCAAGCAAAGCTGGCAAGCTCTCCCGAGGTTGTCTGGTTGGATGGTTCAATCTTCAGCGGTCCCGGAGCCTTAGTTGAAACGCTAACCTCTATCGCGGGCGCAGTTTACCTTCTTGTTCCTGCAAATGTCGAACCTGAATTATCCGAGCAGATGAACTCAATCCCCTCGGTGAAGTCGGTCTATCGCGGAGACGTGCAGATCAACGACCTGATGACCCGTGCCTATAACGATGCTGTATCTCTACGACGAACAGCCCCCTCAATCTCTCCCCAAGCTTGGGGCGGCGGGCGTTCTGGCGGGACAATTGCCGGATTGCGTGTCGTCGCTGTATGGGGTCGCTCAGGAGGTGCAGGCTCAACCAGTATCGCGGCTGCTTTAGCTCAAGCTGTCGCTCGACGTGGACTAAAAACGCTCTTGATCGGGCTAAATGCCCCGGACATTCTTCCTCTGCAACTGAGCATCAAACCTGAACCGAATATCTTGAACTGGTTTTCAAACCCTACGGATCAGGGTGTGAAAGCAAGTATCCAAGAATTGGGCGACCTGCATATTATCGCGGGCTTTCCCGATATGCTCTCTGAAAGTCACGGGGACCGTGTGCCAAGTGACAAAGGCTCTATCTCAGAATTAGTCACATCAGCCGCTTACGGTGGCTACGCTGTCATCATTCTCGACGTGCCTTCAGGTGGGGCAATAGCTCCGCGTGCGATCTCTGCTGCGAATACCTGGCTGATGCCCGCCTTACCCACTGTAGCAGGTGTGTGGAACGCAGTGGAATCTTTCCGAACAGTTACGCAAAAAGCCGCTGGGCAACATCGAATCAATCCTGGCAATATCTTTGTCACTATGAATAAGCGGATCAACGGCATGTTGACGGCGGATGAGTGGCATCAGGCAGCGGATGCAGGCGTAAGAAATATGCAGTTGAATGTTGGTTTCCCTCCTGTTGCAGCCGTAATCCCTTACGTTCCAGAAGTGCCTCTTGCCCAGAACAAAGGGCGTTCCGCACTCGAAGCCTCTGATGAATTTGCCAGACCGATTCATAGCCTTGCAGAAATGCTCTTTGGGCAAACTGTGGGCGCTAGTGCGAGCGGAAGCAGCAACGATAAGATCAAGCGCTTTGGTCCGCTAAAGATCAGGGTGAAGTAATGAGTTGGGGCAGCGTAGTACCTACTATTACAGAAGAAGAGCGCGCAGAGATTATCGAGCGCGTTGCCGCTGAATTCAAGGGGCGTAGTCTCGCAGATATGCGTGGCAATAAGGAAAAACTCGTCGGGGAAACCGTCCCGATGGTGCAATCAGCTCTTTCGCGTGCCAGTCTAACCGTTTCACCAGACGAAGTTCAGGCAATCGCCCGCGAGATTGTTGCCCGGATTGGCGGACTGGGTTTTCTTGAGCCTATGCTGCGTATTGAGAGCGGGATTAGTGAGATAGCCGTAACCCCAGCGGGCGGGGTGTGGACAATCAAGAAAGGCGACCAGGATTTTACGCGCGTTGAACTATCCCCTTCACAAACCGAAGTTTGGCGAGCGGTTGAGACCTTGCTTGCCCCACTTGGGCGATCTGTAACGGAAGCGTCGCCTTCAGTGGATGCAAAAATCCCACGTCAGGAAGGTTTGCCTGGTGGCGCACGTGTCAAGATCATTCATCCGCAAGTTGCGCCGGGCAAAGGTTATCCGAGTATCAATATCCGTCTCTTTGAACCCAACCCTGTACCCCCGAATCAACTGGTGAAATGGCAAGTCGCTCCACAAAAAGTAATCGACATGCTGGTTTCGGCTGTGGGGAAGGGCTTGCGAGTCCTGGTGATCGGAGGCACAGCTTCAGGGAAAACAACCGTTCTTTCAGCGCTCTGTTATGGCATCCCCAAAACAGCGAGAGTCGTAAAGATCGAAGACCCTGAAGAGATTTGGTTGGATCACCCGCACGTTGTTAGCTTGGAAGCACGTCCTGCTCAGGTTGGCTCCGCGATTACGCCTTATTCCTTAGCGGACGGTGTGGATGATGCGATGCGTATGTCTCCGCGTTGGCTGATTGTTGGCGAAATGAGACGTGGTGATGCAGTTGCAGCTCTTTTTAGAGCGCAGATGTCGGATCATCCAGGCTTATCCACTTTTCATGCGGAAAGCCCTGAAGCGGCGGTGAAACGTCTCAGCCTTTTGCTCTTCACGGATGAAAAAGTCAATACAGCGGGCGCAAAAAGCATGTTCGCTGAAGCGGTTGACCTGCTTGTGCAAGTTGGCTTTCGGGATATTGAAGAGAATGGAGAGACTCTTTCCCGTCGTCGAATTATCGGCGTGTGGGGTATCGAAAAAGAATTAATTGGCGGAGACGTGAAATTCGTAGACATTTACTCTTTGCCCGGAGCCAATGCCGATACACGCAATTCAGAAATTCAAGCTCTGATCAGAAGCATGGGAGATTTCTAATGGAAGCACTCAGTTATTTCGGTATTCCCCCGATGGCTTATAGAGCCTTGCCGATTTTGGCAGCCCTTGCTTTAGCCGCTATCGCTTATTTTGGTGCAGGGATTTTAAGTAGTTATTTAAGCAGAAAGTCCGAGATAGGTCGTCTGGATAACTTTTCAGCAGGTAGAGCAGCCGGGATCGCCGCTGCAAACTTGCAGGAAATCTCCATCGGCAGCGCAGATCATCGCGTTCGCTTGGCTTTCAAGAGTATTGGTTTTGATGCGAAAGGAAACGAAGCTTTCTACCTGATGGTTGGGCGTGTTGCAGCAGGTGCGATTATTTTTGTAATCTTGTTGATCGTCGGTTTGCCCGTCGTGACATCCTTGAGTGGGTTTTTAGCAGGATTTGTTTTTGTCAACGGCTGGGTAACGCGAGCCTGGAACAAGATGCGAACAGAGATGGAATCTGAAATCCCCTCACTGCTGACACGTCTTGCTTCTGCTTTACAGATTGCGCCTAATGTCCCTGGCGCGTTGGAAATTGTTGGCGAAACTTTACGCCGGGATGGTCCGCTTCACGCTTGGACGGTGGACTTGGCGGGGCGGATGCACGCTCAAGGTCACGGCGCGATGGAAGATGTCCGTAAGGATGCAGCGACCGTTTCTCCGTCACTATCTATTGTGACAGAGTTGATTTCCAGAATGTGGCAAACGGGCGGATCAGGATATCACGCTGCCTTTGCCGCTGCTTCAGAAAACCTAGAATCGGTTCTCGATGCACGTGTGATGGCGAGAGCAAAAGGTGGCAGCGCACAAAAAACGGCCAACACACTTGTTATTTTGATCGTCGTGATGATCGCCTTCCTAACTCGTGGCGATGCGATGGCAGAAGTAACACAGCAGCCTTTTGTACAAGCTGCCTATGCTGTGATCGTGCTCGTGGTCGTTTATGGGCATAGCGTAATTTCAAATATCATCGACGATTCGGTCTAGGAGACTCAGATGACTTTTATAGAACCCTATATTCCAATTTTTTCCTCTCTCATCATCTCGATCCTGTCATTTACTTTCATAAATGGCTTTGACTTTAGCTTTGGGCAATCAGCCGCTTCGCGCGTAGGTGAGTTTGCCGCTGCGGACAGAAGAGGTTTTACCGACAAACTTGGCGATGGCTTGATGGACAGGCTCGGCTTGTCTTCTGATTCGATGGAGCTCAATATGCTCTGGGCAAAGCTGGGCGGGATGTACAAGAATAAAACGGTAGGTAGCGTAGTCGGTCAAGGTTTTGTTTTTGCGGGGCTTGGCATTGCATTTATGGTCTTGAGTAGCAATTACAGCGTAACAGTGATGGGCTTGGTTTTTCTCGCAGGGTATTACCCGAGTATGTCGCTGAAGGGAGATGCTCGCAAGGTACGTGAAGAAGTCCAGCGCACACTCCCCGAATCGGCTTCCTTGATTGCTGCTGAAATGATGGCAGGTTCAAGTGCTGAAACGGCTGTTACTCGTGCTTCTGTTTTGCCTGGCAGCTTAAGCCGGATGATAAATGATGCCGTAGAAATAGCGCAACAAAGCGGAAGCCTGCTCTTTTCTCGCGACAAAATTCAAGGCGTTCTTTTAGTTCATTTACGAAAATATCAACTGCCCCAATTGGACGCTTTCGCTTCGCAGATTGACCTTGTTTCCTCGCGTGGCTCAGATGGCCCCGCTCAAATGGCGGAGGTCGTGCGTGGCTTGGCTCGTGAATACCGCTCAGAAGTTACTAAGCAGGCAGAAGCCTTGGACAGCAAGCTCCTCATGCCGATTACCGCCTTCTTCTTTATCCCTTTGCTGGGCGCAATCTTTATCCCGCTTGGCGTTAGTGTCTTGCAGACCTTCTAAGATGATTGGCAATATCTTTGGCGTTTTTATTTTTACGATTCTGACTGTCTTGCGAATCCAACAAGCTTTAAATGGATCATGGATCGCAATGCTCTTGGCTTTGCAATCAGGGGTTGCGGTTGCCTTGTACTTTCGCCGTACAGAACCAAAGGAAAGCACAAAGCGGAAAACGCAGGCTTTAGCGTGGGGTTCTGCTTTGCTTCCCTTGGCATTCTCGCCTCACGCTTCGGCTAACCCTTGGCTGGCTCTTCTTTTAGTGCCAGGACTCATTCTGGCTCTCTGGGCAATGCTTGCCCTCGATCGTTCATTTTCAATTGCTCCTGCAAAAAGGGAAATTGTGACACGAGGCCCCTACAAATATATGCGTCATCCAATGTATGGTGGTGAAATTCTATCCCTGATCGGTGTATTAATTTCTTCCTTTTCCTTCTGGAACGTGGCTCTTTTTTTACTCTTTCTTGTTTCTGTGTTTTGGCGGATTCGCGTAGAAGAAAACTTGCTTGGTAGAGATGGATTTTATGCAAACTCAGTTCCCTGGTTGTATTTATTATGAGACTCATGTTTTTTTCTATGATCTTTTTGCTGACTTCGATGCAAGAAATCCACACACCTGATTTTTGTGCTTTCATGCAAATAGACAAAGCAGGTGTTTATTACGATGGTGGCCAAGAACTTTTTCCTGCGTCACTTTTTCTACCTTTCCCGCGTGTCTATGTGGATCCAAATGGTGGAGCAGATAGTCTTCCTACAAATAGCGTTGAAGGGCATATTCCTTTCTCTAAAGTTCATGGCATTCTGCATAGGCAAATAGTTTTGACGATAAAGCTTCGTCCTTATCTTTACGGCCATCTACTCCCTTACCTGCCTCATTATTGGGCGGGCTGGGGCGGAGAGCGTATGCCCTATCTTGGAGAATGGCAACTTAGTTACGAAGAAGATACTTTGGCTGGCTGGGAGAAGAAAGAAATATCGGGAGAAATAACCCCAGCGTGTTTGAAGGAGGTGCCGGATGAACTATTGGCTGATGCGGATTTCAACGGTTCTCCTTCTGCCTTTTGGAATTACGAGGTCTTTACTAGATGAATTGCTACCAAAAGATCAAAGAAATAGTTAGGGCTGCCGATCAGCTTGATTTGGATCGCAAAAACGTTTTCCTTTCTTGGCTTTGCGATCATTTCTCGGTAGAAGGAATAGACGAAGCCGTGAAATGCTTCACGGCTCTTGATAATAGAGCCATTTGCGAGCATAAAAGTCTCATCGAAAACGAGTACGAGTGGTGCAAGAATCAGCCTTTAGACAGGATTATTCGCATCGCCAAAGGAAAAAAAGAATGAGCCAAATAGACATTATTTTATGTGCCCTTCTGATTGCAATCCTGCTATTTTCGCTTAGCAGAGATGAGCCGCGCCACTATAGTAGGCATATGCCAGAGGTAGAGACATCTTTCACTGTTTATATCAATGGGCAAGCGTATTAGCATGGACAAAGACATAATTTACGCTTTTTTAGGTGGCATACTTTTCATTTTTGCCCTTTGTTTAGCATCCTGGGCTTTTGCTACGGGCGCAATTATTCACCCTTATTAATAGAAGGCTTCTTTATGAGAATCAAGAAATCCATAGCTTATATTCCCCTTGTTTTACTACTGCTTGCGATCGTTGTGCAAGCCGCGCTTGCCGCACCGCGTTACGCAAGTCCCTTGATAGAAGGACGCACCTACGACCAAGCGCATAACTCGGGATATATTGATTGGAGTGGATCTGTTTGGTATACCAATATCTATCATAGAAGTATGACAGTGAAATCAGCTGATGAAGGCGGACAAAGTTGTACAAGCGGCTGCACAGAACCTGTTACCCATATCAGTTCAGGGAGTTCGATCAGCGG